>Ga0209048_10006722_pt1 | contig 10729 bp, 6 predicted proteins | sample FrelakmetCRP12CR_FD_187146 | JGI IMG/M metagenome (GOLD analysis project Ga0209048, IMG submission 187146) | Freshwater lake sediment microbial communities from the University of Notre Dame, USA, for methane emissions studies - CRP12 CR (SPAdes)... | ecosystem: Environmental > Aquatic >... | reverse complement strand
CAGGATGCGTTGCGGAATTCATCGTTTGCTTTGCCTGCAGTGAGCCAGGACATCAAGCTCCCTTTGTCAGCCCATGCCCGCATGCGGCATCGCATGCTTGCTGATCTTGAGGGTCTGCGCGATTTCGTCGGCCAGAACCCAGGCCGCTTGGCGAAACTCATCCGCAGTTCGTTTGAAGCTGAGAGAGGTGAGACAGCGGATGGAATCGGCATCACCACTATGCGGATGCCTCCTTTCATGAGGCATTCCAACGCGGGACCTTTGACTCTGGCCACCTGGCAATACGATCTTCTGATGGATTGGGTCAAGGCGATTGAGTCCCAGCCGACGCCGCCAGCGCCCCAAGATTTGCTTGCAAGACGAGCCACCCGTCCGCTCTCGGAGAGCGCGGCACGGCGGCGCGAGCAGGTTTTGGCGCGTATCACGAGGGTGCGGGAACGCAGACCGTCAGGAGGTCAGTCATGAGGGCGCCGCTCGCAATGATCGCGGGCGATACCTCAGCTCCGCTTTTCAAAATATTCCGGTCTGCCCTGGGAGAACATCTACTGATCGTGCCGCATTCGAGGATCTTCGATTTGCCACACGAGACAAATGGCGACGGTGACGCCCAGGCATTGCCGGCTTCTCTCGTGGCGGCGCTTGCTGACACCGCAAACAGTGAGGTGCCGCTGGATTATGTTGTCGAACCTGCGCCGCAGAGCATTTCCCTAAACGTCAGTTCGAGCTGCAATCTTTCCTGCGCGTACTGCTATGCGGCGCGAGGATCATTTCAGGGAGCGCAGCCGGACCCGATGCCATGGGAGGTTGCCCGTGCGGCCATCGACAAGCTGCTGTGCGGAGCCGAGCCGCTTTCGCCGATCACGGTTGGTTTCCTTGGTGGTGAGCCGTTTGTCAATCGCCGGCTGATCCATCGCGCGGTGGAATACGCTGCCGAAGAGGGTAGCAAGCGCGGGCTGGATGTGCACTTTTCTGTCACAACCAATGGCACGCTGTTACAAGAAGAGGATGTCGAACTTTTGCGAAAACATCGCTTTGCAGTTACCGTGAGTATCGATGGAGGGGAACAAATCCAGGACCTGCAAAGGCCTACTCCTGAAGGAAGGAAGGGCAGCTACGAACTGCTGTTCGGCGCAACCCGTTCGTTATTGGGGAATCCGGGTTTGGCCCAGGTTGCGGCTCGCTCGACGGTCGCCCGAAGTGATTTCAACCTTCGGGAGCGGTTCGAAAAGGTTTTGTCGATCGGGTTTCTGGAAATGGGGTTCGCGCCATTGCGAGCGGCCAAACCGGGAGGCGATGCCCTCAGAGACGAGGACTGGCCGAGGTATCTGGAGGCCATCGTCGAGGTCGGTCAATCCGAGCTTGAACGCGTGCGCCAGGGAGAGCCCATCCGCTTTACCAATCTGGCGGTGGCGCTGAAACAACTATACCGGGGCGCAAGCTCTCCTTATCCCTGCGGTGCGGGCGGTGGATACTTTTCCGTTGCAGCCAACGGCGACTGGTATGCCTGTCACCGCGCCATCGGTTCCTCAACGTTTCGCATGGGCAATAACGCGGCGCTCGACCTGTACCAGAGGCGTGAATTTTTGCGCGCCCGGCATGTGCACTCGCAGTCGGCCTGCCGCCAGTGCTGGGCACGGTATCTGTGTTCTGGGGGATGTCATCAGGAAGTTTCCACCAGGACCGACTCCTCGTGCGATTTTGTTCGCGGTTGGTTGGAGTTCTGTCTGGCGGCGTATTGCGAACTTTCAGTATGCAGGCCAGAGTTCTTTAATCCAGGCACCCGATTTTAAGGAGGCATGTTTATGAGTCAGCAGCCCCCTATTAAGCTGATCCCACGGAATGTTGCAGCGTTGCGCCGCGGACAACAACCAGCCGACGGCGCTCTGCTAGTGCCTGGAAATCCGGTCTCGACTCGTCTCGAATCTGGTGTCGGGAACTGTTTCCCGGGACTTGAATGCGATTTACGAAACCTGGAAAGACGATTTTTCCCCTTTCTGGAAGTTGATATTCAGGACACGGAGGTCGACGTGATATCAGTAGACCTGGCTGGCGTTCAGGAGTCAGCCAGCAACGGCGAGATTTCCGCTGACACAGCCACTACCTACCGGCAGATCAGCTCCGGATTATCTCAGGGTCGAAGATGGACCATCAGCCAGATGCGTGGGACCTTTGGGCCGCTAGGGGGCCAGGCGTTGGTCATCGCCGACCTTCGTTTGCCGAGCACGGGAGCCAATCGCTTGCCGCCGGATGCCTGGACGGCCATTCGTCTTCTGACGGAAGGAACCGAGGTCGAACTTACTTTCCGTCAAGGCAACACGACCCGCTCGATCGTGGGAAACCGCGCGCGCTATCTGGATGACAATGGCGCGCTGGCCAAGATGTTTCTGCCGGGTGAGTTGACGCAGTCGCTGTGTAGCCCCTGGACGCATGACTTCCGCGACTGTGCGTGTTTTTACTGGGCGTCAAACCATCCCGATATAGCCCTTCCTGTGTTACCAACCCCCCCGTCGGTTACGCCGGAAATCAACACCTATGTGCCCTGGGAACGCAAAGATCGAACCGTAAACACTCTGCCCGATCCCGCGACCATCAATGCACCGGTCGAACTCAGTCATTACGAAATCAATACACAGTGGCAGACGCTAAACTTCGTCCTCGAAGGGCGGGAGACCGTTGCTCCGTACCAGCCCGGAAAATTCACTGCCCCTAAGTTTGCTAGCCTGGCTGAACTCCTGACCAATCTGCGATACGCGGCAGGCGTTGAATTGGCGGTGATTCACGAGTATCTGGCGGCATCCTATTCGCTGAAGGTGACCGGAGTCCCAGCCGCAGCCCAGGACGATGTGAACGCTGCCCGAGCTGAGCTGATGAGGGTCGCGTATGGTGAGATGCGGCATGTTCGTGCAGTCAATGACGTGCTGCGGGCTTTGGATCCCGCCGCATTTGTTCCGGCACTGAGAGTGGCATCTCAAGTTCCCGCATCACAGCCCGGCACCTTCCGCCCGGTAGTGTCACGCCCGGCCACGCCGGAGACGATACAAGCATTCATTGATATTGAGAGCCCGTCGGTTTCGGTAGACGGGCTTTACTCCCGCATTCTGGCGACCTTGGAAGACCTTGGGCCCGACGAGACGCAGCAAACAGTCCGTTCCATTATGGCGGATGGTGAAAGCCACTTTGAAACCTTCAGTTTTGTTCAGGAATGGCTCAACAAACACAGCCCGGCGGAATACCTAACAAATCCCAGTACCGTGGGTGCGCCTGCTAATAACGCCCTGCACCAGAAGCTCCAGCAGGAATACATCGCCGTGCTGGAACGTTTGTTCAATGGCTACACACTGGGGATTCCTGCCGGTGCGGCGGACATCAATACGGCGCGAAACGTGATGCTGGGCCCCTCCGGCCTTGATGGCGCAGCGGAAGCCTTGGCGGCCGCCGGTTTCCTGGTAGCTTTTGATCGTATCGCTGATGCACGTTTTGCGCCGGTGAACCATCCATGAAGCGACTTGTCCAATCCGACGTGGTCGTGCTGGGTGCAGGGCCAGCCGGCCTGATGGCGGCGTTAGAGTTTTCCAAGAACCACTCGACCACCTTGATCGCGCGCCAACTGCCCTCCGCGGAAGACGCCCCTCGAGTGGAAGCAGTTCCCGCCTCCTTGCTCGCGCTATTAGTCGAATTGGGAATTCATCCCCAACAGATTGGAGTCGAGGGTCTGCACGAGTCGCGTTGGATCGCATGGGAACAGGAGGCCATAGTTGAGAGCCGCGGTCCCGTGGCGGCCCATGTCGAGCGTCCGCTTCTTGATCTGGCGCTGCTGAAGGTGGTGGTTGCTTGTGGGCATGTGAATATCGTGTTGAGCGATCATCGCGATGCTTTCAAGGCCGTTTGTGAGGCAGCCAGATGTAATAACGATTTGCTCTTGATTGATGCCACCGGCCGCAGAAGCGTGTCGGCAAGGAAGAGAATACAGCCGGCCAGGCCTTGGGCCGCGCGGACATTCCTGGCATTGAGGCAGTCCTGTTGGGCAGGCCCCGAGGTGAGAATTGCTGCGCTGCCTGGAGGCTTTGTCTACCGTCTAGGTTCGTCCAGGCACATTGTTCTGGGAATCGTTGGCAGAAACAAGACAATCGTGGGAGATCCTCTGACCCTTGAGCGACAATTGCTTGAGTGCGGAGCGGGCTGGATACTGGAGGGACTTCCTGCGATGTCAGACCTGATTCCAGGAATGTTTTCGGCCGCCTCGGTTCAGTGGACCAGTGATGGAGCCGGCTGGAGAGTCGGGGATGCTGCACTCGCGCGAGACACGCTGTCCTCGCAAGGGCTGGCTGCCGGCATTTCTGATGCATTGTATTGTGCAGCTGCGGTTCGGAGCGATGATGATGGGACCCTCTTATCTCTGAGGCATGTCGAGCAAAGAGCAGCGCACCTTCGATCGCTGGAACAATTGATTGCTTGCTGCCGCTTCCGGAAAGAGAAGACCTGGAGCGAGTATGCAGAATTTGTCGCGGATCAGGTCGATCCTAAACCGGCGGAATCCAGGGTTGCGCTCAGGGCAGGGCGACTAGCTCTTGGATGAACACAACGGATGTGGCGACACCCCCAAGAAAGTACTCGTACGCCGGAATTGCTCAAGACGATCGGTCTGGGCTAAACAAGGGCATCGTCCCACCCGGCTCGCGCCGGAACAAGTCTCATGTCAGGAGGAGATATGCCTCTGACCTTCCTCCCAGTCCCCGACTGGGCTTCTTCGGAAAACCAAGGCGCCAACATCACGGTGGCAGATCTCGACAAGGATGGTCTGCCTGAACTGATCGTTCTGCGGGTCGATCACCCCACGCCGGGTCCCAACCGAGGCTTTTACCGTGTCGGCCGCAGACTCGATGCCCAGGGAAACATGACCGACGGCTGGGGTCCATGGATCGAGATTCCCCAGTGGAATTCGAACGAGAATCAGGGCGCAGGCATTGCCGTGGCAGACTTTGGGAACGACGGATTAGGGCTGATCGTCTTCCAAATCGAGCATCGCGTGCCCGGACCGAACAATGGCCTCTACCGTGTAGGTCGCAAACTGGATGCGCAGGGCAATGTCACAGGGGGATGGAGCGACTGGCAGCACGTTCCTGGGTGGGTTTCGTGGCGCGATCAAGGCGCTGCCATAGCCGTTACGGATCTCGACGGTGATGGGCGGCCCGACTTGGTCGTATTCCATATCGACGACTTCCACACCGACAATCCGAAACGGCCTAACAAGGGTTGGTATCGAGTGGGTAGTGGACTTACCCGAGACGGGTTGGTTAGTAGGTGGAGCGATTGGTTTGAAGTCGATTGGTTTTCCTGGTTCAACCAGGGTGCTGGGATTGCGATAGCCGACCTCGACGGCAACGGCCGTCCCGAATTGATCGTGTTTCAAATTGACGATCCGCCGCAGGAAAACGCCGGATGGATTCGAGTCGGTTGGAATCTTGATGTGCAGGGGCGGGTGCAAGACGGTTGGGGCCCGTGGACCAAATTCGACGGCTGGGGATCGTGGGAGGATCAGGGTGGCGGCTTCGCGCTGGCCTCATTGGGTGCTGGCAGACCCAAGGCCATCGTATTCCATGTCGATAACCCGCCCGGGCTGAACGCGGGGCGATATGCCCTAACGGACCTCATCCTCGACATTGATACGGCCGCCACAAAAGGCGTATGGCGGCTGTTACCGTATTTCTCGGAGGTGTTGCCGGTTCACGCTGCGCTGCTCCATACCGGCAAGGTGCTGTTCTTTGCAGGCTCTGGCAATAACGTCTTCCGGTTTAAGTCTCCGGATTTCGGGAACGTGGCTAAGAAAATCTATACGAGCGTCGTGTGGGACCCCAGCAAGAACGTCTTTGATGATAAAACGTTCGATCACCCGCCGACCTTGAAACGTCCGGATGGCTCGGTCGTCGATTTTTTCTGCTGTGGCCATACCTTTCTGTCCGATGGCCGGGTCCTGGTCGCTGGTGGCACGATCAAATACGACGTTATGATCGTCAACAACGCGATGCAACCTGCTCCGGATGGCGGGTTTAGGGGAACTCGCGACACGCTGATCTTCGATCCGGATCCGCGCAAAGAACAGTGGACGTCCGTGCAGGCCATGACGCGGGGCCGATGGTATCCCACTGTTGTCATGCTAAGCGACGGCACAGTGTTGGCCGCATCTGGGTTAGACGAACAGGGCAATGGCCCTGACCACAATACGCTCGAGCGCATTCTCGATCCCGATCACGGTGAGTGGGCCAGGACGCAAGACTTCGACTTGCCCTTATATCCACACCTGTTTCAGTTGCGTGACGGGCGGCTGTTCTACACCGGGGGCAAGATGGACAGCCAAGGTGATTCAGTGCCACTCGTGTTCGATCCGATCAACGCGACTCAAGCCGTTGTCATCAATGGATTGACCGACCAAGCGAACTGCAACCAGTGCGCCAGTGTGATTCTGCCGCCCGCGCAGGATCAGAAGTTCATGATCCTCGGGGGCGGCCCGGAAGACGATGGGCCGGTTCGGCAGCCGGCTACGCATCGTGCCGCAATTATTGACTTTCAATCTCCGAACCCCACGTATCACACGAAAAGCGCACTGAACCACGAGCGGATGCATGTTAATGCCGTACTCCTCCCCGATCGGACGATTCTCGCCGTGGGCGGAGGCGTGACTCGCGAAGCCAGTGCTGAAACACAGGTAGTCGATCCGCAAGGTGGGCGTGAGGTCTTTGAGGCGGAGATCTACGACTTGGTGACGAATATGTGGTCGATTACTGCCGCGGCGACGATCGCGCGCCTGTACCATTCGGTGGCGCTGCTCCTGCCCGACGGCAGAGTCGTATCAGCCGGTGGAAACCCTGATAAAGGTTCCCAGGTCAACTGGCTTCCGCCCGATCAGCTTGAAGAGATGCGCTTGGAAATTTTCAGTCCACCGTATCTATTCAAAAAGAGTGCCCGTCCGCTCATCCAAAATGCTCCGGAGGAGATTACGTATAATTCTCAAATTGTGATCCAGACGCCGCAGGCGACCCAGATTAAATGGATCAGTCTGATCCGGGCGGGACTGACGACGCACTCATTCAACGGCACGCAGCGTTTGGCGGATGTACCGTTCACACTGGTTCCTCCCGATACGCTGAACGCGGATGTTCCTGACGATCCCAAGGTGGCACCGCCGGGATGGTACATGCTCTTCCTGACCGACCACGAGGGCGTTCCCTCGATGGGGCATTGGATGCATTTGTCCTGACGCCGTGCGAGGGACATGGACTAGGGACGTAGAGTTCGGCAACGATCTGCGCCTTCATTTGTCAGCGCGATTGAGAACTCTAGCAGGCTGCGGAAAACGTTTATTAGTTTTTTCAGAAACGTGGACCTCGGTGTCTGGAAGGATCTCCAACTTGTTCGAAAACCGCATTTGCTCCGATCAGGACAGGCGAACAGCTCAACATAAGGCATTGCATTTATTCCGACGAAGATCGTGGCTTCTACGGGTTTCGCCCATTGGACGAGCGAGTTTCTCCGCATCCTGCTAGAGGTTTCATCAATGCCTCCAACGAAACCGTTTCCCCAAGAGATTCAGTGGCCGCTGCAGCCCGCAGGAGCCTTTCTCTCATTCGACCAAGGCCCCCTTCAGGCGCGGATTTATCAGGATACGGGACATGTGGAACTCGCCGGTCCGGATCTTGCCGGTGCGCCCGCCGCGAACATCGTCCGATTTGCACCCCCGGCCGTTCAAACCCCTAACGGTGCGTTCCTGCTTGGCCGCATCGTGTCCTCAAAAGTCTTGGGGGATGGTCTCGAAGTAGTGCAATCGCTTGGTTCCTCTCAGATCACCGCTCGCCTCACCTTTCCCCACGATGGGGTTATGCGCTACGAAGTTACGGATTGGGGGAACGTGGCCCCGATCGCAACGGCTGTTGCAGGGCCTTCGGACGACCACGAGCACTTCTACGGGTTCGGCGAAAAGTTTAACGCGCTCGACCACGCGGGGAAACAGGTCCGCATGGTGACCTTTGACGATCCCGGGACCAAAGGGGATCATTCGTATAAGGTCGCGCCCTGGTTCGTGAGCACGCGCGGGTACGGCTTTCACCTGGACTCGTCAGCGGAAAGCACCTTCGATATGCGTGCCGGTGCGCCAAACCGCTACGTCGTGACCAACCATTTCTCCACGTTGCGCTTCAACATCGTCTACGGCCCCAAACTCACAGACGTCGTGGCACGCTACACCGGTTATACGGGGCGTCCGCCGCTGCCACCGGCATGGGCCTTCGGTCCGTGGATCTCTTCCGACATCTGGCGTAGCGGCGGCGAAGTCCGCTATGCGGTCACACAGTTTCGAAACCGAGGCATTCCAGCTTCGGCGTTCGTATTCGATTCCCCCTGGGAGATCGCCTACAACGATTTCCGCTTCAACATGACTCAGTTCGCCAAAGATGCGACGATCGACGGGGTGCACTATCAGGGGTTCACCTCACTGGGCGAGATGGCGGATTTCCTTCGAACGAACGGCCTAAAACTCATCTGTTGGATGACGCCGTTCATTGATGTGAGCTCAAACAACGAAAACGTGCCGGGACAAAACTTGGGCAAGGCATCCAACTATGATGAGGCGGCGAGCAAAGGATTTTTCGTACAGGCCTCCTTGGGTGGGCCGCCTCTGGTTGTGCCGTGGTGGAAGGGCCGGGGCAGCCCGATCGATTTTACAAACCCTGCGGCCAGGCAATGGCTAACGGACCAACTCAAGAACCTACTTGCGCAAACCAGCGTCGTGACCCGTTCGGGCGCCAGCGAACCGGCCATTGGCGGCTTCAAGACCGACGATGGCGAAAGTGGCAACGGGCCTAACACCTACATCCCCATCAACGCTCAGTACACGGACGGACGGACGGGCGTTGAGATGCGCAACGGCTACTGCCTGGACTACCACAAGACAGTCTGGAGTGTCTTAGGCCAGAATGGCGTCCTGTTTGCCCGTAGTGGCTTCACCGGATCGCAGGCCTTCCCGGGCTGCTGGGCGGGCGACAACGAGCCGAACTTCGGTGACAATGGTTTGCCGAGCGTGATCATTGCGGGGCAATCTGCAGCGATGAGCGGATACGCGATCTGGGGCCATGACACCGGCGGCTACCAGGATACCAATCCCAGCCAGTCGCCTCCGAACTTGTTCATGCGCTGGACACAGTTCGGCTGCTTTTCCCCCATCATGCAGATGCATCGACAGGTGACCAAGGAACTCCAGTACCCATGGAGGTATGGAGAGGAGGCATCACAGAACTATCAATTCTTTGCCCGCCTGCATACCCGCTTATTTCCCTACATTTACAGCTATGCCAAGGAAGCGAGTGCAAACGGGCTGCCGATTATTCGCCCGCTCGTCCTGCTGAACCAAACGGACCAGAACACCTTTCCGATCAAGCACACGTACCTCTTTGGTAACGAGTTCCTTGTTGCCCCGATGATCACGCCGAACGCTAACACCCGCCAACTTTATCTGCCTGCAGGGAACTGGTTCGACTTTTGGACAAACGAGCAGCATGCTGGCGGACAAGTCATCACCTGGACGAATAACAATCAGGCAGAGATGCCATTGTTCGTGCGGGAGGGAGCGATTGTCCCGATGCTGCTGACGGAGGTCCAGACACTCTGCGACGCCAACTATGTCAACAACCCCAACGTGAAGACTCCGGATAACGGGCTGCTGTTCCTGCTTTATCCTGCCGGGACATCAAAATTTGAGGTCTATGACGGGGCCGAGATCCGGTGTGACACTGCTGGGGGGACTTTGACGGTGACGCTGTCATCTGTCGCACGTCCGGTAATGTTACAAATCTTTGGTGACGAACCGGTCACGATTATGCGTGACGGCATAGCCCTAAGCAAACTGGCGACAGTGGCACAGTTTGAAACGGCAGATACCGGGTGGCGAGCCGACCCGCAATCGCGAGTTATTTTTGTCAAATTCCAACATCGGGGTGGCACAACCAACGTCAATTTCTGAACTGGCGGTATGATGTCTTTCGCAAGTCCTCTTATCTGCTTTATCGCCAGCATCCTAAGCCTGCCCATCGGATTTGTATTCAAGCATAGATATCACGAATAGTTCGTGAGATGTCTCGAAGAGTAACAAAACTCATCAGGCCTTCCCCCGAAATCAAGGCACTAATGAAATGGACCCAGCCTTCTTCCCACACCAGTCTCACACGAGGCACAATGGGTGGTGTTGCGCGCGCAACCCACACTCATCGTCAGGAAGAAAGGAGGGGCTGTTATGCACATCACGACATTGGGGATCGATGTGGCGAAGAACGTGTTTCAGTTGCACGGAGTGGATGCGCGAGGGCGCGCGGTGCTCAGTCGACGCGTGAAGCGCGATCAGTTGTTGCAGGCGGTGGCGAGCCTGCCGCCCTGTGTGATCGGGATGGAGGCGTGCGGGAGTGCGCAGCACTGGGGGCGGGCGTTTGAACAACTCGGGCATACGGTCAAGCTGATGCACCCGAAGTAGGTCAAGCCCTACGTCAAGACCAACAAGCATGATGGGCGCGATGCGGAAGCGATCTGCGAAGCGGTGAGTCGGCCCACCAGGCGCGGTGTCTCGACCAAGACGGTGGAGCAAGCCGACCTGCAGGCCTTACACCGCACGCGATCACTCTTGGTCAAACACCGGACCGCCGTCATCAATCAGATCCGGGGCTTGTTGGCCGAGTCTGGGTTGGTGATT
>Ga0209048_10006721_pt1 | contig 10729 bp, 9 predicted proteins | sample FrelakmetCRP12CR_FD_187146 | JGI IMG/M metagenome (GOLD analysis project Ga0209048, IMG submission 187146) | Freshwater lake sediment microbial communities from the University of Notre Dame, USA, for methane emissions studies - CRP12 CR (SPAdes)... | ecosystem: Environmental > Aquatic >... | reverse complement strand
CCGATCTTTCCAGCACCCAGGAGGAGGACACGATGCATGGCAGGCCTCACATGCTACACAGTATACTCCCGCCCTAGCAGGCGCCGGAAAACTTTTTTGTATACCAGAGCTTCGATGGTCTGGTTGGTTTGGTTCATCTGATTTTTCTGGTTAGTCTGGTTCAACCAAATAAACAAGACAAACCAATTAAACGAGACAGACCAGCATCGACGAGTGGATCAAGCCCGGTTAGATCGGGAATAGTCTGGAAATTTCTATAAGGGAGGACTGGTGATGGTGCCACGCTCTTGGAAGAATATCATTCTAAGTTGATGATTTTTCTACGTATATGAAACATGGAGCAGGTAAGGAGTTTGTGATACGCTAACACACCATTAGGAGCCGCGGTGATGTTACGCATGCCCTCTCGAGTTGTATTCCCCTTCGGCTACCGGATCTCCGTACGCCAGATTTCCGATACGGAGATGGACCGGCGAGACTCCAATGCCGACGGAATCTGGGACGACGCCACCAAAACCATTTATCTTCGCAAGCGCTTACCCCTGACGAGACGGCGGTACATTCTTGCTCATGAATTGGGCCATGCCTGGCTCGACTGGCAGCATCGGCATTTGGATAACGGCAAAGCCAAGACATAACAGGATGCTGAAAAAGCCCGCCAGCCTGTCTTGTTCATTTGGTTTGTTTTGTTTATCTGGTTAGTTCCGTTCAACCAAAAAACAAGACAAACCAGACAGCCTACTCGTTGCTCCACTAGCTGACCTTTGCCCCAGCAAGCTTGAGTACCACCGTCCATTCCGCTTCCGTCACCGGCTGAACGGAGAGGCGGGAGCCTTTTCGCAACAGAACCATGCCCTTCAGCTTAGGCTCCTGCCTCAGTCGGTCAAGCGACAGACTGGTCTTGAATGTCTGACGATACCGGATGTCCACCATATCCCACCGTGGAGCAGAGGGAACACTAGCTGAGTCATAGTGGTGGCTGGTCTTGTCGAACTGCGTCTCATCGGGATAGGCTGTCCGCACGACGTCCGCAATCCCCACCACAGCCGGCGGCTCGGCATTACTATGATAAAAAAGCACCTGGTCGCCGACGGCCATCGCGCGCATGAAGTTGCGCGCCTGATAGTTCCGCACCCCATCCCAACAGGTCGTCTGCTTTGGCGATTGCGCGAGATCCTCGATCGAAAACACGCGCGGTTCAGACTTCATCAGCCAATATCGGCGCCCTTGTGCCATCACGTCACCTCTTCCTGCTTGGTCATTCAACTCACTCCGTGTATGCTGACAGCATTGCCTCGCTGTTGATGACTGCGATTTGCCGATGGAACTGACACCATTCTTCTTTGGTCTATACAAGTTCGTCAAGTACGGCCTCTATCCCCTGATCTGGGTGGCGCTACTCCTCAGCATGGCGACGGTCTTAGTCCTCTTCCCGTTCTCGCCAAGACGCCTGCGGTGGGTGCGGCAGCTTCTCGTGTCTTCCCTCCTTCTCCTCGTGACGTTATCCAGTCCGTTGGTCGCCTTCCCGCTGATCGGTTCGCTCGAATCCTGGTACCACCCCCCACAGCTGACAGCGTCCGATCGCTTCGATGCGATCGTCGTCTTGGGGGGAGGCATCGAGGAGAAAGGCTCGCTTCGACCAACCGTCGAGCTGAATTCCTATTCTAAAAATCGAACTACCTGCGGCGTGGACCTCTACCAGCAGGGCTATGCCCCCAAACTGGTGCTGACAGGGGGAGACGCCGGGGTCTTTGGCACGGGCCCCCAGATAGCGGTCGAAATGAAACGATGGGCGGTTCGCCTCGGCGTTCCCGAGTCCGCCACAATGATCGATACAGAAGCCAGAAACACCTACGAGAACGCGACTGGGACCAAACGGCTGCTCGGGCCCGCCTCAATTCTCCTCGTGACTTCAGCCTACCATCTGCCACGCGCCGTCCCGGTGTTCACCAAACAGGGCTTCCGCGTCACACCGGCCCCCTGTGGTTATATTTCACAGAACCTGCCGCGAGAGAGCTGGGACGACATTGACCTGTTTGATTTCTTGCCGAATGATACCTCGTTACAACACACCCGGGAAGTCGTGGCGGAAGTGGCCGGCATGGTGATTTATTGGCTGACAGGAAAACTGTAGCAGGATGCTGAAAATCCGCCAGCGCCATAGAGCGTGACGCGCGAGACAGGTGCGAAAGGCGCGTATCGCGGCTATCCTGTTAACGACCAGGCAGTGCGGGAGTAAGAGCGATACGATACAAGCCTCCTCTGTGATCAACCACATAGACTTCGCCCGCTTCGTCTTCGCCGAACGAAGAAATCCGCATTCCGCTCTTTCGAAGCACGCGCGGCTCACTGCCTGCGGCCACGCCGGTCCCGACAGGAACAGCAAAGAGCTCTCCACTGCAATAGTCCCCGAATAGGTAGCTCCCCTGGAGCGCGGGGAGATTCCGGCCTCGATAGACATAGCCTCCCGTCACTGAACATCGGCCTTGGTTATGGCCATACTCGGAGACCGGCATGATCAGCCCCGCAGCTTGACAGTCCATCTCCGGGTGGAAACAATGCTTTCCCTCCATGATACGCCAGCCATAGTTACCCCCTCGCGTGACGAGATCGATTTCTTCCCACTTGTTCTGCCCGACGTCGGCAAGCCAGAGCGCTCCCGTTTCACGATCGAAGGAGAAACGCCAGGGATTCCGAACCCCGAAGGCAAAGATTTCAGGACGGCCACCTGCGCGCGCAAATGGATTGTCTGATGGAATGGCATAGGGCGGAGGGCCATCCACATCAATGCGGAGAATTTTCCCCAGTAGCTCCGATGGGTTCTGTGCACGATTCTGCGGATCGCCGCCTGAGCCGCCGTCGCCTCGACCGATATACAGAAGCCCATCCGGTCCAAACGCCACCATACCCCCATTGTGATTCGCATAGGGCTGAGGCACGACCATCAGCGTTCGTTCATCAGTCGAGGCCTGTAGACTCAGGCCCTGCCGACGATACTCGGCGAGGACCGTAGCGCCATCATCACGCCTGGTATAGTTCACGAAAAATCGGCCGTTCTTCCGGTGATTCGGGTGAAATGCTAGCCCGAGCAAGCCGCGCTCTCCCCCCGACAAGACTCGATTCGTGATGTCAAGAAACGGCTTATCCTGAAGGATGCCCTGCGCGATGACCCGAATCGTTCCAGGCTGCTCCACGATAAAGAGCTGCCCGGATCCATCGCCTGCATGGGTCAGATAGAGCGGCGACTGAAGACCTTTGGCAATAACTGGCACAAGATCGACCTCCGGCTCCGTCACACGACTGCCAGTCTCAGCCGCTCCAGCAGGACAACACAGCAGAAGACCTAGAAGGATGCTGAAAACGTCCGCCAGCATCGTTCTTGCCACGCTCAGAGGCTCCACATACCGAACAAAGTACACATCACCTCTTCGCTTGCTGCGGCCTTGCTGGACGGCCTTTTTGAGCATCCTGCGCCGCGTTCTCAATTTGTCCAAGACGTGCACCACAATAGTTTTTCTGCAGTCTGTTAGAAGCAGCGCTCCGGGGCCACCGGACATGATTGCACACTTCATTAGTCGCTCCTCCTAGCTTGGAACCTCGAGAACGGCGAGCAGTGCGCGATAAGTCAACTCTCGAACCCTGGCCTTCGACGCCAGCTGGTCGCTACTGTTCATTTCTAACCACACGCGTTCCCTCACCTCGGCACGGGCGTCGTCACAGAGCCCCCACATCTGGTGGAGAAATTCGTCCGGCAACCCGACTTGCACCCCTTCGGACTCGATACGATCGTCCAGAATGGCCAACAAGTCCGACAGGGCCTGATCCGCTTGATAGGGCGTAGCGGAAAAGCCAAAGGAGGCATGGGCCGCCGTCTCCTGATTCGCCTGCTCAACCAAGTCGCGCATGTATTCTTTGAGCAAGCCCACCACATGACCGGACAATGCCATGCCGTCCTCCTTTGTCCACATTATGAGGATGTGCCGAAGATGGAGCAAGAACCGACGTCTGCATAGAACTCGCAGGCTGTTAAAAATGGCCGTCTAGCAAGGCCGCAGCGAGTGAAGGGCCAAGGAGGTACAAACCGCACTTCGTGTGGGCCGTTCGCCCTTGCAATGAATCTTGGCGAACGGATAAGGCCCTCCAGTGCTTCCGACCTCATAGAAACCTTTCCGCAACATTGAGGATCTGAACGATGCGAGAACGATGCTGGCGGACTTTTTCAGCACCCTGCTTAGGGTTGTGCGGTTGACCAGCCGTCGAACGGTTCTCTATGATGCCGACAAAACAGCAGCACGAGGTACAGGGTTGTGACAGTCGAACGATTCGAAGTGGCACTGAATACCCCCGCCGGCCGGCTGACCACAGCCATCGACGTGCCGACCGGCCCCATCCCCATCACGGCAATCATCCCACTCACACGACGCCTGGGGGAAGAAGCCGCAGAGTTGGAGATCCGGCAAGTTACCGAAGCAGGCCAAACCATTTCTTGCCGAAAGGGTTGCGCCGCCTGTTGCCGCATGCTGGTTCCGCTCTCCGCCCCGGAAGCGTTCGCGCTGCGAGAATATGTTGGGCAGCTGCCGACGGATCGACGAACCCTCCTGCTGAACTGCCTCAGCGACACGAAGAATCGATTGAAGCGAGCGGGTCTGTGGGATCGGCTGAACGACATTGCAGAGGCCACCATGGCGGTGCCGGATCAAGAGCTCGACCCGGTCAACCGGGCCTACTATGCGTTACGAATGCCCTGTCCCTATTTAGAGAATGAGCTGTGTTCGATTTATGAAGCGCGGCCAGCCGCCTGCCGGGAACTCCTCGTCACCTCACCGGCGGAACTGTGCCAGGATCTGGTGCAGAATCCGGTCACGCCCCTGCCGGTCTCGATGCGAATTGGTTCCATCCTGGGGCTGGTCTGGGGAACCTTGACGAGCTCTCCCCCTCGACTCATCCCACTCCCGATGGCCTTAGAGTGGGCTGAGCGGCACGAAGAGGAATCCCGACGGACCTGGCCCGGCTCATCTCTCCTAGACCAAGTCCTCGACAACATGTGGCGGTTTTTAAGCCAGGCATTTCAGAAACATAGGAAAGAAGCTGACAGCTGACAGCTAGATTCTACTACTGTGAGTCAAGAGGAGAGACTGCATGCACAAGCCTGTGATTGTTTGTTTAGATCTCGAAGGAGTATTGGTGCCGGAGATTTGGATCAACGTTGCGCTCAAGACAGGCATCGAGGAGTTAAAAGTCACCACCCGAGAGATGCCGAATTACGATGCCTTGATGAAACGGCGCCTGGCCATCCTGGATCAGCACAAGCTCACCATTCACGATATCCAGGGTGTCATAGACAAGATGGGCCCGCTCGAAGGCGCCGTGGATTTTGTCGCCTGGCTCCGCGAACGATGCCAAACGATTATCTTGTCCGATACGTTCTATCAGTTCGCCCACCCGCTGATGCGCCAACTGGGATTCCCGACGCTCTTTTGCAATCAGCTGGAGATCGATGGAGCCGGCCGCATCGTTAACTACCACATGCGGATGCAGAATCAAAAAAAACACTCGGTGGCGGCGCTGAAGTCCCTCAACTTTCACGTCCTGGCAGCCGGCGATGCCTATAACGACACCGCCATGCTAGGAGAGGCCCACGCGGGATTCTTCTTCTGTCCTCCGGATCACCTTCCCAAAGAGTTCCCACAGTATCCGGTGACAAAGACGTATGGAGAGCTTCAAGCTCGTTTCGCAGAGGCGGGGGATCTGAAGTAGCTGTCAGCTGTCAGCGATCAAAAACCTCCCTCCCCTTTGTAAGGGGAGGATAGGAGGGGTAGAGAATCGTAAGGCCAGGAGGGGTAGAGGCTCATGCCCAGGGCCACACGAGGACAGGCCAGCCATCTCGATCTTAAACGCCGGCTTCGTTCTAACATGACCGGCCCGGAAACACGGCTGTGGTCAAGACTACGAGGACGCCAACTTCAAGGGCTCAAGTTTCGTCGGCAACATGGCATAGGGCCATATATTGTGGATTTCTATTGCCCGGAACAGTTTCCCGTCATTGAAGTAGACGGCGACAGTCATGCCGATGCTGATCAGATACCGAAGGATCAGCTGCGTGACAGATACTTTCAATCTCTCGGCCTTCACGTGATTCGATACATCAACGACGATATTATGAAGAACCTGGACGGGCTTCTGGAAAATTTAGCCGAGAGGTTGTCGTCAGGATCGACCTCCCCTCGCCCCTCCTTACGAAGGAGGGGTAAAGAAAGCTGATCGCTGACAGCTCACTACTCCCCATTCACCACTTCCAGCACGCGCCGGCCATACCGTTCTGCCTTCAGAGAGCCGATGCCGGGAATCTCCATGAGGGCAGCGGGTGTCACAGGCTTGTGACCGGCAATGGCCTTCAGTGTTTTGTCATGAAAAATTAGAAAGGCCGAGACACCCTCTTCCTCGGCAAGCTCCGTGCGGAGTTGCCGGAGCCGTTCAAAGAGCTGCGGGTCCGCCAGCGATGCTCGCGGGGCAACCAGAGAAGACGCCCTTTCGCGGGATGGCTTCGCCGCCGGTGAATCGGGCTGAGGTTCTTCTGCTCGATTCAACGCCACTGCACCGACCCCCTGTAGAATCTCCCGTCCCTTGCGCGTGACATCGAGAGTAGGATACTCCGTGCCTTCGACCTGAAGATAGGCTGAGTCAATCAATTCCCTCACCAGACCGGTCACCGACGACTTCGAGCGGGCGCGACACATTCCGTATGTCGGGCAATCTTCCGCGCCACAGGCCTGCATTGCTTTCGAATGGCTTCCGCGAAGGATCTCGACAATTCGACTCACGCCGAACCGACCCCTGCACCAGGATACGGTCTCCAAGACAGCCTTCGCGGAAGCGGTATCGTCCTGGGAAACCTCCCTGCTCGGCTGCCGCACCGGCACGGCACAGCGATCACAGAGGCCGCAGGGACCCAAGGCCCGCTCAGCCTCATCGCTGAAATAGTCAAGAATCGCGAGCTGCCGGCAAGTCGATACCGACACGTATCCCAGCATTTCCTGGAGTAGCGTTTTCATCCGCCCGGCGCGCTCTGCGCCTTCAGGATCTTGTGCCGCCTGCTGAATAAAGTATTCCTGCGTGGCCAGATCGCGCTCATGAAACAACAATACGCAGGCAGCGGGTCGTCCGTCGCGGCCGGCCCGCCCGACCTCTTGATAATAGGCCTCTACACTTCCCGGAATGTCGAAATGGACGACCAGCCGGACATCCGACTTATCGATGCCCATGCCGAAGGCATTCGTCGCAGCCAGAATCCTCACAGTCCCCCGGCGAAAATCGTCATGCACAAGCCGCCTCTCCTCATCCGAGAGACCGGCATGGTAGTAGCCGACCGCCTGGTGAGACTGTCCCAGCCATTCTGCAACCTCCTCCACCGCCCGGCGCGTGGCGCAATAGATCAGGATCGTGCCTTTCTCCGTCTCGCGAACCAGCCGCTCCAACGCCGCCAGTTTTTCCTGGCGGGACTGACAGAGACGGACGGACAAGGCGAGATTGCCCCGGCGAAAACCCGTAACCAATTTGAAGGGATCGCGGAGCGACAATCGTTTGCACAGATCCGTTTGCACTCGGGCCGTGGCCGTGGCAGTCAGAGCCAGGCAGGGAGGGTTCGTGAGTTCCTGGCGGAGACGTCCGATTTTGAGATAATCGGGCCTAAAATCGTGGCCCCATTGGGAAATGCAGTGCGCTTCGTCGACCACCAGCAACGAGACCCAGAGGGAACGCAAGAGCTGGAGAAATCCCTCATGCTGCATCCGTTCCGGCGCCAGATAGAGCAACTGAAGCCGCTTCTGACTGAGGTCCTGAATCACGCGGCTCTTTTCAAGCCCGGTGAGGCCAGAGTGAAACGCCGCCGCCGCGATCTTTCGCTGCCGTAAGCTTGCCACCTGATCTTGCATGAGCGCGATGAGCGGAGAGATGACCAGGGTCAATCCGGGTAGGAGGGTCGCAGGCAATTGGTAGCAGAGCGACTTGCCCTGCCCGGTCGGCATGACCGTCATCGCATCGCGCCCGGCCAGCACGGCGCGAATGACCTCCTCCTGGCCAGGCCGAAACTTCGCAAAGCCGAACTGTTCGCTGAGCTGTCGGGTCAGATCGTCCACGATGAGATGAATCGAAAAAAGGATGGTGGTTTGCTTAAGAGCGAACAGAGTATAGACGACGGACCCACGACGGGCAAGTCGGATGAGCGGATATGTGGCTATCAGCCCTCAGCTTTCAGCAATCAGCTTCGGAAGGAAAAGATCTCAGAGGCTGAGAGTTGACGGCTTTTGAACTATTCCTCCTCTTTGTAAGGGGAGGCCAGGAGGGGTAGAGCCTCTGTTCTAGACCAAACGGTCGTTGCAGTCTAATAGGAGCGACCTCCCCCCCCCTCCTTACGAAGGAGGGGGGGATGATGGCTGACAGCTATACGCTTCTACCCTAGAAATTTATCCAGAGCTGAGCATAGGCCCAATCTTGATCGGTGCTGGTGCCCAGATTCTCCTGGATATACCCGCCGGCGAACATGTGGCCATAGACCGCCTGGAAGGACAACTTGCCGTCCATGAACAGGTGCGTCCACGCGAAGTCTATTTCGTCGCCGATGTGCGTCTTGGTGTTGTTCGCCTTTGAATAGACATAGACGCCCTGCGTGGCACGATACCAATTGTCCTTCGCATTGGCCAAGTTGAAGCTGGTGGCCCAAATTTCAATGTGGTCATCCTTGCTCGGACGGAATTGAAGGTTCACCGATGGGCTCATCATGTTCTTCCAGGCTTGGACATCCATGTAGCCCATGTGCATGTGGTTGGTCGGGTACATGTTCTCAAACGTGTTGGCAGTTTTACAACCGGTCGTGGACCCAGCGAAAGTACAATTTGCCCGGCCATCGCCCGAGGCATAGTCGAAGTTGAAGGCCAACCGCGGTTTCCAGGCCCACTCGTAATGCGTATACCCGATCCAGTTTCTCGTCGCCCAGGCGCTGATGTGGAGGTACTTTTGGTTTCCATAGGCTGCGTAGGAGGGATTGGTCACACCGTTGTCGCCCATTTGGCCGAACTGGTAGACTGTTTCGGTTATCGCGTCGAAGTTGCCCTCACGCATCTCGATCCGGCCTCCGACGTTATGACGGGTCTGGTTCGAGTGCCTCGGCGTGCCGAGACCCATGAGATGGTTGTCCTGCGAGTTGTACCGGTTGGAGTAGAGGAAGTAGTAGGGTTCGATGATGAATCCCGGCACCGACTTGATCTGGTTGTAGAAAAGGAATACGTCGGAGTCTTGGTTCGCATTGCCGTTATTGACGGGTTGGGTCGGGCCAATGTTCGAGCCTTGAGCGCCGACTGGCACTGCTTGCCCGAGATCGGATTCAGAGGTGCGGAGCCAACCAGCGTAGGTGTCCCAGGCCTTGGTGCTGTATTGCAACATCACACCGTCATGGGAAATTCCCGTGTTGGACCAGTCGAAAGAGCCGAACAGCGACTGGTTGCCGAACACCACATATTGCCGACCGGCCTTCACGCTCAGGCCTTGGAGCCCGGCAAAGTTCCGGATCAACATGTAGGCAGCGCGGATCCCCAATGTGCTGCAGTTGCCCCCGCCATTATTTGTTGAAATTGTCCCGCCATTATTTGTTGGCTGACAGCCGTTCTGGTTCCTCGCATCGTCTTGGGTACCCTCTTTACCATTGGTCCCGTTTCCGCCCCAGGTCCTCGAGTCCTGGAGTTCCATGTAGAAATTCACGTCGGGTGAGAGGTCGTACCCGATACCCAACCGTGTCATCTGTTGGGCATAGAAGTCGTTTTGTTTGCCAGGAGTCCCATTCGGGGTGGTGCCGGTGTTAGGTGTGTTACAGGATCCTGGCGTCGCGCCTACAGTAAAAGCGCTGCCGAAACAGACTCCATTCCGCATGATCGGCCGGACACGGAGATCGCCGCGTATCCAGAATTTACTGAGATCGAAATTCTTTCCGATCTTCGGATCGTAGAGTTCGTATTCTTCCTTGTTCGGAATCGAGCGAGCAACGATCCCGGCATGGGTAATTCTTTCACCTTCCGGCAATTCATACGCGGCTTGCGCCGGGGCCGTTACAAATGATATCCCCGCTGCCATCACGGCCGCACTACAATAGGTGAACAGACCGGCCCACCCTGTCTGTCTGATCATTCTCATACGATTCTCCTGTGAATGGGAGCAGGCGACTGTTGGTGAATCATGAGGTGGTGCAACTAATCAGGGGAACCACAACGAGGGCGGGGTGGACGGTCAACGCAAAACCGGACAAGAAGCGCTCTCCGACCAACCCGAAGGTGTCGGCTGAAGAGAGGGCCTCTGTAAAACTCGAACCGAGTGCGTTTCATGGGAAATGGAACTACGCTATCAGCAGACTAAGCCATCAAAACTTGTAAAAGTAACAGTTGTCCCTGTTATTGGTTGACAGGCCATACAGCTGTTCTGCCAGGCCTCATCATTCCCCAATTCAGGCTTTTCCCGAAAAGCTTTTTTCGGTCTCTGACAGACGGTTCAGCGATTCAATGCTTGCGCGTCTCGCCTTTCCCGCTTTTCTCGCTCACCTTCACACCTGATTGGCTGATCCCTTTGAATCAGCCTGTTTCTCTGTCGGCGTCGTCGCAGCATTGATCTGCTCTTCTGCGTCTTTGATCGAGGCCTGAAAGTCCTGCTCGACCATCTTCACTTCCTGCTGAATCATGTTGAGCTC
>Ga0209048_10006720_pt1 | contig 10729 bp, 11 predicted proteins | sample FrelakmetCRP12CR_FD_187146 | JGI IMG/M metagenome (GOLD analysis project Ga0209048, IMG submission 187146) | Freshwater lake sediment microbial communities from the University of Notre Dame, USA, for methane emissions studies - CRP12 CR (SPAdes)... | ecosystem: Environmental > Aquatic >... | reverse complement strand
AGGGGCGACCGTCCCGGTGCGCAACCCCGCCGACACCTCCGAGACCGTTGGCTCTGTCACCGCGGCCACGCCCGCGCAGGTCGAGGAGGCCGTTGCGATCGCTTCGCAGGCGCAGCCCGACTGGGACGCGACGCCCGCCGACAGTCGGGCCCGCACACTCGAGCGCGCCGCCGAGCTGTTCGAGGAGAGCCTGCCGGAGCTGATCGCCATGTGCGTGCGGGAGGCTGGCAAGACCGTCCCCGACAGCATCGCCGAAGTTCGCGAGGCCGTTGATTTCCTGCGCTATTACGCCGCGCAGGCACGCGCCGACTTCGGCGCACCGGCACGCCTGCCAGGCCCCACGGGCGAGAGCAACGAGCTCTCGCTGCACGGCCGCGGCGTGTTCACCTGCATCAGCCCGTGGAACTTCCCGCTCGCGATCTTCACCGGCCAGGTGGCCGCAGCGCTCGCGGCGGGCAACTCGGTCATCGCCAAGCCGGCCGAGCAGACGCCGCTCGTGGCCGCGCAGGCCGTGCGGCTGCTGCTGCAGGCGGGCGTTCCGCCGCAGGTGCTGCATTTCCTCCCGGGGGAAGGCGCGGTGGTGGGCGCGGCCGCCGTCCGCGATCGACGCGTCGCCGGCGTCGCGTTCACGGGCTCGACGCAGACTGCCAGGATCATTCACCGTGCCCAGGCGGAGCGCGCCGGCCCGATTGCGGTGCTGATCGCCGAGACCGGAGGGCAGAATGCCATGATCGTCGACAGCTCGGCGCTGCCCGAGCAGGTCGTGATCGACGCGGCCCACTCCGCCTTCAACAGCGCCGGCCAGCGTTGCTCGGCGCTGCGCGTGCTGTGCGTACAGGAGGACATCGCGCCCAAGGTGATGCGCCTGCTCGCGGGCTACATGAGCGAACTGCAGGTCGGCAATCCGGCGCTGCTCGAGACCGATGTCGGCCCGGTCATCGACGAGTCCGCACGAGCGATGCTCGAGGGGCATGCGCGGGAGGTCCTGCAGAGGGCGCGCTGGCATCATCGCCTCGAGCTCGACGCGGCCGCCCGGCGCGGCACCTTCGTGGCACCCCTTGCGGTGCAGATCGATTCGCTCGCCGTGCTGCAGCGGGAATGGTTCGGGCCGATCCTGCACCTGCTCACCTACCGGGCCCGCGATCTTGAGTCGCTGGTGGATGCGATCAACGCGACGGGCTACGGGCTGACGTTTGGCATCCACAGCCGGATCGACGGCACGGTGAGGCGCGTTGCGGCGCGCATCAGCGCGGGCAACGTCTACGTGAATCGCAACATGATCGGCGCCGTGGTCGGCACCCAGCCCTTCGGCGGATGCGGACTGTCGGGCACCGGTCCCAAGGCGGGCGGTCCGCATTACCTGCACCGATTCGCCCACGAGCGCACGCTCACGATCAACACTGCGGCGGTCGGCGGCAACGCCTCGCTGCTGGCGATGGAATGACCCTCAGCGTCCTCGATATCTTCAAGATCGGCATCGGTCCGTCGAGTTCACACACGATGGGGCCGATGAACGCGGCCGCGACGTTCGCCGCCGACCTCGAGGATCGCGGCCTGCTCGAGCGCACCGCCAAGGTCGCCGCGCAGGTATACGGTTCGCTCGCCCTGACCGGGCTCGGCCACTGCACCGATCGCGCCATCCTGCTCGGGCTCGAGGGACAACGGCCCGAGCGCGTCGACCCGGCCGAGATGGACGGGGCGCTCGCGCGCATCCGCTCGAGCGGCCGGCTGCGTCTCGGGGGCCGCCATGAGCTCGACTTCGACGAGCCGATGGACCTGCTCTTCCACCGCGATCAGGTGCTGCCGCTGCATCCGAACGGCATGCGCTTCAGCGCGTTCGATGCGCGCGGGGAGATCCTGCATCGCGAGGAGTTTTACTCGACGGGCGGCGGCTTCATCGTGCGCGCGGCGGAGTTCGGCCGCGGCCCGGCCAAGGGCAGCGAGCGCGTGCTCGCCCACCCGTTCGGCTCGGCCCGCGAGCTACTGCAGCGCGCACGGGAGCTTGGTCTTGAGCTGCACGAACTCATCCTCGAGAACGAGCGAGCCTATCGCCCGGACGGGCAGACGCGCCAGGCGCTTTTGCAGCTGTGCACCGTCATGAACGAGTGCATCGAGCGGGGCTTTCGCGGTACCGGGCTGCTGCCTGGCGTGCTCAAGGTGCGCCGCCGCGCATCGCGCCTGCACCGCGTGCTCGTTGAGTCCTCCGAGCAACGGCCGCTCGACGTCATGGACTGGGTGAACGCCTTCGCGCTCGCTGTCAACGAGGAGAACGCGGCGGGCGGTCGCGTCGTGACCGCCCCGACCAACGGCGCGGCGGGCATCGTGCCCGCCGTCATCGCCTACTACCAGCGCTTCGAACCCGGCGCGAGCGACGACGGCGTGGTGCGCTTTCTGTTGGTGGCGGGAGCGATCGGCATGCTCTACAAGCGCAACGCCTCGATCTCGGGCGCCGAGATGGGTTGTCAGGGGGAGGTGGGCGTAGCCTGCTCGATGGCCGCGGCGGGTCTGGTGGCGGCGCTGAACGGCACCAACGAGCAGGTCGAGAACGCCGCCGAGATCGGCATGGAGCACAACCTCGGGCTCACCTGCGATCCGATCGCCGGGCTCGTGCAGATTCCGTGCATCGAGCGCAACGCCATGGGTGCGGTGAAAGCGATCAATGCGGCGCGCCTCTCGATGCGCGGGGACGGCAGCCACAAGGTCTCCCTCGACCAGGTGATCGCGACGATGCGCCAGACCGGTCATGACATGTCCTCGATCTACAAAGAGACGAGCCAGGGCGGGCTGGCGGTCAACGTTCCGGAATGCTGACGGAGGGGTCGCGATGACGACGACCATGGCTGGCAAGGTGGTCGTGGTGACCGGCGCGTTCGGTGTGCTTGGCGCCGCGGTCGCTCGCAAGTTCGCGGCGCTTGGCGCCCGCCTCGCGCTGGTGGATGTCGCGCCGCAGCCTGCGGTTGAGCTCGCGGCCGATTTCGGCGGCGGCCACCTGCTGCTCGGCGGAGTCGACGTGGCCGACATCGAGGCGACCCGCAAGTGCATGGCGGCGATCTCGATGCGCTTCGGTGGCATCGACGTCCTCGTGAATGTCGCGGGTGGATTCCTGTGGGAGAGGTTCCAGGACGGTGAGATCGAGACGTGGGACCAGCTCTATGCCATGAACCTGCGCACGGTCGTCGTGAGCTGCAAGGCGGCGCTGCCCGCCCTGATCGAGCGAGGCGCGAGCCGCATCGTGAACGTCGGCGCCGGCGCGGCCGCGCACGCCGGCCTCGGCATGGGGGCCTACGCGGCCTCGAAGGCCGGCGTGCACAAGCTCACCGAGGCGCTCGCGGAGGAGTTCAAGGACCTCGGCCTCACTGTCAATGCGATCCTGCCGGGCACCATCGACACGCCACGCAACCGGCTCGAGATGCCGGATGCCGACTTCACGCGTTGGGTCACTCCGGCGGCGATCGCCGAGGTCATCGCCTTCCTCGCCTCGCCGGCCGCCGCCGCCATTACCGGCGCGGCGATCCCCGTGTTTGGCCGCGGCTGAGTCGGCCGCGGCGATCGCCCGCGAGTCGACGCACCCGGAGAGCGCCATGGCCAGTACCGTCAAGTCAGCGAAGAGGGTCCGGCGGGCACCGGCGGCGGCGCGGCTGCGCGCCGCCGCGCGGCGCGAACTGCGGCGCTGGATCAAGGACGCCGAGGATCCGCGCCGATTCCTGCTGGTGGCGGGAACACTGCCGCATTTCTCGCTCTACTACCTGATGCACGATGACACCTGGGCGATGGATGACCCGCGGGAGGCGACGCTGTTCAGGCGGCGGGAGGCGGCCGAGAGCATTCGCGCGCTGCTGAAGCGCGGCGTGTTCGTGGTGCCGTGCAGGGTCGATCGGCGCGGCCGCCTGGTCCTGAGCTCGATTGCCGGTCGCCGGGCGGGCCGCGTGCGTCTGGCGGTGCGGCCGCGCTGGCGGGAGCGCAAGAAGAAGGGCGCCGGCGTGGGTGTCGCGGCCTAGCGAGCGAGCGTCGTCAGGCGGCGTTCTTCGGGTAGTCGAACTCGGCCTCCTTGCCGCTCGCCCAGTCGAGGTCCCGCCAGTCAGCGATATCGAACAGGGCGGTGAACACGCCGCAGGTCGGCAGGTTGTCGATCGTCTCGCCCCTGGACAGCCGATTGGCGAACTCCGTGATCCCCGGGTTGTGTCCGAACACCATCAGGTGCGCGCTCGTGCCGCCAAGTTCGCGGATGACCGCCAGCAGGTCCGCCGGCGACGCAAGGTACAGACGCTCCTCGTCGCGCAGGCGCTGTTTTGGCACCTTCAGTTCGTGCGCCATGATCGCGGCCGTGCGCAGCGCGCGGGCGGCCGGGCTGGTCAGGATCAGCGCGGGCTTCAGTTTGCGCGAGCGCAGCCGACGCGCCATCTCGGGCGCATCACGCTCACCGCGCTTGCTGAGTACCCGGTCCCAGTCCTGCTGGCCCGGGAGCGACCAGTCGGACTTCGCATGTCGCACGAGCGTCAGGCGCTTCATGGCGCTGCCTCCACCTCAACATAACCGTCAAGCACTCGGGTCCGGTAACAGCGTACCGGTTCGTAGGCGGGGGGCGTCAGCGCCCGCCCGGTCTTCAGGCAGAAGCGCGCGCCGTGCCGCGGGCAGATCACCTCGTGATCTTCCACCTCACCGCCGGCAAGGGTACCGCCGTCATGCGTGCACAGGTCGTCGATCGCGAAGAACCCGCCCCCGACGTTGAAGACTGCGACAAATGCGCCGCCGATCTCGACCGAGGCAAAATCCCCCGGGCCGATCGCGGCGGCGGCACCGACGCGAACCCAGACCGTCATGTGCGCGCTGCCGCGTGATGCCGGCTGCGCCGGCCAACCCTGTGCCCCGCCACGGTCTACATCATCCCGGTCTGCAGCCGGGCCGCCTCGGACATCATCGACTGGTTCCACGGCGGGTCGAAGACCAGTTCGACGTCGGCCCGTTTGACCGTCGGGATGATCTCGACTTTCTCGCGCACGTCCTGGACCAGCACCTCGCCCATGCCGCAGCCCGGTGCCGTCAGCGTCATCTTGATCGCGATGACGCGACCGTCGGGTTCTCGGACGACGTCGCACTCGTAGATGAGGCCCAGATCGACGATGTTGACCGGGATTTCCGGATCGTAACACCCCTTCATCTGCTGCCACGCGAGTTCGCGGACGTCCTGGTCGGTCGCATTCGGCGGCAGCTCGGGGCCCTGCGCCGTGTCCTTGCCCAGCGCGTCGGCGTCCTTGCCCGCGACGCGGAAGAGATTGCCCTCCACGTAAACCGTGAAGCTGCCGCCGAGCGCCTGGGTGATGAACCCCTGCTGCCCCTGGCGCAGCTTCACGTTGATGCCGGCCGGGACGATGATCGCGTCCACGTCCCGGGCGAAGGTCACAGGTTCGTTGTCGGATCGATGCACCTCGGCACCCCCCGCTTGCTCGCCATGTTCACTCGGTCGACACCGGCGCGTCCTGCCGGTGCAGGGCCGCATCGAGCGTGTGCCAGCACAGGCTCGCGCATTTGACGCGCGCCGGAAACTCGCGCACGCCGGAGAGGGCGCCGAGCTTGCCGAGGCTCACGAGGTCCACCGGCACGTCCTCGCGCGTCAACAGGTCGTGCATCGTCGCGAACAGGCGTTCGGCCTCCGCCACGGTCTTGCCCTTGACACTGTCGGTGAGCAGTGACGCCGACGCCATCGAAATGGCGCAGCCGCTGCCCTGGAAGGACACGTCGCGAATATGATCGCCATCGAGCTTGACGTACACCGTGAGTATGTCACCGCACAGCGGGTTGAAGCCGTCCGCGTGCCGGTCGGCGTCGGGCATCACGCGGAAATTGCGCGGGTGACGATTGTGGTCGACGATCACGTCGCGATACAGGTCCTTGAGGTCCATCAGCCGAGCACCTCGCGAGCAGTCTGCAGGCCGGCCACGAGGCGGTCGACTTCCTCGTGGGTGTTGTAGAACGCGAAGGACGCGCGCGCGGTCGCGGGGACGCCAAAGAACTCCATCACCGGCATCGCGCAGTGATGACCGGTTCGGATCGCGACGCCCTCGTGATCGAGAATGGTGCCGAGGTCGTGCGGATGTATGCCGTCGAGCGTAAAGGAGGTGAGCGAGGCCTTCTCGCGCGCCGTGCCGACGAAGTGGAGACCCGGGACGTCGGCCAGGCGGCGCGTCGCGTACGCAAGCAGCTCATGCTCGGTCGCGGCGATGCGATCGAGGCCGAGCGCCTCGAGGTAATCGACGGCTGCGCCGAGCCCGATCGCCCCGGCGATGTGGGGTGTGCCGGCCTCGAATTTCCAGGGCAGTTCGTTGTAGAGGGTCCGCGTGAAGCTCACCGCGAGGATCATGTCGCCGCCGCCCTGCCACGGCGGCATCTCGCGCAGCAGCGCCTCCCGTCCGTAGAGCACGCCGATGCCGGTCGGGCCGCACATCTTGTGGCCGGAGAAGCAGTAGAAGTCGCAGTCGAGCGCCGCGACGTCGACCTTGAGGTGCGGCACGGCCTGAGCGCCATCGAGCAGCACGGGGATGCCGCGGGCGTGGGCCGCCTTGATGAATCGCTCCACCGGCACGATCGTGCCGAGTGCGTTCGAGACGTGCGCGAGCGCGAGCAATCGCGTGCGCGGTGAGAGCAATCGCTCGAAGGCCGCGGCATCCACCTCGCCCTCACGGTTGATCGGGATCACCCTGAGCGTCGCCCCGGTCTGCTCGCAGAGCATCTGCCAGGGCACGATGTTGGCGTGGTGTTCGAGCCAGGAGATCAGGATTTCGTCGCCGGGGCCGAAGCGTGGTCGCGCGTAGCTCTGCGCCACGAGATTGATCGCCTCCGTGGTGCCGCGCACGAAGACAATTTCCTTTGTCGATCGCGCATTCAGGAAGTGCCGCACGCGCTCGCGTGCGCCTTCGAACAGATCGGTGGCCTGCTGGCTAAGCGTGTGCACGCCACGGTGCACGTTGGCGTGCGTGGTCTCGTAATACCGCGAGATCGCGTCGATCACGCACTGCGGCCGCTGGCTCGAAGCGGCGTTGTCGAGGTAGGAGAGTGGCTTGCCATGCACCGTCTGCGCCAGCACCGGGAATTCGCGACGCAGGGCCGCGACGTCCAGCGGCGCGGCCGGTCGCAGCGGTGCCGTGGTCGGCCGCGGCGCGACTCTCACGACGGCATCTCCAGCAACTGCGCAAGGCGCCCATCGAGCATGTCGCGGACGAGTTCAGCGACCGCCGGCAGCTCGATTCGCGACAGCACGGCGGCCGCGAAGGCGCGCGTGAGCGCGCTGCGCGCCTCGGTTTCCGACAGCCCACGCGAGCGCAGGTAGAAAAGCGCGGCTGGATCGAGCTGGCCGGTCGTCGCGCCGTGGCTGCACTGCACGTCGTCGGCGTAGATCTCGAGTTCCGGCTTGGTGTCAATCTCCGCCCCGGGCGTGAGCAGCAGGTTGCGGCTCGACTGGCGCGCGTTCGATTGCTGCGCGCCCGGGTGCACGATCGCTTTGCCGTTGAAGACCGCCCGCCCTCGGCCGGCCGCAACGCCGCGGTAGTCCTGCAGGCTGCGGGTCGCGACGGCCCGGTGATCGACGAGCACGTGTGTATCGAGATGGCGCGAGCCGTCGGCGATGAACAGCCCCGTGATCTCCGTCTCGGCCGCACGCCCCGCGAGCGAGACGTTGAGGTCGAGCCGGGCAAGAGAGCTTCCGAGCTGTGCATCGCGCACCGCGAGCCGCGCTGCGGCGGCGAGGCGTGCGTCGAAACGCTCGATGTGGAACGTGCGCGAACCGTGCGCCTGGACGCGGTAGGCGTACAGTTCGGCCTCTTGCGCAAGTTCCACGTCGATCATGGAATTGACGAACCGCTCGGCGGCCTCGTCGTCGCGGTAATGCAGTACGACGCGCGCGAGCGCGCCGGCGCCGAGCCGCAGCACGACCCGCGGATGAGACATCGCCGCCTCGGCGCCGGCCGCAATGATGAGCAGGTGCAGCGCCTGATGGCAGCGGACGCCGGCATCGACCTCGATCAGCAGCGGATCGGCGCTCATCGCCACGTTGAGGGCGGCGAAGGATTCCGTGCCTCCTCCGGTAGGTATTCGCATGGCGAGCGGTGCCACCGTCTCGTCGGCGTGCGCATCATCGAGCGAGCGCACGCGCACCCCGGCCGGCAGCGAGGGGCCGGCGAGGTCCGCGCGCCAGTAGCCGTTGACGAGCACCAGGCGGTGCTCGCCGAGGGCGGCGGGCAGCTCGAGCTCAAGGCCGCGGGCGTGTTCGCGAGCGGCCGGGCGAAACGCCCGGCCTTCGAGGCGCCGCAGGTTGGTGTACTTCCAGCTTTCCTCGCGTGGCCCCGGGAAGCCGAGCTCGGCAAAGCGGGCAAAGCCCGCGGTGCGCCACGCGGCGGCGCCGCGCAGCGACGGCCGCGCGGCCTCGAAGACCTCCCGGTACCTCCCCGTCACGGTCGTGCGCGCGGCCTCGTTCATGCCGCGCTCGCCTCCTGGCGCACCCAGTCGTAGCCGCGACGCTCGAGTTCGAGGGCCAGGCTCTTGTCGCCGCTGCGCAGGATCTGGCCGTCCGAGAGCACGTGTACAAAATCGGGCTCGATGTAGTTGAGCAGCCGCTGGTAGTGCGTGACCAGCACGATTGCGCGCGCCGGCGAGCGCAGGCTGTTCACCCCGTTCGCAACGACCCGCAGGGCGTCGATGTCGAGGCCGGAGTCGGTTTCGTCGAGTACCGCGAGCTTCGGCTCGAGCATGGCCATCTGCAGGATCTCGTTGCGCTTTTTCTCCCCGCCGGAGAAGCCTTCGTTGACGCCGCGGCTGAGAAAGCTCTCGTCCATCTGCATGAGCCTCATCTTGTCGCGGACGAGGCCAAGGAACTCGAAGGCATCGAGCTCCGCTTCGCCGCGCTGCTTGCGCACGGCGTTGAGCGCGGCCTTAAGCAGGTAGGCGTTGTTCACCCCGGGAATCTCCACCGGGTACTGGAAGGCGAGAAAGAGTCCTGCGCGCGCGCGCTCCTCCGGCGCGAGTGCCAGCAGGTCGCGGCCCTGGTAGGTGATGCTGCCCTGGGTGACGTCGTAGCCGGCCCGGCCGGCCAGGACGCTCGCGAGCGTGCTCTTGCCCGACCCGTTGGGACCCATGATGGCGTGAATCTCGCCGGCCTTCACCTCCAGGTTCAGGCCCTTGAGGATCTTGCGCGCGCCGATCTGGACGTGCAGGTCGCGGATGCTGAGCATGGGAAGGTGACTCTCGGGTGACGGTTCAGCCGACGGCGCCTTCCAGGCTCACCGACAGCAGGTTCTGGGCCTCGACCGCGAACTCCATCGGCAGCTCCTTGAACACTGCCCGGCAGAATCCGTTCACGATCATGTTGACGGCGTCCTCCTCCGAGATCCCGCGGCTGCGGCAGTAGAAGAGCTGGTCGTCGGCAATCTTCGAGGTCGTCGCCTCGTGCTCGACGATTGCGCTCGGGTGCCTGATCTCCATGTACGGGAAGGTATGCGCGCCGCACTGATCGCCCATCAGCAGCGAGTCGCATTGCGTGTAGTTGCGCGCGCCCTCAGCGGAAGACAGCACCTTGACCAGGCCGCGGTAGGTATTCTGACCGTGGCCGGCGGAGATGCCCTTGGCGACGATGGTGCTGCGCGTGTTGCGCCCGATGTGGATCATCTTCGTGCCGGTATCGGCCTGCTGGTAGTGATTAGCGAGGGCCACCGAGTAGAACTCGCCCACCGAGTTCTCGCCCGTCAGCACGCAGCTCGGGTACTTCCAGGTGATGGCGGAGCCGGTCTCGACCTGCGTCCAGCTGATGCGCGAGTTCGCGCCGCGGCACTCGCCGCGCTTGGTGACGAAGTTGAAGATGCCGCCGCGGCCCTGTTCGTCGCCGGGGTACCAGTTCTGCACCGTCGAGTACTTGATGTTCGAATCGGCGAGCGCGACCAGCTCGACCACCGCGGCGTGCAGCTGGTTCTCGTCCCGCATCGGGGCCGTGCAGCCCTCCAGGTAGCTTACGTGACTGCCTTCGTCGGCGACAATGAGCGTGCGTTCGAACTGGCCGGTCTTCGCCGCGTTGATGCGGAAGTAGGTCGACAGCTCCATCGGGCAGCGCACGCCTTTCGGCACGTACACGAACGAGCCGTCGGAGAACAGCGCCGAGTTGAGCGTGGCGAAGAAATTATCGGTGTATGGCACGACGCTGCCAAGGTACTGCTCGACCAGGGCGGCGTGCTGTTGCACGGCCTCCGAGAAAGAGCAGAACACGACGCCCGCCTTACCGAGCTTCTCCTTGAACGTCGTCGCCACCGAGACGCTGTCGAAGACAGCATCGACCGCGACGCCTGCAAGGCGCGCACGCTCGTGCAGCGGCACGCCGAGCTTCTCGTACGTCTGCAGCAGCTTCGGGTCGACCTCGGCGAGGCTCTTCGGGCCGTCCTGTTTCGCCTTCGGCGCAGAGTAATAGGAGATCGCCTGGTAGTCGATCGGCGCGATGCGAAGGTGCGCCCAGCACGGCTCGCGCAACGTGAGCCAGTGGCGGTAGGCCTTCAGCCGCCAGTCGAGCATGAACTGGGGCTCGCTCTTCTTGCGTGAGATCAGCCGTACGACGTCCTCATCGAGTCCCGGCGGGACCGTGTCGGACTCGATGTCGGTGACGAAGCCATGCTGGTACTTCTGGGCGACCAGTGCGTCGAGGTCCTGTGGCTTGGTGGACACGGTCGGTCCTCAGGCGCGACCGGCGCCGCGGGGA
>Ga0209048_10006719_pt1 | contig 10730 bp, 14 predicted proteins | sample FrelakmetCRP12CR_FD_187146 | JGI IMG/M metagenome (GOLD analysis project Ga0209048, IMG submission 187146) | Freshwater lake sediment microbial communities from the University of Notre Dame, USA, for methane emissions studies - CRP12 CR (SPAdes)... | ecosystem: Environmental > Aquatic >... | reverse complement strand
CATGCGGACCCGCGCTTTCGCCGACGACTCTTGCCCCCGCCGCGACTCGCGACGCCGAACCCTCGCAAGAGCATCCCCGTAACGCCACCCGTCCCGGTAACCACCGCGCCCGCGCCCGGCGAGACGTTGACCGCTGAATCCAAAGCATCGGATACGCTCCGGCATGTCGCCACGGTCGATGATATCGAGCGATTGGATTCGATCACGATCGAGGACTTTAACGAGCGTCTGAAAGGCCTCGAGTTCGAGCACGCAGGCGACCGGCCGACGGATAGAGAACTCGACGCCGATGTCGATATTTTTATTGACGCTCTTCGCTAGGCGAGGGGAGGAATCATGGCGAGTTATCCTCAAAAACATAAGAAACCATCGAAAAGGATCGCCCCTGATCTTGAGAGTCCGCCCGCCCAGGCGAATTCAGTCACGAGGGGTGCGACGCTCGTCGACAAGTCCCGAAGGGCCGGCCGTGAGGCCGCTCGCCCGGAGGAGAATACAATTCGCGCGCGCCGCGCGCGAATGCGGGTTACGCCGCCCCAGACCGCGAAACCAACTCCTTCGAACGGGGAGCGCAATGCACCCGAAACCGATTCTCGCGCTGTCCCCGACCACATCAACGCCCGCTACGTCAAAGTCGGCAGCAAGTACCACTTTACGAATGGGGATCTCGCGTTCCGCGACCGCGGCAGAAGGCTTTCCACGCAGCTCGAGAACACCGCGGTCATTCGCGATCTCGTTGCGATTGCCAAGGAGCGGGGCTGGAACGATATCGCTCTCGGCGGTACCGAGCGCTTCCGCAAGGAGGCCTGGCAACAAGCGAGGCTCGCAGGGCTCACCGTTCGTGGCTACCGGCCGAGCGAACTCGACCGGGCGCAGCTCGTGCGTCTCATAGGTCGCGAGCGCGACGAGGGGCGAGATTCTCCCTCACCGCAAAGCACGGCGCCGTCGGAACGCCCGAGAACGCAGGCCACGGCGGCAGAGGACGCGGTGCGCGCCGAGAATCGGAGCGCCACCCAGGCGCCGGATCGCGTGCACGTCGGTCGCCTCATCGATCATGGCGCTGCCAACTACCAGCACGACGCCCGTGCCGATCTCTCGTACTTCGTCAAGCTCGATACCCCGGACGGTGAACGGACGCTCTGGGGAAAGGATCTCGAGCGCGCGGTGGCGCAATCGCTCTCGCGCGCGAAGCCCGGGGCTGAGGTCCTCGTCCGGCAATTAGGAGCCAAACCCGTCACGATCATACGTCCGGTGCGCGACGAGGAGGGCCGGATTGTCGAGCGAACGAAAATCCAAACCCATTTGAATCGCTGGTCGGTGGAACGAGTGGATTTCCTGCAGGAGCGCGCAGAGGTCGCCCAAATCGTCCGCGACCCCAGCATTGATGCGAAAACCGCGGCAGCGAAGCGCCCGGAATTGGCGGGCACCTACACGGAATTGCACGCCGCAAAGCTCATCGCCCAGGAGCTCTACGCACACCCCGCCGATCGGGAGCGATTCATCACCCGGGTGCGAGCAGCGATAGCCGATGAGATCGAGCGCGGCGAGCCCTTGAGCGCTCCGCGGATTAGAACCCCGGCCCCAAGTCGCGAGGATTCCCGCGCCCTCACGCCGGAGCGCGCACAAGCGCGCGTCCTGAGCTGACATGCCGCAGTCTCCCGATACATTGCAGAACTCCTTACCCCGAATTCGCGATAACGATTGGGTCGTGGGGGAACTCCTCGCGCATGGGGCTGCCAATTACCGATTCGATGAGCTCGCATCACCGTCGTACTACGTACGCTTGAGAACCCAAGAGAACGAGCAGGGCGCACACCGGCGCACCGAAGAAGCGGATCGTACCGGGAGCGGGATCGACGGACGGAACGAGCGCCGACCGTGGTCGCCGGACGATGGCGGGGTACGAATCTTATGGGGTGCTGATTTAAAGCGCGCGATAGAAGAATCCAAATCGCATGTCAAGGTGGGCCAGATCGTTGCCGCTCGGATCGTCAGACGCGAGCGGCTGTATACCGAATCGAACAAAAAGACCCCCGGCGGAGTTCAGCAGGCCTCCTACCGCAATCGTTGGGAAGTCGAGACACCCCAGTTCGTGGCGCAGCGCCAAAGATTTGCCCGCTCGGTCAACGACAGTTATCAGAGCGCCCGGCGACGGGGCGCCGACGATCCGGAAAGCGTCGCGCTCTATTTGATACACGATGGAGCTAGACGCCTCGCGGAGCAACGCTTTGCAAACCCCGAGGATCAGCAAAAGTTCTTGGCGCGCGTGCGCAACTTCTTTGAAGCATCGCCAGAACGAGAAGCCTTGATCGCGAAAACGGTCGAGCGGCTAAACCAGCAACGGGCGGCCAAGACGCGCCATTCGGATCCCAAGGCTCAGGGGTCCCTGACGCGCGAGTAATCCGATGAAGTTGAGGAGATGACGGTGAGCCGCACCCAAGAATGCGCGAGATCGCTCCGCCCCGAAACCATGGACTAGGGGCCCTAAGGTTCGTCTCGATGATTTTTATGTTTCGCTCGATGAGTTTACCCGATCCAACACCCACCGAAAAGGAATCTCCATGCTGATATTGACCCGCCGCGCGAATCAGTCAATTGAGGTCGGCTCCGACATTATCGTGAAAATCCTGAACATCAATGGCACGCAGGTTCGCTTAGGTATTAAAGCCCCTAAAGACATTCCCGTACACCGAGACGAAGTCGCCCGCCGGATCAGGTTGGAACTCGCAGATAAAAAGGCACAAAACCCGGGGATCAAGCGCGCCGGCAGTTTAGCTCGCGGCTAAGCGATGAGAATCGGATCTTGAGAACGCGCTTGAGCGCTCGATTGGCGATCTTCTTCGCTCATATCGCGCACGAGGGGCGAATCGATCGCGAGATTGGGGGGTGTGCGATCGATTCGCCCCAGGCCTTCTGGGACATTCGGCAGTGAACCCACTACCTTGATTCCCGCTCGTGGCGGGCGAGACGCATGATAGGGCGCGAAAGTAACTTGTGTATTGCGCGCGTGTGTTTGTTTGGTGACTCCTCAACCCCGCGCCCACTTTATAGCTAACCGGATTCTCGCGGCTTCGCCCCAATCGTCCCGTCGCTTAAGAGCGATCCCTCGGATGCACTCCGTGCTCAGGGATTCGCTCCTCGGTGTCGCCGATTTCCTATTTGAGCCCGCGGACTCCGCTTTTTGGACGGTGGCCATGCGCTGCGCCGAGGAGTCTGGCACAGCGGTCCTCAGCCGTCACGGACGAGCGCGGACGCGCTCGCGTCCCTTCGGGCCGTCTATCGATCCGTGACCGCTTGCGGGCGCTGTGCGCTTCCGATCGCGCAGGCAATGGGCCTGTGATTCATCGATCAGGAGTCGGCCATGAAAACCCCTTGCGGACACCTCAGAAAGCTGACCGACCGGCAAATTCGCGAAGTACTGAAATGGCATCAAGAAGCCATCGAGTTTCGACGCACCCACGGTTCTCTTAAAGGTCTTGCCACTCTCTTGGGGGTTTCCTCGCATGCAGTGCGAGGCTGCTTTAGGATCCGAATCCCAGGCACTCCCAAGGGAGATGGGATTCAGGCATCCCATTCGCCAGGTCGACCGCGGCATCTCAATCCTGACCAAATCGCGTTTGCGGTCGCCTGGCGTAACGCCGGTCGCCAGTTTCGCGCTCGGCACGGCACCGTGGCGATTCTCGCACGTAGCTTGGGCGTCGGTGCTTCAACCATCCACGACTGCATACGTCGAAAGGGTCGGTATGTCACTGCGCACCGCGCGAACCCGCCCAGGTCGCACGCCACGATTCGCGCCGAGCTTCTTCATGCGTGGTTGAGGCCAAGCCCCAAACTCTAGCGCTCCCGCGAGCACCAGAGCGCGGTTCCAGCGGATCGTGTGTCGACAACAGTCCTGACGGCTTCATGGCAGGTTTGACCTTCCGATTGCTCCCTTTGTAATCAGTTCGACCGGCGCGCTCCGGCGAGCGGGCAGCGAAAACCAAGAGCAAAGGTGTAGAGACAGGACAAAGGCGGGGGATTGCCTCTTCCATTGATCGTATGCCATCGCTCTCGCCGTCAAGGCGCTCCGTTGCTCACGCGCTTCGCGCGCTCCTCTACTCGCCTGAAGTGGCCTGCGGCCAGCCTGTGACGGCTGCGCTGCGATGGCCTTCCTCCGGAATCGGGCAATCCCGCCCGAACAAGACCGGAGATCGAACATGTCGAACCACAATCTGTTTATCCGTCGCGCCGATGGTGCGGTCGAGGCTGCATCGAATCAGGAAATACTGACGGCAGCGCGCGCCGTGTTGGCGCATCGTGTTCGACGGGGTGCGCTACTTCAATCGCCGCAGAAGGTCGGTGAATATCTTACGATGCGCTTCGGACACTTAGATTATGAGTGCTTTGGCCTAATCCTGGTCGACCAACGGCATCGAGTTATCGAGTGTGTCGAACTCTTTCGCGGTACCATCGACGGTGCGAGTGTGTATCCACGCGAAGTGGTCAAGCTCGTGTTGGACAAGCAGGCTGTGGCGGCTGTCGCGTACCACAATCATCCATCAGGGGTAAAGGATCAGAGCCACGCGGATGAACTCATCACGAAAAAATTGGCGCAAGCGTTGTCGGCAGTCGAGGTGCGACTGCTCGACCATCTAATACTGGCCGGTTCGAGTGTACTCAGCTTCGCGCAGGAGGGGCTCTTATGAGCCCCCGAGCCCGCGAATCTGGCGCCCGTCCCGTGGAGCGCATGGGCACAGCCGTCGGTCGCATGCGGCCGCGCCGCGTGGCCTGATCGCGGTCCCGACGAGTCAACCGCTGTTCGCGCGTACGATATGCGGATTGTGAATCGCCGTTGGTTTCGTAGTCACGTCTATATTTCCTTGCCGACGAATATTGTGGGCGGACGGTAACCGTGCGGCTACGGAATATTTTGCGAAGGCCATTGACATCATCGTCATTTTTGACGATGATCTATCGATGCACTATCCCGGCGGTAAAGGAAAATGCTTTCAGCGTCTGATTAATCTGATGCCGCCGCACTCGACATATATCGAGTCCCACCTAGGCGGTGGTGCTGTTCTTCGTCACAAACGGCGCGCGCCAGTCAGTATTGGAATTGACCTGGATCCAATAGTGATTGGGCGCTGGCAACGCGAGTATCCGGGCCTCTGCACACTGGTAAACGAGGACGCGGTGTCGTTCTTGGCGGCCTATCCCTTTACGGGGTCAGAACTCATCTATGCCGATCCGCCTTACGTCCCCGACCTTCGGCGGCGCGCTCGGGTTTACCGACATGATTACGGGATCAAAGAGCATCGCGAATTGCTCGCGGTTCTCAGCAGAGTCAATTGCAAGGTACTGATTTCGGGTTACGACAGCGCGCTCTATAACGAGTCGCTTGCGCAGTGGCGCCAGGTGAGGTTTAGGGCCAAGACCCATGTGGATGTGCGGGAGGAGTGCGTCTGGATGAACTTTGAGCCGGCCGCGCAACTGCATGATGGCTCCCACATGGGGGACACCTTCCGGGAGCGGCAGACGCTGCGACGACGTCACGCGCGGGTATTGAGCAAATTCCGCAGTATGCATCCGAGCGAGCGGCATCACTTGTTGCGATTGCTCAATGCTGAGCATTTGACGTAGGGGTATAGCCATGCAACGCGCCGCGGTATTTGTGTATCCCCTTGTAGTGCAGGTCGATTTGCCGGCTGCCGACGCCGAGGTCTTGCCGGGCGTCAAGTGGGGGGCGATTGAGGCGTTTCCAAGTCCGGCCTATTGGGCGTATCAGGTGCTCGCAAATCGTGTCATCGGGCAGCCTATCCGCTATCGGCTAGGCGATAGTTTGAGAGAGGAGGTCGCAGCTTGCCTCCTAGGTGGACACGGAATTCCAGCGGCCGTCGGTGTCGCCGCGTTCCGTCGGCTGAAAGAGCGTGAGATTCTAAAATCGGATCCCTCGGAAGACGAACTTTTCGTTCAGTTGAGCGAACCCTTGGAGGTGCGCGGCCGCATAGTGAAATATCGATTTGCACGGCAGAAGGCGAAGTACATAAGCGGTGCACTGCGAATGTTTCCGGAAATGCATCTGTCGGGAGCAACCGGCCGTGAGCTGCGTGAATCGCTGGTACGGCTTCCCGGCGTCGGCTACAAGACTGCATCCTGGATCGCACGCAATTGGCTTGATGCGGACGATGTAGCGATATTGGATATTCATGTGGCGCGAGCGGGACGATTGGCGGGTTTTTTGGCGCGTGATCTCACCGTGGAGCGCGACTACGTAGCACTTGAGACGCAATTTCTGGCTTTCAGCAGGGCCGTCGGCGTCCGCGCTTCCGAACTCGACGCGGTAATTTGGCTTGAAATGGCTTCCTCGACCTCGACCGTGCGTGATCTGTTGCGCTCATCCGACGGACAAATGCCGGGCGCGCGCTCACGCGGCAGAGCCAACGTATCCCGCGCCGACCCCAATCAGAGCCCTTTGATCGACTAGCCGGCTCACCCAAGGTTCACCCGTCACGCCGACCAGACAGAAGTGCAGTGCCAGCGCTTCAGCGGCCGCCGAGAAGTAACCCTGCAGGACGCCCGCATCCCGCCAGATAAGGCTGCATCCGTCAGAATACTTAGCAAAAGTCAGCGCCGGCTCAGCCGCAAACAGGATTAGTGTTGCGTCAGCGCTGGGGAGTACGTGTTCGAGCGCCGTACGAACGATGCAGGGCTTAAGCCCTGAAGGCAACTCGACCAAGGCATGTGTGAAGGGATCGTAGCGTGACCAGCCGGGATCATCCTTGCCGTGCAGGATGACGTGCACGGGATGTATCGCCCCCGCGGAGGGCGCGGGCCGCATTGTCTGGGGAAAACCGAGTTGCTGTGAAATGGTCGAACCAGCACGACAGGTTAACGATAGCAAATGGCTCAGCGTCGTTTCATCGGGCGCGCGATAGGTGCGTCTTGACCGCCGAAGGTGAGCGACGTCCTGGAAGGAGCGAGTGGCGCCAGCAAATTCTCGCGGAAGGGAACGAGACCTACCGGCTGGCCAAGGAGCCGGAGTGTAGGGTTGCGGTGCCTCCTTGGGGATCGGATTACCTAAGTCGATCCAACTCATACCCTAGCTCCCGGAAGGTCGCGAAATATTTATTGCATCCCCGGCAGTCGCCGCAGGCGACGTCGGCCTTATGGCAGCTATGAGCCCAGGACAACATGTCCCAGGGAATCAGCGCCAACCTGACCAATTCGGCGCTCGAAAGCGCGATAGCTGGCGCCTCAACGGACATGCCGCCCTCCTGCACGGACAGTAGATGACTGAGGGCGTTCACGAACTCCGGGGTGCCGTCGCGATGCACCGAATCCGATTTGACCGTGCCCACGAGGAGTCTCTCCACGCCAAGCTCGATGGCCTTCATGGCCGCAAAGGTCACCAGCAATTGGTTGCGATAGGGCCACCAGTCACTCGCGGGTGCATGATGGCTGGCGCCGGTTCCGGCCATGTCGCCGGACCCTAAGGTTCGGCAATCAATGCTGACGATGCGGTGTTCGATATGCAGTTGTCTACAAATAACAGATGCCGCGGCAATCTCCCCGGCAGCGGCGAGCTGCCCATAATCAATGGTGATGGCGACGTGAGGTCGCCGCCACCAGGCGATTGATACGGAATCGATGCCGCCGGAGAGCAGCAGACCGGTCTTCATGCAGCGCAAGAGATCCAAAGACATTGGTACACCGCGCTCACAAAGTCATCACACAGCAAGCATCCCGAGCCTTCCATCATCTTCTTCGCTTCCGGCGTTTCGTTCTCGCAGTAAACGACCACCGGCTTGCCCTTTGCACGCGCGTAGCCGACTTCGTACACCGTGCCCGAGTCCATTCCATCACCAATCGCCAACATTGCATCAACGTCGTCAATCGCGGCGAGATCCTTGCTGACCACATCCTCGGCTGAGCCGTGACCCACTTCGTGGTAGGGCGAGAACACCGCGACACCCATATTTCTTAAGCTTGCGCGCGCTTGTTCGATCATCCACAGGTTCGACAACGTGAAGAAGGGGCCCGCCAGATAAATGACAGGACGATAGCCCTTCTTGAATCGGGACGACGTGGCGATCGGTTGCGTTGAAAAGGCCGTCAATTGCGCCGGGGTCGCAAGTCCGCGCGTCTCGCAATAGAATGCGGTGGCCCGCGATGCGAGATTAGCACTCTCGGGAGCAGATCGACCGTCGAGGAGCCAGTGCTTGGCGAAGTGTGCGACAAAGGTGTCACCGGATCCGATTTTCCAAACACGCGCCGACTGGTAGGCCGGCACTTGCTGGCGGCTGCGACCTTCCAAGACGTAAGCCCCTAGTGGTCCTTGCTTGATGACAATCGCGAGAGCGCCAGTTTGTTTCCGCAGTGCATTCGCCAATTCCGCGGTCGTAGCGCTGGGCATTCCAGCGAGGATGGCGGCTTCGCTGCGATTCAGCACCAACGCCAATCTCTTAGCTCTAGATCCGTTCGTGCAGAATTGTGCGGGACCCACAACGTTTTGCGGATCGTAGACTGCACTATCGGCGTCGACTATCGCGTTGCCTTCGAGCATGCCAAAGCGCACGACGTTCTCGGCGGTCACGCGCAGCGGCTCTTTTATATCGCCCCAGGCGGAAATGCGGGGCGCATCCAGTCCATGGTAGTAGTTAAACGAGAGCGATAGATCGATCGAAGTCGGCTCGAAGTGAAATTGTTCGAGAGCCGCGCGAGCCACAACAGCCTCCTTATTCAACGCGTCAACGTATCCATGGAGTTCGACGTGTGCACCCATACGTGCCATGGCCGAGGCCGCCCGTCCGCCAGAGCCGTACACTTCATCCCAGAACGGCTTTACACATCGTTCTCGGTATATGCCTCCGATGACCGCCACGGCGCTGCGGACCCTTCGGCGCTCCACTACAATTCAGCCTCGACGCGGACTCGAACTTGGCCACCGCTCTTGGAAAGTACCTTGGCTTTATATTTTGTGCCGTTGTTCAAACACTCGCGTAGCCTCGCCAAGAGGGGCGAGGCAACCCCACCTGCGACCTTGCCCTTATATAGAACGACGACGACGGTGGTTCCTGCTTTTGTTTGAGACCTCACGTCCAAGATATCGCCGATTTTAATTTTTTCGACTACTTCGTCCTTCGGCGAACTCAATTGAGTATCAATGACAAGATCTTCACAGCTTGCGACCGGCGTTTCAGATCCGCCTCCTCCACCTCCACCAGATCCGGACATGATTTCCCTCCTTAGATAATCTGAATGTTCTATTGAGTCGGTTATCGAGCAACCAAATGCACAAACCGGTGGGGGCGGCGCCCAACCACGCCCTTGGCGAATAGTTTACCTCTTGCGTAGCACGGAATCCCTAGACCCATCGACCTTCCGGATTTCGCTTAACCAAGTGCTTGTAGTGGTCGAAAGGTGACCCTTTGGCCGTATGACTCGTATCCCTGATGAGGGTCATTGCACTCCGATTGAATTCGCACATGGGAACATCAGAGGGCGGGTTTGCTTGCAAACCAATCCTATCACGTCGTGCTCGCAGTCCAGACCCTGCGCGCGCGAAGCGCGTGCTCGGCGAGTCGCGCGGAAGCGCGAGTCTGGACAGCTGCGCGCGGCGTGATCCCGAGGACGCGGGCAATCCCGCCCAAGACAATCTAGGAATTCGAAAATGAACACGTCAATGGATATTGGATTCTCGCGTCATGCTAACGCTTTCTCCGGTCCCCTGTCGCTTGAGGATGTTCGCCGTCGGGCGCCGGCGGTATTCGCCGAGTCTGCTCACGAGCGGACTAGCTCCAGCTATCGATTCATCCCTACGGAACGGGTTCTCACCGGATTGATGCAGGCTGGATTTGTCCCGGTGGAGGCGCGGCAGACCAATGCGCGACACGGCATCGCCCATGCCCGTCACGTGGTTCGGTTGCGCCGGCGATTCGAGACCGTGCGACTGAAGGACTCTGTGCCGGAGGTGGTATTCCTCAATAGTCATGACGGAACGTCGGCCTACCAACTTCGGGTTGGGATCTTTCGGGTCGTCTGTACGAACGGTCTCATCGTCTCGATGGGTTCGTTCCCGTCCTTCCGGGTGGCGCATCGCGGCGATATCGTTGATGAAGTCGTGGCCAGCGCGCTTGATATATCAGAACACTTTGGGATTCTGGCCGGCCAGGTCGAGCGGATGGAAAAACGATTGTTGCCAAAGGAAGAACAAATCGCGTTCGCTGAACGGGCTCTGGCGGTGCGGTTTCCAGACCCCAAGGATACCGGAATACAGCCGGCCCAGCTGCTGACTTGCCGTCGGGTGGATGACCTCGGTAATGACCTTTGGAGTGTTTTAAACAAGGTCCAAGAGAACATCGTGCGGGGTGGGCTGATGCGATTAGCCGCCAGTGGGCGACGGTCACGGACGCGTCGCATCACTTCGATTAGGGAAGACCTGCGGATCAACAGTCGGCTTTGGGACCTCGCGGAGGAGGTGCTGGCCACTTGAAGTATCGGTGATGCTTTGGGGAGAGGGTGCCTCGTGTGCCTTCTCCCCTTTTCTTGAGGCGGGGCCTGAGGGTGTTTTGCTGACCCGGTGACAACCGGAACAGGATGTAGAAGGAAAGAAGATTTCTGAGTAACTTTGCTGCATTCGTCTGTCGTTTGGGGAGTTTTGCAGGATAGCCTAGCGGCGGCTGGTTGATGCAAAGTCGCACTTGCAATGAGCGACAGCACACATCTGATGACTTGGGTGACGCGCGAGGCGAAGG
>Ga0209048_10006718_pt1 | contig 10734 bp, 7 predicted proteins | sample FrelakmetCRP12CR_FD_187146 | JGI IMG/M metagenome (GOLD analysis project Ga0209048, IMG submission 187146) | Freshwater lake sediment microbial communities from the University of Notre Dame, USA, for methane emissions studies - CRP12 CR (SPAdes)... | ecosystem: Environmental > Aquatic >... | reverse complement strand
GGCTGAGCGAGGCGTGAGCGCCCTTGGCGTCCGGCGTGTGGTGGATGACGCCGTTGCACCAGATCAGATCGAAGACCTCCCTGCGGAAGGGCAGCGCGAACACGTTGCCCTGCACGAAGTGGACGTTCGGGCGATCGAGCGTCAGCGCGTGTGCCTGCTCGACCGCGTCGATCATGTCGACTCCGATCACGACGCCCGGGCTCGCTGCGGTCGCGACGAGACGGGCGAACGCGCCCGAGCCGCAGCCGGCGTCGAGCACGATCGCGCCCCGGAGATCCTCCGGGGTCGCGCACGTACCCTCGAGGAACATCGACCAGTCCTCGTCCGGGGTGCGGCCGAACAAGGTTTCGGACTCGAACGTCCCGGCGTGGTGCTCGTGCCATTCCCAATCGAACGTCCTCTGGACGTTCTCCAGACCGGACATCGCCGTGTTCATCCTGGGAACGCCACCGGAGATCGCGTAGCGCTGCCCGCAGCTGACACACGTGAGGGTGCCGGCCACGATCTCGTCTCCATCCGTGTGGTCGACGGCCAGCTCGAGCGCATCGTGGCACGAGGGGCAGCCGAGGTATTCGAGTAGCGATTCGCGCACAGGTATCTCCGGGTTCTGGCTGAAAGGGTTCGCTGATCAACGTGCCGGCGCGGAGTGTCCTTCCGCGCCTTGCCGGCTCAGGCGGCCGCCGCGCGCCACGTGAGTTCGGGACGCTCGCAGCCGTTGCTGGAATGAACGATGAACGAGTCGTCGATCCTGATCGTTTCGCCCCTACGCAACGAGGCGCAGCACATCGAGCGGATGGCCCGTTCGCTGGCGCAGCAGACCGTTGTCCCGCACACGTGGCTCGCCTTCGATGACGGCTCCACGGACGAGACGTGGTCGATCCTGCAGGCCCTGCGTCCGGAGATCTCGTTCCTCACGCCTCGGCGGGCGACAGCCGGAGGGCGGGCGCTCGAATCCGACCGCGACCGGCTCGCCGCCGCCGCCGCGCCGCGCGCGTTCAACGCCGCGCTCGACGGCTTCGATCCTGCGGCGTTCTCCTTCATCGCCAAGATCGACGGCGATGTCGAGCTTCCGCCCGACTACTTCGAGCACCTGCTCGAGCGCTTCGATCGCGACCCGCGCCTCGGCATCGCCAGCGGCGACATGATCGAAGAGTACCCGGACGGCTGGCGCCGGATCGCCATCCCCGCTCACCACGTCCCCGGCGCGGTGAAGCTGTACACGCGGGCGTGCTTTGAGGCGATCGGCGGCATCGCCAACACGCTCGGCTGGGACACCATCGACGAGGTGACCGCCCGCGCCCTCGGCTTTCGCACGCGCTCCTACCGGGACATCCAGGTCAAGCACAACCGGCACTGGGGCAGCGCCGACGGCACCCTCCGCGGCCGCGCGCGGCACGGGCGGGCGGCGTGGATCCTCGGCTACCCGCTCGGCTGGGCCGGCCTGCGCTCGGCGAAGCTGGCGACCGTGCGACCGCTCGGCGTGTCCGGTCTGGCCTTTCTCTACGGGTATCTCGACGCCGCGACCCGCCGGCCGCCACGCACCGATCCGGAATTCCGCCGGCTCATGCGAGCCGAGCTGCGCGGTCGCGCCAGGCGCCGCCTGCGCGGCCTGATCACGACGCCGGCGATCCCCTCCGGTTCGCCGTCGCACTCCTGATCGCCGAGCGCGGATCGCGCCCCTCAGCACACTCAGGCGATGGCGACCGTCGGCTCGGCTTGGAGCGGTCGCGCCGCCGAGCCGGCCCCGCCGTCGAGGAACTGCCGCTGCCAGAGCTCGAGCGTGAGCAGCGCCCAGATGCGCAGCGCGTTGTCGGCCCGGCCGTTGCGGTTGTCCTCGATCATCTTCCGCACCTCGGCCGGTCGCACGAGCCCGCGCTCGGCCAGCACCTCCTCGCTGAGCAGGTCATCGACCATCGGGCTGAGATCGCCGACGAGCCAGGCCCGGATCGGCGCGCCGAACCCGGACTTTCGCCGCCAGATCACCTCGTGCGGAAGCAGCGACTCGGCGCTGCGCTTGAGCACGTACTTCCGCGTCCAGCCGTTGAGCTTCAGTGACGCGGGCACGCGTGCCGCCAGCGCCACGAATTCGTCGTCGAGCAACGGCACGCGCACTTCGGTGGACGCCGCCATGCTCGTCTTGTCCGTGTAGGACAGGCACATCGACGGCAGGTACGTCTTGAGATCGACGTACAGCAGCTGATTGAGCCAGTTCGCGCCGGAGACGCGCTCGGCGTGGGCGCGGTGGCAGTCGAGCACGTGGGACGCTCGCGGAGCGAGCTCGGGCGTCAGCAGCTGCTCGAGCTCGGCAGCGATGTAGGAGGTCGAGTGCACGAGGTAGCGCTCGAGCGGTTCCTGGTCGAATCCTCGGAGCAGCTTCACGAGGTTGCGCCGCGGTGCCCGTAGGCGACCGGGCGGCCCGATCGTGAGCCGGTCGCCGAACGCCTGCACCGCCGCTCGCCGGACGGCGCGGGGCAGCCCGTCGGCGATCCTGCCGATGCGTGCCGCCACGTGTCGCGGATAGCCCGCGAACAGCTCGTCCGCACCCATGCCGCTGAGGATCACCGTCAGCCGCTCGCCTGCGGCCCGGCAGACGAGGTACGAGCTGATCAGCGCCGGGTCGCCGACCGGGACGTCCATGTGCCAGATCAAGCGCGGCAGCAGCTCCACGATGTCGGACTCGAGCACGCGCTCGTGGTTCTCGATGCCGAGCCGCTCGGCCAGCAGTCGCGCATACCGGAGATCGTCGGGGATGATGTCGTGGGCGAGGTCCTCGGCGCGCATTCCGATCGTGTACGTCGTCGCTCCGCCCTGCTTGGCCTGCATCGTTGCCACGACGGCTCCCGAGTCCACACCGCCGCTCAGGAACGCGCCCAGCGGCACGTCGGACACGAGCTGACGCTCCACCGCCTCGTCGAGCCCGCTCCGGACCAGCTCGATCCATTCCTGCTCACTCCGCTCCTCCTCGCCGAACTCCATGTCCCAGTAGCGGCGGATGTCGAGCCTGTCGCCGTCGAACGTCGCACAGTGTCCTGGCGCCAGCATGAAGATCCCGTCGAACAGGGTGTCGGGCTCAGGCACCCACAGATGCGTGAGGTAGTCGGCGACGCGGTCGCGGGCGAGCTCGGGCGGCGGCATCGCCTCGAGCAGCGCCTTGACCTCCGACGCGAACAACAGCGAGCCGTCCTGACGGGTCCAGTAGAGCGGTTTGACTCCCATCCGGTCACGGGCCATGAACAGGCGGCCATGCTCGCGATCCCAGATCGCGAAGGCGAAGATGCCGTTGATCTGCTCGAGCATCCGCTCGCCGGCCGTCGCGTACAGCGCGAGCAGGACCTCCGTATCGGTGCCGGTCACGAACGGCATGCCCGCTCGCTCGAGCGGAGCCCGGAGCTCGCGGTAGTTGTAGATCTCGCCGTTGAAGGTGATCCAGTAGCGGCCGTCACCGAGGGTCATCGGCTGCGCGCCGCGCGGTGTGGGATCGATGATGCTCAGCCGCCGGTGTCCCAGCCCGACCGCCGGGCGCCCGCTCCCGGCCTCGAAACAGACGACGCCGCCACCGTCCGGACCGCGGTGATGCATCGTGTCCGTCATTGCCGTGAGCGTCGTCCGGTCGACCGCTCCCACGATGCCGCAAATGCCACACATGTCACTGATGAACGCAGGGCGGCCCCGCGTACTCGCACGCGCAAGAAATCCGATTGCCTGGACGTTGCCTGCTATGAGGAAGCCCCGTGGAACCCAACGCCGATCACCCCGCCGACCTGGCGATCGTCGTCGTCTCGACGAACGAGCGGCGCTGGCTCGACGACTGCCTGCGCACCGCCTTCGAGCATGCCGGCTCAGCGACGCTCGACTTCGTCGTCGTGGACAACGAGTGCACGGACGGGACCCGCGAGTTCGTCGAGACGAACTACCCGCAGGCCCGCGTCGTCGATTCGCTCAACCGCGGCTTCGCCTACGGGAACAACCGTGGACTGGAGACGACCTCGGCTCGCTACGTGCTGTTCCTCAATCCCGACACCGAGGTCGTGGACGGGACGTTCGGCGAGCTGATCGCGACGCTCGACGCGCGGCCGGAGGTCGGGCTCGTCGGCGTGCGCCAGATCATGGCCGACGGTGAGCTGTTCCCGACCATCCGGCGGGCCCCCAACGCCCTCCGGGCGCTCGGGGAGGCGTTCGCGTCTGAGCGGTGGCCATGGCGGCCGTCCTGGGCCGGCGAGCGGGTGCTCGATTGGGCGGCGTACGAGCGCGAGACAGCGTGCGACTGGACATCCGGGTCGTTCATGCTCGCGCGGCGTGAGGCGCTCCAGAGCGCCGGCTTCCTCGACGAGCGCTTCTTCATCTACGCCGAGGAGCCGGACCTCTGCCGCCGCATCCAGCGCGCCGGTTGGAGCGTTCTGCACGTGCCGCAGATGACGATCATCCACCATGCCGAAAAGGGCGGCGTGCGCCCGCGGATGTCGGCCCAGGGCGCGTACGCCCGCCGGCAGTTCGCCTACAAGCACTTCGCATGGCCCCACCGCACGCTCTTCATCGGCGCGATCGCCGCGCGCCACGCGATCAGAGCGGCCGCAGCGCGCGGAGCGGACGCCGACGAGGCGGCGATCAAGCGCGAAGCGGCGGAGCAGGCCCTGCGCGCGGTACTCGGACGGGGTCAGCCGCCGTTCGGCCCTCCGCCCCAGACCGCCGTCATCGCCGCACACCGGTCGTCGGGTGCTCGGAGACATCAGCAGGCACCGGCCGGTCCCGTCCCAACGACGATCGGCGCGGCGCACGATGCACGCTAGCGCGCAAGTTCTGCCGTCCGGGGAGCGTTGATCGCTTGAGCCGCGTGCGCGCTGGGGCACCGTCGAGAGACGGTGGAGCGCACCGAAGTTTGGCCATGCACATGCCCTGTCACGATCAGAGGTAGGACCGAGATGGAATTTGCCGACATCCTCAGAGCCCTGCGGACCCGGTGGTATCTGTTCATTCCGCTGCTCGCGATCGCGGCCGGCGGCGCCATGGCAGCCCGCCAGGCGGCCAACACCGCGCCCACGGGCGCGGCGACGGTTCAGATCCTGATCGACTCGCCGGCGTCGGCGCTCGCGAACCTCGGCCAGGATCCCGGTCCGCTGGCCAGCCGTGCCTCGGTGTTCGCACAGCTGATGACCAGCGACGCGGTCGTCCGCTCGATCGCACAGGCCGCGGGCATCCCGGCCACGGACATCACCGCCGAGGGCCCCTACAGCGGCGCCGGGCAGACACTCAACGTGACGATGCCCTCGGAGGCGCGCGGCGCCCAGCTGATCGCCTCCAAGCCGGAGAACCGGTTGACGTTCGTGGCCCAGAACCAGCTCCCGATCGTGACCGTGTCCGTGCAGGCACCGACGCCCGAGGCCGCGGGCGCCATCGCCAACGCGGTCTACCCGGGCGTCGAGGCGTGGGTCAAGACGCTCGATACCAACAACTCGATCCAGCCCTCCAAGCTCGTGACGCTGCGCCAGCTCGGCAACGCCCAGGCCGGCGCGGTCGACGCGAGCAGCACATCGATGATGGGCGCGGCGGCCGGCGCCGCGATCCTGCTCTTCGGAACGCTCGCGATTCTCGGCCTCGACGCGGTGCTGCGCCGCCGCCGCCTTCGCACCGCGGGCACAACGGCCGCAGCCGCGGCCGGCGGCGCTCTCGCCGCCGAGCCTGAGCCCGAGCCTGAGCCCCTCGACTTCTTCAGCGACCCGGTTCCGACCCCTGAGGCCAAGCAGCGCGCTCACACCGAAGCCAAGCGCGAGCCCGCTGCGAGCCCGGACGGGCAGCCAACGCCCAGGCGCCGGTGGATTCGTAGCCGCCGCCTTGACATGGTTGCCCTGAGTGACCCGGCGCCGGGCCGCGTCGAGACCGAGACCGAGCCTGCCGCGAACGACGAGGCAGTCGCGATCACGCTGACCGACGTTCACTCGCTCGAGTCGCGGCGCCAGGGAAAGGAGACCGGTGCGGCCGGCCGCCCGTCGCCGGGCGGCGCCGACGCCGACGCCCCGCTCTCCGAGGACACCGTCACGTCCTCTGCGGCCGAAGACGAGAAGGCCGTGGAGAGCAGCCCTCGCGCAGCGATTGCCGTCGGCGTCTCCATCGCCGACCAGATCGGCCGGGCGAGCGAGCGTCATGCCGGGGCCCCGACGGAGTAGCACCGCCAGCGGCCATTCGGTGACGCCGATGTCGTGGCGCAGGAGGGTCGCGTGGACCGTCGGCATCGCGCTGACGGCGAGCGTGGCGGCGATCCTCGTCTGCTACCGCGTGTCTCTGGCACCTTCGTCGCTGCATCCGCGCGAGGTCCAGTTCTCCGTCGCACGAGCGGATCTGTTTGTCGACACGCAGGTGTCGCAGCTGCTCGACCGCCAACAGGACGCGTACCTCGTCTGGAACCCACGGATGACGCAGAATGAGGGGCTACTCCTACAGGCGCAGGCCGCTCGCCAGATCGCGGCGAACGCAGCGGGCATCCCCGGCCAGATGATCCGCGTCTCCGGGCCGTTCTCCGAGCAGCTCGCACCGAGCACGCAGTTCGGCCCCACCGGTCCGCAACTGGAGCCCACTCCGCGCGTCAACCAGAACTATCGGCTGCTCGTCGACTTCGATGGGGCGCGGCCGATGATCTCGCTGTTCGGCCAGGCGCCGACGACGAAGGCGGCGCTCGCGATCGTCACCAGCATGCGGCAGTACCTGATCGACTACGTCGCACAGCTGAGCCGGCACGCTCCGGACGTCCCGTACTACCAGCGAACCGTGATCCGGCCCCTGGGCCAGGCCACGGGCGCCGTCGTCGACCCGAACGCCCAGTTCGAGCTGCTCGGCTTCATCTTCGGGTTGGTCGCCCTGCTCGGCGTCGGTGTGATGAGCGCAACCGAGACCTGGCTGCGGCGCCGCGCCGGCACGGAGCCGGAGCCCCACCCGACGCCGCTGGTTGACGGGTCCGACGACTGGCCGCACACCCGGCGTCTGCTGCCGTGGACGATGGCGGCCTTCCTTGTGATGATCTTCCTGGTGCCGATCGACGGCGTCACGCTGCCCGTGCATCTCCCGATGGCGAGCAGCCCGGACCGCGTTCTGCTGTTGCTGATCATCGCGATCTGGTTCGGCACGAAGTTGCTCGGGCGCCCCGCGTCGCGACCGCGGGCTCGCTTCACCCGCGTCCATGTCGCGGTGATCCTGTTCCTCGGCGTCGCGCTGGCCAGCGATGGCATCAACAGCGGCTCGCTCGCGATGTTCCAGGAGGGCACGGCAACCTTCAAGAAGCTTCTGCTGCTGGGGTCGATCGTGACGTTCTTCCTGATCGCCTCCTCGGTCCTCCGGCCGGCGGAGGTGCCCCGCCTGATCAAGCTGATGATCTGGCTCGGCGTGATCGTCGCCTTCTTTGCCGTCATCGAGGCCAAGACCCACTCGGACATCTTCTACACCATCTGGCAGAAGATCAGCTCCGTCACGCTGCCCAATGAGCTCGACCAGAAGGATGAGATCGGGCGGCTGACCGTCGACGGGCCGACGAGCGAACCGCTCGAGCTGGCCGCGCTGATCACGATGGTACTGCCGTTCACGATCCTGGCCACGATCGAGGCGGACGGCCGCAAGGAGCGGCTCAAGTACGTCCTCGCGACGGCGATCCTGATCGCCGGTGCGCTGTCGACCGCCCGCAAGACGTCGATCGTCGCGCCCTTGGTCGCCGTGCTCGTGCTGACGGCCTACCGCCCGCGCGTGATGCTTCGCGGCCTGTTGATTTCCGCCCTGCCGCTGTTCGTGATCGTGCACCTGATCGCGCCCGGGCAGCTCGGCTCGGTCGTCAGCGAGCTGTTGCCGGGGAACGCCTCGAACGTGTCGACGACCACCGACCGCGTCGCACGCTACGACGGCGTCCGCCCGGACGTGATGAGCCACCTCCTCGTCGGGCGCGGCTTCCAGAGCTTCGACCCGCACAAATACCGGATCCTCGACAACGAGTTCCTCGGGCTGCTGATCGGCGTCGGCGCCATCGGCCTGGCGTTCTACCTCAGCATCTTCGGCAGCCTGCTGACGATCACCCATCCGCTGATCCGTGGCCCCGACCCCCGGCGCGCCGTGGTCGCCCTCGGCGCCCAGGCGGCCGTGATCATCGCGATGGTGTCCAACGCCCTGTTCGACGTGCTGTCGTTTGCGCACGTGTCGTACCTCATGTTCTTCGTCGGCGCGATGGTCGTCGCCCTGCGGAAGGACGGCGTGCCCGCCGGGCTCGCCTCGGCACCGCGCGCGCGCCCGCCGGAGACGGCGCCGGTCCGCACGCTCGCGCCGCCGGAATCGAGCCTCCCACCAGCGGTCGCGCGCCCGGCGCTCGAGCCCGTCCCGATGTAGGCGAGCCCCCTGCTCGACCGGCTCGCCCGTCAGCCGCCGGGCTGCGGTCTCACGTCAGGAGGTCACGGAGGCAGCGCCGCGCGGCCGGAGCAGCCGTACGCGCTCGCTTGCCGGGAAGACGCGGACGATCAGCGTGTAGAGGTCGCTCCACGAGCTCGGGAATGCGGCCCGCAGCACCGCGGCATACACGATCAGCCCGGCACCCCCGGCGATCGCCACGGTGACAATCCTCGGGACCTGTTCCTGGCCGAGAGCTGCGGCCAGCGCAACCGTCACCGCGATCAAGGCCACACAGCCGATGAGTGCCGGTCCGAGCTCGGGGATCAGGCGGCGCACCGAGATGCCCACGTGGCGCGAGAGCAGGAACCTGTAGACGCCGAGCAGGATCAGCACGTAGAGCAGGACGACGGTGAGGGCCACGACGGTCAGGCCCTGGCGTGAGGCGAGGAAGATCCCGGCCGCGTAGCCGACGACCATGCCGATGTTGAAGAACATGAGCGCGCGCGGCCGGCCGATCGCCAGCATCAGCTGCGGATAGCCGGTCAGGATCGCGGCGACCATCCCGGCGCCGGCCAGGATCTGCGTGGGCACGATCGCGGGCTTCCACTGCGGGCCGAACACGAGCGGGATGAGGATCGGGGCCAGAGCGGCAAGCGCGGCGAGGAACGGGAAGATGACGACGGCGTGGACGCGAGCCACGCGTTCGTGCAGCGCACGCAGCTGCTCCCGGTCCGGTGTACGCGAGTACACCGGGAACGCGACCTGGGTCATGATCCGGCTGAGCTTGTCCTGGTAGACGACGCCGAGATTGAAGGCGCGATAGTAGTAGCCGGCCTGGGCAGCCGGAAGCCGGGCGGCGAGGATCGCGTAGTCGATGTTCATGAACATCGCATCGACGAGGCCGGCGAGCGCCGCCGGCACTCCGAACCCGGCGATCGGGCGCTGCGCCCGTCCCGACCATCGTGGCATTGGCGGCGGCGAGGCGGACAGCAGCATGATCGTGCCCACGATGGTCTGGACGAGCGCCCCGAGCACGATCGCCGTGGCGCCGAGACCGGCGATCGCCATCCCGACCGACGCCACGCTCCCTCCGAACAGGCTGACTGTGTCGATCAGGCTGACGCGACGGAAGTCGAGGTTGCGCCACACGAGTGCGCGGGAGGTGGCGCCGAGCGATGCGATGAACGCCGCGGGCGCAGCAAGCTGAATCAGCCCCGCCGTCTGATGTCCGAAGATCGGCGTCCACACGGGCCCAGCGAGCGCGTACACGCCGATGCTCAGGATCAGGCCGCCGGCGATGCTCGTCAGCATCGCCGTGCTGCGGTCCACATCATCGATCGACGGCAGCTGCACGAGCGCCGACGCGAACCCGTCGAAGGTCAGGCGGATCCCGACCATGACGAAGATCAGTGCCACCGCCGAGCGACCGAAATCGGCGGGCGACACGAGCCTCGCGAGGACGACGAGCGCGATCACGCCGATCGCCTCGCTGACCACGCGCATCAGAGCGAGCCAGCGGACGCCGCGGACGGTGGCGTCACCGAGGGCGTTCGACATCTCGCTGAGCTCTCCGGACCGTGGGGGCAAGCGGACGTGACCGATCACGGCCCTCCGCGAGCAGTCGCCGGACCACGGGAAACGCCCGCCCGCGTGGTGGCGCAACCCCCGCTGGATCGACCGCGCCGTCAACCATCAGCTCGAGCTGCCCCGGGCGCAGGCCCCGCAGCACGACCTCCGCCCCCGTGCCGATGATCACGGGTGGGTCGGGTGGGCTCAGCCTCACGATCCTGCGCGCCGCCGACGGGGCGACTGCACTCGCATCGATCTGGACCTCCTCGACGCCGGCCGGTACGTCGATCGTGATCCGACGGCCGAGCATCCGCACCGCGAGTATCTGGCCCCGCCGTGCGGTCTCGAACGCGGCCCGCGCGATGCCGGCCAGGGAGCTCCAGCGCACGTCACCGACCCGGTTGACATCGGCGGCGAGCTGCTCGAGCGCCTCCGGCCCGCCGGCCAGGATCTCGTGGTGTCCGCAGCAGATCAGTGGCTGCCCGAGGAATGCGCGGAGCGTCAGCTCCTCGCGCGGGTGGTCGAAGTCCATGCGCATCAGCCACGGCAAGCCGCCCGGCATCAGTTCGCCGCAACCCCAACCGACGAGTGGTCCCGCGTCCGCCGGACGTGACAGCCAGGTGAGGTCGTCCGCCAGTCCCGAGGCGTGGGTGACGATGGACGTCACGGCGAGGCAAGCCCATCGAGGGCAGTTCGCTGGTGTGTATCGTCGTGGCGTGGAGGTCCGGCGGGCGGCTTCGCGCGACGTGCAAGCGGTGTCAGAGACCCTCGCGGACGCGTTCGGCAACGACCCGGTGTGGAGTTGGGCAT
>Ga0209048_10006717_pt1 | contig 10735 bp, 9 predicted proteins | sample FrelakmetCRP12CR_FD_187146 | JGI IMG/M metagenome (GOLD analysis project Ga0209048, IMG submission 187146) | Freshwater lake sediment microbial communities from the University of Notre Dame, USA, for methane emissions studies - CRP12 CR (SPAdes)... | ecosystem: Environmental > Aquatic >... | reverse complement strand
AGGCTCACCACCGACTCGGCGGCGAAGGCGTCCACCACCATCCCGCCCACCTTCTCCTGGATCATGCCGAACTCGGAGATGGGTCGGCCGAACTGGTGCCGCTCCACGGCCTGCTTCGCCGAGAGCGAGATGAGCCTCTTCATGCCGCCCACCGCGCCGCCGCCCAGGCCTGTGCGCCCGGCGTTCAGGATGCGCATGGCTGCCTTGAAGCCCTGGCCGATGCCGCCCAGCACGTGGTCGCCGGGGACGCGCACCTCGTCCAGCCGCACGGTGGTGGTCGAGCTGGCCCGGATCCCCATCTTGTCCTCGTGGGGGCCGGTGGAGACGCCGGGCATGTCGCGGGTGACCACGAAGGCGGTGAGCGCGGCCTTGCCCTTGGTCTGCACGTCGGGGGTCTTGGCGAAGACGGTGAAGAAGTCGGCCATTCCGCCGTTGGTGATCCAGATCTTCTCGCCGTTCAGGATCCAGTCGTTGCCGTCGCGGCGGGCGGTGGTGCGGACGGCGGCTGCGTCGGAGCCCGCGCCCGGCTCGGTGAGGCAGAAGGCGGCGATCAGCTCGCCGGTCGTGAGCCTGGGCAGCCAGCGGGCCTTCTGGGCGTCGGTCCCGAAGAGGAGCAGGCCGCGCATGCCGATCGAGCTGTGCGCACCCACGGTGAGGGCGATCGAGCCGTCGAAGGTGGCGATCTCCTGGAGCACCCGCGAGTAGGCGGCCGAGCCGAAGCCGATGCCCCCGTGGGCCTCCGGGATGACGAGGCCGAAGAGGCCGAACTGCCGCAGCTCCTCGAGAAAGGCGGCGGGCATCTCCGCCTTCACGTCCCACTCCCGGAACTCCTTCTCGCGCCCCGAGAGGAGCTGACGGACGGAGGCCAGCACCTGGGCGAGCGTCTCCTTCTCCCCCGGCTCCATCTCGGGGAAGGGGACGATGATCTCCTGCTCGATCTCCCCCATGCAGAGGGACTGGACGTAGCTGGCGGTCTTCTTGTCGGGCATGGCCCCTCCTGATTCAAGAGTCAATATTTTGACGCACCGCGGCATCCGGTGCAAGGGGGGAGCGGAAAAAAGAACGCCCGGCCGGCTCCGCCCGCCTAGCGTTCCTCGACGTCGATCCGCCAGCCCATCTGCTCCTCCGCATCGGGCGGGAGCGGCCGGGTGCCCGACGCCGGAAGGCCGGCGCGGGCGCGAACCCAGGCAGCCAGGGCCCAGAGATCCTCGGGGGAGGCGGCGGCGTAGGACGGCATGGGCGTCCCGTCGAGCCCGGTGGCGAACGTCAGCCAGAGCTCGCGCATCGAGCCCCCGCGCAGGAAGCGGCTTCCGGAGAAGGGCAGCGGCCGGATGGGCTTGCCGCCGTCGCGCCGGAGCGTGGGGGCCGACGGGCCGTCCCCCTCGCCGGCCTCGCCGTGGCACTTCTCGCAGCCGTTCCTCCGCCAGGCCACCTCGCCCCGCGCGAGCAGCTCCGTCGTCTCCGGCGGCGTCTCCGGCACCGCCATGGGCTCCCGCGGTCCCTCCTCGAGGAAGCGCCGGGAGAACGACTTCACGTGCTCGACCACCGCCCAGCGCTCGCCCTCCGGAAGCCAGCTCCAGGGGATCATCGCCGAACCGTGCATGCCGCGGGAGATCGAGCGGAAGAGGTCCTCGTCGGTGGGCAGCGAGCCCGACGGCGTGGACCGGATCTCGAAGACACCCTTCGTGAAGTCGCGCGCGGGGACGGAGAGGCGGGCGGCGTGGATGCCCTTGCCGTTTCCGTTGACGCCGTGGCAGGGAATGCAGCGGAGCCGGTAGACCTCCGCCCCCAGCGCGCGGAAGCCTCGGTCGTCGGGCGGTCGAGCCCCGGCCGGCGCGCCGTCGAGGGTCGCCCCGGCGAGCCAGCGGCGAACCGTCTCCTGGGCCGCCGGAGGGATGCCGCGCGTGGCCGGCGGAGGGCGCTCGCAGGCGAGGAGCGCCGCGCCGAGCGCGAGGGCGAGGGAAAGGGAGCGTCGCATGGTCCCGATCCTATCCGCCCTCTTCGCGCCGCGCGCGAAGCGCGACCCGGGCTTCCGGCGTGGGGAGCGTCGCGGACGCCGGCGGGCCGAGGAAGTGCTCCGGGTCCTCGAGGACGTCCTGCGCGATCCGCAGGGAGCGAGCGGCGTAGAAGCCGTCGTTGACGCGCTCGTCGAGGGTCCAGCGCACCGAGAGCAGCTCCCGCACCTCGGTGCCGCCGGGCACCGGGACCAGGGTGGGGCGGATCGTGCCCACCACGCCGAAGATGCTCACCGTCCCGTACTCGTACAGGTGGTGAAATGTGTCCGACAGGCCGACCGAGCCCAGGTTGGCGAGGAAGAGGCTCGCGAAGAACGGGTCGTCCCGCATCAGGAGGCCGGGCAGCAGGTTCCAGCGGTCGAGCCAGGCGGCGAGCCGGGTCAGCGCCGAGATGGCGAAGCCGGGGAAGCGCATCAGCAGGGCCGCCTCCCGGTCGATCTGGCGGGCCCGCCCCCGGCGCCCCTCGTTCACCGCCTCCGCCACCCGTCCCACCGCGTCCTCGAAGGGCTCCTCGGCGCCGAACCGGAGCTTGACGGTGGCGAATGGGGAGGGGTCCTTCATCTCCTTCTTCGCGGCGAAGGCGATCGAGACCTCGCGCCGCTGGTAGACCCTGCCGCCGGAGGCGAAGCGGTTCAGGCCCGGGCGAAGGTGGAGGGCACACGCCGAGGCGTAGAGAACCAGGTGAAAGAGGGTGGCCCGGCTCTCGTGTGAGCGGTTGTAGGCACGCAGCCAGCTCCTGGCCTGGCCGACGTCGTAGAAGGCCTCGTGGTAGACGGCGCTCTCGTTCCGGCGGCGCATGAGGTAGGGCACGATGCCCCGGACCGGGGGGAGGTCGCGCACCAGGTCTCCGTCCGGGCGGCGGAAGAGGGGCATCGCAACGAAGACTGGCCACCGCCGTTCCGCGTGTCAACACGATCCGTATCCGCACCATTGGGCGAGCCAACGAGCGGGAAAGGCGCTAGATTTGCGGTGTGCGCCCATCTCGGCGATTCATCAAGACGGAGATCGTGCTTCCGGAAACGGCCATCGGTCGCGCCGCCGTGATCGGCGGGCTGGTCGTCGGGGGCACCGCAGCGTTGGCGATGGTCGTGCTCTTCACGGCCTTCCTCGTCGAGACGTTCCGCGTGAACGGATAGCGGGCCGCCCTGGCATGGCCAGGACCGCGGGGAAGGGGTTGCCAGCTTGGCGAGCGTCGGGTCGTTCCTCCAGAATCCGAGGCAGTTCCCGAGGATCCTGGCCAAGTACCGCGTGATGGTGTCGCATGCGGGGGCCGGATGGTCGGCCGAGACCTTCGACATCTCCGCCACCGGCTGCCAGATCGTCACGCCGCGCCCCATGCAGAAGGGCGAGGTGGCCAAGCTGGTGATCGAGGCGCCGGCGCTCTCCGACCGCCTCTCGGTGCTCGGCTCGGTGGCCTGGACGGCCGAAGGCGGCCGCTTCCGCGCCGGTGTGGCCTTCGCCGATCGGCAGCCCGACGGCGATCCTGCCGCCTGGTTCAGGCGGCTCATCGCCAACCAGCCCGGCATCGAGGCGACGATGCGGCGGTTCCCCGAGCGGCTCCCGCTCGACACCAAGCTCTTCCTCCGGCCTCCGCCGAAGTTCATCTTCGACTTCGGCCCGGAGGAGGTGGCGCTCCTCAAGCTGCTCGGCGACGGCACCACCATCGCAAGTCTCATGGGCGGCGGGGCCTTCTCGACGGCCCAGCTGGCGCGGCTCGTCTTCGCGTTGCTCGAGCAGCGGGTGGTCACCCTCTCGCTCGGCGAGGCGGCGCCGGCCTGGCGCTGGAGAGCGGCGCTGGCCGACTTCGAGTCCCAGGTGGGCGAGCGGCAGCCGCCTCCACCCGCTCCGCCCCGGGAGGTCCCGCCGCCGCAGGCCGACCCGTTTGAACGCGCCAGGCCCACCGGGCGCGCGGACCCTGCGCCCACGAAGCTGGCGGAGGTCCCGGCTCCGGCCGGGACCGCGGCACCGGCCGAGGCGGCGCCACCGGGCGAGTCCGCGGTGCCGGCCGCGCCGACCCGGACGGTGACGATGCGCGGCCCCGAGGCGCAGGAGTGCTTCGACCTCGCCGTCTCGGCGGTGTCGATGGGGGAGATCTCGACGGCCATCGGTCTCCTGCGCCGGGGGCTCCAGCTCTCCCCCCTCGACCCGGAGATCTCGGCACTGCTCGGGAAGCTCGCCTTCCGCGACCGGCAGGCGGGGCAGACGTAGGTGCGAGCCAGCGTGCAGGGCCTCTCGCTCGATGCGACCTGGCCCGAAGCCTGGGCCGAGCGCGGATTCCGCTGGCGCCTCGTCCTCACCGTCCCGATGCTCGTGGCCACGCTGGCCGCGCTCGCCGCCCTGGTGAAGTGGGTGGAGCGGCGACCCGGCGCTGTCCTGCCCGATCCGGTGCTGGCCTGGCTCGCCCCTCGCGACGTCACCTGGCCCGTGTTCACGCTCATCTACGTGGGAATCCTGCTCGCGGTGTTCCTCCTGGCGCGGTCGCCGGTGCGGCTCGTCATCGGGGTGCAGGCCTACGTGGTGATGGCGCTGCTGCGCATCGTGGTCATGTGGGCCACGCCGCTCGACCCGCCCCCGGGCATGATCATCCTGGAGGATCCGCTGGTCCAGGCGCTCGGCGGCGCTTCGCAGGCGCTCACGCGAGACCTCTTCTTCTCCGGGCACACCTCCACCATGTTCCTGCTCTTCCTCGCCGTTCCCGGCCGCCCGGCCAGGGCCTACTTCCTCGCCTCCACGGCCGCGGTGGGCTCGCTCGTCCTCGTCCAGCACGTCCACTACGCGGTCGACGTGCTCGCCGCGCCGGCCTTCGCGTACGCGGCCTGGCGGATCGCCGGGATGGGGTGGGGCCTTGCGGCTACAATCCGCATCCCATGAGCACGACCAACGACGGGCGACGGCAGTTCGCGAGCGACAACTACGCAGGCATCTGCCCGGAGGCCTGGGAGGCGATGGCCCGCGCCAACACGGGCCACGTCCTCTCCTACGGCGAGGATCCCTGGACGGCGCGCGCGGCCGACCTGCTGCGCGAACTCTTCGAGACCGACTGCGAGGTCTTCTTCGTCTTCAACGGCACGGCGGCGAACTCGCTGGCGCTCGCGTCCATGTGCCACAGCTACCACTCCATCGTCTGCAGCGAGACCGCCCACGTCGAGACCGACGAGTGCGGCGCGCCCGAGTTCTTCTCCAACGGCACCAAGGTGCTGACGGTGGCCGGAAAGGAGGGGAAGGTGGACCCGGTCGCGGTGGAGTGGGCCGTGCAGCGCCGGACGGACATCCACTACCCCAAGCCGCGGGTGGTCAGCCTCACGCAGGCCACCGAGCTCGGCACCGTCTACACGCCCGACGAGCTGAAGGCCATCTGGGCCCGGGCCAAGTCGCACGACCTGCGCATCCACATGGACGGGGCGCGCTTCGGGAACGCGGTGGCCTCGCTCGGCTGCGCGCCCAGGGAGATCACCTGGCAGGCCGGCGTGGACGTGCTCTGCTTCGGCGGCACGAAGAACGGCATGGCGGTGGGGGAGGCGGTGGTCTTCTTCGACCGGAACCTGGCCCGCGAGTTCGACTACCGGTGCAAGCAGGCCGGGCAGCTCTCGTCCAAGATGCGGTTCCTGGCCGCGCCCTGGGTGGGCATGCTGAAGGACGGCGCGTGGCTGCGCCACGCCCGCCATGCGAACGCCATGGCCGAGCTGCTGCACGGGCTGGTCGCGGCCGTCCCCGGGGTCGAGGTCCGCTACCCACGGCAGGCGAACAGCGTCTTCCTGGGCATGCCACCCGCGGTGCGCGACGCGCTCCACGCCCGGGGCTGGCACTTCTACGACTTCATCGGCTGGGGCGGCGCGCGACTCATGTGCTCCTGGGACACCACCGAGGAGGAGGTCCGGGCCCTCGCCCGCGACCTGGCCGAGGCGAGCGCCCCGGCCGCTCCGTAGCCGCGCTCCCATGGCCATCCTGCTCTACGTGCTGGGCGTGGCGCTGCTCCTGGCCGGCGTGGCCGGCCTGGTGGTTCCGGTGCTGCCGGGCGCGCTCCTCCTGCTCGCCGGGGTGGCGATGCTGGCCTGGGCAGGCGACTTCGCCATCCTGGGCTGGGGAACGGTGGGCTTCGCCGGCGCCGTCGCGCTCGTCATGATCGGGGTGGACTGGGCGGCTGGCGTGCTGGGCGCGAGGGCCTTCGGGGCCTCGAGGTGGGCGGTGATCGGCTCGGGTGCAGGGCTCCTGGTCGGGCTCTTCCTGGGACTGCCCGGCATCCTCCTCGGCCCCGCGGTGGGCGCGCTCGTCTTCGAGTACGCCAAGGACCCGAACTTCGGACGGGCAGCCCGTGCCGGGGCGGGCGCCTTCGTCGGATTCGTCGTCGGCAGCGTCCTCAAGGTGGTCCTGGCCTTCGTGCTGCTGGGCGTGGTCGCGCTGCGGCTCGTGTTTCACTGAGGGTACATGACCGGATCGCTCCAGGGGAAGGTGGTCCTCGTCACCGGCGCCGCGGGCGGGATCGGCCGGGCGGTCGCCCGCGTGCTGGCGGGGGACGGCGCGCGCGTGGTCCTCGCCGGACGGGGCGAGGCGGCGCTGCGGGCGGTGGACCTGGGAGAGGGGCTCGCTCCGGCGGCGGTGGTTCCACTCGACGTCCGGGACGCCGGGGCGTGGGATCGGGCGATCGCCACCGTGGTCCGCGACCTGGGCGCCCTCGACGTGCTGGTCCACAACGCAGGTGTCGTCGACCCCGGCCCGCTCGAGGGAATCCCGCCGGACCGGCTGCGCGCGCTCCTCGAGACGAACCTGCTGGGCGCCATGCTGGGCTGCCGGGCCGCGCTCCCGGCGCTCCGGGCCCGCCGCGGCGCCATCGTCCACGTGGCCTCGCTGGGCGGGCTCGTCCCCATGCCCTTCGAGGCCGCCTACGCGGCCAGCAAGGCCGGCCTGCGCCAGTTCTCGCTGTCGCTCCGGGCGGAGCTGGCCGGCAGCGGCGTGACGGTGTCGCTCGTCACCCCCGACTCGGTGAACACCGCCCAGCTCGAGGCCGAGCTCCTCCACGACGAGGCGTCGCTCTCCTTCGCCAGCCCCCCGCTGCATCCCGACGCGGTGGGGCGCGCGGTGCTGGCGGCGCTCCGAAGCGGCGCACCGGAGGTGCTGGTGCCGGCCGGGGGCGGGATGGCGGCCCGGATCGCCGCGGCCTTCCCGCGGCTGCTCCTCTGGCTGCTCCCGTTCCTGCGCAGGTCCGGGGCGAAGCGGATGGCGAGAATGCGGGCCGAGCGGGCGCGAAAGGCGGGCTGAGCAGGCCCCTGGCGGGCGCCTTGCGCCCCGTCGGCCACCCGGGGCAGAGTTCGCCCGTGCGCGACCACCTCTACGACGAAGTGCCCTTCCGCGTTCCCGAGATCGAGCACCGCTACGGCGGAAACGTCCACCTGCTCGCCGATCCCCTCCTGCTCGACCTGCTCGCCAAGCTGGCCGCCAAGGAGACCGAGCAGCCGGCGGTGAACAACCTGATGGTGGACATCTACCGCGGCCTGTCCCGCGTGGTCCTGAACGCCGAGTTCCCGCGCAAGCTGGTCGAGGTCCCCACCCGGATGATCGACCACACGCCCGAGGGAGTCTGGCGCGGCCAGATCCTCGAGCCGGCCACCCGCGCGGTGACGGTGAACATCGCCCGCGCCGGCGCCGTGCCCTCACACACCGTCTACGACCTGCTCAACACCGTGCTGGAGCCGAGGCTGGTGCGGCAGGACCACATCATCATGAGCCGGATGCTCGGCGCGGCCGACCACGTGGTGGGCGCGGGCATCGGCGGCATGAAGATCGGCGGCGACGTGGAGGGGGCCTTCCTGCTCTTCCCCGATCCCATGGGCGCCACCGGCTCGTCCCTCTCCGTCGCCCTCGACACCTACAAGAAGAAGGTGCCGGGCAAGCCTCGCAAGATCATCGCGCTCCACCTCATCGTGACCCCGGAATACCTGCGCCGCATGAGGAAGGACCACCCGGAGATGGTGGTCTACGCGGTGCGGCTCGACCGCGGCCTGTCCCCCGACAAGGTCCAGGGCACCGTTCCCGGGACCTACTGGGACGACGAGAAGGGGCTGAACGATCACGACTACATCGTGCCCGGCGCCGGCGGTCTGGGCGAGGTCATGAACAACGCCTGGGTGTGAGAAGGCCCCGGTCGCCTGCGCGGCCGGGGCCTCCGAGCTGCAGGATCGTGGCCGGGCCTACTTCAGGATCGCGACCAGGTCCGTCACGGCCTTCACCGACTTGTCCATCATGGCCTGCTCCTCGGCGTTGAGCTTCAGCTCGAGGATGCGCTCGGCGCCGCCGGCCCCGATGACCACGGGCACGCCGACGTAGAGCCCCTTCACGCCGAACTCGCCGTTCAGGTAGACGCAGGTCGGCAGCACGCGCTTCGAGTCCTTGAGGAACGACTCGGCCATGGCGATGGCCGACGAGGCGGGCGAGTAGAAGGCGGAGCCGGTCTTGAGCAGCGCCACCACCTCGCCGCCGGCGCCGCGGGTCCGCTTGACCATGGCGTCCATGACCTCCTTGGCCACGGCCGCGCCGCCGTACTTCTTCTCGAGCAGCTCCATGACCGGGATGCCGCACACCGAGGTGTAGCGGACCAGCGGGACCATGTCGTCGCCGTGGCCGCCCAGCGTCACCGCCGAGACGTCGCGCACCGACACGCCCAGCTCCCAGGCGATGAAGGCGGCGAAGCGGGCCGAGTCGAGCACGCCGGCCTGGCCGACGACGCGGTGGTGAGGGAATCCGGTGATGCGCTGGCAGAGCGTCACCATCGCGTCGAGCGGGTTGGAGATGACGATGACGAACGAGTTCGCAGCGTACTGCTTGATGCCCTCGGCCACGCTGCTCATGATCTTCGAGTTGGTGGCGATGAGATCGTCGCGGCTCATGCCCGGCTTGCGGGGCAGGCCGGCGGTGACGATGCACACGTCGGCGCCGGCGATGTCCGCGTAGCTGTTGGTGCCCTTCATGCTCGCGTCGAAACCGTCGACCGGTGCGGCCTCTGCGATGTCGAGCATCTTGCCCTGGGGCAGCCCCTCCACGATGTCGAACAGCACGACGTCACCGAGCTCGCGCTGCGCGCAGAGCTGGGCCAGCACGCCACCGATCTGCCCGCCGCCGATCAACGCGATCTTCTTCCTTGCCATGGTCGTCTCCTTGGGTGTGTGGGAACGGGGTCTACGCGCTACGGGCTACGCGATACCATCGATGATGGCGTTGAGGGTCGGGCTGGGACGCATGGCCCTTCCCGTCTTCGCCCGGTCCGGCTGGTAGTAACCGCCCAGGTCCACGGGCTTGCCCTGGGCGCCGATCAGCTCGTCATTGATCTTGGCCTCGCTCTCCTGGAGCTGCCTGGCCACCTTGGCGAACCTGGCCTTCAGCTCCGGGTCCTTGTCCTGGGCGGCGAGGGCCTCGGCCCAGTACATGGCCAGGTAGAAGTGGCTGCCGCGGTTGTCGATCTCGCCGACCTTGCGGGCCGGCGACTTGTTGTTGTCGAGGAACTTCGCGATGGCCGCGTCGAGCGTGTCGGAGAGCACGGCCGCCTTGGCGTTCTTCGTCGCCGCGGCGATGTGCTCGAGCGACGCGCCCAGCGCCGAGAACTCGCCCAGCGAGTCCCAGCGGAGGTAGCCCTCCTTCTGGAACTGCTGCACGTGCTTGGGAGCGGAGCCGCCCGCGCCGGTCTCGAAGAGCCCGCCACCGGCCAGCAGCGGCACGATGGAGAGCATCTTGGCCGAGGTGCCGATCTCCAGGATGGGGAAGAGGTCCGTGAGGTAGTCGCGGAGCACGTTGCCGGTGACCGAGATGACGTCCTGCCCCTTGCGGACCCGCTCCAGCGTGGCCTTCATGGCCTCGACCGGGGCGAGGATCTTGATCTCCAGGCCGCTCGTGTCGTGCTCCTTCAGGTACCTCTCCACCTTGGCGATGACCTGCCGGTCGTGGGCGCGGTTCCGGTCCAGCCAGAAGATCGCCGGCCAGCCGGTGGCGCGGGCGCGCTTCACCGCCAGCTTCACCCAGTCGCGGATGGGGACGTCCTTCACCTGGCACATGCGGAAGATGTCGCCCTCCTCGACCTTCTGCTCGAGGAGCGTGGCGCCGCTGGCGTCGTCGACGACGCGGATCACGCCCGGGCCCGGGGCGAAGAAGGTCTTGTCGTGCGAGCCGTACTCCTCGGCCTGCTGGGCCATGAGGCCGACGTTGGGCACGCTTCCCATGGTGGCCGGGTTGAACGCGCCGTTCTTCCGGCAGTCGTCCATGATCTCCCGGTACATGGTGGCGTAGCAGCGGTCCGGGATCATGGCCTTGGTCGCGGCCAGCTTGCCGTCCGGGCCCCACATCGAGCCCGACTCGCGGACCACCACCGGCATCGACGCATCCACGATGACGTCGCTCGGGACGTGCAGGTTGGTGATGCCCTTGTCCGAGTCGACCATGGCCAGCGCCGGCCGGGAGGCGTAGACGGCCTTGATGTCGGACTCGATCTCGGCCCGCTTGTCGGCGGGCAGCGCCTGGATCTTCTTGTAGAGGTCGCCCAGTCCCATGTTCGGGTTGACGCCGGCCTGCTTCAGCGCGGCCGCGTGCTTCTCGAAGACGTCCTTGAAGAAGACCGTGACGGCGTGGCCGAACATGACGGGGTCGGAGACCTTCATCATGGTGGCCTTGAGGTGCAGCGAGAGCAGCACGCCGTTCGCCTTGGCGTCCTCGATCTGGTCCGCGTAGAACTTCCGCAG
>Ga0209048_10006716_pt1 | contig 10736 bp, 8 predicted proteins | sample FrelakmetCRP12CR_FD_187146 | JGI IMG/M metagenome (GOLD analysis project Ga0209048, IMG submission 187146) | Freshwater lake sediment microbial communities from the University of Notre Dame, USA, for methane emissions studies - CRP12 CR (SPAdes)... | ecosystem: Environmental > Aquatic >... | reverse complement strand
CGCCACCTCGACTAATGTGGACGGTACGCTGAATAAGGGGGGAGGTGTGAACTATGTCCTGAGGGCATTAAATGGGCAAACCATGATGGCAAGTGTTTATTCTCCCCATAACAATCTATTTCTGGGGGTCACTGGCCTGGCGAATGGTATAACCTTATTGCGCCCAACTGCTGGCCAGACCCAGTTTACAGGCCTCCTTCCGGGTACGCAGGATTATCTGCTCACCGTAGTTTCGCCGAATGAAAAGTCGAATTACACATTGCAAGTCATTATCCCCGAACGGATTAACTTCAGTCCAGGAGCGATTTCAGCGACCGTGAAAGGCAGATTGCCTGGCGGCGGAACGAATTTCTATTTGGCTCGTGCCAGAGGGGGGCAAACCATGACGGTAAAAATTATCTCGCCCCATAACGACATTTTCCTGACGATTTATGGCATGACCGATGGCAGCCCGCTCATCCGTTCTGTTGCCGCCGCTTCGGAATGGAGCGGAGTGCTGCCTGCAACCCAGGATTATATGATCGAGGCAGTTTCTACCGGCGCGTCTGCAAATTACGACATGATCGTCACAATCCAATAGCGGCTGTTGCCGGAACATGTGCCCTACAATCTGGATGTTTTTATTATCTCTTCAATTGACATTCGCTTGTACTCATGGTATTATCGCTGGCAACAACTGAATAGCCCCTAAACGGCACTCTTATCCAGAGAGGTGGAGGGACCGGCCCTGTGAAACCTCGGCAACCGAAGTTAGTCGCTTAGTAATCTAGTAGCCGTCATCGACGGATCACCGGATGAAAAGACTGCCAGACTAACCAAACTTACGGTGCCAATTCCGGCAGATGGATGTTCTGGAAGATGAGAGGGCGACCGTAGAATTTTTTATTGCCCTTTCTTTAAAAGTCCAGAAGGGGCAAATTTGTTTTTAGAACACAAATTTTTACTATATGGAGGCTATGCATGACAAATTCTTTTATGAATTCTGAAAAACTGGTATTCACTTCGGAGTCGGTAACGGAAGGCCATCCAGATAAGGTTTGCGACCAGATCAGTGATGCAGTCGTCGACGCTTGCCTGGAACAAGATCCTACCTCTCGTGTCGCGTGCGAATCAGCGGCCAAAACTGGTTTCGTATTGCTATTAGGTGAAATCACAACGCGTGCCCAGATCAATTTTGATGAGCTGGCCCGTAAAGTTATCCTGGATATTGGCTACGATGATAGCACCAAAGGGCTGGATGGGAACATCTGTGCAGTTTTGGTTGCACTCGCCAAGCAGTCTGGGGATATTGCAATGGGGGTCAACAGGGCTTTTGAGGCCAAGTGCGGCGATATGAATGACAAGGAAGTTGAAGCGATCGGTGCAGGAGACCAGGGGATGATGTTTGGTTTTGCCTGTGACGAGACGCCTGTTCTAATGCCCATGCCAATTTATCTCGCGCACAAACTAGCGCGCCGTTTGAGTGTAGTTCGTAAGGATGGTACGTTGCCCTGGCTCCGTCCAGATGGCAAAACCCAGGTTACAGTAGAATACAATCACGGACGACCGAAACGAATAGATACTGTGTTGGTAAGTGCTCAACACGCTCCGGAGGTTTCTCAGGAACAAATCCACGAAGAAATTACCCTGCATGTAATCATGCCGATTTTACCCCCTGAGATGGTGGATAAAGACTTAAAGATTTTTGTAAACCCTACCGGACGTTTTGTGATCGGAGGGCCACAAGGGGACGCCGGAGTCACGGGGCGAAAGATTATCGTGGATAGTTATGGAGGCATGGGACGCCATGGCGGCGGGGCTTTTAGCGGCAAGGATCCCACCAAGGTGGACCGCTCGGCTGCATATGCGGCTCGTTGGGTGGCTAAGAATGTTGTAGCTGCTGGCCTGGCGCGACGCTGCGAAATCGAGGTTGCCTATGCCATTGGTGTAGCCTGTCCGCTGAGCCTAAATGTTGAAACCTTTGGTACAGGTGAAATCCCCGATGATGAAATTGCTAAGTTGATCGAAGAGAACTTCGACTTGCGCCCGGGTGCGATTATTCGCGACCTGGATCTTCGCCGGCCTATATACCGCCAGGTGGCGGCCTATGGTCATTTCGGCCGCGATGATCTAGATTTACCCTGGGAGCACACTGACAGGGCAGAGACCTTGCGCCAGGCAGCCGGTTTTGGCATGAAACTGCCGGTTGCCGCGGACTGAACATCCCTCTCGCATCAGGGGGCGCTGGCGGGTATTAATCCAAGCTGGGGGTCTGAAACATAAGATTGTTTCAGAACCCTAGCTTTTTATGTTTCGATTGCCTAAAAATGGGGGGTGAATTTCTTCTCCAGCCGATCCTTTGGCTGGTAACCGGTAAGGCGCTCCACAGGTTGTCCATTTTTAAATAACAACAAAGTTGGCACTCCCATTACCTGGTAATCCATGGTTAATTGAGGATTGTCGTCTACATCCAACTTAACTACTTTAACCTTGCCTTCCCAGTCCTTAGCCAGTTGTTTGACGACCGGATCTAACATTTTACAAGGGCCACACCATACAGCAGTAAAATCCACCAACACGGGAAGGCCGGACTCGAGAACCTCGTGTTGAAAGGTAGCTTCGCTCAAATGGGCGAGTTCTGTCATTAAATCCTCCGAATTCCTGTCGAGTTAGAATATTAAACAGATACCATCGTATCAAGCCTGTTATTAAAAGTCAAGAGAACACTGTGTGGTTTGGACTACATTCTACAAAGATTTACATGTCCTTGCAATGTAGAAATGTCTCCAATTGTGCAAAGATTTACATATTGACAATCCCTCTAATCAAACTTAAAATAGACCAGAAATAAAGGCCCTCGTTAGGTGAGGCGTCTGCGTGATACACAGGCCGCTGCCCCAAAACGTCGAAAGACGCCAAGGGGTAGACCAGGCATAGCCGGCTTAAGGCTTTGCTCAAAGTGGCTGGGATCGATCCCTACGATGCGCGGTGCCAAAACTCGACCAGGGGGGCGGCTCGACGGTGCCGGACCGTTAGGTTTATTGTGTGCATTTAGCCCCTTTGGTTATTAAACAAGGAGGCTATTTAATTTTCTTGCCGTGGCCGAAACCGTTGCAGCCAAATTTAAACGGCAGAGATGAATGGAAGGAGGTGATCGCTTGAAAGAAGATGATAGTACTGAGCTTCCCACCGATTCATTGCGGCGGAGGCTTAAGAGAAACCAGGCTAGGGATCAGGACCATACACATCACATGATTAGCGATTGCCTCTCGGATGTACTAGGGGGCAGTCACAGGCGAAAGAACGGCAAGCTCTCCTGACCCATTACTGACAACTTCTCCAACCTTCGTCGCTGGTAAAAGCAGCTTCTCGCCCCTTACCATACGAAGGAACCGTTCGACGGGAGCATCACTTGTCAAAATACCGAAAACTGGTGTTTTGCGGTCTTCCGCGCCAAAACCGTTTTATCCGATACATCGCGCATTTGGGTGACGATAACAAATACATTGTTTTAGCGGTATAGGTCTGGAAAAAGTTCCTGCCAGTTTGTAGGCGAGTAAATATCTACAAATGAGGTGAAATATGAATTTAGTATCCAAGTTATATTACACCAACCGAAGGATCATGAAATTCTTGAGGTTGTTAGCAATCATCGCTGGACCTGGTATCCTGGTGATGGTAGCCGACAATGATGCCGGAGGGATCGCGACCTACTCGGCGACCGGAGCTAAGTACGGCTACGGCCTGATCTGGTTCCTGGTTTTATTGGGGCCTATTGCTTACTCAGTGCAGGAGATGACAGTACGTTTGGGGGCTGTGACCAAACGCGGCCACGCCGAAGCCATTTTCGACGCCTTTGGTCCATTCTGGGGCTGGTTTTCTTTCTTTGATCTCAGCCTGACTAACTGGTTGACGCTGATTTCTGAATTCATCGGCATGACCGCTGCGTTGCATATATTTGGTATTCCACCGTGGATTACGGTGATCATTGTGTCGCTCCTGATGGGTGGGATGGTGCTGCAAGGGCGATATTGGACCTGGGAAAAGATCGCACTGGTTTTCTGCATCGTCAACCTGATCTACATTCCCGCTGCTTTTCTAGTGCATCCCGACTGGAAAGAGGTGCTGAGCGTAGGCTTGATCCCTCATTTTCCTGGCGGGCTAACTGCCACAATGTTTTTCTTCTTGATGGCTAACGTAGGCACCACGATTGCCCCGTGGATGGTCTTCTTCCAGCAAAGTGCTGTGGTCGATAAAAGCCTAAAGGAAAAAGATATTCTGTGGAGCAGGCTCGATACAGCCACGGGAGCAGTATTTACCGTTGTTGTAGCTATATTCTGTATTGTAGTAACAGGAACCGTTCTATATGGGATCGATATCGAGAGCGCCTCGCAAGCAGCGATCGGATTGATGAATACCAACAAATTGGCGGGAACTTTCATGGCGATCGGGCTGTTCGATGCCGGTTTTCTAGGCGCGATCTGCATCTCGCTGTCCAGCTCATGGGCTTTAGGGGAAGTCTTCGGCTGGGCGCACTCGCTTAACAATAAGGTAAGAGAAGCGCCATGGTTCTACGCCTATTACCTTCTCGCTCTGCTCACAGCCGGAGCGGTTACCTTGATCCCGGGTGCGCCGCTGATTGTGATCACGTTATTTGTGCAGGTGGTCGCCACCACGCTGTTGCCAGCGGCCCTGGTGTTTTTGATCTTGCTGCTTAACAATGAAGAATTAATGGGCAAATACAAGAACACAACGCTGCAAAACATTGTCAATTTCTCGATCGTGATTGGACTGATTATTCTGTCCACCGGGTACAGCTTAACCACGCTGTTTCCCCAGTGGTTTCCAAAATAATTAACTGATTAGGTATCCGGGAGTTAGGATGAAATCTGCATCCCCAGAAAACCAAGAATGGAGAGTTACCTATGGAAAGAATATTAGACACATTCCGTGATTTCTTCGAGGCAATCCGAGAAATTAACGAAAAATATAAAAACCCGCGCCTCAAAATGACGCCCATGGTCAATATCAGCTTGCTGATGCTGCGCCTCTATTTGCTTGGCATGATGGTACTGTTATTCTACAAGTTTATAACCGTTGTTCTCGGTGGATAAGCAAAGAATGAGGAGGAGAAAATGAATGGAACCGTTCCAGCTAATCAAACCACTGGAGAACAAGCGTATTTTCTAAGTGAAGTTTTGGGAGCCAAAGTCCTGATAGGTGGTAAAAAAGTGGGAAAGCTGGCCGATATGGTGATCAAAGAAAACGGCACGCTGCCAGTGGTTACAAATTTTTTCGTTTCCTTGCCGTTCGGTGAATCGGCGCTCGTTCCTTGGGAGAAAATCGGATCCCTGAATGCGGATGAAATTACAGTCGATGCGGAGAATATCGCGGAATTTAAAGGCGAACCTGACGAAGGCGCTGTCCTGCTAAGAGACCACATACTTGATAAGAAGGCTATCGACCTGGAAGGCCGGGAAATGGAAGTCGTCTATGATATCAAGCTGGTTGTCAAAAACAACAAACTATATGTCAGTGAAGTAGACCTCAGCCGGTACGGGTTGTTAAGAAGAATGGGCTTGACCAAGCTGGCGAACTTCATCTACAGCCTGGCAGACAGCATTCGCGAGCAGACCATCTCCTGGACGTATATCCAACCCCTGCCAGAGAACTTGAGCCGTTTCCATGGCGACCTGCAGTTTAAAGTGCTGAAAGAGAAACTGGAAGACATGCATCCAGTAGACCTGGCAGACATCCTGGAAGAGATGGACCCTGACCAGCGCGTCAAGCTCTTTGATCAGCTCGACCCCGAACAGGCTTCGGACACTCTAGAAGAAATTGAGCCTGCTGTACAGAGAGACCTGGTCGAATCTCTGGGGGTCGAAAAAGTGGCTCGGTTAGTCGACGAGATGACCACCGGGCAGGCCGCCGACGTCCTTTCCATTCTCTCCGCTTCGGAGGCTGACGATATTTTGCAGCTCCTGGATCCCGATAACGCCTCCAAGATTCGCGCAATTATGGACCGGCAGGAAGAGCACATCTTGGACTATGCAACCCAGGAGTTCATTACATTTCCGCCTGATTGCACGGTTGAAAAGGCGCAAGACGACTACCGCGTGGTAGCGAAAGGCAAGGATGTGGTGATGTATCTCTACATCCTGAACGAGGAAAACATGCTGTTGGGTGTATTGGATATCAAAGAACTGCTCCAGGCGGAGGATCATGCGCTGCTGAAAGATGTAATGGAGGATAATACAATCACTCTGGAACCGGATAGCACCTTGAAAGAGGCTTCTGAGATGTTCGCACGCTATGATTTCAGGGCAATTCCAATCACCGATGAAGACGATAAAATCTTGGGCGTGGTGACTTACCGGGATGTCATTGGGTTGAAACATCGTTTTGTAGAATGATCAAGTTAAAAATGACCGGCCTGCAAAGTTTAATTCAAAATCATAGCCACCGGACTTTTTTGATCCGTCTCGAATGCAGTAGAAAGTCGGGTAAAATTGGTGCGGTTTCGTTCGATTAAAAAATAACAAATGAGAGGTAAATGATGATCGACAAATTCAAAATCATTAATGAGATGGCCGTAGATAACGGCTCAAAGATTGTCCTGCTGTTGATGGACGGCCTGGGCGGCTTGCAGCTTGAGCCAGGCGGTAAAACCGAGCTAGAAACGGCGCGCACGCCGAACATGGACGCGCTAACTGCCAGGGCTTCGCTGGGTTTGAGCGAAGTGGTTGCACCTGCCTTCAGTGCGGGAAGCGGGCCGGGGCACCTGGCTTTGTTTGGCTACGACCCGTTGGAATATGTCATCGGCCGTGGCGTCCTGGAAGCGATGGGAATTGGATTCCATCTTTTACCGCAAGACGTGGCAATTCGTGGCAATTTCTGCACCATTGACGCCAACGGCAAGATTACCGACCGGCGTGCAGGGCGTATTCCCACAGAAGAGTGCGCCCGGCGGGTCGAAGTGCTGCGCAAGATCAAGATTCCCGGTGTCGAAATCTTCGTAGAGCCGGTGAAAGAATATCGCTTTGTGCTGGTATTGCGCGGCGAAGGTCTGGGCGCAGCGATCCCTGACAACGATCCGCAGCTCACTGGAGTGCCAGCCCTGCCAATCGTGGCAGAGGACGCTGCCTCTGAAAAGACAGCTGAAATCCTGCGCCAGTGGTCGGTGGAAGCCAACAAACTCCTGGCTGCCTACCCGCCTGCTAATAGCTGCCTGCTGAGAGGAATTTCAAAGGACCCCGGCATGCCGCGCTTCAACGACGTGTATAAGCTCCGCTCGGCCGCAATTGCCGTTTATCCAATGTACAAAGGTGTCGCTCGCCTGGTAGGTATGGACGTGATTGAGCATACCGCTGAAACGCCCGCTGAGGAATTCGAGGTGCTGAAACAGCATTGGAATGAATACGATTTCTTCTTTGTGCACATTAAAAAAACCGACAGCTACGGCGAAGATGGCAAATTTGAGAACCGGGTGGGGGTCATCGAATCCGTAGATCAGGCGCTGCCGATCTTGTTAGAGCTGAAACCAGACGTGATCGTGATTACCGGCGACCACTCCACACCTGCCAAGCTCAAGCGACATAGCTGGCATAAAGTGCCTGTGCTGTTGGCGGCCGACGCGGCGCGCTTTGGCCAGGCGGCGAAATTCGGGGAGGCGAGCTGCACCACCGGCACGCTTGGCCCGATCCGGCATGTCGATATCATGCCTCTGGCTCTGGCACATTCCATGCGCCTGGGCAAGTACGGAGCATAAGGGCTTTCATCATCTGGTTCCATCTGGTTTTCCTTAGTTGCGTCCTAAATCCACCGGGACGCAACTTTTTTTTCGAATATAATTGCCTTGCAATGCGTAGATTCATTGGGCAGTGCTTGTGGACTTCAGGAACCCTCTTCCCGCTGCCTAGCCAGGAAACTTACATAGAAACCGAAGGAACAACCTGCAGCATGCCTAAGATTTCTTTTCTCACCGACACCTGGGGAAATATTAAGGAAGTAGACCTGCGCCCACTGCGTGAAGCAGCGCTGGCAGGAATCCGGCTGGCACTGGTTGGCGCGCCAGGCTCAGGCCGAGGCACACTTGCAGATCAAATGCGCCGCGACCCGGGTCGCCCCACCCAGCAAACCAACACGCCGGTATTAATCGTCGACCTGGAAGCGGCTAACCAGGCCCTGGGTGCAGACTTGATCATCCTGCTGGCCGACGGCCGACGGCCTGATCTGGGGCGTGAAAAACAACTGGTACATAGCTTCTCGAATGCAGGCAAAAGGATTCTGGTTTTTATCAACCAATTTGAGGAACCAGGAACGATGTCAGTTATCAGCCCTTTTTCCGATTGGGGCACAAAACGGCTGGTGTGGGGTTCGGCTCTGGACACGAAATTCCTGCTTGAAAAATTCGTCCCCGCTGTAATGGAGTTGGTGCCTGACCACCTCATGGGGTTGGGTCGCTATTTTCCTTTATTTCGCATTCCAATTGCCCGCTATCTGATCGACGACACCTGTGTAACCAACGCGGCCTATTCCTTAAGCACCGGGCTGGCTGAAATCGTAGCCGTGCTCGATTTCCCGATCGCCGTTGCTGACACCATCATTTTAACAAAAAACCAGGCCTTTCTGGCTTATAAGCTGGGTCTGGCGCTTGGCTACTCGACCCGCTGGCAGGACTATGTGGTAGAGTTCGGCGGCGTGCTGGGAAATGGGATTTTCTGGCGTCAGGTGGCCCAGACTCTGGTTGGGTTGGTTCCAGTGTGGGGAATTCTCCCGAAGACTGCGATATCCTATGCGGGCACTTATGTGGTAGGAACCGTCATCCTGCAGTGGTACCTGACCGGCCGGCACCTTTCGAGGAGGCAGCTCGGGCAGGTTTATGCGCAGGCGCTAGAGCGTGGGAAAAGCGTAGCCCGCAGCCTGGTTGGTAAATTTCCACACCCAAGACTGCCAAAACGCAAACAACACCTCCTAGCAGCTCCTAAAGTTAGGCAGGCCTGTATGAGCTGCGGCCAGGAAAGCGCCGCAGATGCGAGCTTTTGCCAGTACTGCGGCCGGCCATTCATCCGCGAAGCTGAGAAGAAGAACGCATCCAGCTAAGGTAGGTCAGAGTGATCGGGCGCAGCGGAACCCGAGGTCGGCGCGGGAATCATCCAGGGTCAGCCAATCCCGGCGGGTCACGAATACATTATAACGGCTGAAGAGACGCCACGAGCCGCCCCGCAAAACGTGCATGAAGGGCCCCCGGTACTCACTGGCTGTCCATTCCCAGGTATTTCCCACCATGTCCCAAACCCCATAGGGACTGACACCTGCCGGGTATCGATCTACAGGGGTTGGACCGCCAATCTCAGCATCCCAATTATTGCAATACTTGCCATCCTCCCAATCTTCTCCCCAGGGGTAGGTTCTTCCATCTGTTCCCCGCGCAGCTTTTTCCCATTCTTCTTCAGTGAGCAGGCGGCAGCCGAGCCACTCGCAAAATGTAACTGCGTCATACAGGGTGATGCCCACCACAGGGTAAAGCGCTTTTCCGGCCGGGTATTCTCTCTTCTTCCAGCCAGCCGGCGCCGGATGTTGATAAACACCTGTCAAAAATGCCTTGTATTGCTGGTTCGTTACTGCATATTTAGCAATTTGAAATTCGGGCAGGATAATTTTTACCTTTTCTTCACCAAAAAGGAACTCGCCTTGCGGGATGGTAATCCACACATTTTGGTCTGCAGCCCTGGACGAAGTCTTCGCCTTCCGGCCGATCGCCGGTCTGGCGGAAGAGGCAGCTTCAGCAGGTTGGCTATTTCGTGATGGATTAGGTAACGTGGTGTGCGCGCCTGAGCGGTCCTGGTCCTGGGAGATGCGCGGCGATCGTGCCAAAGCCGGCTTTTTTAGGGCGTCTCTGAATGCGGCGATGGTTGGGTAACGGTTGTCTGCCAGGATTTCCATGGCGCGCAAAATGGCGGGCTCGAGATAGGAGGTGAGAGAGGGGTTTAGCTGGCTCGGAGGCAGCAATGACTCGCCTGTAATCCGGGCTATACTCTCGGGGGGCCGCTGGTTGGTCAGCAGCGTATACAGGGTAGCCCCTAAGGCATAGATATCTGAGCGTGCGTCGGTGCTTCCCTGACCGTACTGCTCAACCGGCGAATAACCTGGCGTTACTGCTCGCGCGCCGGCGATCGTATAAGCGCCAGGGTCGTAAACTTTGGCAATACCAAAATCCACCAACATTGCCCGCCCGGCAGGTGTAATGCGGATGTTGCTCGGCTTGATATCCCGGTGAATGACGGCTGGAGTTTGAGAATGCAAATAGGCCATGGCATCACAAATTTGGTCGATCCAATCCAAGACCTGCTTCTCGGCCAGTGGTTGATTGACGCGCTCGAGAATCGTTTGTATGTCATAGCCTTCGACGAAATCCATGACCAGGTATTGGCCCTGCCCGGGGATGGTGAAGAAATTGGTCACACGAGGCAGATTGGGATGGCGTAACCCTGCCAGGAGGCGGGCTTCGCGCTCAAATTGGCGCTGGGCTTCATCCCAATAGTCTAGATTTTCTTTCAGCGCGCAGGCTGTTTTATGGATCAAATCCTCAACACGGTAAACTGCACCAAATCCGCCCTGACCTAGTTGCTCAAGGATGCGATAGCGGTTTTTAAGGATGTCGCCCGGTATCAGAACCACCTGAACCTCGCCGAGGATGAATATGTTGAATATCTGGAAGAGAGGCGGCCCACTCTAGCGACGGTCAGGGCACCCTG
>Ga0209048_10006715_pt1 | contig 10736 bp, 8 predicted proteins | sample FrelakmetCRP12CR_FD_187146 | JGI IMG/M metagenome (GOLD analysis project Ga0209048, IMG submission 187146) | Freshwater lake sediment microbial communities from the University of Notre Dame, USA, for methane emissions studies - CRP12 CR (SPAdes)... | ecosystem: Environmental > Aquatic >... | reverse complement strand
AAGAATTTGTAAAAAGAAGAAAGAACCTTTTCATCTGTTGCTCACCGATGTCGTGATGCCCCAGATGAGTGGTCGTCAATTAGAAGAACAACTTAGTCGTGTATGTCAAGATTTTAAGGTTCTCTATATGTCTGGTTATACGGATAATGCCATCACTCATCATGGGGTCTTGGAGAAGGGGATGAACTACATTCAAAAACCCTTTACTGTGGATAGCTTAATAAGAAAAGTGAGAGAAGTGCTGGATAAGTAAATAAGTGAGGAAGTTGCCTTTACCAACTCTCATTTCAAATCAAACGCTTGATAAGATTTTTGGAGACATTCCTGTCTGGTGGCCAGCTTGTATCTCGTCAAGGATGATAGGTGGCCCAAATTGTTTTTATCAAATCTGATCCTATCTGATTTGGAATGATTTGAATATCAAGAATGGCGAAGAAGGGTTAATTAAATTTCGTTTCTTCTTTGGTTTCGGTCCACTTTTCTCCACAGTCCTTGCATTCATAAAGTATCTCATAGGTAGTTGTTGTGACGGTTGCGGCGTAGGCACAGAGTAATTCTTCTTCGTCAATTTTTTTCTTTTTCTAGAGTTTTTTTTGACTTGAGTTCACACTTCTCTGCCATAAAGAACTTCCGCTCAATTCAGAATATAAGGGTTAAGCATAGGATAAAAGATCTCTTTGTTTAATTTGGACTTTGGTCTTTGGCATTTGACATGAGGCTCGTCATTTTCAGCTCTTCCAACTCTATGGCGAGGAATTCCCAGAGTTGAGTAAGTTCTTTCACCTGTTTTTTTACCTGTTTCTGTGTCTGAACGGTTTCGTAGGTTTCTTGCTGGTTTAGGTAGAGATTAGGGTCGGAAAGTCTCTGATTGAGCTGATCTAATTTTTGAGTGGCTTCATGTAAAGATTTTTCTACTTCCTGGAATCTCTTTTCAAGGCCGGAGAGTTGCCTTTTAAATTGATCCATCTCTTGGGCTCTTTTTCGCCTCTCCTCCTTTGTCTTATATGGGGATTTCTTTTTTAGAGGTTCCTGCTTTTCCTGAGCCTCTGCTTTCTGAACCTCTTTCTTTTGAGCCTCTTCCGATTGGATCTGCTGTTTCTTATAAAGGTAATAGTCATAATTCCCAGGATAGAGATGAGGGATTCCTTCATCGATTTCGATCACTTTATTTGCGATTTCATTAATCAGATGACGGTCGTGGGTAATGAGACAGATCGTTCCTTGAAATTGTTTCAATGCCATCTCCAATACATTTCGCGAAGGGATATCGAGATGACTGGTGGGTTCATCAAAGAGAAGATAATTGGCAGGCTTGAGAAGCATCTTTGCCAAAATCAGACGACTCTTTTCACCGCCACTTAACACGGAGACCTTTTTTTCAATCTCGTCTCCACTGAAAAGAAATGTACCCAGAATCGTCCGAAGTTCTGTCTGACTTTCATCCGTGGCAACAGATAGAAGTTCTTCAAAGACAGTATTTTCTGGACGGAGGATGTCGAACTGGTGCTGGGCAAAGTAGGCTCGGGTCACATCCTTCCCTAAAACCACCACACCTTCTTCAAAATCGAGAACACCAGCTAACATCTTGAGAAGGGTAGATTTTCCCGCCCCGTTGGGACCTACCAGAGCCACTTTATCCCCCCGGTAGAGGTTGAGATCAATTCCTTGATACACGACTGTTTCACCGTAACTTTTGTGAAGATTTTTAACTTCCACCACTTTATGACCGCTCCGTTTAGGAGCAGGGAAGTGGAATCGAATCTCTTTCTTTTCCCCTGGAAGTTCAATCCGCTCTATTTTTTCGAGCATCTTGATTCGGCTCTGAACCTGACTCGATTTGGTGTTTTTAGCGCGGAATCTTTCAATAAACCTTTCGGTCTGCTCAATTTTTCTCTGCTGAGTTTTATAAGTCGCTTCGAGGATTTGCCTTCGGGCCTCTTTTTCCTCCAGGTAGTGGTCATAGTCACTATAATAGAGATCGATCTTTTGGGCTTCAATCTCTGCAATCCGATCGATGAGATGGTTGAGGAAAACTCGATCGTGTGAGACGATCATCATGGCACCTGGATAATTGATTAAAAATTCCTCCAGCCAGATGAGGGATGCCAGATCTAAGTGGTTGGTCGGCTCATCGAGAAGAAGGAGGTCAGGAGATTGGAGAAGAATTTTTGCTAAGGCAATGCGCATGAGCCATCCACCGCTCAGTTCATCGGTCGCCCGATCAAAATCCCTTTCTTTAAATCCTAAACCTTGAAGGATGCGCTTTGCCTCAGCCTCCAGGCCATATCCTCCGAGGAGGGTATAGCGCTCCTGAAGTTTTCCATATTCCTTTGCTAACCTTTCCTGCTTTTTTGGATCCTCAATGGATGAAAGTTCTTCCTCCAAAATCTTCATCTTGTCCTGGAGGGAGGTGATGCTTGTCAAACTTTTTAAAACCTCGTCCAGAACAGTATTGCCTCTAAAAGAAATCACTTCCTGAGGGAGATAGCCGATCTTTACCCCTTTGGCAATGAGGATCTCTCCCTCGTCAATAGATTCCTCTCCTAAGATCATTCTGAAGAGAGTCGTCTTGCCCGAACCATTGGGGCCGATGAGGCCCACCCGATCCCTCACTCCAATCTGAAGGGAGCAGTCCTTAAAAAGGACTTTGCTTCCAAATTGTTTCTGAACATGGTTGAGCGTGATCATCGATATTTTAAAAGAGGATTTTTTTAATTTTCAGGGATTGTCGAAAGGGTTAAGTATCGTATTTATCAAAATTATAGCCCGCTTTCTTATAATCCTCCAGGGCACGGGTCTTCAAATCTTTTCGGTTTGTCTTCTCCGCTTCTTTATCTGCTAATTCAGCGGCATGGCTCCATTTCCCATCTTTTTCGTAATCCCTGATCTTTCGATCCGTTTCTGTAAGCGGACTTCCTTTGATCACCACGGTAGGGGCGAAGAGAACACGGGAGATAGGATTTTTACATTGCGGGCAGAGAGTTAAGGCAGAATCAGTCATCCTCTGGATCACCTCAAAACTCTGCCTGCAGTAGTCACAACTCCTATCTGAATCGACAGCCCTGTATGCGTAGGTCGGCATAATTAAAACCGTGTTCCGTGTCCGGACTTAAAAAGCTGACAAAAATTTAATAAGATGTGCCACAGCCCTAAATATAAATTAATATTTCTTCAAAAATTGTCAAGAGAGAAAACCTTATGGTATAAATGGAGATGATGATTCCCTATCAAAATCTTTATATTTATAAGATTTCTGGAGAGATTTTAGGTTCGAGGAGCTTTTTTAAAGAAGATTTCATCGGCTGCTGGAATGAAGGGGAGGCTTCTTATCTCTTCTTTTCCCAGCCTCACGATGAAGAGGTGGAGGTCTTTGTCAGAAAAAAGGGATTCTTTGAAAAGAGGTGGTTTCTTCTTTCAGGCCTCTTTTTGAAGGATGGGGAGGAGATTGAAAGACGGTTAAATCGAAGATCGATTGGGACTTATCTGAAGATCCAAGAGAAAAATTGGTTGACCTTGATCGGTTTAAAAAATTTAGGGATATATTGACTTCGATTTTCCATTGTGTTACGAAAAATACGCTTTACCCTCACTCAAAATCCCAAGAATTTAAATTTCGTTGAAATAACCTCCATTCTCACTATGGGGGAATCATTTTTATGTAATTTTGGGGGGAGTATGAAATTGAACTTCAAAAGATCAATCCTTGCTTTTCTCATCCTCTCTCTCTCTTTAGGCTTAGGAATGTTGTGGGCAGCAAAACCCACTCCTGAAAAAGAGGGAGCCAAACCCGCAGAGGTAACCAAACCTCCTGAACCAGGGAAAAAGGTAGAAAAATTCATCATCAAGGGTCGGGAGTACTGTTATGAATGTATTGACAATTCCGAGTGTTTGGGTTGCCATAAGAAAATCAGTGAAAGAAAGTTTGCCCAGTCCGTTCATGGAGCCAATTCCTGCAACAGTTGCCACTGGGATATCATAGATGTCAAAGCCCATGTGAAGGCAAGGGGGGGGAAAATTCATACCGAACCTGTCACCTGTCATCGGTGTCATAAAAAAGAAGGGGCAGAACATTATGCGAGCGCTCATTTCATCAATGACATTCAATGTAAAGACTGTCATAAAGACATCCACGATATGACCCCCTGGAAAGGCGATAAGATCCGGGTCATCCAGAAATGCACGACCTGCCATTCCGATGATGGTTATGCAGAGGGCGTCCATGGAAAAGCTGTCATGGATGGAAACCCTGATTCAGCCACTTGCAGCGATTGCCACGGACTTCATAAAATTCCTCTTCTGAAAGGTGATGAGCCAAAGACAGTGGCGTTTCGGAAAGAGTTCCATACAGAGATCTGCCAGAAGTGCCATGGGGACAAGGAGATGATGGAGAGAAACAAGGTTTTTCTCATCGCCACTCAGACCTATTACGAAAGTTATCATGGGAAAGTTGAGCATTTAGGGTATCCGAAACTGGTAGCGGGATGTGCCGATTGCCATGGTTTTCATAGTATCCTGCCTCCAGATAATCCTAAATCCCTCATCTCTGACAATCGTCTGGTGGAGACCTGTGGTAAGTGCCACCCCAGAGCTAATACCAACTTTGTGCTATGGATCGCTCATGCCACGCATAATGATCCGGAGCGAGAGCCAGTGCTTTACGGAGTCTTCATCCTGATGACCAGCCTCCTCGTTTCTGTCTTTGGGGTCTTCTGGTTCCACTCCTTCCTATGGTGGAGAAAGGACTTCTGGGAAAAACGAGAGTTAAGGGCAAAGGGAATCTTTTTCCCACAGCACATGAAACCTGATGAAGAGGGCCAGATGTATCGCCGATTCAGCACCTTTGACATCGTTATCCACTTCACCATGATGGTTACCTTCCTTAGCCTTGTCCTGACCGGACTCCCATTGAAATTCTCCCATGCCCCCTGGGCCAGCGGTCTGATGCACTTTTTAGGAGGGGCTAGGATGGCAGGCTTGATCCATCGCATTTGTGCTGGCATCACTTTTTGTTATTTCGGTGCTACCCTTGGTTATATCTTTTATTTTCTCTTCTATAAGAAGCTACCAGGAAATCCAAATCCCCTCCAACGACTTTTCGGCCCGGATTCGCTCTGTCCGCGTTGGAAAGATATTCAAGACATCATCGGCACAATCCGCTGGTTTCTAAACAAAGGACCAAAACCCCAGTACGATAGGTGGACTTATTGGGAAAAGTTTGACTTCCTTGCGGTTTTCTGGGGGATGTTTGCCATCGGACTTTCCGGACTGATGCTCTGGTTTCCGGAGTACTTCACTATCTTTTTACCAGGATGGATCCTCAACATTGCAACGATCGTTCATTCGGATGAGGCGCTGCTGGCCTCCGGTTTCATCTTCACAGTTCATTTCTTCAATACCCATTTTCGACCTTCGAAGTTCCCGATCGATACAGTGATCTTTACAGGGAAAATCCCTAAATACGAGTTGGTAGAAGAGCGGCCAGAGCAGTATAAGAGAATGGTGGCAAAGAAGACATTAGAGACTTATCGAAAGAATTACCCTAGCGTTTGGGCAGACCTCTTCTCAACGATTATGGGATTTGCCATGCTCGCCATCGGGCTTCTCTGCGTTTTCTTGATTGCGTGGGAATTCTTGCTATAAAAAAGTCATTGAGTCACTGGGTCTATAGGACGCATTGACGCTACGACGCAAAGACTCTAAGACCCAAAGACGCCACGACGTTTTTATTTTGAAATCTTGCAGCCGATCTTTTCAAGGTAAGCTATGTAATTAAAGGTTGGACTTTGATCTTTGGTGTGGCAGTTCCGGCAGAGGCCAAGGGTCACTTTCCTCTCTATTTTTCCTTTTCCCGGATGTCCTTTCCCTTCACCGTGACAGGCCTCACACTGGACCCCACGAAGATAGAAAGGGATCTCCTCCACAGTGGCATACTCTCCTATCTTACCATAACCCGTAGAGTGACAGACCAAACACTCCTCCTGTGCATATTTTGGCGAAGCGACGATGGTTTGAGAAGCCTTTGCGTGTTTGGTCTTGAGCCAATTTCTGTAATTCACATCGTGGCATTTTTTGCAGGAGATCGCTCCAACAAAAGGACTTGTTTTAGGAATTCGAGCGATCATTTCTTTCTCCGGTAATTCCTTTTCAGGCAGGCCTGCCACCATTGGCTTATATAATTTTGCCGACTCAGCATGATACGTCTCCAATCCCTTAATAATTTTTGGATCATCTGCCACAGCGAGTTGAACAGGGACGGCAGTATGTTTGTAAAAATTCTTGTCTTCGAAGGCGACAAGGGTCTTCTCCAATTCTTTCTGTTTCGATTCTAAGAACCTCAGTTCCTTTAACTTCATCTCGTCCTGCTTTCCTGACTTTGCCATTTCAGCATCGATTTGCATCGATCGGGTGATCAGCCTTTCCAATCTCTTCTCCATCTCATCCCGTTCACTCGAAATCATGAATTTAATTGGTTTCTTTGTGTCCACAAGAGAGTAATTCACCTGACCTAAATATCCTCCCCGGGGCTCCAATCGATAAATGGGAATTTCGTTCACTTTTTCCATCACAGCCCTTTTCGATTCTCCACCCCCTCCCAAAATCAGGTCGATCTGGAAATTCTCTCTGGCCAGCTTCCTATCTTTTGATTCGCCTAATTGAGAGAGGACGACGATCAAGTCGCAATTTTCCCGAAGGCTTTTGATGAGGGTTTTTGATATCGAAAAAGGCTCGAGAATAGACAATCCAGGATCTCTCTCCTGAAGAGATGGGTTGAATTGATCATCCATGAGACCCAATATAATAATCTTTAAACCGGCGATCTCTTTGACTACATAAGGTTTAAACACTTCTCTCTGAGTTTTTCTATCCACTAAGTTGGTTGAAATGAATGGGAACTTTGCCTTTTGAATGGTATCCGAAAGGAATTTGACCCCCATCATTAAATCCTTCTCCCCAACATTGGCCACATCATATCCCATCTCGTTGTACGATTGGATAAGGAGATCCACGCGGAGAAGGGCATCCTTGCGTTTGGTTTCGGTTTGGAGAGGCTTACGAAAAAGGAGATTTCCTGTGTCGAGGAGAAGAACCTTTTTCCCCTCTTTTTTCATCTGGGAGATCAATGTAGATTTCTTGGCGACACCGCCAAGGGGATTCCTGAATCACCCGCAAGGCTCAACCTCACCCATCACATCGTTGGTGTAAACGATGCTGAATTGTGTTTTAGGGGCTCCTTGGAGAGGAAAGATGGGGGATAGGGTTAGAATTAAAATTGTAATTATAAGGGTTAGGATTCTTCTGCGATTCAATAAGATCCCTCCTTTTTTATTCAACTCATTTGATCTATCAGCGGAAACGTTTCTCCCCAGCACGAATCTCGATGGGCAGCCAATTTTCTTCTAGTGCAAAGGGACAGGTATATTTCTCATTGAACTGGCAGAACGGATTATAGGCGCGATTTAAATCGATCAGCACTTTTCCTCCTGGCATGGGTTCGATATAGAGATAGCGTCCCTTCAGATAGGTCTCTGTCCCAGAGGTTTTATCTTTAAAGGGAAGAAAAAGTTCTCCGCCCCCTAAGGGTCTATAAATTTGGAGGGTATATTCTTTTCCCTCCCATTTAAATTTGAACCGACCATATTTCACATATTTTCTTCCAACTTCTTTGTTAGTAGGGAGCGTGATATAAAGGGGTTTAGGTTCGGTAGGGTATTTTTCAATTAATCCGATCATCGCATATTTAAGATCGATCGGATAATAGATGAGACCTTTAAATCTTTTCCGATCAGCCTCCTTCAATGGAGATCGAGAAACCTCCTTAAAAAATTGGTCCTTCTTTTCTCGAAATGACTTTAGTTTTTCTTCTCTCTTCTCCATTGGATTTTCCTCCTCTTTTGAAAGAGGAGGATTGGGTTCTCCCATCAACAGAAGGAGGCCTAAGAATGAAATGGAGAAAAGAGGCCATCTTCGGCTGAATCCACCATGTCTTTCCATTTAAGCAATTCCTTGTTCTTTTGATAAAAGTTTCCTCTTTTTTCTTTTCCTTCCAAAGGTCAGAAGGGCGGCACTCAATACAACAATCCAGAATAGGAGAAAAAAGAGGACGATAATAAGAATAATGAGCAGTCCAAAAATAACCTTAGACATAGTTCCTCCTTTTTAGGAATTTCTGCAAAGGGTGAATCAGGCAGATAGGGAATAATTTAATAAAAGCCAATCATCAAAATCAATATCTAATTTGGGCTTGTGAAAAGAAACATTTTCAAAAAAATAATTTTTTATTGAAAACATCTCAAAAGAATGATAAAAATTTTATACTCCAAAAGGGTGGGGTCCTCGGTGAAGAAATTCAAAATTCCTTTTTCTATCGATAAATTAAAAAATCTTTATCGTTTTGAGAACTTAAAAGAAGTTTATCATTTAATCAAAGCTTTTTGGTATGATGTTTTCTTAAGTTTTGAAAAAGGAGCTCAGGATCACACCAAGGCAATAAAGACTTCTCTTATCATTTGTGTCATCGCATTCCTTATTCTCTCTTTGGCCCTTCTTAAATTCACGGAAAGTTCTACCTTTTGTGGCCTCTGTCACCAGATGAATGCCTATATGGAATCGTGGAGGACCTCCAGCCATAGCCATGTGGTCTGTACGAAATGTCATTATGAGCCTGGGTTTTATAATCATATGAGAGGCAAATGGGTGGATGGTCAGATATCGCTGGCTTACTTCCTTTCCGGAAAAAGGCCGAGCATGCCCCACGCACAGATCAGCGATGCGAGCTGTCTCCAAAAGGGTTGCCACAAGACCGAAGACCTCCGGGGAGATATGTTCTACAAAAATGTGGCCTTCTCCCATGATAAACATTTAGGCGAATTGAGAAGGGGGATAAAACTTCGCTGCACATCATGCCACGGGCAGCTTGTTCAGGGAAAACACCTCACGGTTCACGATGTCAACTGCTTCATCTGTCACTATTACAAGGCCGGTCTGAAAGGAGAAGAAGAATGCATTTCGTGTGCCATAGGGGGTTGTACTTCCTGTCATGTCGAGCCTAAGGGTGACATCCGGGTCAAGGGCTGGAACTTCAATCATCGAAAGTATATCGCCAGAGGGGTGGCCTGCGAGAAATGCCATCTCAGTGTTGTTCAGGGGGATGCCCATGTCCCCGAGGGAAAATGTGTGGAATGCCATAATGAGCCCGTCTTACTGAGTACGAAGTATACCTCCCAGTTCATGCATCAGAAGCATGTCACCGAACATAAGATCGAATGCTCAAATTGTCATACTCCTCTTCGGCATGAGATCGGGCAGATTTCCACCATTACCCATACTCCATCCAATTGCGACAAATGCCATAGCAAGGGAATTCATTTAGGGCCAAGAGAGTTGTACCGAGGGACTGGAGGGATTGGCGTCCCGGACTCCCCCAGCCTCATGTTCACAGCCAATGTTGACTGTATTGCCTGCCATCGAAAGGGTGAGGAAAGTCAGGCTGCACTCCATACCACTAAATATGTCGAAAGGGCGATCGGCGAGGCCTGCGTGGACTGCCACGGGGAGGGATTCGATGAGACCTTGAAACATTGGAAAGCCCTCCTTTCAAAAGTAGAGAATGAGAGTAATCAGAAGATTTTTAATGTCCAGAAGGTCTTATATGAATTTGAAAAAACAAATGATGCCCCACCAGCTTTTAAGAAGGCTCAGAACCTTCTCAACGAGGCTCGGCACAATTACAGCTTTGTCCTTTTGGGCAAGGGTGTTCACAATATCGAATATGCCTTCAAACTTCTCAATGCGGCGAACAATAAGACCGAACAGGCTCTGGCGGCCATCGACAAGAATTATAAACCACAGGAATTTCAAACCCGAGTAACCTGCACGACCCTCTGCCACATTGGGATAGAGAAGCGGACCGTCCCTTTTAACGACATCAAATTTTCCCATGAAACCCATAGCCTCGGGAAAGGGCTGAAATGTTCGAGTTGCCACGCTCCCCGTGAAAACCACGGCAAAACGTTTATGAAGAATTGTGCGGAATGCCATCACGGTAAGGGGGTGAAGAAAGTTAAATGCGAGGATTGTCATGTAAATATTAAGAGACTCATTCAGGGAAAGGGAGGCATCGGCGTCAAGGAGAGGCCGAGTAACAAATTGGATGTCGTCGAATGTATTGATTGCCATCGTGGTGTGCCAGCAAAAAAGAAGGACAACTTTGATGTGATAAGAAAACGATGCATTGAATGCCATGACCAGAGTTATGGGGAAATGGCAGTCCGATGGAAAACGACCTCCGAAGAGTTGTTGAAGAAATTGGCTCCCAAGTTGGCCCAGGTCAAGGAAGAGATCGATCGGATTGATCGCCGAGGAGGCCATACCTTCGTCTATAGGAAGTTGTATGGAGAGGCAGAGTTCAATTACAATTTGGCAAAGAATGGAAAAGGAGTTCACAATCTGGAGTATTCGGAAGAGTTATTGGATTTTGCTACTCATAAGCTGGATGAGGCCATTAAACAGATAGCCAAAAAGAAGCGAGAAGTAGTTCAAGGGAGAATGTAAATCAAAGATCATATGGATAAAAATGGAGGGTGAAGCACGATATAAATATATACTTGACAAAATAATGAGAATTTAATATTTTTTTGACATAATTTGTGAAAGGAGTCACAAAATTGAAGTATCAAAAAATCCCTGAGGCTACCATTAGGAGATTATCGAGGTACTCAAGATGCTTAGAAGAGATG
>Ga0209048_10006713_pt1 | contig 10740 bp, 8 predicted proteins | sample FrelakmetCRP12CR_FD_187146 | JGI IMG/M metagenome (GOLD analysis project Ga0209048, IMG submission 187146) | Freshwater lake sediment microbial communities from the University of Notre Dame, USA, for methane emissions studies - CRP12 CR (SPAdes)... | ecosystem: Environmental > Aquatic >... | reverse complement strand
CCAGACTGTTGTGTCACGCCTGCGAGCTGTGAGCAAGGTGTACGAGGGCAGGCTAGATTCAGTGGTGCGGAATTGCTTGGTGGTGGAGTTTCTGTGCACTTCGTAGGTTTTGGATTTCTTTGGCTTGTTCTCTCTTACCGCTGTTCTTGAGCTAAGAATTCAAGAATGCAGGGTTCGGACGAATATTCGCCAACCTTCGTATCCTTGAGAGTCTTAATTCTCTTGAGGAAGCAAAGGCAAATTCAAGATATCTTTGTCCATGAAGTCTTTCAGTTTTCTCAAGATACTGAGTACAATAGCTGGGCTTACAGATCTTGAGAGAAACCTAGGATAGTAAAGCTGACTGATTTCGGCAAGTTCTTTGTACATTTTCCGATAATCGCAAGCGGGCCTATATTTCTCAAAGATTCTCCGAAGCAGGAAAAGCATTCGCTTCACGTCGATCTCTTGGTTAAGTTGGATGTCTAGGAAATACTCAGAGCCCTTTCCGATATACTTGTAGTAGTAGTTGGTTTTGCGTGGCAATGCGTCGAGCCTGCTCATTAAAGCTGAAGAAAGTGACTCTCCCCTGCTTACTGTTTTGAGTTCTTCTTCCTTGCGGACCATTCCATAGGTCTTAAGGCAGGCAAGGGTTCTCTGAAAGATTTCCGTCAACATGGTCTTGTTTGCTTCAAGGTTTAGACGAATGGCCGAAGAGGGAGAAGTGCTGGCCAGAAGTATTAATGCAAGACTGGCGACTTTTTCGTTCCACAGGAGCTGAGTTTGTTCCGATGTGTTGAATTTCTGATCTGTCTTCTCCAAGAAGCTATCGTATTGTTCTTCGAGTGTCTTGCCATACTTGAAGTATATGCATCTGGCTATACCTTTGAATGTCAAGGAATATTTCTCATTAACATCTGATTCTGAGATTACTCCCTGTATCAGGCCTTGTTCCATAAGGGTGTCGACAAGCTTTGGATCCAGCCAATCTGCGCTTTCGGAAAACACTCTAGATTTGCTGGTTATGGTCATGTTGAGGAGTTCGAAAATGAGACTGGATGGGACATCCATTTCTTTGATTCTCTTAGATTCTTCCACTGTAGCCACTAGATAGTCAAACAGTTTGAGCATTTCTGTCTCGGTTTTGGGACTGTTCAGACTCAGCGCCAGCCTTTGATTTCAATCATTTTAGAGGAGGCCTCACGAGGCGGTCTAACCAAGATGGCTAGCAAAAGAGAGCCTTCATCATACTTTCGCCTTAGAACATCTTTCACGTTTTGGAGATTCAGTGGATCGAGATCAGCTATCTCATCTATCAAAACAATCTTCTTTTTACTGGAGTCCATTTTCTTGAAACTCCCTGTAAGTGTCGTTATCTTGCTTTGTCCTTGCGATAGTTTCTCGATTGGAATCTTTCTGCAGTCTTTGGTTGTGAATGTGTTGTTTTCTATGTCAAAGAACTTTATGAAGTGGAGCTTGTTGTCATACGATACTGGTTCAAATTGATTCCCTAGATATTCACCTACTGGTCCTAAGAACCTGTTGTAGTCATCCAACCCGAATCCAGGACTGACTTTTGTTGATGAAAACTGCTCTCGAGCTGATTGCGGCTGTGCGAGGATCTGAGCCCATTGGACAACGTTCTCTCGCAGTCGCGAGATCCTTTCAAATAGCTTTTTCAACTGTTTCTCTTCATTGAGATACTTTGGTTTCCTAGCTGCATTGTCTCGCAGCAATTTCAGACTCTCTCTACATTTGGACTCCAGAGTCTCTTCATCGCGTATCGTGTACTGCAAATTCGTTACCTGCTTAGCAACTTCCGAAGGATCATCCTCAACTGAAAAAAGCTCTTTCCATTGAGACAATAGTTCTATTCGATTTTCTGTCTGTGCAACTTGAAGCGCAACGAATTTTCTCTCAGCCTCTATGTATGCGCTCTGAATGTCCCCCATGCTCTGTATTTCTTTGCTTTCTTGGGATAATTCGCAGATTCTTTTTTGAATTCTGTCTTGTTCTTGCTGAGCAGCTTTCCTCTCACTCATCACTTTGTTGAGGGATTCCAACAGAGAAAACACCCTATTGCTCGCAGTTTTTAGTTTTATCTTGAGCAATTCACTCAGAGCTTCGCGAACAGGTTTGTTGACCAAGGGCACTATATCGTCATCTCGATAACGTCGAAACAAAGCCGTCATTTCATCAACTAGCTCGGTTCTAATCTTATCTTGGCTTTGTTGTGGCTGCAACTTTCTGTTCATTTCATTCAATTCTGAATAGTCATCTCTAAGCAATCTATTTCCATCAATGGAAACCGCATAGTTTTTCAATGAAGAACATATCTGTACAATTCTGCGGTTAACTTCCTTTAGACTATCATCCCACTTCCTGAGATCCAATCTCTCTTTGTAGAGTTTTCGGATAATTCCTGTTTCTGTTTTGCCTTCTAGCTCCTCATACTTCTTCTTTAACCCATTGAACTCAGAAGTGATCTTTTCTTCTTTGCTCAGTAGTTCAAGTGTCTCTTTGATTTGTTTCTTCAGTTCTGCTCTCTTGAGCTTTTCTCCAAGCTCTTTAAGACTGTTGCGCTTCTTCTTGGCGCCTTCTGCGTGAGCCTTAATCTCTTTGAGGAGTCCTGTTTCTTTTTTCTTGAAATCCTGAAATTCTTCAATGTCTTGAAGGTGTTTCGTGATTGAAGTATTAAGTGAGACCAATCCTCGCTCGAGATCGTTGAAATACCGGGCCAACTTTCCGAGGCTGGCATTTACAACTTTCATCGGATCGTCTTCAGTGAGAAACACCACGTCGAATTTCTTGTAAACCGTCGAAGTGTCAATTTGCTTTGAATTCAGCCAACACTTCTGTTTTTGCCCCTTTGCTCTCTCAATCTTCAATTCTGTTGGTTCAGGCGTTTCACAACAAATTCGGAAGCAATATTCGAGTGTCTTGTTGTCATCTAGATCCTGCAGTTTTCTCCTCAGTGCAGGTTTTGTTTGCAGATCCTTTTCCTGTTCAAGATAGCCAGTGGCCAAAGCTAAGCAGTTGAGTAATGTGGTTTTTCCAGTACCATTTCTTCCTTCAATCTCAATCAGGTTTGCATCTATTTTAGGGCTTATGCCTTTTGGAGGGAATAGGAAAGGATCCTCTCCAGGCTTATGGTAATCGGGCTCAATATAACTCATTTTGAACTCGAACAAGCGTATCACTTCTCCAGCAAAGAGTCAATTTTCTGATCTGTATCCAATTCGTCGTTCCATACTGCCTCCAGAATTTTCATTTCCTCCTTTGTAGTCAGCTTTTTCAGAAGATCTCCTGCATACAGTTTTGATTTCAACTTTTCACCCCCATCAATGAAATCGGAAACTTCACGAACTTAACCTGCGGCAATGCCACGCTGGATATGGCAGCAAAGCCGTTCTCAAGTAAGGAAAGCTCAACTGCAAAATCCTTGATGTCAAACTTCCTTCCAACATTGCCTAAAGATCTGAAGAAGATTCGGGTATTGACTATTTGTGTGAGTCCATTCGGAAGATCTTCTGGATTCTGTGAAGCAAAAATCACACCTATTCTCTCGGATCGACCCATTCTCGCAATAGCATTCAATTCCTCCAAAGCCTGAACTGACGCGCCAGACCCGTAGAAATAATGCACCTCATCTATTACTATTAGAACAGGAACATCTGAGTACTGCCCTCCGATTGCTTTGGATTCATAAATTCTCGAAAGCAAATGACGGAGCAGGACTGCCCCAAATATGATCGTATCTTTGTTCGAAAGATCTATAACTGAGAGTTTGCCAGGGACCATTATGTTGTCTTCTCGAATTGCCAGGCAATTAGCGTCTTGGTTATCAAAAAAATCGATCGCACTTTCCAGAGACCGCAATATCGCATTACATGTACCTGGGTGTAAAGGAACCTCGCTTTCCTCTTCACTCTGGGATATCGTCGGAAACACGTATTGATTCTCTTTCGTCGCCCGTGTTCGAAACCATGCAATGAAGTTGCGAAAAGTGATTGCCTCATGTGTTCTCTCGAGCCAATATCTAAAAATGCTTGGAAGCGCCTCAGCGGCACGATCAGTAATGTTCTGCAGAACCCCTAGGAGAGAGTTGGGTTCAAGATCCCGTGTTCTGAGTGTTATGGGGGAAACTTTTTCTCTGCTAACCCCTTCTTTATGCCTCTGCCCAGAAGCAGGAACATAAATGCTGTATTCTGTTGGTTCTCCAATAGATAGTCCTAGAGTATCCCATTCTTCTTGCGTTTGTGTCTTGAGTTTCACATTCTTGATGATTGTAGGTTGATCCATTGTCAGAAGATCGATGCCTTTCACGTTGATTGCGAGTACGGCCCCTTTTTCATGCGTGAGAAATCGCTCAATCAGGTATTTCATTGCTACAGTCTTCCCTGAACCAGTTTGTCCGCAAATCATGGTCTGCAAGTATAGCGAATCGAAGGGTATCTGGACATATATTAGACGCCCAGCATCGTCTTTCAGCGTAGAATTTTGAGTTAGGAAGCTCGTTGCCAAGAAAACCGGATAACCATCTTTTGACATGAAAACCTCGTTGATCTCCTCTTGAGTAGTCCGTCTAGCAGTCTCGTTTGGTTTGATAAAACTGAACATGCCGTCTGCTCTGAGTGGAAATTGCCTTATTTCTCTAGCTCTTATGATATTCTTGCATTCCTGATCCTGTGATAACAAGGGGAGTTCTGCGTCAACTACCATTGGCGACGGTTCAAAGAGCGATTTCTGGTATGACTCTTCAACCAACATAATATGTTTGACTTTGTCCTTGTCAGTTACAGTCAGATAAGATCCTATGGGTAGTACTGCATCAACTTTCTTTGACGAGACAAGAGTTATCATGTCTTTTTCATTACCTGTTACTATCCACATGTTTTATCCTCCAAAGCGGACTTGGTTAATCGTGGGGCTAAATCCCAGTCTCCTTAAAAGCACGGAAATATTCAATATTCTCAGCCCTTCTCTTGCGAACTTTTCCGCAACTGCAATAGGACGTACTTGCGGGTTTGAAAAGTCTCCCTGTACAATGTAGAAATAGGCCATCAAATTCATCAGTGAGGGCATAAGGCTATGGTATTTCGTGTATGTAGAAGAATGCATTTCGATCCTCTCTGTGAAACCGGCCAACGCCTTAACATAAGCAAAGATCTTTGAATTCTGAGGATTATGCTCATCCGTGTATTTGAAAAATGCTGATCGACTGCTTTCCCTTAATCGCCTTGACGCCCAATGAAAATCACTGTTGAACTCTCGAGAGAGTTCTCGACTATTGGCAATTACCAACCTGCTGTCCGAATTCTTGATGAAATACAATGGTATGCAGTCTTTCTTTCTGAGTTCTTCATCCATCTTCACCATGTACGAAGAGGCCATTCCTCCTACCAAGGGCCCATCAATAAGTACGATAGAGTGAGGTTCTGCACTGTCAAGTATTATCTGGATCTTTGCTTTGATGAGTATCTTATTGCGCTCCTTGTTAGGGTTTTCTGTAAAACGAATCTCATCGCTATGTTTTTCCCTGAACTTACCCATGGAGGTGACGAAATACGGGAGAACCGTGAGATTGAAAGTGTACTTTTCTTCGATTTTGATGACTGAAGAGCTACAGAAAATCAAGTCTCCTTCAAGAGCTCTGTAATCTTGGGTGCTTTCGTCATATCCATAGATGCTCCTGTCTTTGATCAAATCCCAGTCTTGAGGAGAAAGTTCATAGGCTGTTTTTATGTCTTCTAGGCACTTCATAGTCGGGCTTAAGTAGAACTCTTGCATTTTTGCCGGCACGTCTGAGGGTTCGAAGGAAATGGAAGAAGTCGCCTTGTTCCTTATGTTATCTAGACGAATCTTAATGCGACTGAGATCCACCTTACCAAGCACTTGAGAAGCTCCTCATCTAAGATTGGGCTAAAGGCACAATTAGTGATTATCTCATCTTGCTTTATTAGTCTAATCTTCCGCAGCTTCAACAGCAAGCTGGGACAGAGGATTCCAGTTGAGTGGCCATGTGAACCCATTTTGACTTGGAGGATTGCCTTTGTGCAGTTCAAGTATTCGGTCTTTCAGAATTCCTGTATGTGAATTGTCCCCGTACAAGTATTTTAGTCGGTGATCTATCGTGTCGTTTACTATTTGATGGGCTTCAAAGCCGATATCTCCAGATTTCTCAAGCAGGTCTTTTATAAGGTAAGCTGTTGGCTTATGTCCCTTAACATCCCCTACGACGAAGAAACACCTCGAGTCATCATTGAGAAGTGAAAATATCTTTTTCAACACCTTCTCGAGATGCGCTAGATAAACTTCATCGCTAGCTGTGTAAAGCAACTTCGAACCTACTTCCTTATAATCATGCCCGAGAAACCAAAGACGCAACCAGTTATCCCAAGCGTATGTGTGGGCATTGAAATAGGGTGGCGAAGTCAGTGCCATGTCAACTTTTTCGCTGTACTGGAAGTCAACCGTATCCATCATGAATGCCATACCTTTCTTGAAGGTCCTTGGAATAGGATCTTTGAACACATAACTCGCCTTCATTCTTAAGCATTCGATGACATTTCTTCTTGGTGCTGCGAATCTTTTGGGTTCTCTAGCTACCCTCTTCTTCACATAGGACGGTGACATCGCGAAAGAATGAGGTACAGGAAGCGAAAGCGTAAACAGTGTACTTCCGTGCAGAATCCCAAGCATCAATGCTTGAAGAAACATCGCATCATTGTACTTCCTTGTCTTCTTCGCGTGATTGTCCAAATCAGACCGAATTATCTCCCGTATGCCCAAGATCTGCTCGAGAGTTTTATGCTCAAAATACAACCTTACAGTGTCTGGGACTTCAGAGGTGTCAAAGATTCGCAGTCTATCCTTTACCTCTTCCAGGTACTGAAAGAATTCAGATCTGCTCGGAGGATTTGTTTTTGCATATGTTAGAACAAAAGCGTCCGGAGACTTATCATTACCTACTCCTTTTCTTCCAAGAAGGCACGATTCCAAAGGCGCCGTTCCTTTGCCTGAGTAGACATCCAATATGGTTTGTCCAGGTTTTGAGTACCGCTGAATAAAATAGTGCGCTAGTCTCGGAGGAAAAGAGCATGTGCGAGAACAAATAGTATGCAAACTATGACCCCACCTGGGCGGCAAGGCTTTCCACGAATCAGGGAGATTTTGCGCCTCTATTTCCTGGCAGATCATCGCCCACTCATCGACCTCGGTTGATTTGTCTTATTTCACTTTTCATGGTGAAAAACAACCTATGTTACATAAGACCTTGGTCTTCATCCCACATATCGCTTTCAATCTGTTCGATTTCTTCCTGGCTCTCCCGATCCATTTCTCGGCGGCGCGAATCCTCTCTCGATATCCCACAGCGTTCACACACCCTCGATTCTTCTTTGTTAAAGTGTTTGCAATTCTCACACATCCACATGAGTACATCTCCTATTTGTTGATGTGGTTTGGCCTCTTGATCAGAAATTTCCCATCTTTCAGCTCTTTCAAGATTTCCCACCCGTCCTCTATGTGGGCCACTATTTCCTCTTCGTTCACAAGCTTACCTTGGTAGGGCTTGCTGTCGTTGTTTGACTCTGTCTCCTCTTTGTTGACGTAAAGTGAAGAGTGTAAATCGCCTGCATTTTCTTTTAACAACTGTATTACTTTGTCTGCCGTGGGCGCTTCGCTTTTCGTTACAGTCTCTCGAATCAAGTCTATAGTTTCCTTCTTGTATCCTTGGGCTTCAGCTACTGACAGCAGAACATCTATCTTGACTTCCTCAACATTCAATGCTCCTTTGCTTGGCACTGTCGAGAGATACTCGTCACATTTTTCAAACGATTTTCTCATGTCCTCGATCAATTCCTCCGTGAGCCTGCCTTTGTGGGTCGTGTATCGTGCCTCCATGTCTCCTTTGTGACCCATGAAAAAAGTTCGGTAGGCTGGACTGATCTTGCCGTGATTCTCTGCAAGAAGCATCTGAGAGTCAAAGTACGCTCTGAGAACGTAGGGTCTCCAACTGAAGCGGGGTCTAATCGCTTCTCTTATCTCTCTAGTGACATTTCTCGTCGTGATGAATTTGGAGCCTTCGTTTCTCTTGCTCTTTCCCATTTGCTCATATCCTGGAGTAACGGTGATCACCGGAGAGTCAGGGGTCAGTTTTTCGCCTTTTGCGATTCTCTTCTCCAGGTATGCAGCAAGGTATTCGCAGCCTTCACTTGGGAGAAACGTGGAATACTTGTGCCTTGCCTTGCTAAGAGAGGCTCTTACAACGATTCTAGTTGGAACCTTTTCGAATCTGACAGTGTTGTTTAGGATTTTTGATTCTGGCAGGTCTCTCAGCACAAGTCCGTCTCTTCCAGACTCATTGCCGATCGTTTCAGGCCGCAGCCCAGCCATAGCCATTAGAGCAATGCTGGTTTTTGCCCTTTCGCTTGAATAAATGAGGATTACTTTCAGCTCTTCTTGTGTGGGGACTCTTTCATTCTCGATACTTGGAGTGGCCCCTGGATTAGAAATCTTAACCCGCGTTTTGAGATCAACGTCATTATATCTTAACCATGAACGGACAGCTTTCACCATTCCCGAGATATACCCTGGAGACTTCTTGTCTTGCTCCATTCTCGTAACGAGATCCAAGATCAAGTTTTCCGCCTTCTTCTTGTCGCGCTTTCCCAACCTAGCCAATGCGTGGGGAGAGAAGCCGTTTACCTCGCAAAACAAGCTTAGCCGTCTTAGATTGACTTCGGCTGTGATAGGACTGCCCCGATAGAGGTTGGCATGCCACCTTCGCACGTCCTCGTCCATGAGCATTTTCTCCCGCTTTGTTTTCTGCTGCTGACTCAAGGCCTTCCAACCGTTAAAATACAGAGGAAAAGAACTGTTATTTAAGGTACTCGGTTAATATTTGTGGCGGGCCCGCGGGGATTTGAACCCCGGTTCTCCGGCTTTCTTCCAACCATTATGCCCGGAGGCTTGCGCATCCATTTCTAGATTCGGCGCCTTAATCCGTACTGGGCAACGGGCCCCCACGCGAGTAGAGTTAATCACAACCAAGATTAATCATTAACGCATCACGTTTCAATGTTTAAGCCCGATGAAAAAAAATCCCTCTGGATCAAGTCTGTGTTTCAACTAGTTCCTCGTTTACCCACCAAGCTTTCTTCTTGCCTGATCTCTCTCCTGCATAGTAATCAATAACGGGCTTGCCAAGCTGTTTTCTAGAGGCTTTCTGTATCCGTCTCAGCCTGTTGAGAATCAGCCATCTATTAGTTTTGAGATAATCTGCTAGTTCAGGCGTTGTTGCGCCTCTGTAATGCGTGAGGAAATCCACGAGTTTATGGTCTAGTTCATCTACGCAAAACGTGTGAGGGTTCACCTTTCCTCGGTCATACGTGAGCAGTTCTAGGTCTGAAAGATACTTCTTTATCTCTGAAAACTCCTTCCACATTTGGTTCAGTCTTTGTTCTATTTCCAGAATCTTATCCGGTTTGGGTGTCTTCTGAAGCTTCTCCAATATGGCGTCTCGAACGAAGTCGCTTCTGTTTCCTTCTGGAACACGTAGGAGCATCTCCTTGTAGACCTCTTCTGGAATCTTCGCCGATATGGCTCTCAACTCGCCCACAAACGCGCCCCATAATGCATAGATGCTTTCTTCTTTAATGATTCTTTTGCCTCTCCCACTTCACGGCGTGCTGCACGGTTGATAACCAGCCTTTGACCTAGGTAGAAAAAGAAGCCGCCGAGATTGGCTCGATGCTCAGAAGCGTGAAGCGTTCGAAGCAACCTGTCTGGGTCCAGAAGAAATGGGCTACCTCACATCAAGTTCTGAGTAGACTGAAGGAACGGTTCAAACCAACCCAGAACCAGAATGCTTACACGCTGCTATCTGTCTGCTTCCTTATCTTGCTAAGCTCCTCGAATCGACTTCCAACAGCATCATGGAGCTTTCTGCGCAAGCTCTCCCCAACCATCTTCTGCTCCCTGATAAGCAGCGCCTTCCGCGCCAGCTCAACATCACCCAACCCCATGAACCAAGCCTCGAAATCTCCGCGGCTAGAATGGAATTCTACCGAACTCAAGTCAACATTAGTGATCTTCTGGCAAAAATCCTGAAGGCTCGCCGCATGAGCATCTAAGGGTTTTCCGTAATCAACATAGAAGTGGAATGATTTTTCCAGGGGCAAGTAGGCCAAAATCTCTGATGCCTTCTCCTTGTTGACGTCAGGCAGACCCAGCATTTTCTTGCCCTTTTCAGTTATGACGTAGAGACCCTTACCTGGCACTTCAACATGCCCAGACTTGGCGAGTCCCAGAATATGCATCATTACTGAAGGAAAATTGACGCCTGTGTCCTTCGCTATCTCCGTGGCTTTGGCTGGTTTGTCGAGGACCCACATGGTCTCAAGAATCAGTCGTTTAACCGGTGACGTACTCATGGCATTGCACTTTCTCTAATCTGCAGCATGTTCTTAATAGCCTTTTCATTTTTTTCACTCACCGATAGGCATAGTAAGCCGAAAGGCCTCCAAAGAATAACACGCAAGCATCGGCAAGTTACCTAGACCTCGTGTGAAGTTTCAGGTGTGATCCGCTTTCCGAGCAACACCCGTCCTTGAGAAAGGTGCGAGTAGATTGACAGAATGGAACCACACCACTGCGACAAGCTAGAGCACTCAATCAGAAAGTAAATAAGTGATGTGTTGATTAGGAGTAGGAGTTGCCTAAGCATAAACGGTGAAAATTTTGAAGATGGCCGTACTA
>Ga0209048_10006711_pt1 | contig 10741 bp, 15 predicted proteins | sample FrelakmetCRP12CR_FD_187146 | JGI IMG/M metagenome (GOLD analysis project Ga0209048, IMG submission 187146) | Freshwater lake sediment microbial communities from the University of Notre Dame, USA, for methane emissions studies - CRP12 CR (SPAdes)... | ecosystem: Environmental > Aquatic >... | reverse complement strand
TCGGCCTGATTCACGTGATGGAGAACCTGAGCGATCCAGGCAAATTGGGAGGCGGTATTGCCGTGGCTTTCGTCGCCACCGTTTACGGCGTTGGATCGGCCAACCTGTTTTTCCTGCCGATGTCCGGCAAGCTCAGATACCTTATCGAGCAGGAAGTGGTGATGCGCGAGATGCTGATTGAAGGTTTGGTATCCATTGCCAACGGCGAGAATCCCCGCGTGATCGAATCAAAATTGCAGGGTTACATCATTTAGAGCCATTTTCGGCGGCGGTGTACGATGGCGCGCAGACAGAAGCACGAAGAGCATGAGAACCTGGAGCGCTGGTTGGTGTCTTACGCCGACTTCATTACCCTGTTGTTCGCCTTTTTTGTCGTGATGTATTCGATTTCCCAGGTTAACGAGGGAAAATACCGGGTGCTGAGCGATTCCCTGGTCAACGCCTTTAAAACCACACCGACTGCCGCTACGCCGATTGCACCCGCACTGCGGATCGATGCATCGAAGGGGTCGTCGAGTGCCGCTCAGGCTCTGGCCCTGAAACAAACGATTTTTGTGCGCAAACCTGATCCCGTCATTGAAGCCCGTCAGAAGCAGCAAAAGGAAAAAATGAAGGGGGTTGCCGAGGACCTTCTCAAAGCGATGGAACCTCTGGTGAAAGAGGGGCAGGTCAGGGTCAGTCAGAGTGTTCATGGTATCGCGATCGAGATTAATGCCAGCGTGTTGTTCGCTTCAGGTCAAGCGACTCTCGAGCCAGGATCGATCAAGGCACTCCGTGCGGTAGGGGGTGTTTTGGCAAAGGTGCCGAACGATATCCAAGTGGAGGGGTTTACCGATAATACACCGATTAACACCCCCGCTTTCCCGTCCAACTGGGAACTGTCGACAGCCCGTGCCAGTAGCGTGGTACGCTTGCTCGCAGAGAGTGGAGCGCCGACAGACCGCCTGGTCGCAGTGGGTTATGGGGAATTTCGTCCGATTGACGTTAATAGCACGCCGGAAGGGCGCGCAAGAAACCGGCGTGTGACAGTTATGATTTTGTCGGAACAACAGGAAAAGATTATCGACATACCGCTGGCCAGTCAGGTGTCCAAAGCCGTGCCTGAAACCATCCGAGCCAAGAGCCCATAATCAATTAAACCTTGCCGATTGGTCTTCCCAGACCCAGTGTCTGGGTCTGGCCGTCCGGCCCATACAGTGCGCTCTGATTGGCGGCTACCTGAAGGATGGTAAGTGCTTGCTGGTTGTTCCTGAGTCGGGTGTCGATCATGCTGCCGTTGATCTGATTGAGTTGCTGGGCGTTTTCCGCAAGGGCCAGTAGCTGCTGCCAGAGTTCGGCAATTTGTGGATTTCCTCCATCGCGCTGCTGCTGCAGCCACTTTGTCATGCCGCCATGTTCCTGGGGGGAGTAACCTTGCGCGCTGAGGAAACGGGTACGGCTCTCGGCAAGTTGCGACAATAACACCACTTTTTCGGATTTGATCCGGGCCAGTTCGAGCAGGGGGTCAACATTGCCCTGAACCAGAGCATCCTGCTCGGTTTGCAATGCCTGGATGAAGTCCTGGAATGCGCGTAATTCTGCTTCCAGGTTCTTGACTAAGTCGGAGGGAGAGGCGATTGCCGGGTTGACTGTCAATATCAGCTCTTCTGGTTCTGCATCAAGTCTTTAACTGTTGCCAGCAGGCTGTCTGCAATGACTTCCGGATTGATTTTGAAGCGTCCTTCGCTAATGGCCAGTTTGATTGCTTCCACGCGTGCACTATCCACTATCGGCACGTTGTCCATGCTGCTTTCCATGGCTTGAAGCTGCGATGAAAGCGCGGTGATCCGGACGTTGTCCTGCGAGCCTGATTTTCCTTGCGGTGCGGCAGTCGGCGCGCTCGCCCCCGCCCCCGCCTTCGCGGTGCGTGTCGCGGTTTCCTTGACGCCGCTACTGGTCGGTGATTTTACGGAGGCATCGATCTTCAAGGTAAATTCCTTCGGGTTGCAGATCGTTTTTTGATAACGTCATTGACGCCTCGCGATCCATTAGCGGTTATCCAATTTATGCTAAAGATAACGGCATGAACTGGTAGAACTTTAGCGGAGAATACCTATTTTTTCAAGTTAGCCAGGGTGAGTCAGGCTGATGATGCAGTCCAGCGTTGTGCCGCTGTTTCATCGCTTTCACGCGCGTCCACCCAATGTGCGCCCGCTTCGGTCTGCTCTTTCTTCCAGAACGGTGCCCGGGTCTTCAGGTAATCCATGATGAATTCGCAGGCGGCGAAGGCATCGCCACGATGCGCGCTGCTGATCGCGACCAGCACGATTTGGTCCATGGGTTTGAGCGGGCCAATGCGGTGGATCACTAGCGTGTCGATGATATTCCAGCGCCGCTTCGCTTCCTCCACAATTTCGGCCAATGCTTTTTCCGTCATGCCGGGGTAGTGTTCCAGGGTCATTTCAGTAACCGTGGCGCTGTGATTCAGATCGCGCACCAAGCCGACGAAGCTGGCGACTGCGCCGATTCCGGTATTACCCCGGCGCAGATCAAGGATTTCCGCGCCGAGGTCAAAATCTTCGGTTTGAATCCGAACGGTCATTTCAGCCTCCCGTTACGGGTGGGAAGAAAGCGACTTCATCGCCATCACGCACGGCGGTGTCCGGGGTGGCCATGTCCTGGTTGACGGCCACGCGTACCGGTCTGTCCTGGGCAAGCTCTTCCTGCCATGCGCCACCGCGCCGGCGCAGCCATTCAGTCAGCGATCGGACGTCGGCGACATCGGCAGGCAGGTTCGTCTGCTCCGAGGAAAGGCCAAAGGTTTCGCGCAGCCGGGCGAAATAAAGCAGAGTAATCATGGTTAGTTGAGCAATCCGGAAAATGGAAGGAACTTGACGATTTCGCCACGGCGGATGGTCGCACCTTCCGGCACCTCCACCAAGCCATCGGCCCAGATGGTGGAGGTCAGGACACCGGAACCCTGGTGCGGGTAGAGTTGGACTCCCACTTCGCCATTTTCCGCCGTGTGCAGCCGGGCACGCAGAAACTCGCGGCGTTTGTCGGGTTTCAGCCAGTCGAAATCCGCCTTCAGCGAGAAGGCTTGCGGGGCAGCGGCGGTAATGCCCTGGCTGCGCAAAATGAACGGCCGCACGAACAGGCAAAAGGTGACAAAAGCCGAAACCGGATTGCCCGGCAGGCCAATGAACGGCACTTTTTGCCATTCTTCGCCGTGGCCGACATTGCCAAAGGCCAGCGGCTTGCCCGGCTTGATCGCGATTTTCCACAAATCAAGCTTGCCTACCGCTTCCACTGCGGCTTTGACATGGTCTTCCTCGCCCACCGAGACGCCGCCGCTGGTGATGATCAGATCCGCTTCGGCGGCAGCGGCTTCGAGCACTTTCACGGTGGCGGCGAAATCGTCCGGCACGATTCCCAGATCGACGACTTCGCAGCCCAGCGCCTGCAGCAGGCCAGTCAGCACGAAGCGGTTGGAATTGTAGATCTGGCCCGGCTTGAGTGGCTCCCCGGGCATGACGATTTCGTCGCCGGTAAAGAAAGTGGCGACTTTTAGCTTGCGGTAAACACGCAGGCTTGCAATGCCGACCGATGCCGCCAGCCCCATTTCCTGCGGGCGCAGCCGGATGCCGGCGGGAAGGACTTCGGCTCCGGCAGCGATGTCCTCGCCAGAACGGCGGATGTTTTCGCCTACTTTTGGAGGTTTGCTGACGGTTACCATGTCGCCTTCGACCCCGCAATATTCCTGCATCACCACCGCGTCGCAGCCTGCCGGCACCGGCGCCCCGGTGAAGATTCTGGCGGCTTGGCCGGCTTCCAGTGGCTGCCCGACTGTGCCGGCCTGGATGCGCTGAGTCACCCGCAGCCGGGTCGATGCATCAGTGATGTCGGCGATTCGCACGGCGTAACCATCCATGGCGCTGTTGTCCAGCGGAGGAACATTGATCACCGAAGTTAGACGCTCGGCAAGAACCCACCCCAGCGAGTCGGCCGTGTCGATCTGCTCGGTTTTATTTGCTGGCCGCACTCGTGCCAGCAGAAAGGACAAAGCCTCATCGGCGCTGAGCATGTTCTGTTTCTTGTTATCCATTTTTTATAAGGCCTGTTTGTTGCAAGATAAATTCGGCGATTTTTTCCGGCTGGTCCAGCCTGAATTGGGGTAGCGACGTTTTCAGAGGAAGCTCGCTGGCAATGGCGACGATATTCGGGTCCTGAGGAAAAAGCAACGGCTTGTTTATGGCGGCGCGATGTACCTCCAGTTTGGCAATCGTCTCGTTCTTGAAGCTTTCGACCAGCACCAGATCGCAGGGCGCCAGACGCGCCAGCTGTTCATTCAGCCCCGGTTCCGGCTCGCCGCGCAGTTCATGAACCAAAGCCCAGCGATATTGCGAAGTCACCATCACCTCGCTGCAGCCTGCAGTGCGATGGCGGTAGGAGTCCTTGCCCGGCTGGTCGATGGAGAAATCGTGATGGGTATGCTTGATCAAGGACACCTTCAGCCCTTGCGCTACGAATCGTGGGATCAGCTGCTCGATCAAGGTGGTTTTGCCGCTGCCGGAGTAACCGGCGAATCCGAAAACTTTCATTATTTGTTCCGCAACAGGCGATGCTTTTCGCGCTGCCAATCTTTCTCTTTCTCGGCTTCGCGCTTGTCATGCTGTTTTTTGCCCTTGGCCAGGCCGATTTCCAGCTTGATCCGGCCACGGACGAAATGCATGTCCAGCGGGACGAGTGTAAAGCCGGCACGCTCCACCTTGCCGATCAGTTTGCTGATTTCCTCGGCATGCAGCAGCAGTTTGCGGGTGCGCACTGGGTCGGGGTTGATGTGGGTGGAGGCGGTCGGCAGCGGACTGATATGGCAGCCGAGCAGATAAAGTTCGCCGCTGCGGATGATGACGTAGGCTTCCTTGAGTTGCGTGCGGCCGGCGCGGATGGCCTTGACCTCCCAGCCATCAAGGACGATGCCGGCTTCATACTTTTCCTCGATGAAGTAGTCGTGAAAAGCTTTTTTGTTTTGCGCGATGCTCATCGGCAGGTGAATTTCTCTGGTGAGTTTCTTTGGGAAATCGTGTATTTTAACAGTTTTTGATAGCGGCAGACTGATGATAGTAGTGGAAAAATCCGTGCTGGTTTTTTACTCGGCACGGCAAATGTTCGCGCTGGTCGATCGGATCGAGGATTATCCGAATTTCCTTCCCTGGTGCGGCGGGACGGAAGTGCAGCGGCACAGTGACGAAGCGCTCGAAGCGACGTTGCACATCGACTATCATCATCTCAAGCAGAGCTTTGCTACTGAAAACATCCGGCAGGCGCCTCGTCTGATCGAAATGAGGTTCCGCCATGGCCCGTTCAGCCATCTTGAGGGCAGTTGGAGATTCGTCGAGCTGGGCGAGACAGCCTGCAAGATCGAGTTTAAACTCCATTATGAATTCTCGAGTAAAATCATGGAGAAACTGGTCAGTCCGGTTTTCGGGCATATCGCAAACAGCTTTGTCGAAGCGTTCGTTCAACGTGCAGCAGACATATATGGTGAATCATGAGTGAAGAAATTTCGGTGGAAGTGACATATGCCTTGCCGCAAAAACAGGAGGTCTTGTCTTTGAAGATAAGGTCGGGTGCTGTGGTATCCGAGGCGATAGCACGGTCCGGTATCCTGCGGGATTTTCCGGAAATTGACTTGGCCAGCGCCAAGGTGGGAATTTACGGCAAGCAAGTCAAGCTTGACACCGAACTCCGGGATAAGGACCGAATCGAGATTTACCGTCCACTGATTGCCGATCCGAAGGAAATCCGCAGGAAACGTGCGGCAGAAGGCAAGGAAATGAAGAAGGAAGCCGGAGACGCCGAAGCGGCCCCAACCTGATTTAATTCATTTGCACCAGGAATCCGCCGCCTTTTTCGCTTCCTCGATGGCCTTGGCGCGGTCGTTGTCTTCGAGAAAGACGCGTTCGCCTTTTTCATCGAATTTGCTGACCCTTTGTCCTTCCTGCAAGGCTTGCAGTTGATTGCGTGCTTGCTCGCAGTTCGCCTTCCTGCTTTTTGCTTCTTCCTGATCCTTGGCTTGTTTGGCAGCAGTTTCTTCCGCCTGAACCCTGCGTTTTCGGGATTCCAGATCCTTCTCTGCCAGGTTTTTTTCTCCGCCTTTGCCGTCGGGTGCGGCTTTGGGCAAGGCCGGACTATTCTTCATGTTCAGGTTTTTTTGCGATTTGGCGGTGGTTGGCGGGGGTTGGTCGGAATAATGTACCTTGCCATCCGCATCCACCCATCTGGTGACCCCAGCTTGTGCGGCAGTCGCCAGTGCCAGCATCGAAACGATGATCAGAAGTTGTCGCATGGTTTGCACCTGTAGGATCATTTGGTTAGGGGGTAGGTCTTTTGCATCAACCCCAGGCGTACGTACTCGCTCGCGCTTTTGGAAAATTTCAGGGTGGCCGCGCTGTCGCCTTTGGCTGCAGCTTCTTGAGCTTTCTTCAGAGCATCTTCCGCCGTGGTCCATAGTGCTTTCTGGGTTTTTGCTTCCTTGACGTCGACTTCGGCCTTGGCGAGTGCCTGCCTGGCTTCTTCGGAAAGTGCAGGTTTGGCGGCCTCGGCAGCCGGGGTGGCAGCGGCGGATGAGTCGGGTTTTACCGTGCCGCTGCTCTGGCAACCGCCGAGCAGCAAGAAACTGAAAGCGATGATGGTAATGTTACGCATGTTTTTCTCTCCTCGATTTTATTTTGTGTAGCTAAACATAGCGTTTCACGATAGGCCCGTCAATGGTCCAAGCGTACCGGGTCTTTGCCTTGAAATATAAAAATTAGAGAAGCCGGTTTACCGGGGATGCCCGAAACTTGTATAATATCGCTTTGGTAACAAGGATAAAAACATGCGTGCTCTGCAGAAAGCGCTGACCTTCGATGATGTTTTGCTGGTCCCCGCTTATTCCAACGTTTTGCCCCGTGACGTAAGCCTCGCCACGCGGCTTACCCGAGAAATTTCCCTCAATATTCCCTTGATTTCGGCGGCGATGGATACCGTCACTGAAGCGCGCCTGGCGATCGCTCTGGCGCAGGAAGGGGGGGTCGGCATTGTTCACAAGAACATGACCGCCGCCGCGCAAGCCGCGCAGGTAGCCCGCGTGAAACGCTTCGAGAGCGGCGTGGTAAAAGATCCAATCACTATTTCCCCGGAGATGACGGTTCAGGATGTATTGGTGCTGACCCGTCAGCACAAGATTTCCGGCCTGCCGGTGGTGGATAACGGCCATGTGGTCGGCATTATCACCAACCGCGACCTGCGCTTCGAGACCAACCTCGATCAGCCGATCAGGAACATCATGACGCCGCGAGACCGCCTGATCACGGTCAAGGAAGGCGCCAGCCGCGAAGAAGCCCTGGCTCTGATGCATAAATACCGCCTGGAGCGGGTATTGGTGATCAACGATAATTTCGAGCTGCGTGGCCTGATCACCGTCAAGGACATTCAGAAATCCACTGAGCATCCGCTGGCATGCAAGGACAACCAGGGCAGACTGAGGGTTGGCGCCGCAGTGGGCGTGGGCGAGGGTACCGAGGAACGCGTTACCCTGCTGGCTGAAGCGGGTGTGGATGTGATCGTGGTGGATACTGCACACGGCCACTCCCAAGGCGTGCTGAGCCGGGTGAAGTGGGTAAAGGACAACTTCCCGCTGATACAAGTGATCGGCGGTAATATTGCCACCGCATCGGCGGCCCTGGCGCTGGCTGACCACGGCGCCGATGCAGTCAAGGTCGGCATCGGCCCCGGCTCGATTTGTACCACGCGCATTGTTGCGGGCGTCGGTGTGCCACAGATTACGGCCATTGCCAATGTGGTTCAGGCGCTGAAAGGCAGCGGCGTGCCGGTAATCGCCGATGGCGGCATCCGTTATTCCGGCGATGTCGCCAAGGCGCTGGCAGCAGGCGCGGATTGCGTGATGCTGGGCGGGATGTTTGCCGGCACCGAGGAGGCGCCGGGCGAAATCGAGTTGTTCCAGGGGCGTTCCTACAAATCTTACCGTGGCATGGGTTCGTTGGGTGCGATGCAGCAGGGTTCGAAAGACCGCTACTTCCAGGAAGCAGAAGCCAATGCCGACAAACTGGTGCCTGAAGGTATCGAAGGTCGCGTGCCCTACAAGGGTAGTGTGCTGTCGGTGATTCATCAGTTGATCGGCGGCGTGCGTTCAAGCATGGGTTATCTGGGTTGTTCGAGCATCGCCGAGGTACACGCCAAGGCCGAGTTCGTCGAAATCAGCTCGGCTGGCATCCGCGAGTCTCACGTCCGCGACGTGCAGATCACCAAGGAAGCGCCCAACTACCACGTCGAGTGAGGCGTCAGGGGTGAGGGGTGAGGCGTAGAACTTGCCTCTCCCATTTCCTCTTACGCCGCCCCCCTCACCCCTCACGGAAAAACCATGCACCAGAAAATCCTCATCCTCGATTTCGGTTCCCAATACACTCAGTTGATTGCCCGTCGGGTTCGTGAATCCAGCGTTTACTGTGAACTGCATCCCTACGATGTGAGCGAACAGTTCATCCGTGATTTCAACCCCCAGGGCATCATCCTCTCCGGCGGACCGTCCTCGGTCTACGAGGAGGAAACGCCGCGCGCGCCGGACATCGTGTTCAATCTGGGCGTGCCGGTGCTCGGCATCTGCTACGGTATGCAGACTATGGCGGCGCAATTGGGCGGCAAGGTGGAAAACGCATTACATCGCGAGTTCGGCTATGCCGAGGTGCGCGCACAGGGCCATTCCGCGCTGTTGCGCGATATTCAGGATCGGATCAACGAGGAAGGTCACGGCCTGCTCGACGTGTGGATGAGCCACGGCGACAAGGTAACGGAACTGCCGCAGGGTTTCAAAGTAATCAGCTCCAACGCGGCTACGCCGATCGCCGGCATGGCCGATGAGAACCGCCAGTTTTATGGCGTGCAGTTTCACCCCGAAGTGACCCATACCCTGCAGGGCAAGGCCCTGTTCGAGCGCTTCGTGCATGGCATCTGCGGTTGCGGCTATGACTGGAACATGCCGGATTATGTCGAGGAAGCGATCGGCAGGATCCGTTCCGAAGTCGGTGCGGATGAAGTCATCCTCGGCCTGTCGGGCGGTGTGGATTCCTCGGTGGTGGCGGCCCTTCTGCATCGCGCCATCGGCACGCAGCTTACCTGCGTGTTCGTGGATAACGGCCTGCTACGCCTGAACGAGGCCGAGCAGGTGATGAAGACTTTTGCCGATAATCTCGGCGTCAAGGTCATCCATGTCGATGCCGGTGCGGAATTCATGAAGCACCTGGCTGGCGTGACCGACCCGGAACAAAAGCGCAAGATCATCGGCCGCGAATTTGTCGAAGTGTTCCAGAGCGAGTCGGCAAAACTGCCGAACGCCAAGTGGCTGGCGCAGGGAACTATCTACCCGGACGTGATTGAATCGGCCAGCTCCAAGACCAAGAAGGCCCACACCATCAAGTCTCACCACAACGTCGGCGGCCTGCCCGATACCCTGCACCTCAAGCTGCTGGAGCCGCTGCGGGAATTGTTCAAGGACGAAGTGCGCGAACTCGGCGTGGCGCTCGGCCTGCCCCACGACATGGTCTACCGTCATCCCTTCCCCGGTCCTGGCCTGGGAGTGCGTATCCTGGGCGAAGTGAAGCCGGAGTTCGCCGAACTGCTGCGCCGCGCCGATGCCATTTTCATCGAGGAGTTGCGCGCCTCAGGCTGGTATGAAAAAACCTCGCAGGCCTTTGCCGTATTCCTGCCCGTGAAAGCAGTAGGGGTGATGGGCGACGGTCGCACCTATGATTACGTCGTCGCGCTGCGCGCAGTGCAGACCCAGGACTTCATGACCGCACATTGGGCTGAATTGCCTTACACGTTGCTCGGCAAGGTTTCCAACCGCATCATCAACGAAGTGCGCGGCATCAATCGTGTGGTCTACGATATCTGCGGCAAGCCGCCCGGTACGATTGAGTGGGAGTGAGAACGAGCCTGAGCCTGTTCCCTTTTTTGTAAGGCTGACTCAACGGCCAGACAGCAGAAATTGGGAGCGGGCTTGATTCGTTTATTCGGTGATTTGTTGAACCAATTCCACGGCCTGACTACCACTGCCCATAAGGCGGCATCTGTTTCCAGCCAGTCTTTCGCCTGTGCATCGGATACCTTGTCAACTCGCTTCTCGATCATCCATTGTTCGATCAGCGCCTTATTATCATTCGAAATTTGAATGGCGACTTCAACCAAATCCAGTTCTTCGCTAATGGCAATGACCGTTCCGGCGGCAAAAAAACGGAGCAATTCCTTCCATGCAATCCGGGCCGTTTCCCTATTCAGATTGGCGCGGAGAATGTCGTCCTGATGTCGTAACTCTGGCACTGATTGTCTTCCTGTTTTCTGGGTTAATGCTAACGATGGTCCTGTACGCCAATTTTGTCCTTGTTCGCAACCCATCTATTTTACTTCGGGTGGTAAAGGCGTGACCACCCCCATGGAACTGTGATAGTTTTGCTTACCTATGGAAGATGATTCATTCGATATGAGTTTCATGCGCGAGGCGCTCGCCCTTGCTCGCGATGCCTGGGCTGCGGGGGAGGTGCCCGTCGGCGCGGTGGTGGTGAGAAATGGGGAGATTGTCGGGCGCGGTTTTAATGCGCCGATTTCGCGCCACGACCCCAGCGCCCATGCGGAAATCATGGCCTTGCGCGATGCCGCCGAGAATCTCGGCAATTACCGGCTGGTCGGGTGTTCCCTTTACGTT
>Ga0209048_10006710_pt1 | contig 10741 bp, 6 predicted proteins | sample FrelakmetCRP12CR_FD_187146 | JGI IMG/M metagenome (GOLD analysis project Ga0209048, IMG submission 187146) | Freshwater lake sediment microbial communities from the University of Notre Dame, USA, for methane emissions studies - CRP12 CR (SPAdes)... | ecosystem: Environmental > Aquatic >... | reverse complement strand
ATGCTAATTGCCGGCTTTGTAATGAGCGAGTTAATGCCGGCATACATGCCCTCACGACGCAGACCGGTCTTGTGCTCATCATAGTCGACCACATCGCCATTCATCAGTGGGATCAGATACATGCCACCGGCGAACCCAAAGCCGAAGCACAGGAAGCCGAAGGCAGCCGGGATAACGTCATGTCCGCCCAGCAGCAGGGCAAAGCAACCAATCGCGAAGACAAGGGTCATGATACGAGTACTGGTCTTGATTCCCCATTTATCGCGGCGGTTGATCCACAATACAATACCGCCGATAATGCCAACTGCCAGGGCGATGTACAGCGGCAAGCCGGATACTTTGAGCTCATCAAAGTACAGCCAGATGCCTTGCATAAGCGCCGTCTGGGCGAAGATGATTGAAAATGAAATGGTCTCGAAAACAATGAACGAACGGTTGGAGAAACATTCCTTGATGGCGGTGAAGAATGGCGGCTGTTTTTGCTCCTGGGCGAAATGCTTTTCCCGGTAGAAGAAAGTGCTAATGAATACCAACGCAGCCATCCCGATCCCGAAGCCGACCATCAACCAGCGGAAGGAGGCAATCCCGGCCGCGTCGCCTACATCCGGTTTGAATCGTTCAAGACCTATAGGAACGACGATGGTAAAGACCATGAAAATGATCTTCCATACATAGATGGTGGAGCGAGCCTTGTTCGAAACTGCCATCTCATAAGGCATGATGTAGATGTTGGTGGCGATGGATGTGTAGAGTGTATCGTAAAGGAAAAGGGCAGCCAGCATCTGGATGAACATAAGGACCTGATCGCCTTCGCTGCGGGGGAAATATACCCAGAATATAATGAAAGTCAGGGCAAAGATGGGCGCGCCGTAGCGTATGTAAGGTAGACGCCGTCCGATCTTGCTCTTGGTACGGTCGCTAATATAACCGAGCAACGGGTCGTTGACCGCGTTCCAAACGCCGAAAATGAGCCAGACAATGCCAGCCAGACCGGCGTCCAGCCCACGCAGCTTGACGAAGTAATAGGTAAGAGCGCTGGCAGCTACTAGGGACTGCTAAATAGCGGTCGCTGAATCGGCGATCGAGATCCAAATACGGCTTTGGAGAGGAACGTGCTCTTCCTGAAGTTTAGGTGGATTGTTCATGGAAATTTCCTGGTTTTAGGAGATGGTTCTTGCAAATAAGCGGGGATTATGCGAACTGTGCAGTGGATGCCCCTTTTATTACTCCCTCAGTTTGTAGATCGTCACGGTAGCTTCATAATTTATTGTTGGCAGGTAACCAACGAGCCAGCGCTCGCGATCGATTTGAAAGACTTTTTTCTGCTGGAGCTCAAACAAACTGCTCTGGCTCAATCCTGATTCTTTAAGAATATCGATGATTCCATCAGCAGGTGTTCCAGTCCGGCCGGGTATTGCCAGGCAGGTGACCTTGTTTTCGACGAGATATCGGTCGAACCTGCCAGCCGTGTACCATTGAACTAAATTGGGGTCGATCAACCCTCCCAGGTCTATCAATGAGCGCTGGCTGTAATAACGCAGAGCGCCCACATCGAAGGCAGCGCAGGTTTCACTTTCAGGGATTTGTTCACGGATATAGTCCGCCGCGGCGATGCGCACCTTAAGCATGTGCTCAAGGTTAGAATCATATATTTGATTCCAGTAAACCGTATTAGCCAGTGCAGTTATAGCCAGCCAGGCAGCCAACCAAACCTTATACCGGGAGCGGCGCACGTGCCAGATCCCCAACCCCAAGGCGAGCCACAGGGCAATATGGTTCAAGCTGGCATAGCGGCTGGCGGCTCCAAGGATAGGCAGGTAAATCATGTAGGATAGATTATGCAGGAGCGTCCAGAACATTAAGATCAGCAGAGGCAGGCGCGCCTTATCGTTCTCCCAACCCTTCGTCCTGAGAAATAATACTAACCGCTTACCGCTGATCCATAATAAAGGCAAAACCACGGTTGCCAAACCAATGATGGCCCAAATAGATAGCTTATAACTGAAGGAACCTAAACCGGGATTGACATAGAGATAAGGAGCAGGCAGAGCAAATCCGCCCAGAATAAACTCAATCGAGTATCCAACCCACATCAGCGGAAAAGCCAACCCGGGGAAACGACTCAGCCAGGCCAGCGATTCAGTGCTTGCAGTCGCGACCTGGATAGAGAGAAGGTTGCTGAAGTGCCTGCCAATTCCGCTGGTTGGAAGAAAATGCCCGGTACGCATTTTCAGGTACAGGATCCACGGGCAACAAATCAAGCCACAAACTACCCCAGCGACCAGCAGGCCGCGCCGGATGGCTCTATAGCGCCAGATATCCATCCCTCCGATTACAAGGGCCAAGATGATCCCTTCCGGGCGAGTGATGACCAGCAATCCGAGCACAGCTCCCAGCCAACCCCAACGCTGCTCGCGGTAGCACAGCAATGCCAGGATCCCTAGCGCCAAAAATAACATCGTCTCCATACCGCTCAATGCAAACCAGAGCATGTGCCCAGATAGGACCACCAGAAGGGCGCATGCCAGGGCCACTCTGGGCGAGAGAAGCGGGCGTAGCAAATGATAGATTCCGATCCCCACTCCAGCCAGGCAGGTAATCCCCACCAGCTTTGCCACCCAAAGCATGGACAGGCCAGCCCAGTTCCCAGCCGCCAGGATCAAGACCCAAAGCAAGCTGGAAGTGCCCACCCCTTTCTCGCCAGGGAAATTGAAGAAGAGCCCACCGTGCTTCGACAGGTTTTCGGCATATACGAGGTGGATATAACTATCATCCATGGGAAACTCGAGCGGCGAGGGCCACAGGTAAACGCTCGAAGCAACCAGGATGGATAACAAGATGATGGATTGAGGGAGCCAGGTCGGAAGGTCCGCCGCCAGCAACAGGGTTGGCAGCCTTGTACGAATTCCCTGTCTTTTGGTCTTTGGGTGAGATGGCAACCTGGCGTCCATAAGAACCTTTTATCCTTGTATAGATTGGTGTTTAATAAATGGGCTAATGCCCACCCTAATCATTGAAAGCCTTATTTCCGGATTTATTCATAAGTTTCATTTCTTGAATGCATTCCAGGGCAGCCTGGTCGGCCAACGCATCGATCCTTTCCATCAATCGGTCGGTTAGCTCACGCACGGCGGTTTTATCAGCTTCTTTGCAGCCCTGCAATCCTGGTAACCAGGGGCTGCCAATCTGGATATAACAACGCCCTCCGGTTTGCCAGAGGCTATGCCCCAGCTCGCCATTCTTCCGTACGGTCAAATTGTAGAGATGCTGCGCGGGGACATAAAAGCCAACCGGGATGATTGCTGCGCCGGTCATCAGCGATAATCTGACTGCCCCAGTGCCGGGCTTTACCGGCTTGCGATTTGGGTTCAACTGCCCCTCTGGGAAGATCACCACCGTTTTGCCATTTGCCAGCAGATCACTGGCCTGATCCAGAGCCGCTTTTTTCTGGTCCGGCCACACCGGAATTTGCCCGCTCCTGGCTAACAGCCATCCAAAAAATGGAATCCAAAACATATCTCCCTGGATGATAAAATACAGTTTTTCGTGCAATATAAAGGGTAGAAAAAAGCCGTCGGTGGCATTTGGGTGATTGGGGGCAATAATTTTTGGCCCCGGACCCAGAGGCAGCTCCCCGCTGACCTGGCAATCTTGAAGCAGTATGCCCTGGTATATCCGCAAAATCAATTTGGCAAGGTTGTAATAGAGTTCCATTTTTATTAGCCTTCATAAGAATCTAGTGTTTTTCGATTTCACTCTGATCTCTTTATACCGAACGAAAAGCGCCAAAACAAGTTGATTCACTGCCAAAAGACGCCAGATTAACCCGTTAATGGGGCAGGTCTAAGCTTTATCTGGCGAAACCTTTATGCCAGACATAGCATGTACCAGCAAATGGTTTTCAGCTGAGCAGACCTGCCCCGGGATTTCCCTACACCCCAGCCGGAGAAGCAGCCAAAGCTTCTTTCTCGGCTGCCATCAGCGGCGGGTTCACGATCATCGTCAACCCGGCGGCGAAGATGGCTGTGACCGCCAAGGTGGTGAGGAAGCTGACCTCCTGGATCGAGAACATCATCATCATGTACCACAACACGTAAAAGCCTATGCGCTCGACGATAAAGCCGAAGAAGTAGAACAGGAAGTACACCACCAGCCCGCCCAACAGGAAGAAGAGGATATCCAGGATGCGCCCGCCCCCCTTGCGCACCCCGATCAGGAACCAGAAGAGGAGCGGGATGAAGAAGAGCAACGAGAAGGGATTTACCACCAGAACGTAGGCGCCAGCCAGTCCAACCACAAACAGGGCAAAACTCTTGATCATGCCGTTTCTGGGTGTGGGCGGGTACACAGCGGAACGGCGCACCAGCCAGCGCCCGATGAACGAGAAGAGGCCTATGCCGGCGAGGAAGAGGATCACTGCCGGCCAGCGCGGGTTGGTCATCTCCGGCGCTCTAGGACTGGCTGGATAAAGGACATATTTATCCATTAACCCCACCGCCACAAACAGGTAAAGTAACGACACAGATGCCGCCAAAGGCAGCCACAAGCCCAGGAAGTGAGGCAGCACCTCCATCCAGCCGCCCAGCTTCGTTTTGAAGCTCCTCCTATCGATGAAATAGCTGCCCAAGAAGAACAGGGCAACGAAGCCGATCATCAGACCCCACAACGGCACACTGCGCAGCACCTGGTGGCTGCTATCGAAGTAGAGATAAGGCCCGGTTTCGCTTGGGAAGGTCTTCATCGAGAGCAATTGGCGGATGAGCGCCTCGGGGATACGGCCTGATTGGTAGAGCACATCTGCCGACTGGTATTTCATCAGGTCTTCCGGCGAATGGTAGGTCTGCCAGGCAAAGTCGCTTGCCTCTGCTGGGGTAGCCCCGGTAAAACCCAAGGCGGGGACACCTGCTGCAACAAAAGGACCCTGGTCCATGAAGGAGATTGGCACAGCCTGGCCAGTGACCTGGTCCATCACTGCCCTAACTTTTGGCACCCACAGATCGCCGGCGAGGCGAGCAGATTCCCCGGCCAGGAGCTGCAACCACAGCGGGCCGATCTTGCGGAGCTGCCCGGCAGCCTCCATATCCATGCCGTTATAGACATACTTGCCCAGGTTATCCAGCGAGATGGCGGCGATGATATTTTTCGGGTTCGAGTGCGTCTGGACGAAATGCCGCGAGCCAAGCTCGCCCGACTCCTCCCCATCGGTGGCAACGAAAACCAAGGTGTAAGGCGGCTTTCCTTCGGACCCAAAGATCTCGCCCAGGTGCAGCAAGATAGCAATCCCTGATCCGTCGTTGTCGGCACCATACACCGTTGTGCGAGCCTGGTCATGGTGGGCAGCCACCACGATCTCCTTGGGCGACTCGCCTGGGAGCCGGCAGACCACGTTGCGCATGGGCACAGGGCGGCTATAGTTGACCACCTGCCACTCGTCGATCTGGCAGTCCCAGCCGAAGCTAGCAAACTTATCCTTGAGCCACTCTACTGCCAGCTTGCTGTTTGGCATTCCACTGGACCGATAGGGAAACTCGTTGACAAATTCTTCCTCAAGCGCATAGGCGCGCTGCCCGTCAAAACGCAAGGCCGCCGGGGCATAGGTTGCCTGCACTTGCGGTGCGGCGCTGCAGGCCGCGAGCAGCAAGACGAAGGTTGCGAAGATGATCAATTTTTGGATGTTCATTCTGCCCTCCTTTTTCGAGGTATCCTTCTGACTCTTTCATTAGATCAACATGTCTGGCGCTCTCAACGTAATGCCGCTTCCAGCCCCGAGAGCATACTATCCAGCATACCCAGCACCTGCCGAGCCTCCGCTTCCTGGATGATCAAGGGAGGCAGCACCTGGATCACTGAAGGGTCGTTGTTGGCGTATATGGTAAGCAACCCAACGCGGAAACCGGCGACGGTCATCCAGGGACCGCAGCGCGGGTCGACAAATTTCAAACCCATCATCAGGCCACGCTGGCGGGCTTCCACAAGGACGCCCGGATGTTTTTCGAGCAACACGGAGAACCCCTGCTTGAAAACATCCGCCATGGCGCACACATGCTTCAAGAATCCCGGCTCCTCCAGCATATCCAGTACTTCCAGCGCCACAAAGCAACCCACCTCGGCGCCTCCGAAGGTCGAAATGTGGATGAACGGGTTCTCATGCAGAAAGGCGTCGAGGTGATCAGCGTACAGGGTGGCGGAAATGGGGTAGATCCCGCCGGAAAGCCCCTTGCCGGTGACAATGATGTCCGGCGCCACGCCATAGGTATCGATGCCCCAGACCCGCCCGCAGCGGCCCAGCCCGGTCTGCACCTCGTCCATGATCATCACAGCTCCCCAGCGGTCGCACAGGCGGCGCACGCCAGCATAGAAATTCTCCGGTGGGATGGCGATGCCGAGCGTGGCGGGGATGGTCTCGAAGATCACCGCGGCCGTGTCGTCTCCCATGACCGATTCCAATGCCGGCAGGTCTCCAAACGGGATCTGGACAAAGCCAGGCGAGAGCGGCTCGAAAGGCTTGCGGTAGGCTTCGTCGCCGGCAGCAAGGGCCAACCCGGTGTGACCGTGATAGCCGCCCAAGGCAGAGATGATTTTCGGCCTTTTTGTATGCGCGCGCGCCAGCTTGAGAGCCATGTCGATAGCCTCACCCCCTGAAACGCCGAAAACGACGCGGTTGATCTCCCCCGGCGAGATGCCCGCCAGGCGCTCTGCAAGTGCGGCGCGCGGCGCGCTCATCAGGTGGTGGTTTCCAATATCGTAAGACGCCATGGCGCGCTGCAAGGCTGCCATGACGCGCGGGTTACGGTGACCCAGGTTGAAGACGCCTCCGTTGCAGTGGCAGTTGATCAGCCGCTTACCGTCCAAATCGGAAAGGGAGATGCCCTCCCGCTCGCCGCCGACAAAATCGATGCCAGCCTGGGCGAAGAAGGCGGCTTTCCCGCTTGAGACGTGGCGGGCGTAACGCTCGATGATATCTGCTTTGGGTTCGTGCCTGTCGGATAACATAATCGCCTCCAGTTCTTTTTATTAATATTTTTTTATTGAAGAGAGCCTCTCGTCCCTATTTTTGGATTTGACGCATACGGAGTGCAGCCGAAAACTGCGGATTGAGTTCAGAAAGCGAAGGGAGCCTGGCAAATGAGTCTTTGACATTTTTGTAGCCTGCGTCTCTGCGACCGGCTTATCGCCTGATATGACCCGGCAGGATGTACGGGTAATCGAGGTGCAACATCTTCCTCCGGACGAAGCGGTCGAAGCGGCGCATGCCGAGATACAGCCGCCAGATGACCTGGTCCTCGCGGTAATAATCGCTCACCTCCTTCTCGGTGATCTGAGCCAGGCCATCTCCACCTCGAGTGATGTATTCATTGGCTGCCGCGACCAGGTCTGGGATCAGCTCCTGGCGCTGCTCCTTGTAGAAGTTGGCGATCAAGTCGATCGTGACCTTACGCGCATCGTAATAACGGGTAACGACATCCTGCAGGAATAGTGCACGCAGGATCCACACCAGGTAGGGCGGCGCAGAGCGCAAGAATAGCTCCGCATTCAACTGCTCCACTCCGTGCAGCCGCATGATCGGCGTGCTGGTATCGATGTAAAATAAGGTCGCCCCCTCACTTAAGCCAGGATGTCCCGAGTCGAACTCGTCGATTGCCCAATTGGAGATCTGCCCGTCGATGCCTACCTGGCACTCGGCGCTGAGGCGGTTGAAAGCCCACACCTTGTGCAGCTCCATCAATACCAGTTTGAAAAGGCTAACGATCTGCGGCGGCGGCAGGATTTGCAGGGCGTTGTTACCGATCGATTCCGGAAGCAGCCGCTTCTGGATGATGTAGAAGATCGGGCGCCCACTCTCGGAGATGAATAGGGCGTAACCATACGGCGGCATGTGCAGCCCGACCTGATTTTCCAGCAACCGGTTGTATTCCAGGTAGGTATCCACATAGGGCTTTAGCTCGTCAAGGGTCTCGAAGCAGCACATACGCTTGAAGGCCAGATCGTGCAAGCCCTCCACCTGGATCTCGAAGACGGTGCTGATCTCGCCGTAACCCAACACGTGACAGGGAATGCGGCTCGACTGCGGATTTAGCGGGTCCAGGCCGCGCTCAAAATCCTGTAGCAGCCCACTCTGCACCTGGTAGCCGCGTGGATTCTGAAAACTGAGCTCAGAAGTTTGAGTGACCATATTCGCCTCCTAAATTTGCTCACGACAACGGTTATCAACCATCAGGGTGCCCCAAGGGCAACCCCGATCTGGCTCTCATCCGGACGAAGATCCGCCAGCGTAATCCTGGCCAGCGTTTCGTCAGGAAAGGATTTTTACATCATGCCATCCCTACAGCAGTAGCACCTGCGGGCTGCTCTGACAGCTTCAGCTTCATGAAAACCCACGGGGCGACGAATATCGCCCAAAAGGTGACCGCGCTGTAACGGAGATAACGCAAAACCAGGCCGATGGCAGTCTGATCCGCTGCCACCAAACCAAAGAGCATATCCAGTCCCAGGTAAATGCCTAAAACGCCAGCGATCCCTAGCAGGTAACGGGCAACTCGCTGCCATCCTGAGCCACGAGCCTGAAAATGCAAGTGCGCTCGCATGAGCACATAGCCTGCCACGGCGCCGAAGAGCGCGCCTGCCAGAGAGATGTAATCCGACATGCCGCGCGCATGCAGCGCAAACTTCGCCCACTGCGGCGGATCCGGAAAGAGGGCGATCAGCAGGTTGATGATCCAACCGGTCAGGATCATCACGATGGAGAGGACAAAACCGACGCGGATCTGCCCGCCGGTGGAAAGCTTCTCCAGCCTAGAGATGGCCCATCGCTCACCCACGGCGAAGATCACGATCACCGCCAGGCCGATCAGCCAGCCGGCCAGCACATCCGTGGGGAAGTGGACAGCCAGGTAGATGCGGGACAGGCCGATCATCCCCACCAATACAGCCACCAGAGCCCACAGCCAATCCTTTTTCAGGCTATAGGCCAGGTAGCCCCACACAGCCAGCGAATCACTGGCGTGGCTGGAGGGAATACCGTAAGAGGTCTCCTCTGCCAAGACCTTGACATTACCGATCCAGAAAGGCCGGGGCTGGTGCAGGAGCTGCTTGAAACCCAACGCCAGGAAATCGGTACTGATCAGCACCAGCAGGAGACGGAAGCCGAGCCGGGCGTCGACCACCCAGTACACGAATGGAATGAGAAGCAGGTAGAATTGGACCGTCCCCAGAAAAGTGAAGAATTTCATCACGCCGTCGAAGGCGGGGCTCATCATTTGCAGAACCTGGATAATCTGGATGCCAAGGATATAAATTGGGTTCACGGAAATCCTCCTTATTTATGGTTCAATTATCTGAAATCTATTTTTCGCGAAGAAAGCCTTTATGGCGCGCTTATCCCGCGATGGGACAGTATGCGAGGGCTTTTGTTATAGTATCCATATGTCGGACTGCCAAAACCAGTGTTTTAACTGCCAAAAGACGCCAAATTATCATATAAACAGGCCTTATGACCAAAGCCTATGGGAAAAAACCTCACAGGTCTTAAAGACCTGTGAGGTTTGAAGAGTGAAGCAGGGTATAGGGGTTGCCTAAGCGGGTACTTTCTCCATTTCACCTAATGCGCGCGCCAATGAACGGATGGCAGAACGGCGGGTGCGGTTGAAGGTTCCCTCCGAGATGTACAAGCGCATCATGATCTCGCGGTTAGACACTTCCTCCAGATAAGCATCGCGCAAGATCAGGTAAGGGTACCACTCGCGCGGCGGTGGATCGCGGGGGATTGCCCCATCTGGGCGAAGCATTTCGATCGCTTCCAACATGACCTCGTGTACTACTTTGCCGCGCTCCAGATGAGTGGCCTGCCCGCCAGGCAGGTGAGCGCCCACCAGCCCCAGGTGAACCAGGGGCGAGTCACCAAGCCGTGTGTAATCGCAGAGGTTGCGCAAGGCGTCTTCCACCATCTCGGCGGACACAGGAGAGTCTGCATGGCTGATAGGTGAAGGCTCGGCGAGGTGAGCAATTTGGGACATCTTCTCTCCTTTCCGGCGGGCGCTGGCGATGAGTTCACCCATCCGGTCAGTCAAGTTGAGCAGGCTGGTCACTTCATCCACGGAGTAGCGGACACCATTCGCTGGGCGGCCAAGCAACAGAGCGCCGACTTGTTCCGCCTCGGCGTAGAGCGGCACCAGCAAGGTCGCTTCTTCCAGGGGAGGCTGGAACTGGCCCGGAGCAAGGTGCACGACATCATCAGCGGCAAAATCGGCGGGGTCGAGTACGATTGGACCACTATACCAACGGTATACGGCGGCCTGCCGCACGATGTCTTTCTGAAAGAGGAGGATCATTCCGTATATAGCGCGCGCGCCAGTACACAGAGGCCCCAAGACCTGCGCCAGGTTTTCATCCAAATCTACCCCCTCGCCGGCCAGCCAAACCAGGCGTTGCAAGTTGGAACGCAGCTGGCGCGCCTCCTTACGAAAGAACATCCGATCCAGCAAACGCGCGGCTGTCGACATCAACGAGTGGGTAATCACAGCTAAGACAGGGATAAAAACGACTATCGCCTTTGGCGCCTGGTAAGCAAGGATCAGGATCACGCTGGCTGATAGGTACACCAGCACTACCAGCGCAAGTAGAAGGAGGTTGTAGTAGAAATCGCGCTGAATGGTGTGCCCTTCCATCATGGCGCTATAGCGTGCCACGTCATAGCCGATGATCACAATAGGGATGAGCACTAAAATAGCGATAACGACCATTG
>Ga0209048_10006709_pt1 | contig 10741 bp, 7 predicted proteins | sample FrelakmetCRP12CR_FD_187146 | JGI IMG/M metagenome (GOLD analysis project Ga0209048, IMG submission 187146) | Freshwater lake sediment microbial communities from the University of Notre Dame, USA, for methane emissions studies - CRP12 CR (SPAdes)... | ecosystem: Environmental > Aquatic >... | reverse complement strand
CGGCCCCGGCTATGCCGGAACGGCGGTCCTTCCTTGGTTCCGCCGCAACTCGCTGCTGCTGTCCCGTTCGCATCGCACTTGTGGCGACTGGCTCCAAACTTGTATTCAGGGGCGACGAACAGAACTTTTCAGGGCGCGAGGGCGAAACCGTGACCTATTGCTGCGGCATTCTTGTGCGGGACGGGCTCGTCATGATTGCCGACACACGCACCAACGCCGGGCTCGACAATGTCTCGACTTTCCGCAAACTGCATCTCTTCGAGGCGCCGGGCGAGCGCGTCATGATGCTTGCGACCTCCGGCAATCTGTCGGTGACGCAGGGGGTGCTCAATCTCATTTCCGACGGGCTCGCTGATCCGGCCACCGGCGAGCCAGAGCGTCTCATGGAAACGCCCACAATGCTTCAGGCGGCGCAACTCATAGGACGCGCCGTTCGCCAATCGCGAGAGGTCGCCGGAGATGCGGCGGAGCAGTCGGGAGTAAGCTTCGATGTGGCGCTGCTCTTTGGCGGGCAGATAAGGGGCGGGGCCCTTAGGCTCTTTATGATTTACACGGCCGGCAATTTCATCGAATGCACGCAGGACGCGCCTTACCTGCAAATAGGCGAGCATAAGTATGGAAAGCCGATCCTCGACAGAGCTGTGAGCTTCGAGACCGACATTTACGATGCGCTGAAAATCGGGCTCATATCGATGGATTCGACCATGCGATCCAATATTTCGGTCGGCCTGCCGATCGATGTCGCGCTGCTGCGACGCGACGCGCTGAAAACCGAGGTTGCGACGCGAATAGACGGCTCCGATGCTTACTTTCGCGATTTGCGCGAACGCTGGTCGCAAGCGCTGAAAGCCGCTCATATCGCCATTCCCCCGCCGCCTTATGGCGGTTTGCGCTCGTGACGGAAACTTTGCGCGCGGGGGAAGATGCGGTTGCGCGCGCGGCGAAGGTCTTGCGGGAGGGAGGCCTCGTCGCTTTCCCTACCGAGACGGTTTACGGCCTCGGCGCCGACGCCTCCAGCGCGCGGGCGACCGCCCGGATTTACGAGGCCAAGGGCCGGCCCTCGTTCAATCCGCTTATTGCTCATGTCGGCGATCTCTCGGCCGCTTTGCGCGAAGCGACACTGCCGCCCATCGCGATCCGGCTCGCGGAAGCCTTCTGGCCCGGTCCTTTGACGCTTATAGCGCCCGCGGCGCCAGGGGGCGCTGTCTGCGAGCTTGCGCGGGCGGGCCTCGGAACTGTCGCCGTGCGTGTCCCCGCGCATCCCGTCGCGGCGGCGTTGCTGCGCGCCTTCGGCGGCCCGATCGTTGCGCCCTCCGCCAATCTGTCGGGCCATGTCAGTCCAGTGACCGCCGAGCATGTCGCGGCCGATCTTTCCGGAAAGGTCGACCTCATTCTCGATGGAGGGAGAACGCCTGCGGGGCTGGAATCGTCCATCGTTTCCTTCGTTGAAGAAACGCCGCGCCTTCTTCGTCCGGGCGCCATCGCGCGCGCCGAATTGGAAGCAGTTCTTGGCCGAGACATTCCCGACGCCTCATGCGGCGTTGACAAAATTCTCGCGCCCGGGATGACAGCGACGCATTACGCGCCGCGTGCGCGTCTGAGGCTCGAGGCGGAATCTCTGGAGCATGGCGAAGCGGGGCTGGATTTCGGCGGCGCGCTGAGTCGCGCCGCGCACGGCCAGGAGCTTATTCTCGATCTGTCGCCCGCCGGCGATCTCGTCGAAGCGGCGGCGAATCTCTTCGCCTATTTGCGAGCCTTGGATGTGCAAGGCGCAGCGCGCGTCGCCGTCACGCCAATTCCGCGTCACGGGTTGGGCGAGGCGATAAACGACCGGCTGCGGCGCGCCGCAGCTCCGCGGTAGATCAGGCGGCGGCCGCCTGCCCGTTTTCGTGCAAGTGGAAGTCTGAGGTCGCGGGCTCCGGCATGGCGCGCAACGAATGGCTTTCGTAGCCTCTTGCAGCGAGCGCTCCTCCGCCCACGGCAGACATTTCCACGACGAGACGAGTCGTATTGTTGAGCACCGGCGGGATAGCCCAACGGAACGCAGGCCCGCCGACAGCGAAGGAGCGCAGCGTCGCCTTGCGCGCCTCGTTGTTCTCATAGCCCATTCGGGCGTTCCAGCCGCGCTGTGGCTCCTGCCAATCGTTAGCAACCACAATCGGACCGCGCAGCACGCGCGACTGCAGCTCGGTGCGCTCGACCAGCGCGACTTCGCCGGACTTGGCGCCCGTCAACGTAAAGAGCGCCGGCCGGGCCAGGGGTTCGCGCGACAGGAGATCGATCGCGTCGTCGAACGTCGCGCAGGTTTCGAAGGCGTAGCGAAGTAGATGGTCCGGCGGCCAGCCGTCCGCACGCAACAGAGCGCCCGTCAGATTGATCGCCGCGTCATATGGCAACAGCCACAGGCCATTTGTGCGGCGGCGCATGGGCGCCTGATTGATGACGGCGCAGAAGCGTCCTGGAGCCATGGCCGTCAGCACACCGACCGCGCCTGGCCAGGTGACGTTGTAAAAGTCGCCCGCCGGACCAGATTGCCAAGCAACCTCAACGCATTGGCCCAATCCACGAAAGGGCCAGTCAAGAGAACGCCGCAGCACGGGCGCGCCTGCCGCGTCTGAATCGGCTGAAGTGGTGCAGGCGAAAAGATAGGAGAGATTGAGCGTCATGGCGCCGTGAAAGCCGAGCTCGTTCGCGATGTGCTCAAGTTCCGCCCGATAGGCTGACGCGGAACGCGCAAGCCAAACGGAAACAAGCCTGTCGATCGGCGCAAGGCAGACGTGGCTCCATCTCGGCGCCGGAGCCAGGCAGGCGTCGCGCAGGACTGCCGCCGCGGCGGCTCTCGATATCGCATGCGCGATAGGGCCCCCGTCCCGGACATCCACGAGAGGAATCGGCTGCATCGCTCTCTCCAATTGCGTAACTGTCATCGAACCGAGATGACTTTCACATATTGCTGTCACAATATAGTTCAATCTTGAGTTATAGCTAAGCTGGCGCTGTTGCTTTGGGTGCTGTAAACGCTTGGGCTCTGAAAAACGCCGTTTGGGGTGAGAATGGCTTCAGCAGCCCTTCAAGGCGCATGGATTGCGCTCCGAGAGCATCAGCGAGAATTGAGCGGAGTGCGCGCTCTCGATCTCTTCGCGCGCGGACCCGATCGTTTCAAAAACTTCTCCGTTCCGCTCGACGATTTCCTGTTCGATTTCTCCAAGCACAAGATCACGCAGAAGACGGTTGACCTGCTCGTTGCGCTTGCGCGGGCGAGAGATATCGAGCGGCGCCGCAGCGCGCTCTTCGGCGGCGAGCGGGTGAACAACACCGAGGGGCGCGCGGCGATGCATATGGCGTTGCGCGATCTCTCCGCGCGGCCGCTCTATGTCGAAGGCGTCGACGTGCGCGCGCAGATCGAAAAGGAGCGAGAAAAGCTTTACGCATTCGCGCGCGATGTACGCTCCGGCGCATTGAAAGGCGCGACGGGACTTCGCTTTACCGACGTCGTCAACATCGGCATTGGCGGATCGGATCTCGGGCCCGCCATGGCGGCGCGCGCTTTATTTCCGTTTCGGGGCGAGGGTCCGCGTGCGCATTTCGTGTCGAACGTCGACGGCGCCGACATCGCCGATACGCTGGAATCGCTCGATCCTGCCCGAACGCTGTTCATCGTGTCGTCCAAGACCTTCACCACTCAAGAAACGATGACAAACGCCGCTTCTGCGCGCGCCTTCGTTGCGCAACAGCTTGGCGAAGCGGCGGTGGGCGATCATTTCGCCGCAGTCTCCACGCGTCTCGACAAGGTCGCCGAATTCGGCATTGCGCCAAACCGCGTGTTCGGCTTCTGGGATTGGGTCGGCGGACGCTATTCGATCTGGTCGTCGATTGGGCTTGCGCTCGTCATCGCCATTGGGCCAGAAAATTTTACGCAGTTCCTGCAAGGCGGGTCCGATATCGACGAGCATTTTCGCTCGGCGCCGCTCGAACGCAATATCCCCTCGCTCATGGGCCTGCTTGGAGTGTGGCATCGCAATGTCGAGGGCTGCGCGGCGCATGCCGTAATCCCCTATGATCAGCGTCTCGCGCGCTTTCCTGCTTATTTGCAACAACTCGATATGGAATCGAACGGCAAATCCGTCACGCGCGGGGGCGAACCCGTGGAAAACGCCACCGGCCCGGTGATCATTGGAGAACCGGGAACGAACGGGCAGCACGCTTTTTTCCAGTTGTTGCATCAGGGGACGGACGTAACGCCGATTGATTTCCTGATCGCCGCCGAGCCGATCGACGCTGACGCGCATCACCACGCGCTACTCTTCGCCAATTGCCTCGCGCAGAGCGAAGCCTTCATGCGCGGACGCACGCTCGACGAAGCCAAAGCGCAATTGCGCCATCAGGGACTCTCTGCAGCAGAGGTGGAAAGGCTCGCGCCGCATAAAGTATTTCGCGGAAATCGGCCGAGCAGCACGCTTCTTTATCGCCGTCTCGATCCGCGCACGCTGGGACGGCTTGTCGCCCTCTACGAGCACAAGGTTTTTGTGCAATCCGTGATTTGGGACATCAATCCCTTCGATCAATGGGGCGTGGAGCTCGGCAAGGAGCTTGCAAATCGTCTCGCGCCCATCGTCGAAAACGCAAAGACTTCGACGGAAGGGCTCGACGGTTCGACGGCGGGATTGATCGAGTGGCGGAGACGTCACTAGCCTTAGTGCCCGAGCGAGAAATGCGTCCATTTGAAAAACGCGGATAGCACTTTGATCGCGAGGCCGATAAATCCCGAGCCGCCATAAAAGCCGCTTTTGTTCAATTGAACATATACCAAGCCAGGCTTCTCCGAATGATTGGTCAATTCGCAGACGAAGAAGCCTTCGCGCGCTCTCATTGAATCGAACAATATTTTCGTCGATCTACCGAATTCGCGGAATTTGCCTTTCAATCCGCGCTTTCCCGGCGAACTTGCGGAGATCAGCAATTCCTCATGGGCTTTTGTGCGCTTGGCGTCGAAGACGATAGCTTTATAGTCGTCGGGATGACACTGGCTCGTCGGTCTCAGTTTCGAGTGCAGATTGACCGTCGCCGCAATGACGTTGCCAAGCGCAAAATCCTGACTTTCGCCAGGCTCCAGACGCTCCACCCACACCATCGTGCGTCCGGAAAGGCAGAGAATGGCGGGCGTCTCGGAACGTTCGATTTCGGCCGTCTCATAAACATAAGGCGCGCGCGACCAGCTCATCGTGGAAGCGTCGCAAGAGACCGACCGTATGTCGGCTTCGGCGCTGGAGCATAGATAGGAGGGCTGCAAAAATCGCAGCGGCGGCGCTCCGCTTTTCGCCATATCCGCGAGGTCGATCTTTTCGACGACGTTTCCGTCGCCGGCCGTCAGCAGCACTTCTCTTTGCCGGCCGAGCGTCTTGATCATATTCAGCTTCACGTCGCCGCCGCCGCAAAGCATGAGCATGAACACGCTGAGCTCGTTTCCGATCCATGAGCGCTTCGGGATCGGATGGGGCGCTTGCCGCACGATGTTTTTGGTGCCGGGCAAGCGCGCGACCGACCGGCCGGGTCGGTCGAAAAAGGCCGTGTTCGGCCCAAGCGTCACCACGAGCCCTTCGCCGCCTTCCAAAGGGTGGAAGTCGCTCTCGCCCTCCTTGAGCGCAAGGCGCGTCAAATTGAAAAACGGATCGCGCATGAGATTGGCCTCGGATCGAGTCGAACGCTTATGCCGCAAATCAGATTAATTTGACGTCTTGTCCGCGCTGTCATTCCCGACGCTCGCGCAAGCGAGCCATCGGAAATCCAGAGCCCAGGCCTGCATCTATCTACACTTGCATCTGGCTTTCCGGTCGGGCCTATCGCCCGCCGGGAATGACAGCGTTGCGATTAAAGCGGAGGAGCCTCGGCGCCCAGTCCTTACACGTCCAAATTCGCGACGTTGAGCGCATTTTCCTGGATGAATTCGCGGCGCGGCTCCACGACGTCGCCCATCAGCTTGACGAAGATGTCGTCGGCTTCCGCCGCCTCTTTCACCTTCACCTGCAAAAGCGAGCGCACGTCACGGTCGAGCGTCGTCTCCCACAATTGTTCCGCGTTCATCTCGCCGAGACCTTTATAACGTTGGATCGTGAGACCCTTCCGCCCCTGGCTGTTCATGGCGTCGTACAGCCCGAGCGGACCGTCGACCGCAACCTCGTCGCCGCGCCGGATAAGCGCAGCCGGGCCGGTGAAGATATCGCGCAGTGCGACGGCGCGTTCATGCAGCTTGCGCGCCTCTGAGGAAGCGAGCAGGGCGGCGTCCAGAACGACTGCGTGCTCTACGCCGCGCAGCGTGCGACGGAAGACGAATCCGCCGTCGCGCGTCGCGCCGCTCCAACCGCGTTCTGTTTCTTCCGCGATAGCGTCAAGCCGCCGCGCGACTTCGGCCGCGAGCGCCTGCGCTGCGCCTTCTTCCGGCGGAAGCGGCGCGAGCGCGCCCGCAATCGCCGCTTGTTCGACGACTCCGCGGTCATATCGAGAATGTAGGCTGGCGATGATCTGCCGGAAGGCGCGCGCGTCTTCGAGGATCGTGCGCAGATCGGCGCCGGCGCGGTCTTCGCCGGAGCCGCAACGCAACATGCTCCCCTCGAGCAGACTGTCGATGAGATAATCCTCCAGCGCGCGTTCGTCTTTCAGATATTGGGTCGATTTGCCTTTTGTGACCTTGTAGAGCGGGGCCTGTGCGATGAACACATGTCCGCGGTCGATCAACTCCGGCATTTGACGATAGAAGAATGTGAGGATTAGCGTTCTAATATGCGCGCCGTCGACGTCGGCGTCGGTCATGATGATGATCTTGTGATAGCGCAGCTTGTCGGCGTTGAATTCGTCGCGTCCGATGCCCGTGCCTAGCGCCGTGATCAAAGTGCCGATCTGTTCTGAGCCCAGCATTTTGTCGAAGCGCGCGCGCTCCACATTGAGGATTTTGCCGCGGAGGGGTAGTACCGCCTGATATTCGCGATTGCGTCCCTGTTTTGCGGTTCCGCCGGCGGAGTCTCCCTCGACGATAAACAGCTCCGCCTTTTCTGGATCGCGCTCCTGGCAATCCGCGAGTTTTCCCGGAAGATTGGCCACGTCGAGCGCGCCCTTGCGCCGTGTGAGTTCGCGCGCCTTGCGAGCGGCTTCGCGCGCGGCGGCGGCCTCGACGACTTTGGATACGATGTTCTTGGCGTCAGCCGGATGTTCTTCGAGCCACTGGCCGAGCAGCTCGTTCACGACGTTCTCGACAGCCGGACGCACTTCCGACGAAACGAGCTTTTCCTTCGTCTGCGACGAGAACTTCGGATCGGGCACCTTAACCGAGAGAACGCAGGTTAGCCCCTCGCGGCAATCGTCTCCGGTGAGATCGACCTTTTCGCGTTTCGTGAGGCCAGAGGTTTCGGCGTAACCGGTGATCTGACGCGTCAGCGCGGCGCGGAAGCCCGCGAGATGCGTGCCGCCGTCGCGCTGCGGGATGTTGTTGGTGAAGGCAAGCACGTTTTCGTGGTAGCTGTCGTTCCACCAGAGCCCGACTTCCACCGCAATGTGCTCGCGCTGGCCGTTGATGAGAATGGGCGCAGCGACGAGTGGCGTCTTAGCGCGATCGAGATAGCGCACAAACGCCTCCAGCCCTCCCTCATAGAAAAGTTCTTCTTTCTTGATTTCTGCGTGGCGCGCGTCGGTCAGCACAATACGCACGCCGGAATTCAGGAAAGCGAGTTCGCGCAAACGATGTTCGATCGTCGCATAGTCGAACTCGACCATGGTGAAAGTCTGCGGCGAGGGCAGGAAGCTCACTTCTGTGCCGCGCTTGGGCTTTTCGTTTTCCATCGGCGCATCGCCGACGACGGCGAGCGGCGCGACTGCGTCGCCATTCGCAAATTCCATGGAATATTCTTTGCCGCCTCGCCAGATGCGCAGCTTCAACCAGATCGAAAGCGCATTCACCACCGAGACGCCGACGCCGTGGAGGCCGCCGGAAACCTTGTAGGAGTTCTGATCGAATTTACCGCCGGCGTGCAACTGCGTCATAATGACTTCGGCTGCGGAGACGCCTTCTTCCCTATGAATGTCGGTCGGAATGCCGCGTCCGTTGTCCGTCACCGTGCAGGAGCCGTCGGCGTTGAGCGTCACCGTCACGAGAGTCGCATGTCCCGCAAGCGCCTCGTCGATAGCGTTGTCCACCACTTCGTAAATCATGTGATGGAGGCCGGTGCCGTCGTCTGTGTCGCCGATATACATGCCGGGACGCTTGCGCACGGCGTCGAGCCCGCGCAGCACCTTGATGGACTCGGCCCCATATTCGGGCGGCGCGGCTGCGGGCCCGTTATTATTCTCCAAGTTTTCGCTCATGTTTTTCCGGTTCTGGGAGAGGGCCAAACGGCCTTGATTCGTGAGCGCAATTCTACCCTGAAACGGGGCGTCAATGCACGCACTAAAACGCCTTTGAAATAATTGATTTTTCAAGCGTTTCCAGCGCGTTTTCGCCTAGCGCCGCTCCACCTTTCCGGGCGTCACGCGTAAGAGATCGGCGCGGGTTTGCAGGGACTCGAACAATCCAGGATCGGCGCCGGTCATCCACACCTGTCCGCCAAGCCGGCCCAATTCGTCGAAAAGCGCCTCGCGGCGCCTCACGTCGAAATGCGCGGCGACCTCGTCGAGGAGAAGCAACGGCGCAATGCCGCTCATGGCGGCGACGAGACGGGCGTGTGCGAGGACAAGCCCCGTCAGCAGCGCTTTCTGCTCTCCCGTGGAGCAGGCGCGCGCCGCTTCGCCCTTCGGGCCATGCCGCACGGCAAGATCGCTCGCATGCGGGCCGATCAGCGTCCGACCGGCGGCCGCGTCCCGGCGGCGCGAGGAAGCGAGCAGGGCGCGGTAATGTTCTTCGACTCGCAACGCGGGCTCGCGAGCGAGCATTTGCTCCAGCTCGCCTTCCAATGCGATCTCCGCCCAAGGGAAAGGCGAAGCGTCGTCCCGCGAGGCGACGATCAACGACGCAAGGCGAGAAACCGTTTCCGCGCGTCCGGCTGCGACTCCGACAGCGAGCGCGGCGACTTCGTTTTCGGCGGCTTCGAGCCAGCGTCGATCCGGGACGCCTTCCTCCAGAAGCCTGTTGCGGTTTCGAAGCGCCTGTTCGAGTCGATTGACGCGCGCGCCGTGATCGGAGTCGACTCCGAGCGTGAGACGGTCGAGAAAGCGCCGGCGGTCGCCCGCAGGACCCGCGAACAAGCCGTCCATCGAGGGCGTGAGCCAAACGACGCGGATGTGATCTGCGAAGGCGCGCGCGGAGGAGACGGGCGCGCGGTCGATCCTGTAGCGGCGCGCCGCGCTTTCGCTCGTTCCGCTGGGTTCGAGCCCATGGCCGAGCTGCGTCCCGCCGGACTCCATTTGGATCTCGATGGAGACCGCGAAACCGCCAGAGCCCTCTCGGCGGGCGCATTCGCCGATCTCGGCCCGACGCAACCCCCGTCCCGGCGAGAACATGGATAATGCTTCCAGAATATTGGTCTTACCCGCGCCGTTTTCGCCGGTCAGGGCGATAAGTCGCGACGCGAGCCCAAAATCGGCAAAGACATAGGAGCGGAAATCGCTCAGCGTCAGCCGGCGCACAATGGGCTGTGAGATGGCGTCGATTCTTTCATGCAAGGTCATGTATTTCGCTTTGCCACGCCGATACGCCAGGCGCCAGCGGCAATCTTCGATCTCGAAATGGACGGTAAGAGGAATTGCGCAAGCGTGGCGATAACTCTACAAGATACCGTCCCAGACAGGGTTCAGAGATGCGTCGGCTTTAGTTTTGCGTTGTTTTTCTCGCTTTTGCGCTGATCGTTCAGACGGCGGCCAGCGGGATCGGCGCGTCGTCCATCACGGCGGCCGGAGGCGTTTCGTTTTCGCCCATTTGCGAAGGCGGCCGCGCAAGCGAAAGCCGCCTTCCTGCGAGTCACAAGTCACACAAACATGATTGCCTGGCGTGCCAAGCCTGTGCGAGCGGCGTTCCTTTCGCGCCGTCATTTAGCTCCATAAGCCATTGCGTTTTTCGGCCCGAATTGCGCGCTCGTTTCGAAACGTCGTTCCCGGCTCCTCTTCGATCACTATTCGCGCGCGCGCATCAGCCGCGGGCGACTCCGCAGAGTTTCATCTGAAATTGTGGTAGGGTGGCGACCGGCGTCTACCAGCTCAATGTTTACGCATGGTCGTCTTTGCAGAATGTCTTGACGTTCGACCGATAGCCGCGTCCGCGAGATGCGAGATCAGGCTCGCCAAATATTGCAAGGAGGCTTTGAGATGACTTCCGCTTATGTGCAAATGGCGCGGGTAGCGTCGCCGGTTGAATTTGCGGCCAGTTACCGTCTCATCTGGCGCTGGCATTTTTACGCCGGCCTGTTCTGTCTGCCGTTCATCGTCATATTGGCGTTATCTGGCTCCGTCTATACTCTTCAAGCCGCAGATCGACGCGTTTCTTGATCGCGATTTCGATCATCTTGCTTTATCCGGTCGACCAAAGACGCTCGACGAGCGGGTCGAGGCGGCGCTCGCGGCGAATTCGAACGCTCGCGTCGTGGGCGTAGAACTGCGCGACGATCCTACGGACGCGACGCGCGTGCGTCTGATGACGTCGGAAGGAACAGAATTACGCGTGCTCGTGCGGCCCGACACGCTCGAGATCCTGAGAACGGAGATGCAGAAGAGTCGTCTCACTTCGATCATGCATGATCTGCATGGCGAGTTGCTGATTGGCGAC
>Ga0209048_10006708_pt1 | contig 10741 bp, 6 predicted proteins | sample FrelakmetCRP12CR_FD_187146 | JGI IMG/M metagenome (GOLD analysis project Ga0209048, IMG submission 187146) | Freshwater lake sediment microbial communities from the University of Notre Dame, USA, for methane emissions studies - CRP12 CR (SPAdes)... | ecosystem: Environmental > Aquatic >... | reverse complement strand
GACGGCCAACAATGGCGCGCCGCTGCCGAACGGGTTTCCGGACGACGCTTCCAGGTTGGCCAAGCTGATGCGCAATGATGCGCAAGTACAACTCGCCTTCATGGCCGTGGGTGGCTGGGACACACATGCAAACCAGGGCGCTGCCACGGGACAGTTGGCCAACCGCCTGCAGCCACTGGGGCAGGGACTATCAGCGCTGGCGACAGGCCTGGGGCCGGTCTTCGACGACACGGCCGTGGTGGTGATGTCGGAGTTCGGACGCACGGTGCGGCAGAACGGCAATGGCGGGACGGACCACGGTCACGGCAACGTGATGTGGCTGATGGGTGGGCGAGTGGCCGGCGGCAAGGTGCATGGCAGGTGGCCGGGCTTGGACGGTGGCGCACTCTACGAAGGCCGCGATCTGGCCGTCACCACGGATTTCCGGCAGGTCCTGGCGGAGGTCTGCGAGTGGCACGTAGGACTGCCGGATGTGCAACTCGCCGCGGTGTTCCCGACCTTCGAGTGGAGTCCGTTGAATCGGCTCAGTGTCATTCGTGCTTGAAACGCTTCTGAGCCAGCGAAATCGTCTCTGTGCGGCGTATGTACAGAGGATCCGCACGGGCAACTTCGATCGTCGAGCAGATCACGATTGCGCAATCACCGCAGCACTTTTGGGTACCCGGGCTTTGGGCGCAGCGGTTCGACGGCGGCAGCTCCTTTATTTGGGTTGCGCGCTCCTAGCATCAATGAGAGGCTAGTTAATGGAGCAACGTCGCTGGTTCCTTAGCCGCCCTTGGTCAGCATCCGCTGATGCCCAATACTGGGTTTCCTCCAGGGCCGCCGTAAGCTGAACTTGGCCGGCGGGGCCCACAAATCCAAAGTCAACTTCCTAGCGCGGCATCGTACTCACGCTGCCGGTAATCAAGGAACAGTCGGCCGGGACTTGGTCAAGGTCTGCAACCTGGCCGAGACCGGCCATTGGCTGCGCCAAGTCGGTCGGTAGCTCGCGACCCAGAGGCGCCGGTGGCACTTTTCTCAGCGAACGGCCGGTCTACCTTGGAACTTGCCCTTCGGTCACGCCGTCAAGAAAGTCAGCGACGGCAATAGCGGTCTTTCGCGGGTGGAAACCACCGACTGGGACTGGATTCCGGCTGAACGACTGCATCCGAAGGACGCGTACTGACGCTGCCGACCCAGTTGCTGCTGGTCGTCTCTCGGCCGCAATGTGGGGATCGGATGGTGCCATCGAAGCGATGGCTGGCGCCAGCCGCGCGCTTGAAACGGCACGCCTTCGACCCCTGCAGGCACGCATCCTGGTGGGCTGCAGTTCCGCGCGCACATTGCCGCAGGTTCCAAGTTGCAAACGATCTCACTCAATGACTTCGGCCACCCAGATGCGGTCGAAATCGGCCTGAGCTTCGCGCTGCACCTTGCGCACCGTCTCCGCATCGGCGGCGTCGTACTCGCAGACCATCCGGCGGCGGTCGGTCGACAGCAGGCTGCGCTTCCATTGCACGTTGTAGATGCCAAGGCAGGGGCGCTCGCGATCGGCCACCTTGGCCATCTCGGCGTCGGACTGGGGCGTCTCGAAGTTGCGTTCAACGATGATGCGTGACATGGGTTGCTCCTTGCGTCTGAGGGTCGTGGGTTGGACTGCGACATGAAGGCTATCCAGTCTTCGTTGGAGCCGGCGTTGGAATCCCCGCAACGTTTCGGGCCGGGCTTGCGCCGCATTGGCACTGCCAGGCACGATCGTTGAGCCCACGTGCCCTCACGCTGAGTGGGTTCGACCCCGCGTCATCCACGAGCCCAAGCTGCAGATGAGACGCGCCTTCTTCGTTGCAGCCGCGGCTGTAGGCCACGCTCGCGAGCAGCGCGTGTGCCACCGCGACCTCATTGCGTCGGCCGACGGCCGCGGCAGCCGACAGTGCTTCGCTGGCGGCGGCATGCGCCTCGTCATTGCGGCCCGATGCCAGTTCGAGCGCCGCCGCGTGGTTCAGTACATAGGCCAGGTGTGCCTTGTCATCGACGGAGCGAAGCTCGGCAAGGCTTGGTTCCAGCGCGCTCAGCGCGCCGGCCACGGTGGGCGTGGATCGACGCGAGGCCGCGGCGAGCGCTCGCAGTGCGGCGCTGAGCGGTACCGTCACGTTGCGCATGCGCGTGGCGACGGCCGAGACTTCTTCGCAAAGCGCATCGACGGCGTCGAGGCCGCCACGCTCGAGTTCGATCTTGGCCAGCCACGCCAGGCACTCGAACTCGCGCCAACGGTCCTCGCGCAGGCGAGCCAGGTCGACAGCCGTGCGCACCAGGCGCTGCGCAAGATCGAGGTCACCGTCCCAGCGCGCGAGCAGGCCGCGCGCCCAGATCAGCTCGATCACTTGCAGATTCAGCACCTCGGCCTGTGCCGCGGCGGCATCGGCCAGCGCGCGGGCCTGGCCCACGTCGCCCTCCACTTCCAGCAGGCAGCGTGCGGTGTTGGCCAGTTGAAGGCAATGCGTGGCATCGTCAGCGGCGCGGCTCAGCCGTTCGGCGCGCAGGGTGGCTTCGAGCGTGCTGGGCAGATCGTTGGCCCATTGCGTCAGCCAGGACAGGATGTGCAGCCCGCTTGCCGCAGCCGCGTGCAGGCCCAGCATCTCCGCGGCTCCGATCGCAGCCCTCATTTCCGCGGTCAAGCTTGGCAGGCGCGTGTCGCCCGGCCCCACACTCGCGACGATCCGTAGCTTGAGCAGCGCAATCTGCGCCGTGACCCGATCGGCGCCAGAGGGCAGGCGCTCGAACAATGCAAGCCCGCGCTCGGCGGCGTCGACCGCCTGGGCATTGGCGTACACGCGCAGGCAATGCTCGGCGGCGGCGATGCAGGCCGCGACGGCGAGCGGTGCCACATCGGCCTGGCTGGCGTGGTACATCAATTCGCCTTGCAAGCTGGAGTCGGCCGCTGCGGCGGCGACCAGGGCGCGCGCGATCTGGCGATGGATCGCGCGCCGGCGGGGTTGCGAGAGCTGGCGATAGACCGCTTCGCGCACCAGGTCGTGGGCGAAGTCGATGCGCCCCTCGCCGGAGGGTTTGAGCAGGCCCTGTCGTTCCAGCCGTGCCAGCCGCGTCAGTAGCTCCGCCTCGGCGCTGCCCATGGCCTGGCTCAGCGTCTCGAGCCTGAACTCCCGGCCCATGGCCGAGGCCCAGGACAGCAGCTCGCGCGGGCCGTCATCGAGCCGCTGCACCTGGTCGCCGATCAAGCTCTGCCACGACAGGTCGACGGCAGCGCCCGCCACGCCTTGCGCTTCGGCGAGCGCCAGCACCAGAAGCGGGTTGCCGCCGCTGCGCCGATGCACCTCGGCCGCGTCAAGCGCCGGTGACCTGAGCGCCAGCCATGCCGCCACCTCGGTGGCCTGCAACGGACCGACGGTGCAGCTGCGAAGGCGATGGTCACGTTCCAGGGACTGGACCATGCGCCTGGCCCACGGGTTGTCCTCGACTTCACCCTGGCGCGCTGCGCCCGCCAAGCGTAATGCGGCAAGCGTGTCGGTGCTGCGCACCAGGTAGTGCAGCAGTGCGGCCGAGCCTTCGTCCATCCATTGCAGGTCATCGAGGATCAACACCAGCGCCGACGATTTGGCCAGTAGCCTCACCAGCGTCGCGCTGGCCGCAAACAACTGGCCCCGATCGCCCGGTCCTGCGGCTTCGCCGCTGCCCGCCGCCAGCAGCGGACCGAGGTCGTGAACAAGGGCGGCGGGCAACGATGCCAAGGGCAAAGCACGCAGCGCATCGATCCAGACGCCGTAAGGCCGCATCATCTCTGCCTCGAAGCAGCGCGCCTGAAGCACCTGGCAGCCGGCACGTCGCGCCTGCGCGGCGAGTGCGTCGAGCAGGCGGGTCTTGCCGATGCCCGGCTCGCCGACGAACAGCAGCAACTCGCGACTCGAGTCATTGCCGATCGAGGCCAGCGAGTCGGCGATCAGTGCCTGTTCCGCGCTTCGACCGACGAGCGCCTGCTGGCCGTCGAATGATCGCACTGGCAGGGGAGCGCTTGCGGGCGTGCAAGCGCCGCCGGCAAGTTGCGGTAGGCCAGGTCGCGGACCTTGCCTGGACGGCTGCAGGGCCTCGCGCAGGGCGGCACCGGGCACAACGCCGAACTCGCGTCTGAACATGGCCTCGGCAAGTTCGAATTGCAGCTGTGCGTCGCGCGGTCGTCCCATCGTGACCAACAGCCAAATCAGATCCCCATGCGCGGGCTCGGACGACGGGTCGGCGGCGACCCGAGCCCGCGCGTGTGGCAGCGCGCGTTCGGGATCCCCGCGGAGTCGCTCGACCAGGGCCGCCAACACCCTCAGCCGCAGCGCGCCGTGGCGTTCGCGTTCGCCCATGCACCAATGGTGAAAGCGATAACAGCCTGGCAGTTCGAGGCCGTCGAGGAACTCGCCTGCCAGCAGACCAGAGGCCCGCTCGAGCACGGCCACCGTTGCCGAAGGGATGCCTGTATCGAGCAGGGCACGCACCTCGGCAAGATCGGTCTCGACGCAGTGCGGTTCGAAAGCCACGCGCTCGCGGTCCGCGGCGATGCGCGTGGCGCCATGGTCGTCGACCACCGGCCGCAGCTTGCTCAGGCTCCATCGCAGCTCGGCGCGCGGATCGTCCGGCCCGTCCCAAAGCAGGTCGCACAGCGCCTGGCGCGTCTCGGCCTTGCCGGTGCTCACCAGGTAGCCCAGCAGCGCGCGTGTCCGTTTGGACGCGGGCAGCGCCACCGGGTGCCCTGCCCTAAGCACCCGCAGTTCACCCAACAGGCAGATCCGAAGCGGATCGGTCGTGGCGGGCGAACCCCTTGCAGGCTGCGTCGTTCCCACGCTCCCTCCAACCTTTGTTCCAACGGCGGCGCCGGATTCTATGCACGGATCGCGGCAAAGCAGCCGCCAACCCTCGCTCCATCCACTGCCAACCGGAGATCTTCATGGCCATCGATGAAACCAAACTGAACGCGTTCATGGGCCGCTTCGTCGGCGATCTCGGCGCCGTGATGCATGCGGCGACCATCGTCGTCGGCGATCAGCTCGGCCTGTACAAGAAGCTTGCCGAGGGCGAGAGCAGCGTCGAAGCGCTCGCCCGCAGTACCGAGACCGACCCGCGCTACCTGCGCGAATGGCTGTCAGCCCAGGCAGCCAGTGGCTATGTGCAATACCACCCCGCCACCGAGACCTTCAGCATGAGCGAGGAACAGGCCTTGGCGCTGGCGCAGGAAGGAAGCCTGGCCTTCATCCCGGGCGCGTTCCAGATCGCCGTGGCGCAGTTCAAGGCGATCTCGAAGATGAAGCAGGCGTTCCGCACCGGCCTGGGCCTGGGTTGGCATGAGCACGATGCAGCGCTCTTCCACGGCACCGAGCGTTTCTTCCGACCGGGCTATGCCGCCAATCTCGTCAGCCAATGGCTGCCCTCGCTTGAAGGCGTGGAATCGTGCCTCCAGGCGGGCGCACGCGTGGCCGACGTGGGCTGCGGTCACGGCGCCTCGACGATCATCATGGCGCAGGCCTACCCGGCCTCGACCTTCGTCGGTTTCGACTACCACGCACCCTCGATCGCCCATGCGCGCGAGGCGGCGATCAGCGCTGGCGTCGCCGATCGGGTGCAATTCGATGTCGCCACCGCCAAGGACTTCCCGGGCCGCGACTACGACCTCGTGGCGGTGTTCGATTGCCTGCACGACATGGGTGATCCTGTCGGCGCCGCCGCGCACGTGCGGCAGAGCCTGAAGAGCGACGGCGCCTGGATGATCGTCGAGCCGTTCGCCAACGATCGCCTGGAAGACAACCTAAACCCGGTCGGGCGCATCTTCTACTCGGCCTCGACCTTCATTTGTACGCCAGCCTCGCGATCGCAGGAGATCGGACTGTGCCTTGGGGCGCAGGCCGGCGAGGCACGAATGCACGATGTGGTCACACAGGGCGGCTTCTCGCGTTTTCGCCGTGCCGCACAGACGCCGTTCAACTTGATCTACGAGGCGCGCCCATAAAGTTTCGCGGCGCGGTCGCGGTCCAGGCACAGGAACCGCCTGGCGCGAAGCGCGTGACTGCTTTCGTCCGGCCTGAATGTCAAGAACGGGGGCGGCAGTGCCGATTCGACGTCGCGAGCAGCGGACGGTTGACGGGTCTTTGATGTCGACAAGCATCGAGCGGCTGCTTTCGGGAATTCGACCCCGCGAACGGACGACGGCCTGGTTTTGCAGCACCTCGTAAACCGGTCGGTGGCGACGTGATCTCTCTGCCGCCTGTACGACCGGTTGTGCCGTCAAGCGAAGGTCAGCAGACGGACCCGAGTGGCAGGTCAGGAACACATAGCGGTCGCCCGAGCCGGAATGTCAGGTCTACGTAGTTGAGCGGTCTTGCCACGATGACTATCGTGTGCCCGTAGTCGACCCTGAAGCGACGGTCCAGTGAACCGCCACGACGGTTCACTTCGCAGCGGTTGCGGCTGTTGAGTGAGCGGGGCGGGGTCACACGCGGCCAATTGCCGCTACCCGCCAAAGGCCGCTTCCGGAGATCAAACGTGCGTCGGCGCACCGGCACCAGTGATTCGACGCTGTCTCAGCGCCCTTGGCGACACATCGGCGCCATGCCCGTAACGATCGCCGCTGGGGTAGTCAAGACTGCAACGAATTGTCGACGCGAAGCGGGTCAGCCGACTGTTGTCGCGACCGATATCCGATCGCCGCTAGACCTCGCAATGCTGAGCTGAACCGGTCGTTTGATCGCCCAGGCGGGCACGTTTGGTATCAGTCGAATGACGCCACCACCATCGCCGGTGTCGCTAGTCTCGACAGTCCCGCAAACGAGGCTGTCGACTCCGTCCATGGTGAGGGAGAACATGCCCTCGGGCGAGAACCTGAGCGAGACGAAGTGCTGCGCTTTGGCAGGGTCTTCGATCTTGAACTCCACAAGCTCAATCCTCGCGTCAACAAGCCGACAGAGGATCGTCTCTTGCATCGCGCCCGAGCGCGTCACCCTGATCTCGCCAGATTCGGTTGCATGGACGATGCGATAGATCCAGAGTTCGTCTGCGCACTTGTAGACCCACCGATCGCCCGGCCTGAACCTTGACGGTCGCTCGACGAGCTCGATGTCGACGGAACCGGCACGCAAAGCCGCCATGTGATGCGATTCGCTAACGTAGCCATCCAATGCAATCGTGCGGCCGCCGACGGAAATTCGAGGCGGTATGAGAAAGGCCTTGCCATCAATCGTCACGCTCGACTCAGGAGCTAAAGGCGCGCTCTTGCCGCGAACCATGATCGGCAGGCTGCTGGTCAACGAATGATTGCCGGGATCGGTGAGGCCGCCCCTTGTCGCGTCGGGTCGTCCGAAGCTGCTGAGGTTGAGTTCGATGGACTCGCCTCGGAAGGACTTGAAAGTGAGAAATGCCCTTCGGCCGGAAGTCACGTCTTCCTCAAGGTAGGTCATCTCACGGACGCACTTCTCTCGCCCGGCCGGTGTGTCCCGCAACGATGCGCTCGCGTTGACGTGGTCGACCTGCGACTGATCGTGCCGCGTGATGATGGCCCGTACGAGGGGGTCCTCGCCGTGCCGGTGGCGAACCATGGCCTCGACCGCTTCATACTCAGGGTGACCTTTGACGAACGCCATAACATGCGTGTCATCGGGCGCGTATCGAAGGTCTAAGGGCTGGATCACTCCGCGCGGAAGGCGAGCGGTGCTGCGGGATGGGCGATTGAGGGGATTCATGCGATGACGCTGATCGCAGATTGACCAGGGTGAACAGTCTACGGCCTCGCTCGAGCTAGCGACAGGCGTTCAACCAGGCGGCTCTGATCACCCCAGCTACCGGTGATGCCGACGATGCGGGCCTCGCTGGCCGGCGTGACGGCGGGCACTGCTCCGGCCACACGAGCGCTGGTCGCTTCAGCCTGACAGCGAATGTTCAGGTCGAGACGTCTGAGCAGACGCTGCCGACCCATCAGGAACGTTCGACTCTGGTGACCCCAGCGTCGGCAATGTGGTGTTCAGCCGACCTTGAGCCCGCGTTGGTCGAGCGCAGGACCCGGCCATCGAGAACGCCCGGTTCCGGGTGACCAGTCCAAGACGGGAATGTCATCTAATCGCAGACTTCGTCCGTTGTCCGTAGGGTGAGCACTCGAAGGCAACGACAGATGTCACTGCTCGAGAGCGCATCATCGCGGTGTGACGCGGTATGTAGGCTTGCCCTCCGTTCCGACCATCAGTTGGTTGATCACGCCTTCGACATCATCGATGCGGCGTACCAACTGCTCTGCGTCTACCGCCTGCTCCACCGTCGAGACGCAGCCCTGCAACCACACGACTCGCCGCTGACCCGTGGCCCAAATGCTGGTTCCGGCAAGATGCCCGTCAGCGCGGATTGCCTGTTGGACACGCGGGATGATCTCGGCATCGTAGAGATAGGCGTTGGGCAATCGACACCGACCGGCAAGCCAGCAGCTAACGCCGCGCTGCGCCCGATCGTGTGCGAGAGCGCGCGCCTCCTGCTCGGTCACGCCGGGGGGATCCGGAGCCGGACAGGACGGCATCTCGGAAGTCACCTGCAAGAATGGATCGTTGAATACATTGCTGCGAGACTGCGCCGACGCGACGACGCTGGCTGCCAGCAGCAAGGTTATCGGGGCGAGCTGACTCATTGCGCTGGCCGTTCGAATGAGTACATCTTGCGCAGGTGTGTCGTGCGACATTTCGTTCTCCAGCGCGCTCCCCTTTTCGACAGTGGCGAGCATGCCAGGTGCTGGCGCGGCGATCAATGACGCTTGTCTCGGTCGTCTGACTGCGGTGTGAAGGGAGCCCTCGGCTGTCGCGCGCCGAGCGTACGCTCATGGCCGCGACTGTGAGTCCGCGACCAAGCCCGGAAGCAGTCCTTCGGCCTGATCGTCAGGCTGCCCAACGGCAACTGTCGGCGAGCCTCGCGAATGTGTAGTCCCGGCCTTCCTGTCGCTGGCCAATGGCAGCTCTGCAGTCCTTTGCCAAACGGGTCCAGGCCACCCAAACGTCTTCAAGAGGTGACGGGCGGGGGTCGCCGACGGCTCAGGCGATCGATGCAGGTGCACCGTGCAGGTAAGGCTTGAGAGCCAGCCAGGCCATCTCGTGCACGGGAGTGGCCACCCCTAAGGCGCGGCCCCGCCGTACGATGTGGCCGGAAAAACTGTCCAGTTCCAGCGGCCGCCCCTTGGCAAGGTCGTAGTACATCGAGGCGTACATGGTCTTTGGGAACGACTGGTGCAGCGCCAGGGTCCGAGCAACGATATCGGCGGGTAGTTCGACGCCTTCTGCTCGCGCCACCGCCGCCACCTCGCCAAAGGCCTGCGTGGCCATGGGAATGATGTCGAGGTCGTGGTAGATGTAACCCGCCGGCAGTCGGAACAGGCTGGTGAGCGCGGCATTGGTTGCGAGCCCGACGAACTTGGCCCATTGCGCGGCGCGGATGTTGGACACCACCTCGGCTGCGAACCCTGCGCCCTCGCAGGCGTGTCGGAACGCCATGGCTCGCTCGGACATCGATCCGTCGGCCTCGCCAAAGCGTAGGCCGGACATGTCTGAGGTATAGCGGATCAGGCCTGGATCGACGATCACGCCCGACACCATCGCCAGGCCGCCGAGTACGCTGCCTGCCCCCAGAACCGACGCGATCCGATCCTGGTGGTCGACGCCGTTCAGCACAGAGACAACGCACGCGCCGCCGTCGACCAGCGCCTTCAGCGGCGCCGCGGCACTCTCGATGTCGTAGGCCTTGACCGCGAACAGCACCACATCGCAGGACCCGGCCTCGGACGGATGCTCGACGAAGCGCGCTCTGTCGACCGCAAGGCGGCCCTTGGGGGTTTCGAGCACCAGCCCGTGCTCGCGCATGGCCGCGAGATGTGCTCCGCGTGCGATGAACGTGACCGCATGGCCTGCGCGACAAAGATGCCCGCCGAAGAAGCCGCCGACCGCGCCGGCGCCCATGATCGCGATTCGCATGCTTGATGCCCTGGACGTGGGTTTAGGCCCGGGATCCGGGCTGAGCGAGTTCCAACTTTTCCACAGCGTCCGGCGCGCAAGGCAAATCTTGACGAGCCATCGAGTGGCCTACGACCGCTTCGCGGCTCGGTGCCCGGGGGAGTGAGTGTCTCCTGTGGGTCGGGTGCGTGAGTTCGGCGCTGTAAGCAGCAGTCGTTCGCTAGGCCCTTGACGATGCCGGTCAGGTGCTGAGGCTCGCCATGTCAGCTGTACATTGGACTCCGGTCGTTCGCGCTGCCGCTGGCTTCGCGCCCCAATGACTGCAATGGAGCCGAGACCGTCACTTGGGTGCCCCAGGGCGACCGACCGCATACGCTGCATTGCTGCCGCCGCACCCATTCGGTCGAATGACGTCACTGGGTCGGAAAGCGGCCACTCAGGTCGCCGGACCGACTGATCAAGTGAACTGAAGCTCGCAGCGGTCTCGCGTGGTGAGCCTTTGAGATTAGAAGGTGGCGCAGCCGATAGACGACGTGCGCATTGACGACGCCGCGCCAGCCTCTTCGGAATACTGACTGCGCCTGGCTGAGGTTCATCGCAAATCAGGTGATCTGATGTCGGTGGCGGCTCACAGCTTCGTGGCCGTGGCCGCTCACCCGATGAGTCCCACACGATTGCAGGCGCTCGACCGACGTCTACGGCGATTTGATGTCGGCGCAAAGCTCACCGAACAGGATCTCGAGTGCCCTGCCCTTCTCGCGCATGTAGTCGTGGCCATCGTAGTGGCGCGCTTGAAC
>Ga0209048_10006707_pt1 | contig 10742 bp, 10 predicted proteins | sample FrelakmetCRP12CR_FD_187146 | JGI IMG/M metagenome (GOLD analysis project Ga0209048, IMG submission 187146) | Freshwater lake sediment microbial communities from the University of Notre Dame, USA, for methane emissions studies - CRP12 CR (SPAdes)... | ecosystem: Environmental > Aquatic >... | reverse complement strand
GACGCCGGTGGTCGCGACGTGGGCTTGGTTATCGGCGTTGATCGTGCGCGTCATCTGCAGCATGCGCCGCGCGACGACCTTCGTGTACAGCGCGTCCGACGCGAGGTTTGCGCCCTCGTGGCAATACGCGCAGCCCTGCTGCGGCGCGACCCAGTTCGTCATCGCCACCATGAGGCGCGTCAGTTCCGCCACGCTGAGATCGTTCAGCACTTGCAGGTTCTTGAACACGGCGCTCGCGGGCGGCGACCCCGGCGCGGCGGCGGGAAGCGCGGGCGGCGGCTGGTTGGCGTCCCACTTCGCCGCCTCGATGTTCGGGTTGAAGATCTCGACCATGCCCAGACCGCGGTAGCCGCGCTGGATCGAGTCCATCGGCCCCTTCTCGCAGCCCGCGACCAGCGCCGCCGCGCAGAGCGCCGCCGCGACGAAGCGGAGTTTGCGCGCACTCATCTCACGACTCCGGTCAGCGCCGCGGGATCGGGCACCGCCGGGAACACGTTCGGATAGTGCGGCGCCACGCCGTGCTTCATCGCCCACAGGTACCAGTTGTCGACCACGGTGCCCGTGAGCAGGATGCCGATGCCGCCGGTCAGCGGGCACAGCACCGCGAACCACCACGCCCAGCGGTGGATCGATTCCATCGTCGCGTTGAAGCCCATCGTCCAGCGCCAGAACAGCGCGGCGCGCTCGGACGCGGTGCCGCGGTCGGTGATCTGCTCGATCTCCCGGTCTCCGCCGAAGCGGCTGACCGACAGCACCGTGCCCGCGTGCATCGCGAACAGCAGCGTCGCGCCGTACAGGAACGCGATCGACAGCATGTGGAAAGGGTTGTAGAAAAGATTGCCATAACGAATCGAGAACGCCGCGGTCCAGTCCAGGTGCGGGAAGATGCCGAACGGCACCGCTTCGCCCCAGCTGCCCATAAGCACCGGACGGATGAAGCCCAGCACGAGATACAGCCAGATCGCGGCAGCGAACGCCCAGGCGGTGTGCGTGCCAAGTCCCAGCACGCGCGCGCGACGATACATGCGCACCCACCAAAGCAGGATCGAGACGGTGAGGAAGAAGCCCGCCATGAGCCACCATCCGCCCTGATTGAGCGGGGGCAGATGGAGTCCGTAGGCCGGTGGCGGCGGCTCCAGCGCGAGCCACGGCAACTGGCGAATGAACTGGATCGGATTCCAGTCCACCGACGCCCACATGTTGAGACCGATGATCTCGATGGCGATGAAGCCGAAGATCAGCGACGCGACGCCGGTGGCGCCGAGATAGATCGGTCCCACCTGGGTATCGCCGATCTTGCCCAGCCAGTACGAAAAGAAGCTCTTGCCCTGGCGGGACCAGACGCTCGAAGCCGTCGGCACGCCAGCGTACGCCGGCGAACGCACCTGCACCGTGGTGAAGATATTCTGATATTCGGCCATGGTGTTCCCCGTGAGCTAGCGCCAGATCGGCAGGTTGAGCCACCAGCTCCACCATTCCGGCCATCCGCGCGTCCAGAACGGCCCGCTGATGATGATGCAGATCGCGCTCCAGAACGCGGCGGAAAGCGCGAGGAACAGGCCAAGCCGATGGATCCCCAGCGCGCCGATCGAATAGCCGACCACGTCGCGGTAATAGGTGTTCTCGTGTTCGGCGGTCTTGACCTTCTCACCCTTCGCGGGATTGGCCGCCGAGAGAATCAGCGAGCCGTGCAGCGACAGCGCCAGCACCGTCGTGAAAAAGAAGCTGATCGCGATCATGTGCGCCGGGTTGTAGTGGAAATGCAGGTATTGATAGCCGGTGTTCGACACCCAGTCCAAATGGCTCATGATCCCGTACGGAAAGCCGAAACCCCATGCGCCCAGCAGTACCGGCCGGATCACGACCAGCGAAAAATAGGCGAAGATCGCCACGCTGAATCCGAAGGGCACATGCAGTCCGATGCCCAGCTTGCGGCAGATCTCGACCTCGCGCAGCGCCCAGGACACGAATGCGCCGAGCGCGCAGATCGTGATCCACTGCCAGAGCCCGCCCTCGCGCATGGGGGCGAACGACATGCCGTACGACAGGTCCGGCGGCGCGATGCTGATCTGCCAGAGGTTCCAGGTCGGTCCTAGTGCCGCACCCCAAACGATCAACGCCGTGCCGAAGATCGTGAAGATCATCGTCGTGACGCCGAAAAAACCGACGTAGAACGGCCCCACCCAGAAGTCGAAGAAATCTCCGCCGACCAGAGTTCCGCCCCGAACCCGGTATTTGCGCTCAAAGCTCAGCATGGACATCGTCAGATCCTCGTTAAGGGGAGTCGCCCTCGCGGCCGGCTCCTCTTGCAATTCCGCTCGGCGGACGGGTCCGGCGGCCGCACCGGGCCGCGTCCGCTGACCATCGCGGACGCCGCTACTTCTGTGCCGCTGGCGCGGACGGCACCGGCGACATCTGGTGCACGCCGATCTTTGCCTTCGGGCCGTCGAGCCAGTTGAAGCGGTCGGTCGACAACAGCACGAAGTGGATCACGAGTGCCAACGCGAACAGAAACACGAACAGCGCGATGAGTGCCCTGCGCGGGTCGAAAACGAGCCAAAGACGCCACATGTTCTCTCCTCCTACGCCGAGTAGGCGTGCTGGATGTAGGACGCGACCGTCTTCGCACCATCGACGATCGACGAGGTATACCCTTCAGCCCCGGGAAGCCACGGCCGCCATTGCCACGCCAGGAAATGCGCGATGAAGGCGATCAGCACGAAGATGAAGAACGTACTGACGAAGAGATTGTGAAACTCCTTCGCCTCGCCGTCCGTCAATCCGGACAGCGAGTCCCTTGGTTTGTCATCAGCCATGGAAAAGACCTCCGTTGTGGCCTTGCGGCCGCTGCCGCGCCAATCCCGCGCGGCGGGGATCGCGGTGATGAATATCGCCACGACACTCTTGTCGTCCGCTAACTCCGGGCGGACATTCCTTAGCGGGGGCCATGATCAAGTGGGCTCCCGTTCAGTCAACGCGGACCGCGCGCGCGCCAGGCGCTCGGCGGTCACCTGCTCCTCGCCGGCCCCGCGTGCGTCGCGCTCGGCACGGTCGCGCAGCCGCTTGGCCGCGGAAATGCGGATCAGCACCGGCTGCGCGTCGACGAGCGCATCGAGCGCCGCCTTGGCCTCGTCGAGCCAAGGCAACTCGGCATGCAACCGGGACGGCGTGGCCTCGACGCGATCCATGTCGGTGCCGAGCGGCAGGATGTGGAATAGCGCATCGAACAGCGCGTTGCACACCTCCTGCACGACGTACGTCGCGCCGGCATACCCCATGAACGGCGTCCCGGTGTGGCGACGGATGATCGCGCCGGGGAACGACGCCGGGATGTACGTCGCGCGAGCGCCGGACTCGGCCAGGTACATCCGCTCGTTGTAGCTGCCGAACATCACGAGCGGCGGCTTTTCGCGGATCAGCTTGCGGACCGCGTCGTTGTCGGGCTTGACGCCGGCGCGGCGCGCCACCGAGAAGTTGCAGGGCAGGCCGAGCTCGTCCTCGAGGAAGTGCCTGAGGCCACGCGCATAGGTCTCGTTCGCGACGACGGCGAACGTGGCCGTGCCGAAGAAGTCCTGCGTCACCGAGCGCCACAGGTCCCAAATCGGCTTCACCGTCGTGTGCTTCTCACGCTCGATGAAGGGCTCCGCATCGAGGCCCGTCAGCTCGCCCAACTTGCGCAGGAAGAGCGTCGTGCTGTGCAGGCCGATCGGTGCCTGCAGGTACGGGCGGTCGAGCGCCTCGCACAGCATCCTTCCGAACTCGCGGTACAGGCAGATGTTGACGTCGGCGTCGGCCAGCTTGCGCACGTCGGCCAAGTGGCTGCCCAGCGGGAACACCATGTTGATCTCGGCGCCGATGCCCTCGACCAGGCGCCTTATCTCGGCCAAGTCGCTCGGCATGTTGAACGTGCCGTAGATGGGACCGATGATGTTCACGCGCGGCTTGGCCCCTGGTGCGCGCGGCGAAGGCGCGGGCACGGGGCCGCGCCTGGATCCGTATTCGGACCACAGCCAGAACAGCGCGCGATTCGCGCACTGCCACTGGTCTTCGTCGATGGTGCGCGGCAGGAAGCGCTGGATGTTCGTGCCCTCCGGTGTCACGCCACCGCCGATCATCTCGGCAATCGAACCGGTGACGACCACCGCCGGCAGGTCGGGGTCGAGCGTCGCGTGCGCGCGCTTCATCGCGCCCTCGGTGCCCTCGCGGCCAAGCTGTTCCTCGGCCAGCCCCGTCACGACGATCGGCAACTCGTGCGGCGGCAGCGCGTCGGTGTAGTGCAGCACCGAGGTGACGGGCAGGTTCTCGCAGCCTACCGGGCCGTCGATGACGACCTGCAGCCCCTTGATCGCGGTGAACACGTACACGGCGCCCCAGTAGCCTCCCGCACGGTCATGGTCGAGGACGAGCATCTCAACGCGCTCCGAATCGCGGGTAGCGGCAAACGCGCAGGCTCATCCCATTTCCTCCGCCTTGCGCTTTTTGGCGATCTTTATGATCTGCCGCTTGTAGTCCTCGCGGAATTCCGGACGATCGCGCGGCACGTCCTCCCAGATGCCCGCGGCGTGCCCTTCGCCGACGCCGGCGAAGAAGTTCCGCATCGTCTCGAAGCGCGTTTTGCCACCGAGCGCGGCGTTGACGACCGTCGCGAGCGAGCCGGCGCCTGCCGGACCCATCAGCGGCCGCGCGGAAATGAGGTTGGTGAAATAGAGTGCGGGGATCGTGGCCTCCTTCGCCGCCTGCACCACCGGCGTCGTGCCGATCGCGAGGTCGGGCTGCCATTCGCGCATCGCCGCCAGGTCCTGCTCGAGCGAGGCACGATAGACGACATGGACGCCCTTGGCCTCGAGCCACTCGCGGTCCGGATCGCTCCAGGGCGTGCGCGGACATGCGGTGCCCACATAGCGCACGTCGGCGCCGCTTTCCACCAGCAGCCGGGCGACGAGGAGTTCGGAGCCTTCGTAGCCGGACAGCGTGATCCGGCCCTTGATCGGCATCTTCGCGAGCGCGCCCCTGATCGCCGGCAGGATCCGGTTCTTGGCGGCGTCGATCTTGTCCTGCGCCACGTTGGCGGCTTCGCCTATCGCCTGCAGCCACGCCGCGGTGCCGTCGCAGCCGACCGGGGCGGAACCGACGACCTTGCGTCCTGCCGCGGTGAATTCGCGCACGCTCGCCGTGTAGAACGGATGGATCGCAGCAACCGCTGCGCAGTCCAGCGCCGCATAGAGTTCCCGCCACTCGCGGGTAGGCACCACCGGCCCTGCCGCGAGCCCGAGCGGCTCCAGCATCATTGCGATGCCGACCGGATCGGCCGGAAACATTTCGCCCAGCAGCGTGACCGTCGGCTTGTCGCTGCGCCCGCCGCGCGGCGCCGCCACCGGCCCCTGTTCGGCCTCGCTGCGGGCGTACTTCAGCATGGCACCGGCGAGCACGTCCTTCGCCTCGGCATGCGTCGGCACGCCGAAGCCCGGCACGTCGATGCCGATGACGCGCACACCGTTGATTTCCTTCGGCAGCAGTTGCAGCGGCACGCCGCTGGCCGTCGGCACACACAGGTTGGTGATGATGATCGTGTCGTAGAGCGCGGGATCGGCGAGCTTGTAGACGGCCTCGCGGATGTCCTCGAAGAGCTTGCCCGTGACCAGCGTTTCGGAATTGAACGGGACGTAGCCGACCGTGCGCCGGGCGCCGTAGAAATGCGCCGTGAACGTGAGCCCGTACACGCAGCACGCGGAGCCGGACAGCACGGTGGCGGTGCGGCGCATCCGCAACCCCACGCGCAGCGAACCGAATGCCGGGCACATCGACTGCGGCTGATCGTGCGGCCCCTTCGGGTAATCGCGCGCGTAGCGGTCGAGCGTCTCGCTCTTGCCGGCCGCGCGCGCCGCGGCGTCCATCTGCTCGCGGCCCGAGTGACATCCCAGCCCGTCGCTCTTCAGCGCCTCGGGCCGCGCGATGTCGACCGCCGTCGCGGCGGCCGGCGCGTCGGGTGCATCAAACGGCGTCATACACCACTTCCAGCGACGGCTTGACGACGTCCTCGCGCCCGACCATGTCGGTGAGCGTAGCCGGCTCGAGCACGACATTGCGGCCGGTGACATCGCTGCTGAAGAGACCGAGCAGCGCGTCCTGCGTGAGCGGCGCCGGACGCACCGGCGGCGCCGAGGCGACGCTCGCGGCGAGCTCCTCGAACAGCGGACCCCACGTGCTGCCGGGGCGGCCGATGATCTCGTAGGAGGCGCTCTTCCTGCGGATGTCGTCGTGCGCCGGAATGGCAGCGAGCACCGGGATCCCCGCCGCTTTCGCGAAGGCCGCCGCCTCGCCGGTGCCGTCGTCCTTGTTGACGACGAGGCCCGCGACGCCGACGTTGCCGCCCAGCTTGCGGAAATACTCCACGGCCGAGCACACGTTGTTGGCGACGTACAGCGACTGCAGGTCGTTGCTGCCGACGACGATCACCTTCTGGCACATGTCGCGCGCGATCGGCAGACCGAAGCCGCCGCAGACGACGTCGCCCAGGAAATCGAGCAGCACGTAATCGAAGCCCCAGTCGTGGAAGCCCAGCTTCTCCAGCGTCTCGAAGCCGTGGATGATGCCACGACCGCCGCAGCCGCGGCCCACCTCGGGGCCGCCTAACTCCATCGCGAACACGCCGTCGCGCTTGAAGCAGACGTCACCTATCGCCACCGCCTCGCCGGCCAGCTTCTTCTTCGACGACGTCTCGATGATCGTCGGGCACGCCTTGCCGCCAAACAGCAGAGACGTCGTGTCGCTCTTCGGGTCGCAACCGATCAGGAGGACCTTCTTGCCCTGCTGCGCCATCATGTAGGAAAGGTTGGCGAGCGTGAAACTCTTGCCGATGCCGCCCTTGCCGTAGATCGCGATGATCTGGGTCGACTTGGTCACCGGTCCCGAGGCCACCGGATCGGGCTCCATCGCGGCCTCGGTGCGCAAACGATCTTTCATTGCAAACTGCACCACCGACGCCGGAACGCTGCCGCAGGCTTCACTCATGTGCACGATCTCCAGTCCAGGACCATCTTCAGACACGCGGGATCGCCGAACGCGGTCCCGTATGCGGCGGACGCATCGGCGGCCTGCTGCCGATGGGTGATGAGACCGTCGAGCGCCAGGCTGCCCGATTCGGCCAGGTCCTTTACGGCCAGCAGGTCCGCCTCCCGCCACTGCGCCGCGCAGCGAATGCGCGCCTCGCGCATGAACGCGGGAGGAAACGAAAACGAGAGGGCTTCACTGTAAAAACCGGCGAGCACGATTTCACCGCCGGGCGCCAACCGCGCAATCAGAGTGTCGAGGAGGGAGGGGTCCCCACTGACGTCGTATATCGCACGGTAATCGTGGCGTAAGTCGTCGGCCGGAGCGATGACTCGGTATCCGACCGCGCCCGCCGCGCGTTCCGGGTTGCGTTCCCAGACCACGGGTGGCTCGCCGCCCGCCAGAACGGCGAGCCGCGCAAGAAGTCGCCCCAGTACGCCATGTCCGACAATGAGATCCGGATGGGTTCCGGGGCCATCGGCAATGGCATGCCGCGCAGTCGCGGCCAGCGCGAGCAGCACGCCCAGTTCGCCCAGATCATCAGCGATGCGCAACACGCGCGCGCCAGGTACAACGACCCGGGCTGCGGCGCCACCGAAGAGGCCGCGCACTTCCCCGAAGCAGCGGGCACCGGGTACGAAGACCCGGTCGCCGACCCTTCTGTTGGAACGCGCGCCTACCGCATTGATGCGGCCGACCGATTCGTAGCCGGGAACCAGCGGATACCCCATGCCGGGAAACGGCGGCATGCTGCCGGACCAAAGCAGCCTCTCGGTACCGGTGCTGATCCCGCTCCATTCGATGTCGACGACCACGTCTTCATCACCGGGCGGCGAGAGTTCGAGACGACTCAACACCAGTCGTTTCGGCCCCTCCAGAACCACCGCCAATGTATTCAAAGCAACCCCCTCCGTTCGTGCCGATTGGTCGGTTCTTGGAATCGTTCCATCGCGTGACTGTCAGTCTAACCTTACGGTCGTTGATGTCAATAGTTCTTCACATTTTGTTCGGTCACGGACGCCGGGCAAGGACCAGCCCGGTCTGCAATGGGATTCGAGTGGGTACCGGAGTGACCTGGACAAAGCCTGCGGCATGCAACAGCCGGGAAAGCTCACCGAGGCCGCGGACCCTTCCGCTCCCCATGGCGAGCAGGTAAAACCCGAAATAGGCATCGCCCACGGGTTCTGCCCCCGCCGTTCCGGACAGGGGCTCGGCTACGACCAGCGTTCCGCCAGCAGGAAGCGCCCGGTGCGCCGCTTGCAGGATGCGCAGCGCCCCCGGGTCATCGTGGTCATGGATGACCCGCACCAGCGTCAGGACGTCCGCGCCGACCGGCAGCGGATCCACAAGAAAATCTCCGCCAATCGCGGTTGCGCGCCCGGCCAGACCCGCCCCCGCAAAGCGTGCGCGCGCCAGTTCCGCAACGGCAGGCAGGTCGAACAGCATCAGGCGCAGATCCCGATTCCTGGCCGCGACAGTCGACAGAAAGACGCCTTCCCCGCCACCGACGTCGAGCAGGCAGCGATGCTGCGAGAAGTCATGGGCGGCGAGCACCTCACCGGCGATCAGGGACTGGGACGCCGACATCAGTGACGAGTACGCAGCGACGCGGTCGGAGGTGAGCACGGCGGGCCGGGCCGCTCCCGCATAGGGCCAATACGTCGCGAGCGCGGTGTCCCGGCGCTCTCCCTTGAGCAGTGCAACCGGATCGGCGAGATCCGCATAGAGTGCGGTGTGATGCTCGACCATCGCGACGATGGCGGAATTGCCGGCGATCGCCATGCCCAGTTCGCCGAGACCGAAGCGCTCGCCGCTGCGCCGGTTCACGAGACGCAGCGAGACTGCTGCGGCGAGCAGGCGGTCGGTGGCCTCTTCCGATAGTCCGAGCCGGCGCGCGAGCACGGGCAATGTCTGCGGCCGTTCCGCCAGGATGTCGAAGAGGCGCAGCCGGACACAGGCCGACAGCACCTGCGAATAGACGAAGCCTGCGCAAAGGTCGAACACCGCGCGCGCGCGCCGCCGGGCGATTCCCCGCGTGAGCGGAAATGCCGCCGCCCATTGCCGAAAAGCCCCGCTGCCGAACAGCCGGTCGCGCGCAGCATGCCAGCGATCCACCGGATTCAAGCGAACGGCATCCAGATAAGCCACCAGCGTCCGCACCTGGGGCCCGCTAACCCGCAATGCCGGCGCTCATGCGGCGCGGCGCGCCAGTTCCTTCGGCACCAGCCCCTGCGCCTCGATCCGCATGGCATTCTTGAGCTCGGCCGCGCCAGTGCATGGCGGGATGGATTGGATTGCTTCCTCGACCAGGGATTCGAGCCGGCCCATGGAGCCGGCAATGCCCATTTCGCGCGCGGCACTGGGACGCCCCAGTGCCACATCGCGCCCGGTCGGCTTCCCGAGTTCCTCCGGGCTGGACACGACGTCGCGCAGGTCGTCCGCCACCTGATAGGCCTCGCCCAAACGCTCGCCCAGCATCCGCCACGGCGCAGGATCCGCACCGGACGCGGCCGCGCCGGCCATCGTGGCCGCGGCGAACAGCGCGCCTGTCTTTGCCTGTTGATACTGGGCCAGCACAACATGCGGCTCGCATTCCCAGGCCTGCCCGGCCACGATCCCCGACGGCATCCCGACCCCCCGGCTGATGATGAGCAGAAGCGGTCCCAGTCGCTCGAGCGGGACCGCTCCCTTCCGGGCGAGCGACTCGAACGCGAGGACGATCAGCGCATCGCCGGTCAATACGGCCAACCGCTCGCCGAAGGCACGATGGACCGATGGCTTGCCCCGGCGCATCGGCGCATCATCGAAACAGGGCAGGTCATCGTGAACCAGGGACGCGCAATGCAAAAGCTCAATCGATGCAGCCGCAGCGGCAGCCGCGGTAGGATGATCGAGTCCGCAGGCACGGGCGACGGCCAGGGACAGGCGCGGCCGGATTCTCGCCCCGCCCGGAAACAGGGCGTAACGAAGGGCGGCGCCCAGGCGCGGCGGACCGCTTCCCCCTTCCCATTCGGAAAGCGCCCCCAGCAGGGCCTTTTCAATGATCGCGGAGGGAAGCGTCGTTTCGATCGGGCTCGCGGCATCCACCATTTGACTCCTCCATGTGTTATATCTACTTAACACTTTCAACTGTCATGTAATGTAGACACATGGCCGCGCCACGTCAACAACCTTCTGTCCCCTGAATATCGTGCACGCCCATCGGGTCGTTGTCGTTGGCGCAGGAATCGGCGGATTGGCGACCGCCGTGGACTTGGCTGCGCAGGGGATTGACGTCACCGTGGTCGAACGGGCCGCCCGGGCCGGCGGCAAGCTGCGCGAAGTGTCGGCGGGAGGAACCCGGGTGGACGCCGGACCGACGGTGTTCACGATGCGCTGGGTATTCGACGAATTGCTGCAGGATGCCGGTACCTCGCTCGACGCGCATTTGGCACTGCGCCCGCTCGAAGTCCTGGCGCGTCACGCGTGGGACGCAGAGACACGGCTCGACCTCTTTGCCGACGCCACCCGGTCCGCCGACGCCATTGGTGATTTCGCGGGATCGAGCGCGGCACGCGGGTTTCTCGATTTCTGCGCGCGGGCCCGGGACGTCTATGCAACGCTGGAAAGGCCCTATCTGCGCGCGCCGAAGGGGAGCCCGCTGACCTTGCTGCGCCGCACCGGGCTGCGCGGCATTCCGGCGCTTTGGAGAA
>Ga0209048_10006706_pt1 | contig 10743 bp, 8 predicted proteins | sample FrelakmetCRP12CR_FD_187146 | JGI IMG/M metagenome (GOLD analysis project Ga0209048, IMG submission 187146) | Freshwater lake sediment microbial communities from the University of Notre Dame, USA, for methane emissions studies - CRP12 CR (SPAdes)... | ecosystem: Environmental > Aquatic >... | reverse complement strand
GGGGTAGAGCGCGACGCCGATGCTCGCGGTGGCCCGAATGTCCTGCCCGGCGATACTCAGCGGGCGGCGCAACTCCTCGATCACCTTCTCTGCGATTACTGCTGCATCCTCCGGCTGCGACAGATCCGGCAGCAGGATCGTGAACTCATCTCCACCCAGGCGCGCCAACGTGTCGCTGCGGCGCAGACAACCCTTCAGGCGAGCGGCTACACCCTTGAGGAGTTCGTCGCCCTCGGCGTGACCCAGTGTGTCGTTGACGAGCTTGAAGCGATCCAGGTCGATAAAAAGCACAGCGGCCTGCCGGCGATTTCGCCGTGCCTGAACCAGCGCCACACCGAGGCGGTCCTTGAATAGAACGCGGTTGGGGAGTTGCGTAAGAAGATCGTGGTAGGCCTGGAAGCTGATCTTCTCCTCGGCCCTCTTGCGCTCGGTGATATCGCGCGCCACGCCGTAAGTGCCGATGAAGCGTCGGCCTCTGATGTTCGCATCGTCGGTATAGACCCCTGTTGCGCTGAGCGCCACGGTAAGCATTTCCAGAACAGGGGGCTGCGCTGCGGAATTGCCCGCGCTGCGCTTGAGCCGCAGTTCGATGTTGCGCGACGCACGTTCGCCCGTGCGGCGCTCGCCAAATGCATAGCGTGCACGCTCCATATCTTCTTCGTGGACGATCGCGGAGTAGTGCCGACCGATCAGATCGGTCGGACCGTTGCCGAGCGCGGTGGCCACCGTGGGATTGAGGTAGGTGAAACGCCCCTCTTCGTCGACCGTGTAAATAATGTCCGGAGAATGATCCACCAGGTAGCGGTGCAGGCGCTCGGAGCGCTCCAGCCGCGCGCTGATAAGCGCATTGGTACGCTCCAGGCGCTTGCGCTGCAAGGCATTGTCCACTGTGCGCAGCAGCTCTTCGGGCTGATAGGGTTTGCGCACGAAATCGTAAGCGCCGCGGCGCAGCGCACCGATCGCCGAATCGATGACATCGTCCGCGCTCACCACGATGACCGTCATAGCCGGGAGGCGTTTGGCCAGCCAATCCATGACTTCCAGCCCGGTCACGTCGGGAAGCCTCAAATCCAGCAGCACGAGATCGTATTGCCTGCGGGCCAGCGCGGCGATCGCCTCGCTGCCGGTGGCGCATTCGTCGATCTCTCGATCCGCCCCCTCGAGCAGCAGCGTCAAACTGCGGCGCAGGCGGGGCTCATCATCGACGACGAGGATTCGCAGCGTGGTACCGGGCGTGTCACCCAGTTCGCCGCCGAGCAGATCTGCATTCAGGAATGGCAAGATGCTGGCACCTTCAATTGACGCGTGGATCCAGGGGATGGGATGGTGCAGCGCGTGCCGCATCAGGCTCAAGGTTGCCGGCGCGCGCTATCTTGCGCGGGAGCAATACGACGAAGATCGTCCCACGCCCCACGCTGCTGCGACACAGAATGCGTCCACCCATACGTCGCACGATCGAATCGCTGACCGCAAGGCCGATGCCTTCATGGCCATCACCTTTCGTACTCGTGCCGGGCTGGAAAAGGCGCTGCAGAATCTCTGGCTGAATACCCCCGCCGGAGTCGGTGATCTGGAGCAAGACGAACAACTCGCCATCCAGATTGACGTTATCGGCGCTCACCACTGTGAGCCGCCCACCGCTCGGCATGGCCTCGGCGGCATTGCTGAGAAGATTCAGCACGACCTGCTTCAATGCTCCTGCATCTCCTTGAAGCAGTGGCACCTGCGGATCCAATTGCTGACTCAGTTCGATCCCCTGCCCGCCGAACAGCGTGTCATTGCAGAGCGTAGTGACTTCGCGCACCAACGCATTGAGGTCCACTGGCACGCCGGTGTCTGACGCTCCATCCAGGGGCTCCCCCATCCGCTGCATGATGCGGGCGATGCGATCCAGCTCTTCGTTCAGGATAGCGAGTTCCTCGCGGAACTGGCTGCCGTCTCCAGCCTTATCGGCCAGCACGCGCAGGTAGTTCTTCACGATGCTGAGCGGATTCCCCGTTTCATGGACTACGCGCTTGCCCAGCGCCCGGAACTGTGCCGTGACTTCCACGCGGGCACGGTCGCGTTGCAGCCTATGGTGCATGGCACCGGCGAGTGCATCGGCAACCGATCCTGCTAGTGCTGACAAAATTCTGTCCTCCTCGGCATGCTGATCGTCCCACGGTGAATCGATCGCGAACGCTATCACACCCGAGATCCCATTGGCGGATGACATTGGCACACACAGCAAGCCGTCCGCCCCCAGCATTCGCGCGAGTATCCTATCGACCGCCGCACCGCCGCTCTTGAGGGCGCTGCCAAAGGCATGTACGGATCGACGCTCGCGCGCCGCAGTGGCTAGCAGGCTGGCCGACGTCGCCGGGGCGACACGGAGTTCTTCGATATGGCGCGAATCACGCTCTAGGGGCGTACCTACCAGCACCGCGTCCTCTGCGCCGGCCAGGAAAAAATAATGGCGATCCAATCCAACCAGCATACCCGCCAGGCGCCGCGCCCGCAGCAAAACCTCGGCCTCGGTACCGGCCGCGGCCATGGCACGGCCCATCACTGCCCGCAAACCGAGGTCTCCTATTCCACGCCCTAACTCTTCCCAGTCAGTCGATGCTTTTGCGGCGGGCAGGCTACTCTGCCATTGCCCCCCGGGAAGATCGCCATCGACGCCCTGGTCCACCGATGAGGCCCCGCCGGAAAAGTCTACCCCCCCAACGTTCGCCTTGGCCGCGTCGAGGGCGGCGTCGAATATCTGCCCCACGGCACGCTCGTGAAGTCCGAGCAACTCCTTCCCTTGGCGGCAAGCGGCGTCGGTCGCGCCTTCGACGCCGAGCCTGCTGGCCACATTCACCGCCCGAATCAGAAACGGAGCATCCCCCAGCGACTCGGGTCGTTCACGATGTAAGCGCACTGCTTCCGAGAGGAATGACGGCACCGGGCAACGCGCCACCAGTTCCGCGCCCGCTGCTTCCGCGGTCATGTTGATTGTTGTGGATGTGGCACGCCTCGTGAGCAGTGCCAAATTGCCTACCTCGTGTAGCAAACCGGCAATATATGCAACCTCTGGCGGCTGAGCGCAACTCCGAGCCAAGCCCGAGGCCGATTCAGCGCACACGAGCGCACGGCGCCAAAGGTCACCGACGCCAAAGTTTCGCGATCCGCTTACACGCTCGGAGAGCTCTCGCGTGGCATGCCTGAACGCCACCGCATCGAGCACCTCGTAACCAACATCAGCTACGCAGGATTCGACGGAGAACGTCCCGTTCCCCGCCCCGGGTCCGGCACCCGCTGCAAGCAGCAGTTGCAGCGTCACCGCCGGATCGCAGAGCACCACGCTTGCAATCTCGCCAGGGTTCGCTCGTCGACCTTCGAGTGCGCGCAACAGGCGAACCATCACTCGAGGATTGGCAGGAAGCTCAGCTACGCCGAGTCTTTCCCCTCCCGATGCCAAAGCCATGCTATCTCGCGCGCGTTTGCTCTTGTTTCGAAAGGGCCAGCCTGACCTGTCCCGGCCACGGAATCGAACTGCTCGCGCCGCTCGTCCTGATTCGGGGTTGAATTTCGCATAAATCGTCTGTGGCGACAAGCAGACCAGGACTGACCGCAATCCTCATTGAATGCAGTCTGTAGACTTTGTTAAATAACCGCCGTTTTGTACGTCTCACTCCGGCGACAGCCAGCGTACGATGTGCCCTCCCTGCCCCTCTTCCGCGAGCGCCTGCCACAGCCACGCCAGAAGCGGCACTGCTTCCTGCTGAAATCCAAACGGCGGGTTGATCACCAGCATTCCACACCCACGCAGGGAAGCACTCCACTTTTGTGGCAACACTGCCAACTCCAACTTCAGAATCTTACGAATTCCGGTTGCCACCACACCGCGCTCGAAGGCGTGCACGGCGTGAGCTTCCATCAGCGGATACCATAGAGCGAACACACCTGTGGCCCAACGTCGATGCGCCTCCACCAGCGCCAGAGTGAGGCGGTCGAACTCCCTTGCACGATCGAAAGAAGAGTCGATCAGCACCATGCCGCGCCGCTCTTTCGGCGGCAGAAAAGCCTTCAGGGCTTGATAGCCATCCATACATTCGACATGCACCTGCGGATCACTCCCAAGCAATTCGTGCAGTCGCAGACAGTCGTCGTGGTTCAACTCCGTAAGCACGATGCGGTCGCCGGGCCGCGTAAACCGCCGAGCGAGCGCGGGAGATCCAGGATAGAAGCGCAGTTCGTCGCCAGGGTTCTGCGCGCGCACCGCCTCCAGGTAAGGCTTGGCCAGATCGGGTACCGGTGAGCGTTCCCAGACGCGTTCGATACCCTCGCGAAACTCATCCAACTTCTGCGCCCAGGGATGCGTCAGGTCATAACGCCCCGTCCCTGCGTGAGTGTCCAGATAAAAGAAAGGTTTGTCCTTCCGCCCCAAAGCCAGCAAGAGACGCACGAGCAAGACGTGCTTGAACACGTCTGCGAAGTTGCCGGCGTGAAATTGATGGCGGTAAGCGAGCATGGGTTTTAGAAGCCGTGATTCGTGACTCGTGACTCGTGATTCGTGATTGGCGGTCCGGCGACCCGGGTGAGAGAGACGGCTCATTCATACACGTGCTGGAGATTCTTTGCGCCTCGCCTCCGTACTCACCAATCACCAATCACGAATCACGAATCACGGCCTTCAGAGTCACGAGTCACGGTAATTTATCGTACTTCGTCGCTTTCCCACGCGCCTTCTCGACCGGATACTTCTTTGCGTTCAGGTCCAGCTTCCTGACTGCTGCCTGCACCGGATCGATATCGAGTTTGTCACACAATCGCAGCAGAAAAAGCAGCACGTCCGCCACCTCCAATTCCACCTCGGCGCGCGTGTCGGGCGGAAGATTCGCACTCTGCTCCAGGGTCAGCCATTGGAAGTGCTCGACCAGCTCGCCCGCTTCCACGGAAAGTGCCATAACCAGGTTCTTCGGATTGTGGAACTGGTCCCAGTCGCGTTCGGCAACAAATTGGCGCAGATGTGCGCGCAAGGTTTCCAGGTTTTCCGTTTCGGACATTCGAGGAATTCCCACCAGCCAAGTGTGTCGGTGACGGCGAGTATAACGGGCACGTCGATGTTGCGGCGGGTCTTGGAGTGCTTGCCCATTGTAGGGACCGCATAAGCGGCGGCTGCGGGTTTGGCATGAGCAAGGGGCTGCACAAATGCACCGAGGCCACATCGCAAGATGTGGCCTCGGCGTTGGAACACGAGCGGCCCTGCCGGGCCACCTGAAGCGGATTGACTGAAGTGCTATTTCGATTCGGTTTCGCTCGTGGCCGACTCGGAAGCAGCAGCGGGTTCAGTGGAGCTATCGTCGGCCGGCGTTGCCGCGAGGGCCGTGTCATCGCTGGTGGTCGGAGGGGTGGTTTCCTCCTCCGCGCGTGCCTGCATAGTCACGGAGCCTAAGGCGATGGAAACCAACAACATCAGAATTCTTGTCTTCATGGTCACCTCCACAAGATGCTGGAAACGAAAGAGCGGGCAGCTCCTGGTAGCTCGCGTAGACCTGCGAGCATCGCGGTTGTGTTCGCATGAGTCATGCCAAAACTCCGTTCAATTCTTATCAAGGGTTTAGGCCTGAGCGGAGATATTTCAGCAGGCCAGTTTGGTGCGCCGTCGTGTGGTTCTGCACCTGAGCGATGCGGTTCAGCACCATTCGAGGCGAGCCACAGCTCCACGCCGTCCAACTACGACGGCATACTGCCCGAACTGTCTGGCCAGCCTCAGCGCCCGAACAGGTGTAATACCCAGTATCAGCAAGCTCGCTTCCCCACCCCAGTCCGGGTCATTCGCGAGGCCCTCGCCGGGCAAGATGCGCAGGCCGTACCTTTTGGTAACGCGCGCAAGGAGACTGGCCCGCGCGGCATTACGCCAACGCGGCAAACGCCGTGAAGCTGGATTGCAGGCGCTGACGAAGGCCCAGGACCGCACTCGGCGGCCTCGCAGCAGGCGCTCGAAGACCCGATTGCGTTGACCAACCCGAAGCGCAATGCGTTGGCCCGGAGTATCGACGATATAGCTCGTCGCGACATACGCTGCGACCAACTCAGGGTCACGCGCGGGGGCTGGACGAAGAACCCGCATCTTCCCACTCACCTATGAACGGCCAGCGCCGGCACCAATAAATGGCCGTCACCGGCCGAGCAACGGACCTACCGCGAAGGCCGCTCACCCGACGACGCGTCGATCGCAAGCAAGTCGGCGAAGCGCGCACCCCGGTTGTAACGCTGAAGAGTCTCGTTGAGCAGATCCTTGACCCTCTGCCGTAATGCAGGCGGACCAATGATCTCGACTTCGGGGCCGTGCTTCAGGATGTCCATCACCAGCTCCCGATCATCGCTGTAGGGGATCTCCAGAACATAGCTCCCATCCGCCTCGAAGCGCGTGCGCTGATCAGGATGCCACTCCTCCGCGGCTACCCAGCGCGCACGCGCCGGCGTGAAGCGCAAGTGGGCCCACTGAGTGGGTCGGCCGCTGAAAATGCCATAGCTGGCACCCAAGACTTCGTCCATTTCCCTTGCGGGTAAGTCGCGAGCAGGCTCGTCCGTCACCTCCGCGGAACGGATGGCATCCACCGCGAAACTGCGTATGCCTTGTCGAAAATGGCACCAGGCATCCAGATACCAATTGTCGCGATAGTGCGCAAGGCGCTGCGGCGAAATGGTGCGCTGAGTTTCTTCGTCCCTCGCGCGCGTGTAATAGCGGATGGACAGCCGCTTGCGCTCGAGTAAAGCGCGCGCTGCCACCTCGAAGTGGCGCAGGGGTAACGTCCGACGCGCCATGTGCAGGATTCGGATGCGGCTCTGTATCTCGTCAGCCGGATGTTCCTGACTACCGATTGCGGCGGACAGGCGCTTGAGGAGGGGATCGAGGTGCGGACCCAGCAGGCCGGGTTCGAGATTTTCGAGCAGCTGCTTCATCGTCAGCAACGCGTAGATTTCCTGCGCGCTGAACCACAGCCCGGGAAGCTCCTGAACTTCCGCCTGTGGATCGTAGCGATAGCCGTTTGCCTCGCGATCCCACACGATAGGAATGTTCAGCCGCGAGCGCAGATATTCCAGATCGCGCTTGAAGGTCGCCGGCGAGATCTCGAGCTCCTCGCGAAATCGCCGTGCCGGCACGACCTTCTGGCGGTGGATGAGCTGCTGGATCTTGTAGAAGCGTTCGGTGCGGTCCACGCGCGAATTGTACTGGCTGACGAAAGCGAGTGCAGCGAATACGGGAGCTGAAAAAAATTCGCGCGGCCGCCGGGAGCTGTGCCGCTCACCTGGCGGGCCGCGCGGGGTCGTGCGCTCTGAGCCCAGTGCCGCTGCGTGGGGACAACGCCGCAGCAAACGCCGTCGGTCGCCGTCAAGCCCCCCTCCCAACTCAACGATGCTCCTCCGGAACGACCGGCAAGGGGGCTGCCGTCAGGTGCAACCCCAGTGGGACGTGTAGGTCTCCTCCCCGCCCCTTGTTGTTCTGGTCTGGCTGAACAAATCCGGCTCTCGACTTAAAATGTCTGTCGACAGCGACATCTCTAAAGCTATCAAATTGTGAGGTTTCCGTCCAGCCTCAATTCGGACCGGCTGAATATTTCCCCGCTCCCAGGCGCTTCGAGGATCGCTGCAGACCGCCGCAACGCCGAGGCGATGGGACCCGGGGCCCTCTCGAAGGGTAGAGTAAAGATCGATTCGCCACAGAAGAGATGACAGAGATCACAGAGAACACAGGGAGAAGCAAAGTTCCAGCTGCACGATCCTGGTGAGCACCGGGTAATGCGAACGGCGATGATTGATGCAAACTGTCAGTATTTGGGGGGGTTGGTTTTCTCTGTATCCTCTGCGATCTCTGCGGCCAATGCAGTACGGTTTAAACTCGAATGAACAGCGAACTATTCGCCTATCGCAAGGCCCCGGAACTGGTCTCCGGCAAGGCAGGCCGCTACCGCGTCGCGGTGGTGGGTGCCGGGCCTGTCGGACTGTGCGCCGCCATCGATCTCGCGCAATATGGAGTGGACGTATTGCTCCTCGACGAGGACGACAAAGCCTCCGAGGGCAGTCGTGCAATTTGCTTCTCACAGCGCACACTGGAGATCCTCGATCGGCTGGGTTGCGGAGAACGCGTCGTGGGCAAAGGCGTGGTATGGAAGCATGGCAAGGTATTTCTGCGCGACCGCCTCCTCTATCAGTTCGATCTGCAGCCCGAAGCAGGCCACAAGCGCCCTGCCTTCATCAACCTTCAGCAGTACTACCTCGAACAATTTCTGGTCGAGCGCGCGATAGAGACGCGAAGAGTGGATCTGCGCTGGCGCAATCGGGTGATATCGGTTGCCTCCGGCACGGGAAACGTGGCACTTACAATTCGCACGCCCGATGGCGACTACGACATCGAGTGCGATTATCTAATTGCGGCGGACGGGGCACGCAGTCCGATCCGCAGCATGTTGGGACTGGAGGTAAGCGGTCAGGTATTCCGCGACCGCTTCCTCATCGCCGACGTGAGGATGGAGGCCGATTTCCCGACCGAGCGCTGGTTCTGGTTCGACCCGCCTTTCCACCCGAATCAATCGGTATTGCTGCATCGACAAGCTGACAATGTCTGGCGCATCGACTTCCAGCTCGGTTGGGATGCCGATCCGGAAATCGAGAAACAGCCCGACCGCGTGATCTCCCGCATTCGTGCCATGCTGGGTGAAACCAGACCGTTCACGCTCGAATGGGTCAGCGTCTACACCTTTCGCTGCCAGCGCATGGAGCGCTTCCGGCACGGGCGGGTGTTTTTCCTGGGCGATGCGGCGCATCAGGTGTCTCCGTTCGGCGCGCGTGGCGCCAACAGCGGCATCCAGGATGCTGACAACCTCGGGTGGAAACTCGCGAATGTGCTCAAAGCCGTCGCTACTGATCGTTTGCTGGATAGTTACGATGCCGAGCGCATTCCTGCGGCGGACGAGAACATCCTAAATTCCACGCGCAGCACCGATTTCATCACGCCAAAGAGCAAGATCAGCCGCACTTTCCGGGACGCCGCTCTGCAACTCGCCCACACTCATCCATTCGCGCGCGGCCTCGTGAACAGCGGACGTCTATCTGTTCCGCACAGCTATCGCGGGTCGCCACTGGACTCACCAGACCACGATGCCTTCAGCGGAAGGATATCTTCGGGCGCAGCCTGTATCGACGTACCACTTACCGGTCGCACTGGGCCTGCCTGGCTGATCGACCAGATCGGCAATCGCTTCGTGTGCATCTACTATGCTGGAAGCAATCGCCAGCCGCCCGAGGCCCAGATCGAAGGTCTGCGCGATGGGGCCGTTCCCGTCGAGGCCATCGTTATCGGTACCGTGGGTTGGCCGCTGACCGCCCTCCCCGAGCACATCCCGGCATTCATCGACACGCACGGCCTGTTCGCACAGCGCTATGACGCGACACCCGGCTCTTTGTACCTGTTCCGCCCCGACCAGCATTTGAGCGCGAGGTGGCGTACGCTGGACCCGGACGCGGTACGCTCGGCGCTATCGCGCGCTGCGTGCCCGCATGCTCTTGCTTTGGCAGCGTCATGACACTCATAACTGAACCGCATCTCGCCCATCCGGACGACTTCTACGAAGCGCTTCTAGATGCCCATCGCGGCTTCACGGAGGAGCAGAGCCAACTGCTGAACGCCAGGTTGATTCTGCTGCTGGCGAATCACGTCGGTGACCTCGACGTGCTGCGCCAGGCCCTCGCCGCAGCCCGTGCCGGCATAGTCGACCAAGAAGGCCAACCGCAAAGCATGGAGTCCGGCGCAAAGGAGTCAACATGAGCAAGAGATGGATCAGCTTTCCGAAGGCTGAGGGCAAGTATTCGCGCCAGGCCCACGCCGATCTGCCGGAGGGTACTTACGAGCGCGAGATGGGCAAGGAAGGCTTTTTCGGACCGACCTGTCATTTCCACCATCTGCATCCGCCCACCGGTTGGACCAGCTTCGAGGGGCCGCTCCAGCCGCACGCCTACGATCTCAACGCTTTGCCGAGTGAAGCGTCCTCGCCGTGGGGAGCCGCGCGATTGCTGTTCAACAACGACATGCAGCTACGCTGGTGGCAGACCGATCGGAAAATGGATCACCTCGCGCGCAATTCCGACGGCGACGAACTGCTGTTCATCCACGACGGTGCCGGAGATCTCTTCTGCGACTGGGGACGCTTGTCTTACCGAGACGGCGACTACATTGCCCTTCCACGCGGCGCGATGTGGCGCATCGAACCATCGGCGCCGACCACCATGCTTCTGGTGGAAGCCACGGAGGGCTCTTATCAACTGCCGGAGAAAGGGGTCCTCGGGCCGCAAGCCATCTTCGATCCCGCCGTCCTCGAAACGCCGCGCATGGACGAGGCGTTCCGCGCGCAGCAGGGCGACACTATCACGCGCGTAATAGTGAAGCGACGCGGCCGGCTGTCTACGATCACGTTCCCGTACAATCCGCTCGATGCGATCGGCTGGCACGGCGAATTGGTGCCGGTGCGGGTAAATTGGCGCGACATCCGTCCCGTGATGAGTCACCGGTACCACTTGCCCCCCTCGGCCCACACCACGTTCGTGGGAAAGAATTTCGTGGTATGCACTTTTTGTCCGCGTCCAATCGAGTCGGATCCAGGTGCCTTGAAGGTTCCTTTTTTTCACAACAACGACGATTACGACGAAATCATCTTCTACCATCGCGGCCAGTTCTTCAGCCGCGACAACATCAAGCCGGGCATGGTCACGCTGCAC
>Ga0209048_10006704_pt1 | contig 10744 bp, 9 predicted proteins | sample FrelakmetCRP12CR_FD_187146 | JGI IMG/M metagenome (GOLD analysis project Ga0209048, IMG submission 187146) | Freshwater lake sediment microbial communities from the University of Notre Dame, USA, for methane emissions studies - CRP12 CR (SPAdes)... | ecosystem: Environmental > Aquatic >... | reverse complement strand
CTTCCTGCTGATTTTCACCGGCTACTGGTTCGTGTACTGGCAGGAGTTCATTACCCTGCCGCTGTATGTGCACGATTACATCAATCCCGAAACCGACACGGAACTGCTGCTGGTCACCGGCCCGCTGGTGGTGATCGCACTTACGCTGCCTATCAACATCTTTACCCAGAGAATCCGCGCCTTTACCGCAATCATCATCGGCACGCTGATGACCGCGCTGGCGTGGATCATCCTCATCATGCGGCCGACGGTGGTGGGCGTCATCCTGACGCTGGTCGCGGTGGCACTCGGCGAGATAACGCAGTCTCCCCGCTACTACGAGTACATCTCGCGCCTCGCGCCCGCGGGACAGCAGGGGACCTACATGGGGTTTGCGTTTCTGCCGCTGGGGATCGGCTCGCTCATCGGCGGAAGATTCGGCGGATTCCTGATTCACTATTTCGGCGAGGTGAGGCACGAGCCCGGAATGATGTGGTGGGTGATCACCGGCGTGGGCGTGCTGACCGCGGCCTTGCTCTGGCTCTACGATAAGTTTTTGCTGCCGCAAAAGGTGGACGAGCCCGTGGCCGGAGCGGCTGGTTGATCCGGCTGATTAAACCACAGAGGCATGGAGGCCCCAGAGAAAAAGGAAATCAAGCCGATTTTTCCGTATTCTCCGCGCCCTCTGTGGTAAATAATCTTTTCCTGCTCGGCACTGCCATGAAGAAAGCCAAAGACCCCGCCTACATTGCTTCTCATATTCGCCAAGTCCTGGTGAACGGGGCCTCAGCGCCACATGCGAAAGAGGTTCAGCAATTTTTCAAAGAGGAGGTCCAGTCGCGCGGCTGGTACACCGGCGAGCTGCGCAAACTGGCAGTGCGCTTTCGGAGGACGATCCTGGCGGAACACGACGAAGATTATCTGTTGCAGGTCGCCGATCAGCTCTTTCAGGGCGAGGTGCTGGAAGAGAAGACCTTCGCGGTGATGCTGCTTGAGGGCATGACTGGCGACCTCGGCAGGGCTGATTTCAAGCTGTTCGAAAGCTGGCTGGACCTCGTCAGCACCTGGGCCGACCATGATGTGCTGGTGCATTACCTCATCGGGCCGATGATCGCTGCGGACGCGACCTTGCTGGCGCGACCTCCGTCCTGGGCAAGAAAGAGGAGCCGATGGCACCGGCGCGCCGCGGCCGTAAGCCTGATCCACAGCACGCGACAGCACAAGAATTTCGCCGACATCCAGCGCATCACCGAAATGCTGCTGGCGAGCGACGATGACATGGTGCAGAAGGGCCTGGGCTGGCTGCTGCGCGAAGCGGCCAAGGCGAATCCCAAGCAGACGGTCCGGTACCTAATGACCATCCGCAAGCGCACGCCGCGGCTGGTGCTGCGGACGGCATGCGAGACGTTGCCGGCCGCTACGCGTGAGAAGGTGCTCGCAAAGCAATTGGCAGCGTGCGGCTAGCAACTAGCACTTGGTATTTGGTAGTTGGTACTCGGTGCTTTGTTGTAATCCTCATTCGCACGCCTAATTCCCCGTCCGGTTGACTCCGTATGGCGGAGTGCGAAGTGCCAATTACCAATTACCAATTACTAAATACAGATTGCCAGCTGCCAACTGCCAATCGGCCCGCCGTCGTCATTTACAATAGATTCCGCAATGAATCTACCCGCCATTCAGGCTGCGCTGCGCGACAGCCACAACGATTGCTGGCTCTTCTACGATCACCATCACCGCGATCCCATTGCTTACCATCTGCTCGGCCTGCCGGAGAAGATGATGGTCACCCGCCGCTGGTTCTATGTCGTCCCCGCGAACGGCGAACCGGTGAAACTGGTGCACCGCATCGAGAGCCATCATCTCGACTCGCTGCCCGGCAAGCGCCTGGAGTACTCCGCCTGGCAGGAGTTGTGGCAGAACCTGGAGGCGATGCTCAAGCCGTATCACACGGTCGTGATGCAGTACTCGCCCAACAACCAGATTCCCTACATCTCGCTGGTGGACGCGGGCATGCTGGAGCTGATCCGCAGCTTCGGCAAGGAGATTGTCACCTCGGCCAACCTGGTGGCGCGCTTCGAGGCCACGCTGACGGAAGCGCAGATGGACTCGCACCTGAAAGCGCGCGATGCCATCGACAAGATCACCGCCGCGTTTTTCCAGGAAGTTGGACGTCGCGTCCGCAACGGAGGCACGCATGAGTTCGAGATGCAGCAATGGATCCTGGAAGCATTCAAACGTGAGAACCTGGTCACGGACGATCCGCCGAACGTAAGCGTCAACGCGCACAGCGGCGACCCGCACTACGAGCCGACGGCAGCCACCTCCGCGCCAATCAAGCAGGGCGATTTCGTGCTGCTCGACATCTGGGCGAAATGTAGCGAGCCGGCCTCGGTGTATTACGACATCACATGGACGGGCGTAATCGGCACACCCAGCGACCAGCAGCGGCAGGTCTTCGAGATCGTGCGCGACGCACGCGACGTCGGCATTCGCACCGTGCAGCAGGCGTTCGAGGCCGGGAAGAAGATCTGCGGCTGGGAGGTGGACCAGGCGGTGCGCGATTTCATCGCCGGCAAAGGCTATGGACAGTATTTCATCCATCGCACAGGGCACTCGATCGGGCGCGACATTCACGCCAACGGCGCCAACCTGGATAATCTGGAGACTAAGGACGACCGCGACATTCTTCCCAACACCTGCTTCTCGGTGGAGCCCGGCATTTACCTGCCGGAGTTCGGGGTGCGCAGCGAGATCAACATGCTCATCCGCAATGGCAAGGGCGAAGTGACCGGCCGAGTGCAGAACCAGTTGGTGCAGATCTAATGGCGCAGAACGCAACCACGGTCAATCAGCCCCAGAATGCAACCGCCGCCTCGTGGACCTCCATGGCGACCATCGCCCCCATTGCGGGATGGCTGTTCCCCGGCCTCGGACACTTCATCCAGCGCCGCTGGATCCGCGGCCTGCTGCTGATGCTGGCGGTGTGCACCATGTTCTTTGCCGGGCTGGGCATGCAGGGCAAGGTGTACTCGTTCAATGTCGGCGACCTGCTGGACATCCTGGGATTCATCGGCGACCTTGGCTCCGGGCTCTTGTACTTCCTCGCCCGTGTAATGAATTGGGGCGGCGGCAACATTCATCGCGCAGTGGCCGACTACGGTACCAAGTACATCGTGGTGGCTGGGTTGCTGAACGTGATCGCTGCCATTGATGCACACCACATCGCGATCGGCAAGAAACCATGACCTTCGAACTCTCGCATTACAACGCCGCCCTGCTGTTCGCGCTCTGCGCCTCCACCGTATTTGGCATCACGCAACGCAGCACACCGCGCGACATGCTGAAGTATGCCGCGTATTGTTTCGCGCTGTTCGCCGGCGGCGTCATCGTGGCCGCCTGGGTGATGTGGTTCATCAAGCACTGAAAAATCAGTAGTCAGTGGCTAGTGGTTAGTGTCGACTGCAAATACAGGTACAAGCCTCTGCGCGCGGCGGTGCGCTGAGCGGCGTGGTCACGCTGCTGACGTCGCTGACCGGCTTGGCGGCATCGTATTTCGTCGCACAAATCTCTTATCGTCCGTCTAAGTTGCAAGGAGGCTCCTGCCTGACCACCACTCCGGTTATCCCGACCCCGCAAAGCCGAGTGCGCGTCATCTTCCAGGGTCCTCACGGCCTGCGGGCCGGCTGGCGCGTGCTCATCTTTGTGCTGCTTGTGGCGGGGTTCTCCGCACTGGCCGCGCCCGTCGTCCGGTTGCTGTCGAGGGAGTTTCACGATGCCTTGACCGCACGCACTCTCATCCTGAGCGAAGGCATTGGGTTCATCGTTGTTCTTCTCGCCACGGCGATCATGGCGCGAGTAGGGCATGGCAGCCTTGGAACTTACGGCCTTCCCGCCCGAGAAGTCTTCCAGAAAAACTTCTGGGCCGGCGCTCTCTGGGGATTCCTGATGCTCACCGTCATTATGGGAATGATGGGAATCTTCCACGTGTACGCACCGGGCGGCCTGGCGCTCTCCGGTGCTGGCCTTCTGAAGTATGCGTTCTTATGGGCCGTGGCGTTCCTCATGGTAGGGCTGTTTGAGGAATTCCTGTTTCGCGGTTATCTGCAGTTCACACTGGCGTCCGGCCTTGGGTTCTGGCCCGCTGCCGCCATCACCTGTACCGTCTTCGCGCTTGCCCACAGGGGCAACCCGGGCGAGACGTGGGTTGGCCTGGCCAACATTGTGCTGATCGCGATCTTCCTGTGCCTGGCCTTGCGGCGTACCGGCAACCTGTGGTTCGCCATCGGATGGCACATGGCCTTCGACTGGGGCGAGAGCTTTTTCTACTCGGTGCCCAACAGCGGGACCCATACAATTGGCCATCTGCTCAATGCCTCCCTTGGCGGCTCCAAGTGGTTGAGCGGGGGCACGGTGGGCCCGGAGGGAAGTATCTTCGACCTGTTGGTGATGGCTGCCGGAATCGTGGTGCTTGCGAGGCTCTATCCCGAGGCAAGGTATCCCGCGGTCCCTCCCGTGCCGGCGTCGCCATCCGACGCGGAAACGACGGTGGCCTTGCCCGGCGTTCAATGCTCTTGACCGCTAGGCGGGCGCGGTTTTAGCGCCTGGGTTTTCCAGCGTGGACGTGCAGTACGGACAGCGCGTTGCCCTCTTGACCACACCACTGAAACAGTAGGGACATTCCTTCATCTCGATGTTCTGCAGATTGCGAAAACGGTTGACCTGCCGGACAAGCAGGAACACGCCCACCGCAACAATGACGAAATTCAGGATGGCATTCAGGAAGACCCCGTAGTTCAGCGTGGGCGCGCCCGTCGCCTTGGCGGCCGCCAGGGTATCGAAGTGCTTTCCCGTAAGGCTGACGAACATGTTGGAAAAGTCCATCTTGCCGAAGATGCGGCTGATGACGGGCATCACGATGTCTTCCACGAACGAGGTGATGATCTTGCCGAAAGCTACGCCCAGGATGATGCCGATGGCCATGTCGAGCACGCTGCCCTTGAGCGCAAATTCCTTGAAGTCCTTGAAGCCGCCTTTGCCGATCTTGGCCAGCGGCATGGGATTTACCATGCGGGTGGCAAAGTTGCCGAGATCCACCGGATCGGTCGAGTGTACGTGTTGCATGGCCTGGCCCTCCGCAGCTGCAATGCGAGACCGGGCACCTGCCGGGCTCAGGGGCATGGTCAAACGCAGCCGCGTGGATGTCAAGGGCTGGCAACCAAAGAAAAACGGCGGGCCCGAAACCGGGCCCACCGAAGGACTTCATTCAGGAGGTCGAAGGCCGTTCGTTAAAAGTGGAACTCCATGCCTCCAAAGATTTCCCGGCCCGGGCCGGGCTGATAGGAGTTCCCGTCGGGATCGGGTTCGGTGAAAGCGATGTATTTGGTGTTGGTGAGGTTTGCTCCGGTCACGAAGAGGTTTACCCAGAAGTTCTTGTACTGCCAGTTCTTCGCCACGCGGGCGCCCAGCAGCGTGTAGCCGTCAATCCAGGTCGAGTTGGTTGGGTCGATGTACGCCTTCGAGAATGACATCGACTTCGCCGACACGCTGAAGTTGTACGGAAGCTGCACAAGCGCATCGACGTAGAACTGGTTCATCGGCGAGTTGGGCAGGTAGTTCCCGTTCAAATTGCCCTTGTATGTGCGGCTTGTGTAATCACTGTAGGTGAAATGCGAGAAGGTGTACGCTCCCGAAACCGTCAGCCAGCGCGTGGGCAACCAGCGCGCCGCGGCCTCGATACCGTAGCGATTGCTGTTTCCGCCATTGGCGTAAAACGTTTCCAAGGGACGGTCTGAAATGCGGTACCGCTCGAAATCGTTATGCGTGTACAGGTAATAGAACGTCAGGTCGTAGTACAGGTGGTATCCCAGGTTGCCGCGAATGCCGACGTCAGGGCCGTTGGAAGTGGCAGGCTGCAAATGCTTGTTGAAGCCTCCGATACCATCGGGATTTGCCAACAGCTCTTCGGTAGCGGGCGGAAGAAATCCACTGCCCCACGAGGCGAACGCACTGAGGTTCGGATTGATGGTGTAGGTGGCGCCCACGCGCCCCGTCGCCCTGTTAAACGACTGGCTTCCTGACAAATCGAGACCGTCCAGCTTCAGGTTGTCCGTGAGACTCTGGCTGATTCGGTCCCAGCGGCCGCTGAAGAACAGAGTCCACTTGTCATTCAGCGACATGCGGTCCATGGCGTAGATGCCGACATGACTTTGTGTTATGGAGTCATCCGCCAGCAATTCCGGCCCTTCCACAGCGTTTCCAAGATTCGGATGGGCAGTGTTGCCAATGCTCTGTCCGCCCGCATCAATACCCACTCCGAAGTAGTTCTTGATTTTGCTTCCGTTGCTGTTGATGTTGTACTGCGTGGAGCCTTCGAAGGGCTGCAGGGAGCGGTGGATCACCGATGACGGAACGGATTCCGTGTAGTTCCACGGACGTGCGAAGAAGTTGAAGGCAAGTTCCTGATTGTCGGAACGCGTCCATTGGCCGGTGAACCCTCCCGTGAAGCGCTTTGTCTTCTGGAACTCGTTGTATTTCAGCGAGTCGGGGTTGGGCTGCCTTGGGTCTTCGCGCACCTGATCAAGGTTCAGCCCTTCGGGATTCTGGTTCCAGTATCCCGTGCCAATGCCGAAGACACTCATCCGGAACGACGAGGATGGCTTGAAGTAGGCGCGGCCGGACAGAACGTTTCCCCAGAACTGGGTATGCACCCGGTATCCATCGCCGGCGGAGCGCGCGAAGTTCAGGTCGTAGCCTACGCCCTTCGCGGTTCCGGATAGCTCGCCTCGGGCCTTATAAAAACTATTGGAACCGCCATTGGCCCAGAGGTTTCCGTGGGTAGTTTCTTCCGGCATGGGCGTGCGCAGGTCAATCACGCCGGCTGCTGAACCTCCGCCAAACAGTACGGCCACCGGTCCACGCACCACTTGAATGTCTTCCACCTGGTTCCAATCAACGTCGAACAGGTCGGGGACGAACCCGGTGGGATCACTGAGCGGGATGCCGTCCAACAAGACTTCGATGCCGCGCAGCCCGTGTTCGCTGAGGATTCCCTGCCCGCGAATCGAGATGTGGACGCGCTGCTGGTTGGCCTGGTTGTCCGCTTTCACGCTGGGCACGGACTCCAAAGCCTCGGCGGCGTTGACCCCGCGCGGCATCATGGCCAGGGTTTCAGGGACAACCACGGTCGTCGCGGCCGGAATCACTTCCAGCGGTATGTCAAGCCGCGAGGCTATGACGTTGATCTCCTGCCTCTCCACCTTCTGTGGGACCATGGAAACTTCAAAGACGGCTGGTGACCCCTGGATGGTATGCGTGAAGGTTTGTGAATAGTACCCGGGTGCGTCAAACACCAGCACAACCGAGGCAGTGCCAGGCTTCACTTGCAGAGAGAATTTACCCTGCTCGTCGGTGTAGGTTCGCAAGTCGAGTTCGGGCGCGCTTACTACGACTTGCGCGATGGCGCGTCCATCCACATCGTGGATCGTGCCGTTCAGGACAATTTGAGAATAAGCAATTTGAGCGGTCAGCAATAGAAATATGAAAGCAACAGCTATGAACACAACCCTGAGTTTTACGTTCATGAGTTACGCTCCTAGCTATCGATAACGCCTCGAGGCAGAAAAAGTCAGTGATGTTGGCGAACTACGTTGCCGATAGTTCCTCATTTGGGAACCAGCGCGGTTTGAAGAGCGTTTCTACTATCGCTGTAGTATCAGGGAGGGCTAAGCAAGAGCGGGGAGTAACGTGCTCCGCGATAAAAGTCGCGAGTTGCGGTGATGCGAATCACAGACCCAACCGGGGGGAAGAAGTTACACTACTACCGAAGAAGGAGTAGGAAAATCATGCTGCAAAAATTCGCGAGACTTTCCGTATGGATGCTTTCCCTGGTATTCGTGCTGCTCAGTGCCACACTGTTGTGTGGCGCGCAGCAGATGGGAACCGACAAGACATCGTCGCAACAGACTGTAACCGGTTGCCTTCAGAAGGGTGGCGAACCCGTGGGCTTTTTCATCGTCAGCGCCGACGGTACGCATTGGGAACTCTATCCGAACCCGCAAGTCGCCCTTGCCAACCATGTCGGCCATACGGTTACCGTGAAAGGCTCCCTGGCCAAGAGGTCGCCGGCACAAGAAGAAAAAAGCCAGACGTACGAAAAGGCGGAAATGACGGCAAAGGGGCACCACGACTTGCAGGTCTCAAGCGTGAAGATGGTCAGCGAGACTTGCAGCAAGTGAAGTAGCAGGCGGCTTGACCAACCCAAGCCTTCTCGATTTCACCCGAGGGTGGTTCTCGTGAGCCTTACCCGGGCCACCCGTCTGTGCAAACCATCGCCTCGCAAAATCTGCTTTGCACTGCGCTGACGATTCTTGCTTTAAGGACGAAGCTGCGCTGAAACGCTTGGCTTATTGAGGCTCGCAAAATATAGTGACAGTTTTAAGGTTTGTCATCACGAGCGGAGCGAGGGATCTGCTCTTTGCCTGATCCGGCGAAAAGCAGATTCCTCGCGCCCAAAGCCCGGGCGCTCGTAATGACAATTCTGAAGGGGGCGGGCTCTTAGACTGTCAGCGTTTCACTATAGTCTGCGACGCTCAATAAGTGGCAGACTGCGCGAATATTGGGACACTCTGCTCCACGCTGGATAGCCAAGCTGCGTAGAATGGACTAGCCCTTCATCTCTCTCCATCAAAGGACGATATGCGACGCTTTCTTGTTCTTCTCCTTACCTTACTGTGCTCTGCCGCCGCCTTCGCACAAGCGCAGGCCGGCATCGAAGTTTCCGACCTGGATCGCAAGGCCGATCCCTGCACCGATTTCTACGAGTACTCCAACGGCGCATGGCGCGCCAACAATCCCATCCCTTCCACCATGGACCGCTGGAGCCGGCGCTGGGCGGCGGGCGAGACCAACAAAGACCAACTGCGCGTCATCCTCGACGAAGCCTCCGCCAAGAAGAACCAGCCCAAGGGCAGCGTCGATCAATTGATTGGCGACTACTACGGCGCGTGCATGGATGAGTCGCGGGTGAACCAGGCAGGCGCGACGCCGGTGAAACCCATGCTGGCCGAGATCGCCGCCATGAAGAACCAGGCCGATTTGCAGAAGATGATCATTCGCCTGCAGAGCTACGGCTTCCAGGTCCCGTTCGGAGTGAACGCTGCCCCCGACAATCACGATCCGACGCATGTCATCGCCAACGTCCAGGCCAGCGGACTGGGTTTGCCGGACCGCGACTACTACTTCAAGGACGAGCCGCGCTTCAAGCAGGCGCGCGAGCAGTACCTGGTGCACGTGGCCAACATGTTCAAGCTGGCGGGATATGACCAGGCAGCCGCGACCAAAGCCGCCGCGCAGGTCATGCAGTTCGAGACCGGCCTGGCAGGCGCGACCCTGGACAACGTCGCGCGCCGCGACCCGCAATCTACCGACCACAAGACGACGTTCGCGCAACTGCAAAAGATGACGCCGGCGTTTGACTGGACGACGTATTACTCCGACGCGAAGATCCCGCAGGTGGACCTGAACGTCGAAGAGCCGAAATTCATGGCGGAAGTGAACAAGCAGATCGCCTCCACCTCGCTGGCGGACTGGAAAACGTATCTCTCGTGGCAGGTGCTGCACGGGTCGGCGCAATTCCTGTCGCAACCCTTCGTGGATGAGAACTTCAATTTCTACGAGAAGCAGCTTGGCGGCGTCGCGGAACTGAAGCCGCGCTGGAAGCGTTGTGCCGAGTCGACCGACCTCTTCCTGGGCGAAGCGCTGGGACGCGGCTACGTCGCGCGTTACTTCCCGCCGGAAGCCAAGGCGCGCGCCAAGGAGATGATCACCAACATCCTGGCGTCCATGGGCGACACCGTCCAGGGCCTGGATTGGATGTCGCCCGAGACCAAGAAGAAGGCGATGGAGAAAATCTCCACCTTCAACGTCAAGGTCGGATACCCCGACAAGTGGAAGGACTACAGCAGCGTCACCATCACGCGCGACTCTTACTTCGGCGACGTGATGAACGCGGCGCAGTTCCTCGTCGCCGATGACCGCTCGACCATCGGCAAGCCGGTGGACCGCGGGCGCTGGGGCATGACTCCTCCCACGTCGAACGCCTACTACAACCCGCTGATGAACGAGATTGTCTTTCCTGCTGGCATCCTGCAACCGCCGGCCTTCAGCGTGAAGGCGACCGACGCCGTGAACTACGGCGCTATCGGCGTGGTCATCGGGCACGAAATCAGCCACGGCTTCGACGACCAGGGCGCGCAGTACGACGCGCAGGGCCGCCTGCAGAACTGGTGGACCGCCGACGACCTGAAGAAGTTCCAGACCAAGACCGCGTGCGTGGTGAACCAGTTCGACGGCTACTACATCGAGCCCAACATTCATCACCAGGGCAAGCTGGTTCTGGGCGAGTCCATCGGCGACCTGGCGGGCGTGAAGATTGCCTACCTGGCGTTCCAGAAGTCGCAGCAAGGCAAGCCTGCGGCGCCGACCATCGACGGCTTCACTCCCGACCAGCAGTTCTTCATCGCCTGGGGACAGTTCCGCGGCGACGAGACGCGCCCGGAGACGCAGCGCCTGATGGTGCAGGGCGATCCGCATCCCGTGGCCAAGTTCCGCGTGATCGGGCCGCTGTCGAACTTCCCGCCGTTCGCCAGCGCGTTTTCCTGCAAGCTGGGTTCAGCCATGATTCGCCCGGCCGACCAGAAGTGCGTGGTGTGGTAGGAAGCGCGCTTACGGATGATGAGAACTCTTGGCTCGGTGCCCAAGGTTAGCG
>Ga0209048_10006703_pt1 | contig 10744 bp, 11 predicted proteins | sample FrelakmetCRP12CR_FD_187146 | JGI IMG/M metagenome (GOLD analysis project Ga0209048, IMG submission 187146) | Freshwater lake sediment microbial communities from the University of Notre Dame, USA, for methane emissions studies - CRP12 CR (SPAdes)... | ecosystem: Environmental > Aquatic >... | reverse complement strand
GCAACTCGCTCAGGTGGAGCGTTTGGCGGCCGCGATGATCGCCACGCCCATCGCGGCCAGTTCCTCGTCCTCCGCGTCGGAAAGCCCGCTCACGGCGACCGCGCCGACGACGACGCCGTCGATGCGGATCGGCAGCCCGCCGCCGAAACCGACATAGCGGCTGTCTCCGTAAAACGCGATGTCCGTGCCGCGCTCCCGCAATGTCGCGCCCACTTCGCGCGTCGGCCGGCGCAGGCGCGCGGCGGTGAACGCCTTGTTGCTCGCCACCGCGATCGAGCTCAATGGCGCGCCGTCGAGGCGCAGCAGCGCGATCGGCTCGCCATGTGCGTCGGCGATGGCGATCACCGCAGTGCGCCCGCGCTCCGCGAGCGCCGCGCGGATGGCGTCGACTGCAGCGAGGACTTCGTCGTGTCCTATGGTCGGTTCGTTGCGCATCCGTTGTTCCTGCAGGATCGTGGTGCCGGTTGCGCCGCGAGTTGGCTAACCGGGTGGTGAAGTCTAATACAACGAGAGCCGCGCAACCACGACACACCGGGTGCGCGAGGTTGGCGCGCGCACCGCGTCGCCGGGAGGGGGCACGATGGGCGAACTGGTCCAGTTGATCGTTTCAGGAATCGCCACCGGGGCGATCTACGCGCTCGCAGCGCTGGGCTTCACGCTGCTCTGGCAGGCATCGGGCACGATCAACTTCGCGCAAGGCGAGTTCGTGACGCTGCCGGCATTCGCGATGCTGCTCTGCATCGCGGCGGGCGCACCGCTCTGGCTCGCATTTCTGATCACGTGCGCCGCAGCAATGGTCGTGCTCGGCTGGGGCTTCAAGCGCGTGATCGTCGACCCGCTGATCCGCCACGGCGTGATTCCGCTCGTCATCGCGACGCTAGGTCTTTCGATCGTACTGAAGACGCTGGTGCGGGCCGGCTACAGCGCCGAGGCGCACCAGTTCGCGAGCCCGTTTCCTGCCGGCCAGCTGTCGATCGCCGGCGTCAATGTCTCGTACGCCGACATCGGGACCCTGTTCCTCGCGGGCGTGATCGTCGTCGGCCTGCAGGCTTTCGTGACGCGCACGGTAACCGGTCGCGCGATGCAGGCGGTCGCGCAGAACACCGACGCGGCGCGCGTGCTCGGCATCGACGTCAAGCGAATGGTGCTCTACACGTTCCTGATCAACGCAGTGCTCGCGGTGATCGCTGCGCTGCTGGTCACACCCACGTATCTCGCAAAGTTCGACATGGGTGATTCGATCGGGCAAAAGGCATTCTTCGCAGCGATCATCGGGGGATTCAACCAGACGCGCGGCGCGCTCGTCGGCGGCGTTCTGATCGGCGTTCTGGAGAACGTCGTCGGCTTCTACGTGTCGCCTGCCTACAAGGAAGGGGTGGCGCTCATGCTGTTCCTCGTCGTGATCCTGTTCCGCCCCGAGGGCCTGCTTGGCAAGGCCGAGGAGCGCAAGGTATGAGCCCCCGGGCTGGAACGATCGCCCTGGTCGCCGCGCTCGGTTTCGTCGCCTTCGCCGCGGCGTACCTCAAGCGCAGCGATGTCTATCTTCTTACGCTGTACTGCGTGTACCTGATGGCCACGATGGGCCTCAATCTGACCGTCGGCTACGCGGGCCAGATGTCGCTCGGCCAGGCAGCATTCTTCGGCATCGGCGCGTACCACGCCGCAATCCTGCTGAAACTTGGCTGGCCGTTCTTCGTCGTGCTGCCGGGCGCCGCCGTCGCGTGTTTCGTGGTCGGGCTCGCACTGGGCTTCCCGGCGCTGCGCGTCCAGCACCATTACCTCGCGTTCGCGACGCTGGGCTTCAACGTGCTCGTCTATCTCGTGATGCGCAACGAGGAGAAGATCACGGGCGGTACGTACGGCATCTCGGCGATCCCGCGGCCGACCGTGCTCGGCTTCGACCTGGGCGGGCACCTCGCCTACTTCTACTTCACGCTGGCGTCGCTGGTGGCGCTGGGCTTGCTTCTGTGGTGGCTTCTTCGCTCGCCATGGGGACGCGCGTTTGCCGCCCTGCGCGACAACCCGATCCGCGCCGAGAGCCTGGGCGTCAACATCACCGCCTATACGCTGCTCGCCTTCGCGATCGGCGCTGCGTGCGCCGGCGTCGGTGGCGTCTACTTCGCGTCGCTGGTCGAGTTCATCGAACCCGGGCCGTTCCACTTCTCGACGTCGCTGACGATGCTCCTCGCCGTCATCGTCGGCGGATCGGGGCGATTCTTCGGGCCCGCGATCGGCACGGCGATCATCGTCCTGCTGCCGGAGTTGCTGCGCGGCTCGAGCGCGCCGTGGCTCAAGTTCATGCAGACGTGGTATCTCGCGGTTTTCGGCGTTGCCGTCGTCGCGCTGATGGTCTGGCTACCCGGCGGCCTGCTGTCGATTCCTGAGCGCTTCAAGCGCAAGGGAGCAGCCCGATGAGCACCGCCGGGGCGCCCCGAGGCGCGAATTGCTCCCGCTCGGTTGGCAGCGCCGCGGCGACAGCCGCAAGCGTGGGGGTACACCCATGACTGCGCACCCTTCGTTTCTCGAGGTCAAGGAGGTCCAGAAGCATTACGGTGCGATCCGCGCCGTCGACGGCGTGTCGCTGTCGGTCGGTCCCGGCGAAATCGTCGGCGTGATCGGTCCGAACGGTTCCGGCAAGACGACGCTGTTCAACAGCATCCTCGGCCAGATCAAGCCGACGTCAGGGCGAGTCGAGTTCTGCGGCGAGGACATCACCGGCATGTCGCCGCTGGAACTCTCGCGCCGCGGCGTGGGACGCACGTTCCAGACGCTGCAGGTATTCGGCAAGCTGTCGGTGCGCGACAACATGATCGTGGCCGCGCAGGAATTCAAGGGGACCCTGCCCGGGCGGCTGTTCGCAGCACCCGATGCGGGCCTCGGCCACCATGCCGACGAGATGATCGAGCTCTTCCGGTTGAAGCACGCCGCCCATCTCCCGGCGGGTAGCCTTTCCTACGGCCAGCAAAAACTCATCGACATCGCGATGGCATTCATGCCCGCGCCTCGCCTCGTGCTGCTCGACGAGCCATGCGCCGGCGTAAATCCAAGCCTCGTCGATCAATTGCGCGAGCTGCTGGTCGAGCTCAACAAGACCCAGGGCGGCAGCTTCGTCGTCATCGAGCACAACATGGACTTCATCATGAAGCTCTGCCCCCACGTCATCTGCATGGTCGAGGGCAAGGTGCTGGCCGAAGGCCCGCCGAAGGAAGTCCAGTCGAACCGGCAGGTACTCGAAGCCTACCTGGGAAATTGAGGGCCGGCGCCATGGCAGAGAAGATCATCGAGTTCGACAAGGTCGTCGCCGGATATTCGCCGAGCCTCACGATCCTCAACGAAACGACACTGGACGCGCGGAAGGGCGAGATCACGCTGCTGATCGGGCCCAACGGCGCCGGCAAGTCGACGGTGCTGAAGACGCTCTTCGGCATGCTCGTTCCGCGTTCGGGCGAGGTTCGCTTCGAGGGCAAGCGCATCAACGGCAAGGGGCCGCGCGAGCTGCTCGCGGAAGGCATGGCCTTCGTGCCGCAGGGGCGCAATCTGTTCGGATCGCTTTCGGTGCGCCACAACCTCGAGCTCGGCGGCATCACGCTGCCGCGCGGCGAGCTCGGAGCAAGAATCGACGAGGTGCTGCAGCGGTTCCCGAGGATCAAGGAGCGTATCGACAACCAGGCCTCCACGATGTCGGGCGGCGAGCAGAAGCAGCTCGAAGTCGGGCGCGCGCTGCTCCTGCACCCGCGCGTGCTGCTGATCGACGAGCCATCGATAGGACTCTCGCCGAAGCTCGTGCAGGAGGTGATGACGTTGCTGCGCCAGCTGGCCGACGCGGGCACGACGATCCTGATGGTCGAGCAGAACGTGCGCACCGCGCTCAAATACTCGAATCGCGCCCTGGTGCTGGAAATGGGTCGCCTCGCGCTGGATCGCCCGGCTTCGGTGCTGCTCGGCGACCCGGACCTCAACAGGCTGTTCCTCGGCGGCGCCGCGCGCGCGGCGGCCGCTTAGCCGCACTGCGTCAGGCGCCGATGTCCCAGAGCGGTGCGCCGTGCTTCAGCGCGCTGCGCGCGACCACGGTGCGGTGGATTTCCGAGGTGCCGTCGAAGATCCGGTAGATCCGCGCATCGCGGTAAAGCCGCTCGATCGGCATTTCCTTGCAGTAGCCCATGCCGCCGAAGATCTGCACCGCGCGGTCGGCGACGCGACCGAGCGTCTCGGCGGCCTCGATCTTCACCATCGAAATCCAGTCGCGGGCGTTGCGGCCCTGGTCGATCTCCCATGCCGCGCGCAACAGCATGAGCCGGGCGGAATTGATCTCGATGACGCTGTCCGCGATCATCTGCTGGATCATCTGGAACTCGCCGATCGCGGTGCCGAACTGCTTGCGCTCGTTCGCGTAGTCCGTCATCAGCGTCGCCAGGCGGCTCGCCTTGCCAATGGCGCGCGCGCCGACTTGCGCGAGCCGTACGCGGCCAAGCGTCGAGTACGCGATCGCGAGGCCACGCCCCTCCGCACCCAGCAGATGCTCGGGGCCCAGCCGGACACCCTCGAAGAAGAGCTCGACGTGACTCGTTCCCGTGAGGCCCATCATGGGTTGGTTGCGGCCGACCGTCAGGCGCGGCATGTCCCTGTCGACGAGGAACAGCGACACGTGGCGCGGCCTTGCCGCCGCGTCGGTCACGGCGGACACGATGAAGAAATCGGAGAATTCGCCATCGCTGATGAAGTGCTTCTGCCCGAACAGCTGCCAGCCGTCGCCGTCGCGGACGGCGCGGGTCGTGATCGATCCCGCGTCCGACCCGGCGCCGGGCTCGGTGATGGCGATCGAGCACGTGCGCTCACCGCGCACGGCCGGCAGCAGCCAGCGTTCCTTTTGCGCGGGCGTCCCCTCGAGCAGCGATTCGTAGACGTTCCCGAATGCGCGCCGGATCAGGATGTCCTTCGTGTGCCCGAACTGCTCCTCGACCAGCATCGTGTCGACGGCGGACAGTCCGCCGCCTCCATATTCCGCGGGGATGTTCATCGCATAGAAGCCCAGCGCCTTCGACTTCTCGAAGATTTCGCGGGCCTTCTCGGGAGCGAGTTTCCCGGTCGTTTCGATTTCGTCCTCGAGCGGGATGAGTTCCGTCTCCACAAAGCGCCGAACCATGTCGACGATCAATCGCTGCTCGTCGCTCAATCCGAATTCCACGTTGCACCTCTTCGCCGTTGCGATGATCGATCCGCGATCACCGTGTTTCGCCACGAGTCGTCGTGGCACCGCGACCGACGGCCTGCGCCGCCTGCGACAGGTATGCTGATCCGTCGCAGGCCTCGGCAAGCTCTGCCGACGCCGCGAGCAGTTGCGGAGCGAGTTCCTTCATCCGCGCTTCGGTGAGCCGGACCGACGGTCCGGCGACGCTGACGACGCCGACCACGCGACCGCTGCCCGGATGGCGAATCGCTGCCGCCATCGCTGCGGTGCCGGGCGCCGAGCTCTCCACGACGACGCTGTAGCCGCGGCGACGCGTTTGCGCCAGTCGCTCGAGCAGGGCCTTGATCGTGCGCGGCGCGTTCGGGCCACGGGCCGCGCCATCGCCGAATCCCTGTTTGACGACCAGCGCGATCGCCTCATCGTCGGTCAGGCACGCTAGCCAGGCGTGTCCGGAAGCGGTGAACGCGAGCGGCGCCTCCATGCCCATGTCCGGGTCGTAGCGCAGACCGGAGCGTGCACCCTGGGCCTTGGCCACCCATGTCTGCCGGTCGCCGTCGACGATGCCCAGGCGCACGAGCTCACCCGTCGATGCGGCAAGGGCATCGAGCGCGGGCTGCGCGAGATCGACGACGCCGGTCGCCGCAAGATAGCGAAATCCCAGCGAAATGATGCGCGTGGTCAGCAGATAGCGTCCATTTGCGCCTTCCTGACGCGCATAACGATTCCGAACCAGATCGGCGAGGAGCCGATGGGCCGCGCTCTTCGGGATGTCGAGCTGCGCCGCGATCGCCTGCAATGGCAGCCCGGCTGGGGCATCCGCCAGGACCTGAACAATTGCAAGAAGGCGGTCGACGAGGTTGGCGCTCATTTTGGTTCCATAATCAATGCGCTAATTTCATAATGGAACATCGTTCTGGAATTATTGTCAACCCCGACCTTCGATAGACCCTCGGGCCGCGGCCGCCGTCCGGGAACCCCGATTCCGGGTCGCCGCAGTCAGGCCGGGGCGAAAGCCTTTCACGTCGCTGGGCTATGATGTCAAGTGGCCTGTCTACGGTCTCACCACGAGGAATGCCGATGACCAACCCAATGGACCGCGAAGCGGTCTCGGAGCCACTCAACCCGCTGGGATTCGACGGCATCGAATTCATCGAATTCGCCACGTCGAAGCCGCAGGCGATGGGCGGCGTGCTGGAAACGATGGGGTTCCGGCCGATCGCGCGGCACCGCTCGCGCGAGGTCGAGCTGTATCGCCAGGGCTCGATGAACATCATCGTCAACGCGCAGCCCGCGGACGTTCCGCGGACCGTGCAGCCGGTCGAGAGACCGATCCTGAGCGCTTTCGCGGTTCGCGTGCGCGACGCCGACGCCGCGTTTCGCCGGTCGCTCGACCTGGGCGCCTGGGAGATCCCCGTGCGGGCGCGGGCGATGGAACTCAACATCCCCGCCATTCACGGGGTCGGCGAGAGTCTCATCTACTTTGTCGATCGCTACGACGAATTCTCGATCTACGACATCGATTTTCGCCCGATTCCGAAAGTCGACCCGCACCCGCCGGCCATCGGCGGCCTGCACTTCTTCGGAATCGTCCAGTACATCGGCGTCGACCGCACCGCGGATTGGGTCGAGTTCTACTCGCAGATCTTCGGCTTCAAGCCGCTGCCTGACAGGGTGCGCTTCGGCATCATGCCGAAGGGCCTGCTGCTGCAGAGTCCTTGCCGCAACTTCTATCTCCAGCTGATCGAACCCGACGACACGTCGCGATACGCGCCCGCGGAGGAGCACCTGCAGCGCATCGGATTCGGGACACCCGACGTCATGGCGACGGTCGCGATCCTGGAAAAGCGCGGCATCGAGTTCTTCGCCTCGGAGAAAGTCCACGCGAGCGACCGCGGCGCCCTCACGAAGTCCAGCCTGGGAAGCGTCATGTTCGAGCTCGTTCACGACGACCTACCTGCCGCGGCGGCCGACCGATGATCTTCAACGATTTCGGCATGGACACCGCGTCGCTGGCGGGTTCGCTGGAGAGCAAGCTTGCCGCGATACGGCAGGCCGGATTCACGCAGGTGATGATCTCGGCGGGCGACGTCGTCGGACATCCGGCGGGGATTGCCGCCGGCGTGCGCGCGATACGCGAGAGCGGGCTGCGCGTCACGGGACTGGAGGCGTTGCGCGATTTCGAAGGGCTCGACGGCCAGTTGCACGCGTACAAGGTGGATGTCGCGAAATCGATGCTCGAGGTCTGCAGCGAAATCGGCGGACGTTCGCTCGTCGTCGAGGCATCGACGTCGACGCACGCGGAAACCGATGCCGACGCGATCGCTCGCGATCTCCGGATGCTCGCGCTCCTGGCGATTCCGATGGGCATCAGGATCGCCTACAAGGGAGTCGGCTGGAGCCGGACGGCACGGGATTTTCGCGTCGCCGGCGATCTCGTGTTCCGCGCCGGCTGCGCCAACCTAGGTCTCGCCATCGACGCGTTCGACGTGCTTGCGGCGGGGGTTCCCCTCGACGACCTCGACGCGCTCGATCCGCTGCAGATCTATCTTGTCCAGCTGTCCGATTTCATGTGGCAGGAGATGCGGTCGACGGAGGAGCAGGCGGCGACCGCGACCCATTTCCGCGTTTTCCCGGGCGAGGGTGCGCACAGCGAGGGGCTCGCCAATTTCATCACCAAGCTCGACGCGATCGGCTATTTCGGCGACTACAGCTTCGACGTCTACAATGACGACTACCTGCAGATGCCGCCGGCCGCCGTCGCCGGTCGCGCGCGCCGCGCGGCCGACTGGCTCGGAGAAACGGTGCTGCGACGCGCGCTGCCGGTTCCGAACATGGAGCGCCTGCTGCGCGCCCCGCACCTCTGACGTGCACGGTCGGCCAGCGCGGATGTCGCAGACGCACGGCCGCAGCCGCTCGAGCGCGTTGCCCTGAAACGGAGAGCCGAAATGGCCATGGAGTACCGACGGCTCGGCGCAAGCGGCGTCGAGGTTTCACCCATCTGTCTCGGCACGATGAATTTCGGAACGGTGACCGACGACGCCGAGTCGCGACGGATCATCGCCTCGGCGCGGGACGCCGGCATCAATTTTATCGACACCGCGGACGCCTATGGCTACGGCGCGTCGGAGCGGATTGTCGGCGCGGCGATCGCGGCGGACCGGCGCCACTGGATTCTCGCGACGAAGGTCGGCAATCCGATGACGACGAAGCCGCGCGACGGCGGTCTCTCGCGGCGCTGGATCGCGCATGCCTGCGATGACAGCCTAGCGCGGCTTTCGACCGACTACATCGACATCTACTACCTGCACAAGGACGATCGCGAAACACCGACTGCGGAGACGGTTGCCGCGATCGGCGACCTGATCCGCGCCGGCAAGATCCTCTACTTCGGCGTGTCGAATTTTCGCGGCTGGCGGATCGCGGAAGTCGTGAGCGAATGCGAGGCGCAGGGCGTGCCGCTGCCGGTCGTGTGCCAGCCCTATTACAACCTGCTGAACCGGATGCCCGAGGTCGAGATCCTGCCGGCGTGCGACCATTACGGCATCGGCGTCACGCCCTACTCACCGGTGGCGCGCGGTGTACTGACCGGCAAATACCGCCCCGGTGTCGTGCCCGAGGGCTCGCGGGTCGCCCGCCGCGACCAGCGGATGATGGAGACCGAGTTTCGCGACGAATCGTTCGCAATCGCGCAGACGCTCGAGGCGCATGCGGCGAAGACCCGCCGCACGCTGATGCAGTTCGCACTCGCCTGGATGTGGGCGAACTCGATCGTGACCTCGGTGATCGCCGGCCCGCGCACGCTTGCGCAGTGGCAGGAATACCTGGGCGCGATCGGCACCGCATGGAGCGCCGCGGACGAGGCGCTCGTCGATTCGCTGGTGAAGCCCGGTCACCCGTCGACGCCCGGCTACAACGATCCGCAATACCCCTTCTACGGCCGGGTGCTCGCCGACTGACGGCGCACTCACCGGGCCGGCGAGGGTTCTTCGTTGGCGACACCGTGCGGGACGTGGCCCGCCGCAACGTGCTTCATCGCCGACTCGACGTGCGTGCGCTGGTCGTCGAAGAAGATGTCGGCGCGAAAGGCGCGCAGGAACTCCCCCTTGTCGAGGCCGCCCAGGAACAGCGCCTCGTCGATGCGGATGTTCCACGCCCGCAGCGTCCGGATCACGCGCTCGTGCGCCGGCGCGCTGCGCGCCGTGACGAGCGCAGTGCGGATCGGGCTCCTGTCCTCCGGAAAGTCCGCCTGGATACGATGCAATCCGGCGAGGAACTCCTTGAACGGCCCGCCGACGAGCGGCTCCAGAGCGGAATCGGATTCGCTTTTCGAGAACGCGGCGAGCCCGCTTTCCTGATAGACGCGCTCTGCTTCGTCCGAGAAGAGCACGGCATCGCCGTCGAAGGCGATGCGCAGTTCGTCGGTCTCGTTCGTTCCCACTGCGCTCGGAAAGATCGTCGCGGCGGCGTGGCCATCGTCGAGCGCGCGCCGGACGTCGCCCTGGTCGGCGGACAGAAAGAGGTGGGCCCCGAAGGCGGGCACGTAGCGTGACGTCGGTTCGCCCTTGGTGAACGCCGCGCGCGTGATGTCGAGCCCGTAATGCTTGATCGAGTTGAACACGCGCAGGCCCGTGTCGGCGGAGTTGCGCGACAGGAGGATCACCTCGACGTATTGCTTGTCCGGACGGTTGAGCCGCAGCAGCTTCTTCACCAGCACGAACGCCGGACCCACGGCGAGGATCTCGTCCTCGTGCTCGACCTGGTAGCGGTGGTACGCCTCGACGCCCTTCGCCGTATAGATCCGGTGGCTTTCCGTGAGGTCGAACAGCGCCCGCGACGAGATCGCGACCACGAGCTTGCCGGCGAGCGTAGGTTTGGGCATGGGCCAAGTATAGCGCCGCCGGCCGGGCCCGCTTCCTCCTGCGGCCGACGCAACCCCTCGACTACGCAGCGCGTCGCAACCCGTCGCCCAGCTCCGCGAACACCGCGCGCACTTCCTCGACGGCCCAATCGATCGCGTCGCGGTCGATCGTGAGCGGCGGCGCCATCCGCACCACGGCGCCGTGCGTGTCCTTCGACAGAATGCCACGCGCGAGCAGCCGGTCGACGACGTCGCGCGCGGCGATCCGCTCGCGGTCGACCTCGACGCCGATGAAGAGCCCGCGACCTCTGATTTCGCGGATCAACGGACTCGTAACCGTCGACAGCCGCGCGAGCAGATAGGCGCCCTGTTCTGCCGAGCGTTCGATCAGGCCTTCGTCGAACAGCACGTCGAGTGCGGCCAATCCGACGGCGGCGGCCAGCGGATTGCCCCCGAACGTGCTGCCGTGATCGCCCGGCGTGAACACCTGCATCAGGTCATCGGTCCCTATGAGCGCCGAGACGGGCAGCAATCCGCCGCCGAGCGCCTTGCCCAGAATGACTCCGTCGGGTCTTACGTTCTCGTGCTCGCACGCGAGGAATTTCCCGGTGCGGCCCATGCCGGTCTGGATCTCGTCGCAGATCAGCAGCACATTGCGCTCGCGGCAGATGCGCTCGCATCGCGCGAGATAACCGGCG
>Ga0209048_10006702_pt1 | contig 10745 bp, 8 predicted proteins | sample FrelakmetCRP12CR_FD_187146 | JGI IMG/M metagenome (GOLD analysis project Ga0209048, IMG submission 187146) | Freshwater lake sediment microbial communities from the University of Notre Dame, USA, for methane emissions studies - CRP12 CR (SPAdes)... | ecosystem: Environmental > Aquatic >... | reverse complement strand
GCCACCGCCGTCGTCGCCCAGCAACAAACCGCCGCGCAGCCCACGCGCCGCGCTCGAGCCGGAACGCGTGCCGGCGCCGCTACGCCGCTCGAAGCGCGTGCGGCATCCGCTGGTGGTTGTTGGCAATGCGATATTCACCGTGCTGGTGGTGCTTTCAGTCGCTGTCGGCGGCGCCCTATTCATCGGCAAGCAGCGTTTTGAAATGCCCGGTCCGCTTCCCGAGGACAAGGTAGTCAATATTCCGCGCGGCCTCGGCATCAAGGATATTTCCGACCTGTTGATGCGGGAAGGCGTGATCGATCAGCCCTGGGTGTTCATGGGCGGGGTGATCGTGCTCAAGGCGCGGGGCGAACTCAAATTCGGCGAGTATCAGTTTAGCAAGCACGCCAGCGTCGCCGATGTGGTCGACACCATCGTGGAGAACAAGGTGGTGCAGCACGCGGTGACCATCGCCGAAGGCCTGACCTCCGAGCAGATCGTCGCCCGGCTGCTGGAAACCGACGCCCTCTCCGGCCAGATCAAAGAAATTCCGCGCGAAGGTACGCTGCTGCCGGAAACCTACAAATTCACCCGCGGCATGGCGCGCGAGCAGATCATCCAGCGCATGCAGCAAGCGCACAGGCGCGTGCTGCAAGAGATCTGGGAGCACCGCGTGCCGGATATTCCGATCAAGACACCGGAGCAGCTCGTTACCCTCGCCTCGATCGTGGAGAAGGAAACCGGCCGGTCGGGCGAGCGCTCGCGGGTCGCGGCCGTGTTCGTCAACCGGCTCAAGAACAAAATGCGGCTGCAGTCCGATCCGACCATTATTTACGGCCTCACCGGTGGCAAGGGCGCGCTCGGCCGCCCGATCTTGCGGAGCGAGATTGATCAGCCCACGCCCTACAACACCTATGTGATCGATGGACTGCCGCCAGGGCCGATCGCCAATCCCGGCCGCGCCTCGCTCGAGGCAGCGGCAATTCCGGCGCGCACCAAGGAACTCTATTTCGTCGCCGACGGCAACGGCGGCCACGTGTTCGCGGAAACCTACGATCAGCATCAGAAGAACGTGGCACGCCTGCGCGTGCTCGAGCACGGCAACGCGCCGCCATCCGATGCGCCAGCGAACGATGCCGGCAAGCGGCAATGATGCTGCGCGGCAATTGACGGCGCATGATCTTTTGCGGGAAAACCCGTCCCTACTATTCGCGGTCCGCGCGGGCCGGCCTTGTGAGCAAACGTCCTCGCCGTTAGGCGAGCCGCATGATATATTCCGAAAACCGGTTCCCACTTTTCGGGATCATGCGCTAAGGTCGCCGCGACTTTCTCAGGCTCTCCAATACGAGATCAAATCCGATGGCTCTGTCGAGCATGACCGGCTTCGCTCGCGGCCACGGTGTCGCCGGCTCCTATTCCTGGAGCTGGGAGATCAAATCGGTCAACGCCAAAGGCCTCGACTTGCGGCTTCGTCTGCCGCCGGGTTGGGACGCAGTCGAGGTGCCGGCGCGTGCGCGCGCAACCGAAAAACTGGCGCGCGGCACCATCTATGCCATTCTCTCGGTCGAGCGCAAAGGTGTCGCGCCCACGGCCAAGGTCAACGAGCCGGTACTCGCCGCGGTGCTGGCGACGCTGAAGGCGCTCAGCGGTAAAGTCGAAGCGGCGCCGCCGAGCCTCGACGGTATCCTCGCGTTGAAAGGCGTGATCGAGGTCACTGAAGAAGATGAGTGCGAGGAGGACCGCCGCGCCGCCGAGACGGCCATCATCGCCGGTTTCGACAAGCTGCTCGCCGATCTTGTCGCCATGCGGCGCGAGGAGGGCGCAACGCTCGGCCGCCTGCTGTCGGCCCGGCTCACCGAAATCGCCGCATTGGCGGCGCGCGCGGAGGCCGCGCCCGGCCGCAAGCCGGAAGCCATCAAGGCGCGGCTGGTCGAGCAGGTGGCGATGCTGCTGTCGGCCTCGCAACGCTTCGATTCCGACCGTCTGCATCAGGAGGCGATCCTGATCGCCAGCAAGGCCGATATCCGCGAGGAACTCGACCGGCTCGCATCCCATGTCGCGCAGGCGCAGAAGCTCATCGTCGATGGTGGCCCGATCGGCCGGCGGCTCGATTTTCTGGCACAGGAGCTCAACCGCGAATCGAGTACGCTCACCGCGAAGGCCAATGACGTTGAGCTGACCAATATCGGCCTCGAGCTCAAGAGCGTGGTGGAGCAGTTCCGCGAGCAGGTGCAAAACCTGGAGTAATTTTTAGATGGCGAACAAGCGGCAACAGGAGACGGGCGTTGCCAGGCGCGGGCTGATGCTGGTGCTATCGTCGCCCTCGGGCGCTGGCAAGACCACGCTGTCACGCCGGCTGCTCGCCGAAGACGCCGGCGTGATGCTGTCGGTGTCGGTGACGACGCGAAAAATGCGCCCGGGCGAAGTGGACGGTTGCGACTATCATTTCATCAACCGCAAGCAATTCGACATGCTGGTCGACAATGACGGACTGCTGGAATGGGCGGAGGTGTTCGACAATTACTACGGCACGCCGCTTGCGCCGGTGATGGACGCGCTCGCCGGCGGCCGCGACGTCTTGTTCGACATCGACTGGCAGGGCACCCAACAATTGCGCGACAAGGCGCGCAGCGATCTTGTGACCGTGTTCGTGTTGCCGCCGTCGATCCCGGAGCTTGAGCGGCGCCTGCACAAGCGCGCGCAGGACGATTACGAGACCATCCACCGGCGCATGGCAAAGGCCGCCGACGAGATGAGCCATTGGGCGGAATACGATTACGTGGTGATCAATAGCGATCTTGATCAGGCCTTCGCCGATGTGAAGGCGATCCTTTCCGCCGAGCGGCTTAAACGCGAGCGCCAGCCCGGGCTTTACGACTTCGTGCGCGGCTTGCAGGCAGAGCTCTAGCGTATGATCCCGAAAAGCGGGAACCGGTTTTCGAAAAAGATCATGCGCCTGCAAAAATTCAAGCCGTGAGCACGACCCGCCCGACGATGCGCCCGGCGCGCAGGTCATCGAGGGTCGCCTGCGCCTGATCGAGCGACCGCTCGGCGATCGGCGGCGCTGCGATATTTTTTGCGCGTACTAGGTCGATCAGCGCGCGCGCTTCCGCCAAAGTGCCGGTGGTGGTGCCCTCAATCGTCATCGCCTTGAGCGGAAACATAGCGACCGGGGTGGCATAGGCGCCGCCGAGCAGCCCGGTGACGACGACCTTGCCGCCTTTGGCCAGCACACTGGTGGCGAAATTGAGCGATTTGTCGGAGCCGACGAAGTCGCAAGCCGCATAGATGCCGCCGCTGGCCTTCAGCAATTCTTTGCGCGCGCTCGGATCGGCCGGATCGAAGGCGGCCGTCGCGCCGGCGGCGAGCGCGGCCGCGCGCTTATTGGCGTCGATATCGGCCACATACGGCGCCGCGCCATACATGGCGCGGGCGAGCGCGAGCCCCATCAGCCCGACGCCGCCGAGCCCGATGAGCAGCAGCGGCGCGCGCGCGGCGCGATCCGACATGCGTTGGAGCGCGGCATAGGCGGTTAGCCCCGAGCACATCAGCGCGCCGGCAAAGGACGCCGACAGCGGCGCGTAATCGATCAGATAGCGCGGGTGCGGGATCAGCACATGGGTGGCAAAGCCGCCGTCGACCATGATGCCGAGGTGGCGCGGCGCAGAGCAAATGTTTTCTTCGCCCGCCTTGCAGGCCGCGCATTGGCCGCAGCCGATCCAGGGATAGATCGCGACGGCACGGCCGCGCGTTGCGTCCTTGGCGTCCGGCCCGGCGCTTTCAATGGTGCCGGCGATCTCGTGGCCGAGCGTGAACGGCAGCGTCCGGCCGGCGCGGACGTCGAGCTGCTTGCCATCGCCGAGCAGGAAATAGCCGTCCTGCATATGCAGATCGGAATGGCAGACGCCGCAGCGCGCGATGCGTACCAGCACTTGCGTTCCGTTCGGTTGCGGGCAATCGACCACGGTCTCGCAAAGCGGCGTGCCATAGGCGGTCAGAGATTGGCGGTGCATCAGCATGGCGCAACCGTATCACAAGCGGCTTTTCTCCTGCCTAGCGAAAAGTCGCGCTAGCGCGACAAAGCCCTCGACCGGAATTTCCTCCGCCCGCGCGGTCGGCTCGATGCCAGCGGCGGCCAGCAGCGCGCCCGCGTCCACGCCCAGCGTTTTCAGACTCTGCCGCAGCATCTTGCGGCGCTGGCCGAAGGCCGCTTCGGTCACCCGTTGTAGTGCCGCTGAGTCGCAGGCCAGCGGCGTGGCGCGCGGCAGCAGCCGCACCACCGAGGAAGTCACCTTGGGCGGCGGCACGAAGGCAGACGGTGCCACGTCGAACAGGATTTTAGCGTCAGCGCGCCAGCCGGCCAGTACCGCCAGCCGGCCGTAAGCCTTGTCGCCCACCTTGGCGACGATGCGTTTGGCCACCTCGCGCTGGAACATCAGCACTAGTACGTCGTACCAGGGCGGCCACGGCTCGACGGTGAGCCAAGTCACCAGCAGGGCGGTCGCGATGTTGTAGGGCAGGTTGGCGACCACGCGGGCGCACACGTGCCCGACGAGCTCGCGCGGATTGATGCGCAGCGCGTCACCGGCAACGATCTCGAGCCGGCCCGGATAGCGCGCGGCGATCTCCTCCAGCGCCACTAGCGCGCGTTGGTCGCGCTCGATGGCGATGACTCGCCCGGCGCCGAGCGCAAGCAGCGCGCGCGTAAGTCCGCCCGGGCCGGAGCCAACCTCGACCACGGTTGCGCCCTCGAGCGGCTCGGCCGCGCGCGCGATGCGCGTGGTGAGATTGAGATCGAGCAGGAAATTCTGGCCGAGGGATTTCTTCGCCGACAGTTTGTGACGCCGGATGATGTCGCGCAGCGGCGGCAGGTCGTCGATCTGGGCCATCAATCTGTGTGAGCAAAAGCCGCGGCACTCGCGGTCAGGCGCGCGGCGAGCGCGAGCGCGGCCACCAGGCTCGACGGATCGGCGCGCCCGGTGCCGGCGATGTCGAAGGCGGTGCCGTGATCAGGCGAGGTGCGCACGAACGGCAGGCCGAGCGTCACATTCACCGCGTGATTAAAGGCCAGCATCTTGATCGGGATCAGCGCTTGATCGTGATACATGCACAGCGCCACGTCGTAGGTCGCGCGCGCGCGTGCATGGAACATGGTATCGGCCGGCAGCGGCCCGATGGCGTCGATACCCTCCGCCTGCAGCCGCGCCACCGCCGGTGCCACGATCGTGCGGTCTTCCTCGCCAAGTGCACCGTCTTCGCCGGCATGCGGGTTGAGGCCGGCGACCGCGATGCGCGGGCGCGCGACGCCGAAGCGCGCCGCCAAGTCGCGCGCGACAATGCGTCCGGTTTCCGCCACCAGGTCGGTGGTGAGAATCGCAACCACGTCCTTCAGCGGCAAATGGATGGTCACTGGCACCACCGCGAGCTCAGCCGACCACAGCATCATCACCGGCTTGACCGGCTTGCCGGTGGCCTCTTGCACCAGCCGCGCGAGGAATTCGGTATGGCCCGGCTCGGCAAAGCCCGAGCGATAGAGCACGTTCTTGGCGACGGGATTGGTGACGACCGCCGCGGCGCGGCCCGCCATCACATCGGCGACGGCGCGTCGGATCGATGCAATTGCGGCCGGCGCACTGTTGGCGTCGGGCTTGCCCGGCGCGGCGGTCACCGTCAGGCCGAGTGGTACCACCGGCAAGGCGCGTTCGAAGGCAGCGCTCGCGTCCGCCGGCACAACGACGCTCAGCGGAATATCGAGGTTGAGCTCGCGCGCGCGTCGCTCCAGGAAATTCGGATCGCCGACGAGATAGAAGGCCGGCAGATTGAGCGCGTGCCGGCGCCTCCAAATGCCAAGCGTCAGATCGACTCCGATGCCCGCCGGTTCGCCGAGCGTCAACGCCAGGGGAAGGCGGCCGCGTGCGCTCATTTGTATTCGATCATGGCCTGTTTGCGGATTTCTTCCAGAAATTTCTTGGATTCGGCTTCATACCGTTTGGTGAAGATTTCCTCACGCACTTCGCGCTTGGCCGGGCTGTCGTCGCTGCTCTCCTTCTTAGCGCAGAGCGCGAACATCTGCAGCCCTTGAGCTGTCACCTCTGGCGTGGTCAGGCGGCCGACCTCCATGTTGGCGAGCAGCTCGCGCAGTTGCGGCGGAAGATCGAGCGAGCTGCGGTTGATCGGCTCGCGCACCGCCACGTCGCGGAGCGCGCGCGCCATGGCCAGGCCTTCGTTGCAGGTGACAAATCGGCTGCGCAGGTTTTCCGCCTCGCGGCGCTTGGCGTTGATGTCCGCCTCGCCCGATCCGCGCCCAACCACGATCGTGATCGGATAAAGCGTGTATACGTAGCCGACCGTCGCCTTGTCGTTTTCGTTGCGGGAACGCAACGCGTTGGCGACGTCGGATTCGCCGACCTGAAGCGCGGAGCCGAACTTACCGCGGATCAATTGACCCCAGGTCAACTCCGCGCGAATGCGTGCCTTGACGGTATTAGCAGAAACCCCCGCGTGATCGAGCACCTGCGCGAACTGTTGCGGCGTAATGCGCTGGCGTTTCGCCATATTCCCGAAGGCCTCATCGACCTCAGCGTCGGTCACTTCCAGGCCATAGACCTTGGCCTTTGCGATCTTGAGCCGGTCATCAATCAGGTCGTTGATGATCTCCTGGCGGGCCGGCGTCTTGTTGGTCGAGCTGGCGACGAGTTTCGTGCGCTGCTGAATGTCGAGCTCGGTAATCGGCGAACCGTTGGCGACGACCACCTCTTGGGCACTGGCGATTGTCGGCACGGCGGCAAGGCCTAGGGCGAACAGAGCCAATGCCAGCCAGGGGCGGATTTGACAGATAGTTAAACTCATCTTCGGCATCCCGACGTCCATGACTTAAATTGCGGAGGTGCCCATTCTCCATTTCGATTACAGATCGCTGGCGGTTGTCGCCAAATGAAAACCATTGAGCCGGTCACGGAACATTTGACGTGGTCACGACATTACCGAGCGTTCGCAGGCTCAGCTGCAACATGATCTGATGCACCAGCGTAGGATTACCAAGCGTATCGTAATTGTAGTTGGTGAGGTAATTAAGGCCCAAAATAAGGCAATCATCGACGTAGCCGATGCCGATGCGGGTCTGATTGAATTTATCCGCGGCGAGATCGTAGCGCGCGCCGCCCGAAAGGACCCAATTGGCGTCGAGCTTATACAATGCGGTCCCGAGGATGCCCCGCCGTTGATATAAGTAACCGAGGTCAGGCTGTGCGGCATATTCGCCATACAGCAACGATAAATTCCAGCGGGAGAAATTGGCGGCGGTTTCGAGCTCCATCCGTTGCACGGAGAACGTGCTGTAGTCGAAGCGGAAGCGCGAGGTAAATCTAAAGGTGCTGTTGGGTTGATAGGAGAGCCGCGCCACATAATCGGAGCGGGCGGTATCGAGGCCGCTGTCGAGCCCGGTATTGGTGAGGTCTTTGGCCACAAACGAGTTCGCGCCGAACAGTTGATAGGATTGGCCAAATAACGCATCCACGAAGCCGCCCTGATTGATTTGGGCGGTATATTGCACGCCGGCATTCGCGCGGCTGCCGCCTTCGACCCGATCCCAGCCGGAGAACTTATTGACACTGAACAGGTTGCTGTCGTCGAAGATCAGACCTTGAGCGTCCTCATTGGGCATTGCGCCGATCTTTTGTTCATTCGGCCGAATGATGACTTGGCCGATAGGCGCGACCGTTTGCGTGCCCCAGGATTGCACGTTGATGAACGGATACCGGTATTCCATGCCGACGGTTGGCATGGCGCGGACCACTTGGGTGTTGCCGGTGGTGATGTAGTTGGAAATGCCAGGGTCGTTATTGATCGACATCGCGGCCGTATCCACGCGCACCGACGCAAATGGCGTAAATACCTGTCCGAACGAATCCGTGATACTGCGCCGCCAATCTGATTCAGCGGAAAAGCGGTTGTAAGTCCCGGGAACGCCGCGCAGCAGGCAGCTGGCCGGCATCTTCACCGTCGGGTCGGCGGTTTGAATGCACGTATTGTTGGTGACGGCGGCAGTCGTAATCGAATCGAAATTGGCAGACTGCCGAGTCAAACTTGTAAAGTTAAGTTTGAATCCGAGTTCGCCGCCAAGTACCGGATGATCGAGTGTATAATTGTAATCGATCACCGGATGGATAACCGGTATCTGGCTCTGCGTATCCGCAGTAGAAAAACCGTAATAGTAGATGCTGCGTATATCGAAGTAGCTGCGATTGCCCTTGCCCGACAGATAAAGCTGGGACACGCCCTCCGTAAGGGTAGGCTGCAATGGATCGTTGCGATTCGCGTAGCGCATCAGGCCGGGTTTGTAGTCGGCGAGGAACTGCTTGTCGGAAACCGCCACGCCATTCCAGCCCCATACCCAATTGTTGTTGAGGTTAAATTGGCCCGTACTCTGCACACCACCTCGCCAATCGAGATAACCGGGCGCGCCAGGGCCGAATTTTTCCTTGTCCAATTGACGAATGCCGGCGCCGCTGATGCTGTAGGAGCCATCGAGCAGACGCTGGCGAAATTCGCCCTGCAGCAAGGCACCTTGTTTGCTCATGATCCTCGGCGAGAACGTGGCGTCATAATCCGGCGCGAGCGCCCAATAGTAGGGAATTTCGACGCTGGCGCCGTAAATGCTGCTGTACCCGACCAACGGCATCAGCATGCCAGTCTTGCGCTTAACGGTCGGATCGGGCGCCGAAAAATAGGGCAGCCAGGCCATCGGCTTGCCGAAGAATTCGAGGCGCGCGTCCTCGAAATACATCATCTTCTCGCCCTGATCGTGGATGATGCGCGCGGCCTTCACCTGCCACAGCGGCGGCTTCTTCGGATCGTCCTTGCAGGGTGCGCAGGCGGTGTAGACGCCATTATGGAAGACGGTAAAATTTCCGGTCGTTCGATCCGCGCGGGCGGCCGCCATGCGGGTCTGATCGGGGGTATCGAGCCGCAGCGAATCAACGAACCCGTCGCGATAATCGTCTGACAGATCCATGATCTCGCCAAAGGTGACCTTGCCATCCTCTTCGGTCAGCCGAACATTGCCTTCGGCGTGCAGCCGTTTGGTCTTCTGATCGTAGATGACCTTGTCGGCCTCGAGCGTGGAGCCCCCGTAGTAGATTTGCACGCTACCGACAGCGGCGATGCGATTGTTGGAATAGTCGTAATTGATCTCGTTCGCCTGCACGAGCATCTGCTTCTGCCCGGACTTTTCGTCGACGTGGGTCTTGAATTTTGGCGGCGGCGGCGGATTCGGGAATGTAAGTAGCTGCGCTGACGCTGGCGCGGACGCGATCAAGCCGCCGCAAGCCAGCATGGCGAGGACGGCAGCAATTCCTGCGACGCCGAGGCAACGGCGCCGGGGCGCTGGTGGACGAGAGCAAGTCAGCCCCGCCATCACCCATCCTCCTGAAACAACAACGCAATAAATCCCGTCAGGCCCCCGACGAGCACAGGCAACCAAGCCGCTGCCACAGGGTGCATCAGCTCGGCCTTGCTCAAATCCTCAGTCACCTTCGATAAAACATAAAGCAGAAAGCCGGAGGCGACGCCACTTAAAACCATCTTTTGTACCCCGCCAAAGCGGAAGAACCGTAAACTGACGGCAGCGGCAAGAAAAACCATGGCGGTGAGCAAAAACGGCCGGGCCAAAAGCTTCTGAAACTGCAATCTATAGCCTGATGCGCCGAGACCTGCGTGTTCTGCAATCTTGATATACTGTGGAAGTTCCCAGAATGGCACAGTTTCTGGGGTTGCAAAGCTTTCGCGAACCTGCTCCGGCGTTAGGCTCGTCTTGAGCCGATACTCGGCCCGATCGGCCGGCAAGGTGCCCAACTCATAGACGCGGGCGTCGAGCAACCGCCAGACGCCGGGTTCCAACACCGCCGCGCGCGCCTCGATGCGCTGTTGGAAATGACCGTCGGCGTCGAAGGTGAACACCGACACGCCGTTGAGGGAGACACCCTGGTCGCGGCTCGATTTGGCGCTGATGACGGCCTGGGCTTCGCTGCTGCGCTGGCTCATCCAGGGGGTGCCGCCACTGCCGTTCAGCGCGGACGGGTTCTCCCCGAACAACTCGGCCTCGTATCGCTTCGAGCGCTCCTGCAGGATCGCCGATACCGGGTTGTAGACGGTGGTGGCGAAGATCCCGAGTAGGAAAGCCACTACCAGCGCCGGCGAAATGAATTGCCAAGCCGACATGCCGGCGGCACGGGCGACCACCAATTCCAGCCGCCGCGACAAATTGAGGTAGCACGACATGGCGCCGATCAGCACGCAGAACGGCAGGATACGCTCGGTCACCTGCGGCACCCGGTAGAACGACGTCTTGGCAACCAGGATCGCTGAGACGTTCGGGATATCGGTGGCGCGGCGCATCAGTTCGATGTAGTCGACCAATGCCACCAGCGCGAAAATGCCAGCGAACACCAGCAGCACCGCGCTCAAGAAGCGCAGGCCAAAATATCGCGCGAGTGTTCCCCCAAGGATCGGCATTGCGTCACATCATGGCGTGGCAAAGCGCTGGCTAAGGCGCTGGCTGAGGGCTGTGAACCAGTTGGTAAGGAAGGCCGGCGGCTCCAGGATCAGGCCGCGGCGGATCACAATCAGGCCGAAGACGAAAGCGATGACGATCGCCACATATTGTAGCGACAGCATCCACGGCACGGTGGCGCCGAACACGGCGGAGGCAAATCCGATCAGGCGCAGCAGCGCGACCGCGCCAATGGCGCCAACCATCGACAAAGTGC
>Ga0209048_10006701_pt1 | contig 10745 bp, 7 predicted proteins | sample FrelakmetCRP12CR_FD_187146 | JGI IMG/M metagenome (GOLD analysis project Ga0209048, IMG submission 187146) | Freshwater lake sediment microbial communities from the University of Notre Dame, USA, for methane emissions studies - CRP12 CR (SPAdes)... | ecosystem: Environmental > Aquatic >... | reverse complement strand
CTGGTCGATCGCCTGCAGCGTCAGCTCGAGTGGCTCAGGCGGCTGCATCCCGCGACCGTCGATGATTGTCGTCATGCCGACTGCAGGCGCGCGAGCACGTTGGCGCCGACATCCGTGGCTCCGAGCATGCGGTCGCACATCGGGTAGAGGATGTTCTCCTCTTTGATGTTGTGCTGTTGCATGAGGATCAGCAAGGTTTCAGCAGTTCCGCCGAAACCATCGACGTCGCTTGCCGCCAGCTCGCTGCTCATCTGGTCGAGCAATTCGCGCATTTGGCCATGCTCGCCGCGCATCACCTCGGTCGGACCAGAGCGCATGCCCGTGGCCGCCTCGAAAGCGGGAAACAGCACGTCTTCCTCGCTCTGGAAATGCGCTTCGAGCTCGTCGTGAAGCTGTTTGAAACCCGCCGCGCCCTGCACCCAATCGCCTTGTGCGCAGGCTGCTTCGGTCCGCGCGAACAGTTCGTCGCAATGCTTGTGATGCTGCAAGAGAGGGGCAGTAATCGACATGGTGGCAGGCTCCCGGAGGTCAGAGAAACGACGGCAGTCTGAGATCGCGCCGGCTGCGAAACCTTGATCCAGCGCAAGTGACGTCCGCAACGCTGGACCGGTAGGCCTTTAGAACGATGCTCTGCCGGGGCACCCTAGTTCTTCTGCCGCGTCATCGCTGACCGACAGATGGATGTTCGCGACTCCGGCATCGGGGGACAGTCTACCCATCCCTACAGCCCGTTCATCACATGTCTTCTTCGACCACGCCGATCCCACGCGAATCCTGGTCGGTGCTGATCGTCAGCACCCTCGCGTTCACGGTCTGCTTCATGGTGTGGATGATGTTCGCCGTCATCGGCATTCCGCTGAAGAAGACGCTCGGCCTGAATGCCACCGAGTTCGGTCTGCTGACTTCCATGCCGGTGCTTACCGGTTCGCTCATCCGCGTGCCGCTAGGCATCTGGACCGACAAGTACGGCGGCCGCGTCGTGATGGCAGTGCTGATGGCCGCCACGGTGCCCGCGATCTGGCTCATGTCCTACGCCACATCGTACTGGCATTTCCTTGTCATCGGCTTGTTCGTCGGCTTGGCTGGCGGCTCGTTCTCGGTCGGCACGCCCTATGTGGCGCGCTGGTTCCCGCGCAACCGCCAAGGCATGGCAATGGGTGTGTACGGTGCCGGCAATTCCGGCGCCGCGGTGAACAAGTTCATTGCCCCCGCGCTGCTCGTGGCGTACGGCTGGACCATGGTGCCACAGGTGTATGCAGCGGTCATGCTCGGTACGCTGATCGTCTTCTGGCTCGGTAGTTCGAGCGACCCCGCGCACCTGGTGCCTTCGCACACGAAGTTCAGCGACCAGCTCAAGGCGCTGAAGGAGCCGAAGGTGCTCAAGTACTGCCAGTACTACAGCATCGTGTTTGGCGGTTACGTCGCGATGTCGCTATGGATGGTGCAGTACTACGTCGGTGAGTACGGCCTGGACATCCGCATCGCTGCGCTGCTTGCAGCATGCTTCTCGTTGCCCGGCGGTGTGCTGCGTGCCTTCGGCGGAGTGCTGTCCGACAAGTTCGGCGCCCACAGCGTCACCTGGTGGGTGCTGTGGATGAGCTGGTTCTGCCTGTTCCTGCTGTCATATCCACAGACCGACATGACGATCCTCACCGTCAACGGGCCCCAGACCTTCCACATCGGCCTGAACGTCTACATGTTCACGGCACTGATGTTCATCCTCGGCATCGCCTGGGCCTTTGGCAAGGCCAGCACCTTCAAGTACATCAGCGACGAATACCCCGACAACATCGGCACGATCAGCGGCATCGTCGGCCTGGCGGGCGGGCTCGGCGGCTTCGTGTTGCCCATCATGTTCGGCGCGCTGATGGACCTGACCGGCATCCGTTCCAGTGCATTCATGCTGATGTACGCCGTCGTCTGGGTCTCGCTGATCTGGATGTACTGGACCGAGGTCCGCAAGACCGAAATGATGGGCACGAACGCGCCCTCGTCCCCGATGTCGCGCGGCTTCGCGCGCTGAGAACGAACTGGAGAACCGTCATGAATTCGCACTCTTTGAGCGCACGTCACGGCCGCACACTCGCGATCTGGACGCCTGAAGACAAGGCCTTCTGGGAACGCGAAGGCGAGGCCGTCGCCAAGCTCAACCTATGGATTTCCGTTCCGGCGCTGTTCCTGGCGTTTGCCATCTGGCAGGTGTGGAGCGTCGTCGCGGTGGGCCTGCCGTCGCTCGGCTTTCAGTACTCGACCAACCAGTTGTTCTGGCTGGCTGCGGCACCAGCGCTGAGCGGCGCGACGCTTCGAATCTTCTATTCGTTCATGGTGCCGCTGGTCGGCGGCCGGCGCTGGACCGCGATCTCGACAGCCTCGCTGCTTATCCCGGCACTGGGCATTGGCTTCGCGGTGCAGGACAACACCACCAGCTACCCGACGATGATGGTGCTCGCGTTGCTATGCGGGTTCGGCGGCGGCAACTTCAGCTCTAGCATGGCCAATATCAGCTTCTTCTTCCCGAAGGAGCGCAAGGGTTCGGCTCTCGGCGTCAATGCGGGGCTCGGCAACCTGGGCGTCTCGGTCGTGCAGTTCTTGAGCCCGCTGGTGGTAACGGCCGGAGTCTTCGGCGTATTGGCCGGCGACCCGCAGACCATCGTCAAAGGCGGGCAGCAGGTGCAGGTGTGGACGCAGAATGCGGCCTTCATCTGGGTGCCCTGGATCGCAATCGCCGCGCTGGTGGCTTGGTTTGGCATGAACGACCTGGCCGAAGCCAAGGCCTCGTTCGCTGATCAGGCGGTGATCTTCCGCCGCAAGCACAACTGGCTGATGTGCCTGCTGTACCTCGGCACGTTCGGCTCCTTCATCGGCTACGCGGCAGGCTTCCCACTGCTGATCAAGAGCCAGTTCCCCAGCATCAACCCGCTGGCCTACGCCTGGCTTGGTCCCCTGGTGGGCGCGCTGGTGCGGCCCTTCGGCGGGTGGATGGCCGACAAGCTGGGCGGCGCACGCGTGACGCTGTGGAACTTCGTCATCATGGCCTGTGCAGTGGCCGGCGTGCTGTTCTTCCTGCCCAAGGGCGCGGCGGCCGGGCTGGCACTACCCTGGGGCCCCGCGGGCGGCAGCTTTGCCGGCTTCTTCGTGAGCTTTCTCGTGCTGTTCCTGACGACCGGCATCGGCAATGGCTCGACCTTCCGCATGATCCCGGTGATCTTCCTCAACCAGAAGCTGCGCGGCGTGGACCCAAACGACCGCGCCGCTGTGCTTCAGGCCACGAAGGAAGGCAACACCGAGGCCGCCGCGACGCTTGGCTTCACAGCGGCCATGGCGGCCTACGGCGGCTTCTTCATCCCCAAGAGCTACGGCAGCTCTATCACGCTGACCGGCGGGCCCGAGGCGGCGCTGTACGTATTCATCTTCTTCTACCTGATCTGCATCACGGTGACTTGGTGGCATTACGCCCGCCGCAACGCGCCAATGCCCTGCTGAAAACGGAACCCTCATCATGAGCCACTTCCTCGATCGCCTGACCCACTTCACGCTGCCCAAGGAGACCTTCTCGGGCGGGCACGGCGTGGCCACTGGCGAAGACCGTACCTGGGAAGACGCGTACCGCAACCGCTGGGCTCACGACAAGATCGTGCGCAGCACGCATGGCGTGAACTGCACGGGCAGTTGCTCGTGGAAGATCTACGTCAAGGGGGGCATCGTCACCTGGGAGACCCAGCAGACCGACTACCCACGCACGCGTTGGGACATGCCCAACCACGAACCACGCGGATGCGCGCGCGGCGCCAGCTATTCCTGGTACCTGTACAGCGCCAACCGCGTCAAGTACCCGATGGTGCGCGGGCGCCTTCTCGAACGCTGGCGCGCGGCGCTGAAGACGACCAAGACGCCGGTGGACGCGTGGGCCACGATCGTCGAGAACCGCGAGGCCCGGCGCGACTACCAGAAGGCGCGCGGCATGGGCGGCTTCGTGCGCAGCAACTGGGACGAGGTGAACCGGCTCATCGCAGCGGCCAACGTGTACACCATCAAGACGCACGGCCCCGACCGCGTGATCGGCTTCTCGCCGATCCCGGCGATGAGCATGGTGAGCTACGCCGCCGGCAGCCGCTACCTCAGCCTGATTGGCGGCGTGTGCATGAGCTTCTACGACTGGTATTGCGACCTGCCGCCGGCCAGCCCGCAGATCTGGGGCGAGCAGACCGACGTGCCTGAGTCTGCCGATTGGTACAACTCGACCTACATCATCGCCTGGGGCAGCAACGTGCCGCAGACGCGTACGCCGGACGCGCACTTCTTCACCGAGGTGCGCTATAAGGGCGCGAAGACGGTGGCCGTGACACCCGACTACTCCGAAGTCGCCAAGCTCGCCGACCTTTGGCTGCACCCCAAGCAGGGCACCGACGCGGCGCTGGCGATGGCGATGGGTCACGTGGCGCTGAGCGAGTTCTACTTCAAGAAGCGCAGCGCCTACTTCGACGACTATGCGCGCCGCTACACCGACTTGCCGCTGCTGGTCATGCTGAAGCAGCACCAGCTTCCCGACGGCACGAAGACGCTCGTGCCCGACCGCTACCTGCGGGCCAGCGACTTCAACGGCAAACTTGGTCAAAGCAGCAATCCGGAGTGGAAGACTGTGGCCTTCGACTCCGTCGGCCGCGCCGTGCTGCCTAACGGCAGCATCGGCTTTCGCTGGGGCGCCGAGGGCCGCAGCGACGCAGGCAAGTGGAACCTCGAAGACAAGGAAGCTCGCCACGGCGCTGAAGTGAGACTCAAGCTTTCCGCGCTGGAGGACGGTGTGCAGGCGCACGAGATCGTCGACGTCGGCCTGCCCTACTTCGGCGGCATCGCCACGCCGCACTTCAAGGCGAACGAACTGCAAGGTCAGGTCAACCGCGTCAAAGTGCCCGCCGTGCGCCTGCGCCTGGGCAAGGAAGGGGACCACCGAGAGGCGCTGGTGGCGACCGTGTTCGACCTGCAGGCCGCGCAGTACGGCATTGACCGCGGCCTGGGATCCGGAGCGAAGAGCTACGATGACGACGCCGCCTACACACCAGCCTGGGCCGAGAGCATCACCGGCGTGCCGCGCGACCAGATCATCACTGTTGCGCGCCAGTTCGCCGACAACGCGGACAAGACGCACGGCAAGTCGATGGTGATCATCGGCGCGGCGATGAACCATTGGTACCACGCCGACATGAACTACCGCGGCGTCATCAACCTGCTGATGATGTGCGGCTGCATCGGCCAAAGCGGCGGCGGCTGGGCGCATTACGTCGGCCAAGAGAAGCTGCGTCCGCAGACGGGATGGACTGCGCTGGCCTTCGCGCTGGACTGGATTCGTCCGCCGCGGCAGATGAACAGCACCAGTTTCTTCTACGCCCACACCGACCAGTGGCGCTACGAGAAGCTCGGCATGGAGGAGATCGTCTCGCCGCTCGCGGACAAGGCGATGTTCGCCGGCAGCATGATCGACTACAACGTGCGCGCCGAGCGTATGGGCTGGTTGCCGAGTGCGCCGCAGCTGAAGACCAACCCACTGCGAGTGGTGAAGGACGCCAGCGCTGCCGGACTCGACGTCAAGGACTACGTGGTGCGTGGCCTGCGCGACGGTACGGTGCAAATGAGCTGCGAAGACCCCGACGCGCCGCAGAACTGGCCGCGCAACATGTTCGTCTGGCGCAGCAACCTGCTGGGCTCTTCGGGCAAGGGCCATGAGTACTTCTGCAAGCACCTGCTCGGCACCGAGAACGGTGTGCAGGGCAAGGACCTCGGCAAGGATGACGCCAAGCCCGACGAGGTCGTATGGCACGACGAGGCCCCCGAAGGAAAGCTCGACCTGCTGGTGACGCTGGACTTCCGGATGAGCACCACCTGCCTGTACAGCGACATCGTGCTGCCAACCGCAAGCTGGTACGAGAAGAACGACCTCAACACCAGCGACATGCACCCCTTCATTCACCCGCTGAGCGCGGCCATCGATCCCGTATGGCAGGCACGCAGCGACTGGGAGATCTACAAGGGCTTCGCCAAGGCCTTCAGCGAGGTCTGCGTCGGCCATCTGGGTGTGGAGAAGGAGGTTGTGCTGACGCCGCTGATGCACGACACGCCGGCCGAGCTGGCCCAGCCCTTCGAAGTGAACGAATGGCGCAAGGGCCAGTGCGAGCTGATCCCGGGCAAGACCGCACCGCAGATCGCGGTGGTCGAGCGTGACTATCCCAACGTGTTCAAGCGCTTCACGGCGCTGGGCCCGTTGATGGACAAGCTCGGTAACGGTGGCAAGGGCATCGGCTGGAAGACCGGAACCGAAGTCGAGCAGCTGGGGCAGCTCAACGGCAAGACGCTGACTGAGGGCGTGACGCAGGGCATGCCGAAGATCGTCACCGACATCGATGCCTGCGAAGTGATCCTGCAGCTCGCACCCGAGACCAACGGCCACGTGGCCGTCAAGGCCTGGGAGGCGCTGGGCAAGCAGACGGGGCGCGACCACACGCACCTGGCCCTGTACCGCGAGGACGAGAAGATCCGCTTTCGCGACATCCAGGCCCAGCCGCGCAAGATCATCAGCAGCCCCACCTGGAGCGGTATCGAGAGCGAGACCGTCAGCTACAACGCCGGCTACACCAACGTGCACGAGTTGATCCCCTGGCGCACCCTCACCGGGCGGCAGCAGTTCTACCAGGACCACCCGTGGATGATCGCCTTCGGCGAGGGCTTCAGCAGCTACCGCCCGCCGGTCGACCTGAAGACGACCTCGGGCATCCACAACGTCAAGGGCAACGGCAACCCGGAAATCCTGCTGAACTTCATCACGCCCCACCAGAAGTGGGGTATTCACAGCACTTACAGCGACAACCTGATGATGCTGACGCTCAACCGCGGCGGCACGGTGATCTGGCTGAGCGAGGACGACGCCAAGAGAGCCGGCATCGTCGACAACGACTGGGTCGAACTGTTCAACATCAACGGTGCGGTGGCGGCGCGCGCGGTGGTCAGCCAGCGCGTCAACCCCGGCATGGTGTTGATGTACCACTCGCAGGAAAAGATCATCAACACGCCGGGGTCGGAGATCACCGGGGTGCGCGGCGGCATCCACAACAGCGTGACGCGCATCGTGCTCAAGCCCACGCACATGATCGGCGGCTACGCACAGCTGAGCTACGGCTTCAATTACTACGGGACCATCGGTACCAACCGCGACGAATTCGTCGTCGTTCGCAAGATGGACAAGGTGGACTGGCTCGACACGCCGCGTGACGACCACCTCGCCGCCGTCTACCAGGGTCAAGGAGAAAACCCGTGAAGATTCGTGCACAGATCGGCATGGTGCTGAACCTGGACAAGTGCATCGGCTGCCACACCTGTTCGGTCACCTGCAAGAACGTCTGGACCAGCCGGCCCGGCGTCGAATACGCCTGGTTCAACAACGTCGAGACCAAGCCTGGCATCGGTTACCCCAAGGAATGGGAGAACCAGGACAAGTGGAACGGCGGCTGGACGCGTCAGGCCGATGGTTCCATCACTCCGCGTCAAGGCGGCAAGTGGAAGCTCTTGATGCGCATCTTCGCGAACCCGAACCTGCCGCAGATCGACGACTACTACGAGCCCTACACCTTCGACTACGACCACCTGCAGTCGGCACCGGAGATGAAGCACGCACCGACCGCGCGGCCGCGCAGCCTGATCACCGGGCAGCGCATGGAAAAGATCATCTGGGGCCCGAACTGGGAAGAGATCCTCGGCGGCGAGTTCTCGAAGCGGTCGAAGGACAAGAACTTCGACGACATCCAAAAGGACATCTACGGTCAGTTCGAGAACACCTTCATGATGTACCTGCCCAGGCTGTGCGAACACTGCCTGAACCCGGCGTGCGTGGCGAGCTGCCCTTCGGGCTCGATCTACAAGCGCGAGGAAGACGGGATCGTGCTGATAGACCAGGACAAGTGCCGCGGCTGGCGCATGTGCGTCAGCGGCTGCCCGTACAAGAAGATCTACTACAACTGGAAGAGCGGGAAGGCCGAAAAGTGCATCTTCTGCTACCCGCGCATCGAAGCCGGCCAGCCCACCGTGTGCAGCGAAACCTGCGTCGGCCGGATCCGCTACCTCGGCGTGCTGCTGTACGACGCCGACCGCATCCGGGAAGCCACCAGTGTCGAGCGCGACAAGGATCTGTACCAGGCCCAGTTGGACATCTTTCTCGACCCGCACGACCCTAAAGTGATCGAGCAGGCCCGCAAGGACGGCATTCCCGACCACTGGATGGACGCGGCCCGCAACAGCCCGGTCTACAAGATGGCGGTGCAATGGAAGGTCGCGCTGCCGCTTCACCCCGAGTACCGCACGCTGCCGATGGTCTGGTACGTGCCACCGCTGTCCCCCATCACGGCTGCGGCCCATGCCGGGCAGATGGGCACGAACGGCGAAATCCCAGACGTCAACCAGCTGCGCATCCCGGTCAAGTACCTGGCCAACCTACTGACGGCGGGCGACACCTTCCCTGTGGTGCGTGCACTCGAGCGCATGCTGGCCATGCGCGCCTACCAGCGAGCCAAGCACGTGGATGGTGCGGCCAATCACGCCGCGATCGACCAGGTGAAGCTGTCGGTGAACGAAGTCGAGGAGATGTACAAGGTGATGGCAATCGCCAACTACGAAGACCGCTTCGTCATCCCGACCACACACCGCGAGTACGCAGAGAACGCCTTCAACGTGCGAGGCGGCTGCGGCTTCAGCTTCGGCAATGGTTGCAGCGAAGGCATGACCGAGACGAGCCTGTTCGGCAGCGAGAAGAAGCGCACCATTCCCATCAAGGCGGAGGTCTGACATGAAGACGATGTCACTGACGCTGCGGGTGCTGGCGCACCTATTGAGCTACCCTGACGCGGCGCTGCGCGGGCACCTACAGGAAATGGGCGAGGCGCTCCGCCACGAGCGTGCGCTGTCGGCGAGCCGGCTGGCCGAACTCGATGCGCTGATCGATCGCCTGGCAAGCGCGCGGACCATGAACACCGAGGAAGCCTACGTCGAGACGTTCGACCGCGGGCGAGGAACAGCATTGCACCTTTTCGAGCATGTGCATGGCGACTCGCGTGACCGTGGTCCGGCGATGGTCGACCTGGTGAAGACCTACGAGGAGGCCGGCCTGTATATCGCGCCGGGAGAGCTGCCCGACCACCTGAGTGTCGTGCTGGAATATGCCTCGACCCAGCCGCCCGCCCAGTCGCGCGAGTTCCTTAGCGAACTCACCCACATCCTGCAGACGATCTTCAGCGCCTTGCTCAAGCGCCAGAGTCCCTATGCCAGCGCACTGGCTGCCGTGCTCGACCTCGCTGGCCAGAAGGCCCTGGCTGTCAAGCTGCCCGACGAACCTCCCCTCGACGAAAGCTGGGAGGAGCCGCTGGCCTTCGACGGCTGTTCCAGCCAGGGCCAGGCCAGACCCGGCCAGACCCAGCCGATCCAGGTCGCGAAGCGGCCGCCAGCGGGCGTCGCTGTCCAACTCCAACCGGGAGCCCGCGCATGAACACTGCCATGCAGAACTTCCTCTTCACCGTCTATCCGTACCTGTGCCTGACGGTCTTCTTCATGGGCAGCCTGACCCGTTTCGATCGCGACCAGTACACCTGGAAGAGCGATTCGTCGCAGCTGCTGCGCGGCCGGCAATTGCGCTGGGGCAGCAACCTGTTCCACGCTGGCGTCCTGTTCCTGTTCTTCGGCCACCTTTTCGGGCAGCTCACGCCGCACTTCATCTATTCCGCCTTCATCACCGCACCGCAGAAGCAACTGGTTGCCATCGTCACGGGCGGGATCGCCGGTTTGGCCTGTTTCGTCGGGCTGACGATGCTGCTGCATCGTCGCATCTTCGATCCGCGCATCCGGCTCACCAGCCACCGCACGGACTTGGCGATCCTGGTCATCCTGTGGCTGCAACTGTGTCTGGGCCTGATCACGTTGCCGTTTTCGTTCGAGCACCGGCAGGACGCGCACGCGATGCTGATTCTGGCGAGCTACCTGCAGGGCATCGCCACCTTCCAGCCCGACGCCGGCGTCTTGGCAGTCATCGACTGGCCCTTCAAGGTGCACATGGTGCTCGGGATGACGATCTTCCTGCTGTTCCCGTTCAGCCGCCTTGTGCATGTGTGGAGCGGCTTGGCCTCGGTGGCTTACGTGTTCCGGCCATACCAGGTCGTGCGTTCGCGACGGTTGAATGTGCCGGCCGGGCAGAACCAGCCACACCACTCCACATGAACCCGAAGCACAAGCATGACCACCAACGACAGTCTTCCGTGCGTCAACGGTGTCGCGCTTGCCGCTCCGCAAGAGCCGCTCAACGCCGAGGAGTTGCGGCAACGCGCCTGTGCAGAGCTCTTGCGTCAGGCAGCGATCAGCGCCGGTCTGCTGAACGCCGCCGACCCCGGCTTGCTGGGCGGTGCCACGACCGAACAGGCGGGGACAGCCATCGAAGCTTTGCTTGAGCGCAATCTGCGGCAGCCCGAGCCCTCGGACGAGGCCTGTCGTCGTTACTATGCCGCGCACTCCGGCCGTTTCGCTGTGGGCGAGCGTGTTCAGGCACGCCACGTGCTGTTTGCGGTGATACCTGGCGTCGATGTAGCCGCCCTGCGCGAACGCGCCGCGGCTTGCCTGCTGGACCTGCGCTGTCAAACGCCAGGCGCGCAAGACCGTTTTCAGGAGGTCGCCGCCACAACATCCAACTGCCCGAGCGCTGCCCAGGGCGGCGAACTTGG
>Ga0209048_10006700_pt1 | contig 10746 bp, 9 predicted proteins | sample FrelakmetCRP12CR_FD_187146 | JGI IMG/M metagenome (GOLD analysis project Ga0209048, IMG submission 187146) | Freshwater lake sediment microbial communities from the University of Notre Dame, USA, for methane emissions studies - CRP12 CR (SPAdes)... | ecosystem: Environmental > Aquatic >... | reverse complement strand
CGGAGAGATCCCTGCGCGACGCGCTAGCCAAGACCTACGTAAAGGCGAAGGTCATCGAAGTCGCCGACCACGCCGCGGGCATGGCTGCGCTCGATTCCGGCAAGGCAACGGCTTACGCGTCCGATCGCGTACTGCTGATCGGGTTACTGGTTAGTTCGAAGACGCCCGATGCCTACGAGCTGGCCGTAGAGCAGTTCTCCTACGAGCCTTACGGGTTCATGGTACGGCGCAACGACGCCGATTTCCGCCTGGTTGCGAATCGCGCGCTGGCAAACCTCTACCGTTCAGCCGACATCATCCCCATCTTCGAACGTTGGTTCGGTTCGATCGGCAAACCCACGCCGGCATTGCTGGGCATGTACCTGATGAACGCGACGCCCGAGTAGCGGTGTGCAATACATTTAAAACCTACAGCCCCATGGAGAGGATGACATGACGACCCAGCAGCATTCCAATTACATCGCCGGCGAGTGGATGCCGGGGGCGGCTTACACCAAGAACATCAACCCATCGGATGTGAGCGACGTGGTGGGCGAATACGCCCAGGCCGACAAAGCGCAGACCGAACAGGCGATCGCCGCCGCCAAGAACGCCGCCCCTGCATGGGCAGCGTTCAACGTGCAACAGCGTGCGGACATTTTCGAGAAGATCGGCGCGGAAATCCTGGCTCGCAAAGACGAGTTGGGCACTCTGCTGTCGCGCGAGGAGGGCAAGACATTACCGGAGGGGACCGGCGAAGTCGTTCGTGCCGCCAACATATTCAAGTTCTTTGCGGGCGAGGTATTGCGGCGTACGGGTGAGCTGATTCCATCGGTGCGCTCCGGCATCGACGTGGAGATTACGCGCGAACCCGTCGGCGTGGTGGGCATCATCTCGCCGTGGAACTTCCCTGCGGCGATTCCTGCGTGGAAGATCGCTCCCGCGCTTGCTTACGGGAATTGCGTCGTCTTCAAGCCGGCCGATCTGGTGCCGGGTTCTTCCTGGGCTATGGCGGAGATCATCTCCCGGTCGGGTATTCCGGCCGGAGCGTTCAATCTGGTGATGGGTCGCGGGAGCGTGGTGGGCGAGGTCATCGTCAACGATCCGCGCGTCAATGCCATCAGCTTCACCGGATCGGTCGACACCGGCCAAAAGATCGCTCAGAAAGCCGTCGCCCAGATGAAAAAGATCCAGCTCGAGATGGGCGGCAAGAATCCCCTGGTCGTCCTCGATGACGCCGATCTGAAAACGGCGGTCGAATCTGCCGTCAACGGAGCATTCTTCTCCACCGGTCAGCGCTGCACCGCGTCGTCGCGATTGATCGTAACCAAAGGCATACACAATCGATTCGTGGAGGCGCTCATCGAGCGCATCAAGGCCATGCCGATCGATCACGCATTGAAAGCGGGCACGCAGATGGGCCCGGTGGTCGATAAGAATCAGCTCAACCAGGATCTGTTCTACATAGAGGAAGGCAAGAAGGAGGGCGCGAAGCTCGCCTTCGGAGGAAATCAGCTCAAGCGCGATAAAGAGGGCTTTTATCTGGAGCCCGCGCTGTTCACGGAGACCGCGAACAGTATGCGCATCAATCGCGAAGAGGTCTTCGGCCCGGTCGCGACTGTGATCGCCGCAAAGGATTACGATGAAGCTCTCACGCTCGCCAACGATACGCCGTTCGGACTTGCCTCCGGCATCATCACCACTTCGCTCAAGCATGCATCCCACTTCCGGCGCAACAGCCAGGCGGGGATGGTCATGGTGAATCTACCCACCGCGGGAGTGGACTATCACGTGCCGTTCGGCGGACGCAAAGGTTCCAGTTACGGTCCCCGCGAGCAGGGTCGCTACGCGATCGAGTTCTACACGTCGGTCAAAACGGCGTACGTCGCAGCCTAAGAGCGTCCATGGCTGAGCTGGCCCGCACCAATCGTTCCCGCGTCAAACGCCTGCCGAAGCGCGGCGGATACGACTTCGAAACCGTTGCTGCAATTCTGGACGCGGGTTTCCTCTGCCACGTCGGCTATGTGATCGAGGGCGACCCGTACGTTACGCCGACGAGTTACTGGCGTGAAGGCGATCATGTCTATTGGCACGGCTCCAGTGTGTCACGCATGCTGCGTACACTGGAGGCGGGCACGCAGGCCTGCCTAACAGTGGCGCACATCGATGGTCTGGTGCTGGCGCGCTCCGGCTTTCATCACTCCATCAACTACCGCTCGGTCATGTTGTTCGGTCGCGCACATGTCGTCGAGAGCCCAGTGGACAAGGAGCGGGCGTTGCAGAATTTCGTCGAGCGCCTGTACCCGGGACGATGGAGCGAGCTGCGGCCGGTCACTCGCAAAGAGCTGAACGCGACCACCGTGCTCCACATGAAGATCGACGAGGGGGCGGCTAAGGTTCGCACGGGACCACCAATCGACGATGCGGAAGACTACGATCTGCCGATCTGGGCCGGCGTGGTGCCGGTGCGTATGCGCGTGGAGCCGCCTGTACCGGACGAGCGGCTGAAGGCTGGCGTGCCGGTTCCCGAATACCTTTCGGATCTCGCGCACGTCGGGCTGAAGCGATGAGAAAGCTACTCACAATCGTCTTCGTATGGCCTGCGCTGGCGTGGGTTTTCCTGCCGCTGCTGGCATACGGCGATGCGGCGGCCGACGCCGAAATCAGGCAGCTTCAGGCTTCGATCGCCGCGCTTCAGCAGGAGCAACAGTCGCTCTATCAACAATTCCAGATGACCCAGGAGTTGCGCCGAACCGAAACACAGGATCTGAATCCGGGTGTCGTGCAGAATTCTCCCGTATACGACATCAACAGTCCGCAAACGAGTTTCGATGACCAGGAGCGCGCCAAGCGCGATCGCCTGGACCGGATTCAAAAATATACGCAGGACCTCAATAGCATGTATGCCCGCTACCGTGCATTGGAGGATCAGAAGACTGCACTGCGCGCTCGCATAGACGAATTGATGCAGCCCAGAACGCAATAGGCACGGGAGTGAACGCATGAGTATCTCCGACCACTATGATCTCCTGGTGGTCGGTGGAGGCATCAACGGCGCGGGTGTCGCGCGGGACGCTGCGGGACGCGGCCTTAGCGTGCTGCTGATCGAACAGTACGACCTGGCCGCGGCGACTTCCATGGCCAGCAGCAAACTGATCCATGGCGGTCTGCGTTATCTCGAACAGGGACGGATTCGGCTGGTGCGCGAGGCACTGGCAGAGCGTGAGGTTCTGCTTCGCATGGCGCCTCACCTCGTGCGACCCTTGGCCTTTGCTTTGCCGATCGATGGCGCACAGCGGCCCGCATGGCAGATTCGCACCGGGCTTTGGCTTTACGATCACGTGGCCGGCCGCAGTAGTCTGCCGCGCAGCGGTCGCGCGCAATTGAATGCCGACTCCGGCCTGCACGCACGATTCCGAAGCGCGTTCGTATACAGCGATGCATGGGGTGACGACGCGAGATTGGTCGTGGCCAATGCGCGGGGCGCCGCCGACCTCGGAGCATTGGTGCGCACGCATACGCGTTGCACGAATTTGCAGCCCGGTGGGTCTGGTTGGATCGTTCAACTCCAATCCAACGACGGCAGTTCCTCCGTTGTCCACGGACGTGCCGTCGTCAACGCCACCGGCCCTTGGGTCAGTCGGTTTCTCGGAGAGTGCGGCGTGGCGGAGCCACGCGGGCATGCTCGGCTGGTGAAAGGCAGCCACATCGTGTTGAAGCGCCGCCTTCCCGGCGAGCGCGCATATCTGCTCCAGCATCCCGACGGTCGCGTCGTATTCGTCATCCCGTATGAGGACGAGTTCACGCTGATCGGTACCACCGATGTACCGGTTTCCGATGGACCTGGATTGGCAGAGATCTCTACGGAGGAGATCGAATACCTTCGCGACGTATTCGAGCGCTATTTTGCCGTGCCTTTTAGAGATGACGAGATCGCCTGGACCTTCGCCGGTATCCGCGCGCTGCATGACGATGGCAGTTCCGACCCGACACGCGTGAGCCGGGACTATGTTCTCGATGTGCATCACGCACAAAACGGCGCACCGTTGCTATCCGTTTATGGGGGCAAGCTCACCACGTATCGGCCTCTGGCAGAACACGTAATGGCGCGTTTGCGTGGACGGCTGCCTGAAATGGGACCGGCGTGGACGTCGCGCGTGCCTGTCCCCGGGGGTGATATTGCAGACGGCGATCTCGATGGTTTGATCGATGATTTATGCAAGCGCTATCCGGAGTTGCCCACGACATGGATTCGCGCGCTGGCACGCCGGCACGGAAGTCTAGCGGCAAGTATCCTTGGATCGGTGCGGACACCAGCCGACCTCGGACAACACTTCGGCGGCGGCCTCACGGCTTGCGAGGTGGACTACCTGGTCGACAAGGAATGGGCGGTGAGTGCTGACGACATCCTCTGGCGGCGGACCAAGGCCGGGCTGCACGTTACCGCCGCGGCTCGTGCCGAGCTGGAAGCGTATCTCATCAGCCGGCGCTCGGGACACTAAAAAAGCTCTTGATTAGCCGAAGCCTGAGGCTCCTTCCCCTGCTTGCGGGACAACGGTATCTGTTGCGGCGGACACTAACATTCATGTTATGTGGGAGCCAAAGGTAGGGATGGGGGCGGGGTTCGAATCACTGCGTCCTGCATGCCCCCACCCCAACCCTCCCCCGCGCCCGCGGTCGCAAGGGAGGGAGTGTTCAAGCGGGCTTTGTGGAAATCAGGTTAGAAATTGACGTTGTTCTTGCCCTTCAGCTTGAGCATTGCACGTGCGTCATCGGGGGTGGCGACCTCCAGTCCCAATTCCTCGAGGATGCGGCGAATCTTGGCGACTTGGTCGGCATTGCTCTTCGCTAGAGAACCTTTCCCGATCCACAAACTATCCTCCAAGCCCACGCGCACATTGCCGCCCATGACCGCGGACTGCGTGGCGATGTACATCTGATTGCGTCCGCCGCCGAGCACCGACCAGAGGTAGTCGTCGCCGAACAGCCGATCCGCCGTGCGCTTCATGTGCAGCACATCTTCGGGATGCGGCCCGATGCCGCCACGAATCCCGAATACCGATTGAATGAACAGCGGAGCTTTCACCAATCCGCGATCGAGGAAATGAGCTGCGGTGTAGAGGTGGCCGATGTCGTAGCACTCGATCTCGAAGCGGGTGTTGTTTTCGCTGCAGGACTGCAGGATGTACGCGATGTCCTTGAAGGTGTTCTTGAAGATGCGATCGTCGCTGGTGGCAAGGTAAGGCTTCTCCCACTCGTATTTCCATTCCTTGACGCGCGGGATCATTTCGTAGAGACCGAAATTCATCGACCCCATATTGAGCGATGCGACTTCGGGCTTGAGCTTCAGCGCCGGCTGCAGGCGCTCCTCGATCGCCATGGTCGGTGCGCCGCCGGTGGTGATGTTGACCACGACGTCGCTCCCTGCTTTGATCGTGGGGAGGAATTCCAGAAACATCTTGGGATCCTGGGTCGGCCGCCCGTCCTTGCGTTCGCGCGCATGCAGGTGCACGACCGCGGCACCGGCCTTCGCGGCACCGATCGCACCTTCCGCAATTTCCTCCGGGCTGATCGGGAGGTAGGGCGACATGCTGGGTGTATGGATAGCGCCCGTTACTGCACAGGTGATGATGACTTTGCGTTGTCCGGCCATTTTCTCGCTCCGCTGGTTAATTTGATTCTGCTGTTGCTTATCAGTCGTTATTTATCTTTGGCAGCCACGGCTCGCTTATGCGCGATGAGGGCCATCAACCGCCGATCGCGCCAGGCTTCGCGTGCTCCATGCTCCGATTGCGGCATGATCTTGCGGCGTTCCGTTTCGATTTTCGAGATCAGTGCCGAGTCCCAGGGCGCGTACTCGGCGTCCTTCATCATCCCGTGTAACTTCGGGCCATAGCGCTCAGCATAATCCGGGACCCCACCGGGGGCATTCAAATCGATGGTCTCGAACGGACCCATGAAAGCCCAGCGCAATCCCAAGCCGTCTTTGATGCATTTGTCCAGATCTTCCACGCCGACGTAGTCTTCCTTGACCAGTCGCCAGGCTTCGTTCAGCAGTGCGGCCTGCAGGCGGTTCAGGATGAAGCCTTCGACTTCGCGTTTGACGGTGATCGGAACTTGACCGACTTTCTCCTGCAGCGCGCGCGTGCGGGCAACGACTTCGGCGGTGGTCCAGGGCGCGGGAGACAGCTCGACCACCGGCACCAGGTGAGGCGGATTCACCGGATGCGCGACGATGCAGCGGTGCTTTCCCTTCAGGCCTTCGCTGAAAGCCGAAGTCGGAATGGTCGACGTCGAACTCGCGAGGATGCAATGCGCAGGCGCGGCAGCATCCATTTTTGCATAAACGGCTCGCTTGACGTCCAGTCGCTCGGCGGTATTTTCCTGCACGTAGTCCGCGTCCTTGAGAGCTTCCTCCAGCGTACTCGCAGCTGATACGCGCTTGGCGATGACTTCCGGAGCTTCCTGGACGAGTCCGACCTTGTGAAGATCGCGCACGCCGTTCTCGATCAGTGCGATTGCTTTGGCTACTGCGGTCGGATCGGCGTCGTACATTTTTACGCTGTGGCCGGCGCGGGCGAACACGGTCGCCCATGCGCGGCCGATGAGACCTGCACCGACGATTGCTATCTTTTCCATCTGATTCCCTCAAAAGTTCAACCCAGCATTTCCACGCCAGCGCAGACGGAAATTGCCTGCCCGGTCACGTGCCTGCCGGCATCGCTCGCAAGAAACAGCGCCATATTCGCGATGTCCTGCGGGCTTACCATCGTCTTCATCGACACTCGTTCCAGGGAAATCTTTCTCTGCTCCTCGAAACTGATCCCGAGTGCCTTCGCTTTGGCGTCGATCACCCGATCGATGCGCTCGCCCTCGACCACACCAGGCTGGATAGCGTTCACCCTGATATTGTCCTCACCGACCTCCATCGACAGACTCTTGGTGAAGCCTACCACGGCCCATTTCGCCGCCGCATAGGGAGTGCGAAACGGAAAACCCAGACGGCCTGCGGCAGACGACATATTAATCACGCTGCCACCACCAGCGGCTTTCAGCATCGGCACACCTAACCGAGTGCAGTAGAACATCCCGTTCAGATCCACGGCGATACAGCGCTCCCAATCTTCGATCCTGATGTCTTCGACTTTGCCGGTGGGACCGGCGATGCCGGCGTTGTTCACGAGCACGTCCAATCCGTTGAGATGCTTCTTGACGTCCGCGAAGAGCCGGTCGACTTGCGCGAGGTCGGAGACGTCGCACGGCGTTGCCGTCACTCCCGGAAGCGCTTTGGTCGTCTCAGCGATCGCCGCGGGCACCACATCGCAAATGTGTACCTTGGCGCCCGCCTTTACGAATGTTTCGGTCATGACGCGGCCGATTCCACCTGCTCCCGCGGTGATCAGCACTCTTTTATTCTTTAGGGATAGCTCCATGGTTGACTCCGTTAGCTAAGAATCCGTGATTCGTGACTCGTGATTCGTGATTGGTGTGTAGATCGTAATACGTAGTGCTCTGCGGGGTGGGCCGTCAACCAATGAAGAATCAAGAATAACGGGTGACGGCGCCTTTCACCAATCACGAATCACGAGTCACGAATCACGGATTTCAAGTCACGAATCACGGCCTTCAACCCATCTTGCAAGGATTCTCCGCCCGCGTCGGTTGTATCAACTCCAGCGAGTCGTTCGCGCCCGGCATGGTCTGCGCGACATCGAAGATGTCCCACTTGTCTTTGGATTGCGCTTTGTCTTTGATCGACACCACCAACATTTCCTGCAGGAGCTGGTGATCCCAGTTGCGAAAGTTGCCTTTGCGTTCCTTGAGAATGTCGAAGCTGGCGCCACTCTCCAGGTGCTGAATCATGGTATTCGCGTCGGTGCCTTTGGTTTCCACTATCGTTTGCAGCAGGATCCGAACGCCGACGTAGTCGCCCCAGGCCTGGTTGTCTGGCGGGGTTGCGTATTTTTCTTGGAATCGCTTGGCGAACGCCTGAGATGCTTTGAGTTGGAGGCCGTGATACCACAAACTCTGCCAGTGGCCGCTGAGATTCTCCAACCCTGCTGCCCAGAACGGCACGGTGTCCATCACGCCGCCGCCAAGGGGGTAAGGCAGGTCGTATTCCTTGTGCTGCTTGAGGAACGTGATCTGGTCGACGCCGGCCAGATTGAGATAGATGAAGTCTGGCCTGAGCGAACGGATCTTGAGGATGTATGGAGTGTAGTCGGCGGTGTTGGTCGGTACCATGTCGTTGGCCAGCACGACGCCGCCATTCTCCTGCAGGAATCGGGACGCGACACGGTACAGGTCCTGCCCGAAGGGATAGTCGGCAGTCAGGAAATACCAACGCGCGCCCTTCAGCAGGTTGTGCTCCTTTTGCCACGTTCCGATTGTCTTGGCATACATCGTACTGCTGCCTTCGACGTGGAACATGTAGCGGTTGCAGTTCTGCCCGCGTAACGCATCGGAGTTGGCGCCGGTGTTGAAGTAGGGAATCTTGCCGCGCATCGCCTGCTCGCTGATCGCAAGCGCCGAGGCGGAGCTGACTTCGCCGATGATGCATACGACCTTGTCGCGCTCGATCAGCTTCTGCGCTTTGATGAGCGCTGTAGCGGGATTGACGCTGTCTTCGGCAACCAGATCGATCTTGCGCCCCAGCACTCCGCCGCCAGCGTTGGCTTCCTCCACGGCGAGCACCGCCCCCTTGTAGCCGTATTCGCCCACCTGCCCCAGGAAACCGGCGCGCGGCGTCAAGTGGCCGATACGGATGGTGTCCGACTGGGCACGAAGAATGGCCGGGAATCCCAAAGGAATTGCACCGGCGGCACCGAGCGCAGCAGCTTTCTTGATCGCTTCGCGGCGCGCCGTCGGACGGGGCTTTTCTTCGCTGTCCATCGATCTGCCCTCCGTGGCGGTTATCGGCCCTGCCTTCGGTTGATCGGACGCCGGGGACTATTTGCGCTTGAATCCGGAGCGAATCCAGTCCACGCTTTTTACGCCGTCCGGTGGGCTGATCTGATCCGGTGGGTAGTACTTGATGTTGATGAGAGTGACTTTGCCGTCCACCTTCTTGACGGTGCCGTAGGGCACGTGTTGCACCGCCTGATGGCCTTTCCCCAGAGACATGTCGACCGTGCCGGCGGGTGATTCGAACTTCAGATATTCGAACGAAGCGATGATCTGGTCGAAGCTCGGGTTGCCGGCCTTGTCAGCGCCCTGAGCCTTTTCGTACGCAGCTTTGACGCCGAAGAATGCGGTGGCCATATGGTACGAGGAGTAAACGGCTGCGGAGCCGTATTTGTCCTGATAAGCCTTGGCGAACCATTTGTTCAGTGCGGTGGGTGGAGCGAAGGGACCGTTGGGCCCACGCGCTCCTATGATCGTGCCATCGGCGAGGTCCTTGCCCAAGCGCTCGATCACGGTCTCGCCGGTGATCATGATGTTGGGCATCTTCGCCAGCACGCCGCGCGGCGCCGATTGCAGGATATAGGCCTCCAGGTCGCCCCCCCAAAGCGAGTTTTGAATGATCTCGGCGTTGCTGCCGAGCAGGGCCGAGACCTCCGTACCGTATTGGCCCGCGCCGAGCTTCGGCGTGACGTTGGTGGCGATCTGCGCGTTCGGGCTGAGCATCTTCAGCGCTTCGGTGAAGTCCGACCACGCATCCTGTCCCCAGGCGTAGTTGGGGTTGATGCCGGAGTAAGTCTTGAGATTCGGGTAGGTCCCGGCGATGTAGCGTGCAGCCGCGACGTTTTCCTGCGTCGCCATCGTGGTGGTCCGGAAGACGTATTTGTACGAAGCTTCTTCGAAAATGCGGTTGGTCGCGCAGTCGAACAGGACGGTGAATTTCTTGAGTTCCTCTGCGACCGGTGCCACAGCCAGGCAGTCTCCCGAGGAGATCACACCGATCACCATATCCACGTTCTGGCGCTCGACCAGATTGCGGTACTCGGTCACCACCTTGGTGGGACCGCCGGCTTCGTCGACGTAGATGAGTTCGATGGGACGACCGCCGAAGCCCTTTTTCTCATAGCCGGGCACTACACCGCCCTTGTTCAGGGCTTCTGCAACCAGGTCGTAAGCGTTCTTGGCTGGAACGCCGAAGGGGCCAGCGGCCGGGCCGGACAGGAAAGTGATCACTCCAACGCGCAGCGGTTCTTCGGCCAGGGCCGCGTGCGGTGCGAGTATTGCGCTCGCGGACAACAGGGTAAGCGCACCGGCTCGGCGCAGGCGTCCGATCATGAGTTTCTCCTCCAGCATTTTGTTTGTTGAAATCGTGCCAGCAGTTGCTTGTCGAAATCGTACGGGGCTGCCGGTATCCTGCTCTTAAGAACCGGTGCTGGCTGCGAGACGGGGCCGATTATAACAACGAAATCGGCTAGAATTAGCCACGCATCCCGAACGGTGGCGGCCAGCTGCGGCAAGCCATTCGACGAGATCTTGGCCGTACCGACTTGAACATTCTCGCCCTCGACACTTCCTCTGAATGGTGTTCCGCCGCAGTTTGGCTAGATGGCCGCGTTTTGGCGCGTGAAGCCAAGGCTGGACAGCGCCACTCCGCGTTGATTCTCGTCATGATCGATGCTCTGCTGCAGGAAGCGGGCATGACGCTGCAGCAGTTGCATGGCATAGGCTTCGGGGCCGGTCCCGGTTCCTTCACCGGTTTAAGAATTGCGTGTGGACTCGCTCAAGGCATGGCCTTCGGGGCGGATCTGCCGCTTGCCCCTGTGGGAACGCTCGAGTGCCTGGCCCAGGCTAGCGGGGCGCACCGGG
>Ga0209048_10006699_pt1 | contig 10747 bp, 8 predicted proteins | sample FrelakmetCRP12CR_FD_187146 | JGI IMG/M metagenome (GOLD analysis project Ga0209048, IMG submission 187146) | Freshwater lake sediment microbial communities from the University of Notre Dame, USA, for methane emissions studies - CRP12 CR (SPAdes)... | ecosystem: Environmental > Aquatic >... | reverse complement strand
TTAAGAACAATATGAAAGAAAGTGAACAAGAGTTCTCGCATTAAACAGCCCTTCCTTCGAAGTCGCCTCCGGGGATCCTTTGGCCGGAGTCCTTTCGGGATTCAAGCCTTCACCGGAAAGCGAACTGGTCCTTTCGGGCTGCAGCGCCGGCTTTTCAGGAGTGACCATTACCAGTGACGGGTCTGTCATGCCCTGCCGCCGTATCGGGCTTAAGATAGGCAACCTGCGCAAGACCTCTCTGCGAGAGATCTGGTCCACTTCCAAAGTCCTCTGGCGTCTCAGGCAAAGAGAAAGTTATGAGGGAGAATGCGGGGAATGTTCTCTTTGGCCATCCTGCCGTGGCTGCCGGGCCGTGGCATACGCCTATTCAAAATCCCGAGGTGCCTCTGATCTTTTCGCGGATGATCCTCAATGCTGGATGGTCCATCGCGAAAAACCCACTACGCACAATTAATGATCTCCGATTTCCAGATAGAATGTTTATTTATTAATTTCTATAGTTTCGTTGTTCAATTTCGTTCATCAATGAGACATTCCAACCGAAGATGAACGAAAGCCTCAACTGATAAGAGTCTTCGGAGATGCATGCTGCGGATACTCGCGGAGCCTGCCTTGGCCGCGTCGTCGCTCTGAAAGCTGCGTGAATTCTCCACAGGCAGAAATGTGGCGTGGATTTCCTCTATAGGCGGTCGTTCCCGTAGAAGGCATTGCTGGAAACAAGCAACGACGCACCATCCGGGAGCGCCCGCAACAGGGACTAACATACTTGTTGATAAAATTGTTGATGACCATGTTGATAAATCATAAAAACCACCAATTATTGATGGTTTTAAGCTCTTTGCATTCATCTTAGGCAGAAGAATTCATTAATAATTTAAATAGCATAATAAATTCAGTCTTGACATTGATATTTCAAGGAAGCTTTTTTGAAGCATATCAACCCCAAATGCGAAAGGCATGCCATTTCCGGCTTCTCGATCCATATAAATTCTCGGGAATAGGAAAAATTTCGTAAGTATAATGGGGCAGACGGCTTTTATACGCGGGCTTCTAATCACTATAATAGTCGCCGCTTCTCACTTTTCCGCGGAAGACCCAGTGTTTGTAGCCGATGTAAGTGAGAATCACGGGAAGGACAACGATAATGACGGCGAGCATGAAGATAAGGGTCTTAGGTGAAGAGACAGCGGCACTCTTGATAGTCACCATATTCGGAATGATGTAGGGATAGAAGCCTACGGAGATGCCCGTGAAGGCAAAGAATACAAAGGCCCCGTTCCAGACAAACGGGGCAAACTCCGACGGACCGCGCAGGCTCCAGAGGCACATGCTAAAAGCAAAAAGGGCAAGGAAGGGAAAGGCGGCGACGTTTAGGAGACTTGGCATGGCCACCCATTTTTCCGCCATATAAGGATGCCGGGCGATAGTCCAGACGTAAATGGCGATAGCGATGACAAATGTTAAGAATGCCGCTACGGGTGAATAAAGCCTGCCCAGCCGTTGGATTTCACCCTCCGTTTTCAGGATAAGGTAGTTTGCCCCCAGCATGATGTAACCTGAGACAACGCCCAGGGTGAAGAGAACGGAATAGGGGTGAAACCAACTCCACACAGATCCCGTGAATGTCTGCCCCTCCATGGGGATTCCATAAAAGATGCCTCCCAGTGTGAAGCCCTGAGAAAGCGCGGTCACAAGGCTTCCGAGCCCGAAGGAGAGGCTCCAGGGAGAATGCCTCTTGGAGCTTTCGCGAAACTCAAAGGCCAAACCGCGGAAGATGAGGCCGAAGATCATGACTATAATGGGCACGTAAAAAGCGGAAAGGGCAATACTGTAAAAGAGAGGGAATGCGCCGAAGAGTATGCCGCCTAAGACAACAAGCCAGGTCTGGTTTTCCTGCCAGATGCTTTGGAGACTCGCCATCATGATGCCCCGCTTCTCTTCGTCCCTGGTAGAGAGGGCGATGATACCCACGCCCAGGTCGAGGCCGTCGGCGATGGCGTAATAGAGGACGAGAAAACCGATGATCAAAAACCAGATTTGCTCTATGTGGGCATTAAGCCACACCATCTTTCATTCCTTTCCAGTATTTGCGTAACCACCGGCGTTTTTGCTCAGCGGGTCCGGACCGCGGGCGATGATGCGCCAGGCAAAGATGAAAAATAAAATCGCAAGAAACGTATACACCAACGCGAAGGCGGCAAGTGATCCTGCCACGGTACTGGCAGGTATCCGGGAGGCCGCATCTCCCGTCCGAAGGAGCCCGTGGATCACCCAGGGCTGCCTCCCCATTTCCCTGGTTACCCAGCCCGTCTCCAGGGCGAGATAGCTCAGGGGAAGCGCCGCCATCCAAGCGCGGAGAAGCCACTTCTGGGCGGTAACGCGCCCGGCATCAAGCCCTCCTCTCCGCCATACCCAGAGGGTCCAAAGCATGAGAAGAAAGAGCGCTGTACCTATAGCCACCATGATCCTGAAGGCGTAAAAAGGGATGACCACGGGCGGCTGGTCTTCCCGCGGGAATTCTCTGAGACCCCTGACCTGGCCGGTCATGGAGTGCGTGGTCAGCAAGCTGAGAAGGTTCGGTATTTCGATAGACCAGCGGTTATCCTGTTTTTCGGCGTCGGGCCAGGCAAGGACGATGAAGGGGGCTCCGCGCCCTTGGGGGTTGGTATGCCAGTGGGCCTCGAAGGCGGCGAGTTTCGCCGGATCGTACTCGTATGCCCCGCGGCCTGCGCCGTCGCCAAGCCAAATCTGTAGAGGCGTTATAATGATGGCCGCGACAACGGCCCATTTGAAGGAAGCGAGGAAAAAGTCCGTGTGTCGGTTCTTATAGAGATACCAGGCGCTGAGTCCTCCTACAACGAAGACGGATACCTCGAGAGCGGCCAACCACATGTGGGGGACGCTCCATACCATATCCGGGTTGAAGATGGCCTCAAAATGGTCTGTGACGATGAATTTTCCCTTGTCGAAGTAGCCGCCCGCCGGTGTCTGCATCCAGGAGTTGGCGACCATGATCCAGAAGGCTGAAAGAGACGCGCCGAAAGCCACCATGGACGTGGCAAAAAGGTGCAATTGAGGCGAGACCCTTTTCCATCCGAACATCATGATTCCGATGAAGCTCGCCTCCAGCATGAAGGCCATGGCGGCCTCATATCCCAGTATGTGTCCGAAGAAATCGCCTCCGACCCGGGAGAAGGCGCTCCAATTTGTCCCGAACTGAAACTCCAGGGGAATGCCCGTGGCTACGCCGAGGGCGACGTTGAGAAAAAAAAGACGGCTCCAGAAACGTGCATGGCGATAATACTCTTCTTTCCCTGTCTTTATCCAGCGGGCTTCAAGGAATACGAGAAATAGGCTTACGCCAATTGTCGCCACCGGCCAGAGGATGTGAAACATGGCGGTTAGGGCGAACTGCATCCGTGAGAGCGTGACAGTATCCGGAAAGCCATCCATGGACAAATCCTCTGAAAATTATTCACATTGTCATTCCGATTGGAAGTAGAAATATTACTAGTTCCTGATGAATCGTAAGATTGCCAAGTAACTACCCCATCACGTCGCATAGCGCAACGATTCACCATCGCGATGACATTGGACGTAGATTTCAAAACCAGCATATTTCATCCACGAAAATTTGGCTATGACAAAATGCTGGTCTTTCTTAACTGTCAACCGGTAGTAAGTGGGGCATTCAGAAATTTGAAAAAACGGAGTCTTAGACGATATGTATTTGTAGCTTTTCGATCGAGGCATTTTTGAGGAGCAGTATGGGCCCTTTTGTCCCTTTCGGAAGAAACTCCGCATGTGTGCCACTACCGCACATTGCGTGCTATATATGCACAGATGGCGAAAAGCGAGTTGTTCCTTCATTTGACACATTTTTAGGTTTTCATGTGTGCAAAAATCGCACTACTTGCCTCTTGCCAATGGTTGCAATTCATCACGTTGCCATCTCACCAATAGAAAGTGCAACGTTCGACAGCTACGTAATTATCTGTATTTAAGTAACAATTTTATATAGCGTAAATTTCCTCTCCCGTCAATCTCAAGCTTGGCATCTATCTTGCTAAACAATAATATAACGAGACCTCAGTAAGCAGGAAGATACCTTTGAGATTTTAATCTGATGAAATAATTCATGAAAGGCATTGCTCAGGGGTCTCGCTGGACTCATAGTATATGAATAAAACGGTTAATGGAAAAGGAGGAGAAGAAAAAGAGTTCACAGAGAGGGGATCAGGAAGACACGCTGTCACATTCAGAATTTGGGTTCGTATATGAGTTTTTCATATCGGAAGAAAAGAGCGGCAGTATAGAAAAAACGACAGCGAGAGAGCAACCCCAGGAAAAAAAAGAAAGCGAATTAAAGTTCGGCGACCAAAGCGTAGCATTTTTTCTTCCTGATTTCTTTACTGACGAGACTTAGCTCTGCATGTAATTTTTTTGAGATCGATGGATGGTTTCCCTTCCCTCCTTTGCCATCCATCGACCCCCTCCCCAGAGATTCTGAAAGGGGGGTCAGCATTCTTGATCCCTTTCAGTTTATATAGTGAGCGGGTGGATGGTTCCTTCTTCCCTCCTTTTACCATCCACCCTTTTTTTGTCTCAAGGCTTTGATTCCCGCCGTCTGCTATTTCAAATTCAAGGTCATAGTGAATCTACCGCCCATATTCTTTCCCAATAATTTTCGCTTGCAAATTTCATTCGGTCATAAATGCGCCTCAGCCGCAAGTTGCCATGAGAAATTCTTTGACATGCAAGGTCATTTTCCTTATTCTTCCCCGGGAAAAATCAAGGCCGTATAATTAAGAAGCACATGGGGGATAGTTTTATTAGTAGTAAAAGATTCAAGAGCGAGGAGCTGTATCATCTATGAAATACGCCCAAGCAAGGCAAGGCCGCATATTTGTTATCAGGCTCGAAGATGGAGAAGTAGTTCATGAAGTCATCGAAAATTTCGCAATGCAGCAGTCCATACGCGCTGCCAGCTTGATTGTAATCGGCTGCGCGGACGAAGGAAGCACACTTGTCGTCGGTCCCAGGGTGGGTCGAACACTGCCCATAGACCCCATGACGCACATCTTGCAGAACGTCCATGAAGTAGCAGGTGTGGGAACGATATTTCCCGACGATGAGGATAAGCCGGTCCTGCACATGCACATGGCCTGCGGCAGGAGGACAGAAACGACAACAGGCTGTGTACGCCGGGGAGTCAGGGTATGGCATGTGATGGAAATCATCCTCTTTGAAATTCTGGATAGCACCGGCGTCCGTCTGCTGGAGACGGCATCGGGATTCAAACTCCTGAATCCGTAGCACATGGAATTAAAATACGGTGCCGACGGAAGGCGCAGGGGGAAAAGATGTGCATCACATTTGAGAAAAAAGCAACTGTCTCATGAAAGAAAAAAAGGGCATATTCTGGGGCTGGTATGTGGTAATGGGGGCGTTTCTGATTTCAAGCATCAGTTACGGGGCTCGCTACTCATTCGGCGTTTTTGTGAAGCCCATGTCCGTTGATTATGGCTGGTCCCGATCCGTCGTATCCCTAGGTGCTTCAATCAACATGATAGTCTATTCCTTCTGTGCCGTTTTTTTGGGTAGAATGCTTGATAAAGTGGCGCCAAGGTGGATCATCACGGCGGGGGCCATCGTTGCCTCAGTGAGCTACATCCTGACGAGTCTTGTCAGGACGCCTCTTCATTTCTATCTTGCCTATGGCGTCCTCTGCGGTGCCGGTACTGCGTGCATGGGGTTGCTCGTTGTCAATTCTTCCGTGGGGAAGTGGTTCATAAAAAAAAGGGGCCTTGCAATTGGAATATCCACCATGGGTGTCAGTTTCGGGACTATCGCCCTGACTCCTCTGGCTGGCTATATCGTGAATAATTACGACTGGCACTATGGGTTTATCTTTCTGGGGATCATATTCGTCCTCATTGGAGTTTCAATCTCCCAGTTGTTTATGGGACGCGTAAATCCTGAGAGCCATGGACTCTTCCCCGACGGCGACAAAAAAACTGTTCAGTCACTGGAAGCAGATCATATCGAAAGGCGTACGGCGCATATTTCCTTTAAAGTCATTTTCAGAAATTCTCACTTCTGGATCCTTGTGGCCAGCTTCTCCCTGGCGGTCATGACCCTTATGGCAGTCTTCGTCCACCAGGTCGCATACGCACTGGACAATAATATTGAGAATGTCGTTGCCGCTTCCTCCCTCGGGGCACTCGGCTTTGGTGGTTTCTGCGGCCAGTTCTTCTTTGGCTGGTTCAGTGACAGGGTGAAGGATGTCAAGTATTCGGCAGTCTTGGGCATGATCATCATGGCGGTGGGGATGGTCCTACTATTGAAGGCGACTACAGCACAACGTCTCTATTTCTACGCTCTCATCTACGGTTTCGGGTATGGGTCTCTGGGTCCCATGATGCCCATCCTCATTGCAGATCGTTTCGGCAGGCATGTCCTGGGCTCTGTCTACGGGTGGCTCACCTTTTTCATGGGTATTGGTGGCGGAATCGGTCCTTTCATGGGAGGGCTGATATACGACTGGTCGGGATCATATACATACGTCTGGCAGGCAAATATCGTAATCCTCGTCGGTTGTGCCATCCTCATGCTTGGGCTGGCGCCCAGGGCCGCGGGTGCAAGAGAATGAGAAGTCTGCCGGAATGCGCACGCAATATTAAGGACACAGACGAAGAGGTTGAAACTATCGATGGCTTAAATTACTTTAGTTTTCTATCGAAGACGGTTTCAAGGTCGTCGTCTGATCATGCAAATATTCTGCGGTATCCTCTGCTCATCCCTTCCTGAAGAGTTTTTTTTCTTGAACCATCAATAAGCACATTCAAGCCAGCGTGCTCAAAAAATCGCAGAATCATAATTTGAAATATGGTAATGGTAGCAACACAGATAAGAGTATAGCCAACTACGATTCCAATGGAGTGTTATCTTATGAACGGGAAGGAAGATCTCAAGCATCTACCGAGCAGGACCGACAGCATGTGCTTTGGGTGCAGCCCTGCTAATCAAACAGGGCTTCGCTTGGAATTTTTCACTGACGGAGAATCAATTTTTTCATGGGTGAAGGTGCCGGCCCATCTCTGCGGATGGAAAAACTTGGTCCACGGAGGGGTTATATCAACTGTCTTGGATGAAGTCATGGGGAGGGCTGTTGTTCATAAAATGAGATGCCTCGGCATGACCAAGTCCATGACGGTTGACTTCTTGAAGCCCATCACGATTGATAAGGAATTGAAGGCCATAGGAAAAGTGCTCGAAGTAAAAAATGATCGCGAATGCCTGGCAGAGGCCATAATCTTCAACGAAGCCGGGGTACTTTGTGCGAAATCCATAGGCACCTTTGCATTATTCAAACCCGATCACAGCAAGAAATTGGGAATCAAAGACGAGGATGCGATGGAGTGGTTCAACTCTTTCATGAAAGCATAACTTCAAATGACCTGATTCCTGAAATTGGCGCAGTAGTTATTTTAATGATTAGGCGTTCATATAAACAGAGCATCGTTTTTGTCGAAGGAAGCCCGCCATGAAACCGCTCATATCGTTAGTTCAATACACCGGCAGTCCCGATTCTCTCAGAGAGGCAGTCGAGCTTTGCTGCGGCTTTGAGAAACTGGAGAGAAACAGCAGGGTGCTGATTAAACCAAATCTCATCACATGGGATGACCAGTTCAAGATAGCGCCCTTCGGAGTGTTTACGTGGAGATCGGCTTAAAACAATACTCAAGAGCTTCTCAATTCGGTGACGCCGGAGCTTAGGATTTGGGAATATATGAAATAAGGAAGGAGATGTAAACGTGGCAGAGAAAACGGACAAGAAGATGTCGCTCGAGCAGAAAAAGGAACTGGAGTACGAAGAGAACCGCAAGCACTGGCTTTCCGAAGAGGAAAAGATTTACGAACTCTGGGAGAAGGCTTACAACCCGGGAGGTCAGGCACAGAACGAACGCCTTCACAAACAGGGAAAGAAACTGCCTCGCCAGCTTATCAAGCAGCTCATCGATCCGGGCACGGAATTTTTCGAGCTGAGTCGGGGTGCCGGGTTCGGAATTGATTACGAACTGGCAAAGGATGTTCCCTCTGCGGGCCTCGTAACGGGAATAGGGAAGGTCCACGGCAACTGGGTAATGATACTCGCCAACGACAGCCGGGTGACCGCCGGGGCCTACTACCCGATAAGCTGCAAGAAGCACCTCAGGGCCCAGGAGATCGCTGAGAAGTGCGGGCTTAATTTCGTGTACATCGCCGATTCGGCGGGCGCCTTTCTCCCCATGCAGGACAGGATCTTCCCCGGGAGAAACCAGTTCGGCCATTTCTTCTACAACATGTGCAGGATGTCGGCCAAGGGGCTGAAGCAATATACTTTAAGTACCGGGGGGAACACGGCGGGCGGTGCCTACATCGTCTATCTCGCCTGCGAATCCATCATGATTGACGGGATGTCGTACTCCTTTCTCGGCGGTCCTCCCATGGTGGAATCCGCGATTGGGGAAAAGGTGAGCATGGAGGACCTTGGCGGCGCGCGAGTCCATACCCATATCTCAGGCGGAGCCGATCATTTTGTGAAATCACAGGACGAGGGTATCGAGAAGCTCAGGGAACTGCTGGCCTTTGATCCGAAGCAGGACCTCCATATTGAACGGCGAAAGTCTCTCGATCCGCGGGTCCCCGCCGATCACCTTTACCAAGTCCTGCCAAAGGAGACCTCCAAGGGGATCAACGTGCGCGAGGTGCTCGCCTCCATCGCCGATGACAGCTATTTCAGCGAGTACAAGCGTCACTACAATATAGGCCGTGGCGACAACATCGTCTGCGGAAAGATTTTTCTGAAAGGCATTCCTGTCGGAGTCATAGCTAGCAACAATAACGGCGTCATATTTGTGGATTCAGCCCGTAAGGCCATCGAGTGGGTCATACGCTGTTGCACCATGAAAATCCCCATTCTTTACATACAGAACTCTCCAGGTTACATGGTCGGCACTGCAGAGGAATATGCGGGCATCGGCAAGTACGGGTCCGGCATGGTGAGGGCCTGCGCCTGTGCCGAGGTTCCCAGGATTCAGTGGATCATCGGTCCCGACCACGGCGCTGCGAACTTCGGCATGTGCGGGAGAACCTTCGATCCGCTGTTCATCTTCGCCACCATGCGGGCGAGGACATCGGTCATGTCCGGAGCGACGGCCGGCTTCATCCTCACCAGCCTGGAGCGGACCAATCGGAAAAAACGCGGTGAAGAGATGGATGAAGAGGAGGCAAGGAAATTTCAGCAGATGATGATCGACAAGTATAACCGGGAGGCGCACCCTTTCTATATGGAATCACGGCTCTTCAACGACGGGACGCTGCCGCTGAAAGACTGCCGCGACGCCTTGGCGCTGGCCTTCGAGGTTTCACTGCTCAAGCCGATTCCGGAGTCCAATTTCGGCAACTTCAAGTTCTGATAAAAGATGAAATCTTTGAGCTCAATAACTAATATTTGCGGGAGGAGTTATTGTGAGCGTGGAAGTATCGGCTCCAATGCCGGGGACCATATCCGAAGTCTTGGTAAGCGTTGGAGATGAAGTTAAGTTTGATAGATAATCGTTCTTGAGGCGATGACCTGTCAATTATAAGGGAACAGTTAAGCATAACGGGTGCATCTTGATGCCTGGCTGAGACTTAATTCTTTGAAGAAGTAAGGGCGGCAGCTGTACCCTGACGCAATGTATTTGTAAACGAATGATATTAAATGGCAGTTTTCGTATTATATTCCTGCCGCCACAAAGGTTAGATCACATGGCTTCCTTTATCCCTCTGTAGGAACTCCCGTATGACATCCCCTCAAATTTGCCCCTTAGGTATTTCGATAAGTAATGTCGTCCAAATGGCTGTCTATAAATTCGTTTAACATGAACTTCCACATAGTTGCATTAATATCTTACGTCACTGTCAGATGTAGCGTTACATAAAAATACTTGACAGTGTTGCCTAATGCGAATATTCTTGATATGTAAAGACGCGGTCAGAAGAATCAGGACGTAGACTACAGAAAGACAACCCACAAAGTGATCTAGGAGGTCGAAAATGGCAGTTAAAATTCTCATTAAAAGGGAGGTATCCGCGGATAAGGCAGCTCAATTAAAGGAACTGGTCATGCAACTGAGGTCACTTAGCATCAAAGAGCCCGGTTATGTATCAGGGGAGTCTTTGAAAAACGTTGCCAAGCAGCAGGAGTATCTGGTTATCAGCACGTGGGATAGCCTTTCTGCCTGGAATGCTTGGCAGTCCAGTAAAGAGAGGGCGAAGATTCAGGATCAAATTGATGCCTTGCTCGGAAAGAAAACGGATTACGAAATCTACGAGTACCGTCCATAATCTAATAAAGACAGGATAAACAGGATAAGATAAATTCATTCTGAGACCTTTGGATAATTGAAAGCGCCTTTATTCCAAGGTCTCAGTCGTTTATGCCGACCTGCCTTTTACTTCCAATAAGTCGTGCGATAAATCGTCTCATACGCATGGTCATTTAACATGAAGAGCCTTCCATGTGAAGGCCATAAACTCTTAATATCATTTCCTAATTTATAAGGCATTCCAATCTGCAATCCCGCAACAATCCCGGCCTGCAAGCCCCTGCACATGTTCCGTGCTGGAGTTTCCAGAAAAATTTGCAGAATAGTCACAGAAAAAAGTTGACAGAAACGATTTTGGGTGATATGAAGCGCACCTGATCAAGATCAAGTAG
>Ga0209048_10006698_pt1 | contig 10749 bp, 11 predicted proteins | sample FrelakmetCRP12CR_FD_187146 | JGI IMG/M metagenome (GOLD analysis project Ga0209048, IMG submission 187146) | Freshwater lake sediment microbial communities from the University of Notre Dame, USA, for methane emissions studies - CRP12 CR (SPAdes)... | ecosystem: Environmental > Aquatic >... | reverse complement strand
CGTTCGCGCCCTCCGTCAACTTCGCCACCACGTCCTTCTTGACGCGGGTGTCGAACTCGGGGTTGTACAGCACGCCGCGAAGCTCCGAGCTGGCCTCGACACCGTCGCGGAACTCGGACAGCTGCGCGGCGATGTCGGGGACGACCCCCTTGACGACGGCAGCCTCGTACAGGGCCTCGGCGTATGTCGCAGCGACACTCACTCGTTCGTACTCCTAGGCCTTCGTCAGCTTCGAGAGGTCGGCTTCGGTCAGCGCCTCTTCGATCAGGCGGCGATGATCCGCGTCGGACAGTGCGCCGCGCGTGGCCTTCTCGGCCGCGGCAATCTCGAGCGGATTGTAGAGCTTCGCGATTTCGCGCAGCTTCACGGCCGGCCACGACGCCTGCGCGAGGCGCATCTCGAAGGCCATCACCCGCCTCGCGGTCTGCGCCGGATCCTTGCGGCCCGCCAGCGCAAAGACATTCGAGATGTGCTTCTCGTAGGCGGCACGAATCTCCGCAAAACGAGCCTGCTTCGATACGTAGTAGTCACGCTCCGGCAGGCCGAACCCGCCCTGGGTCACCCACATCGTGTTCAGGTCGGGACGCTGGGCGTCGGGGAAGATCTGCAGGCTGATCGGGTTGTCGATGCCGAGCACCTGGGCACGCGCGAGATACTCGCGCAGCTCCCGGCGATCCTTGATCGCATCGATGCGCGCAAGCTCGGGCCGCAGCGGCTCGAGGCCGAGCCTCTCGGCCCGTGCCTCGTCCATGTAACTCGCGTAGAAGTCACCGATTCGCTGCTGGTCGGAGCCGGCGGCCGCCCCCGCCGCCGCCGCCTCCTCCGCGATGGCCTTGAGATTCTTCTCCGCCCTGTCCTGCAGGATCGTGAACGCTCCGTATTCCGACTTGTCGGCCGGAATCTCCGTGTTCTTAAGCCACGTGCCGTTGACGAAGCGGTACAGATCGTCCTGCGGGCGGACGCTGCGATCGAAGTTGTCGAGGAGCAGGCCGGACCGCAGAGCCGTCGCCGCCGGGGCGGCGGGCGGGGGTGCCGGGGGCGAGCTCGCGCAGGCCGCAAGGGTGATGAGGCATGCGGTTGGCAGCGTCCAGCGCGTCATTCGGGTAGAGACTCCATTTGCAGCCCGGGCCGGCAGACCCGGTCGGGCCTGCGCAAGTGGCTGCGGATTATAGGCGAGTCAGGCGCGGCCGACCCGCAGATGGATCGGCCAGGCGATGCGCCGCGTGCCGTTGTCTGCCGGCCACAGCGGCGCGAGGCGCTCGCGAAGCTCAGGCAAGGGGTCGCGCTGGCCGTGGGCGTCCTTGTAGCGCTGCACCGACGACCAGGTTGCGAGGTAGCCCATGACCTGATTGAGATCCCACTGCGTCTCGAGCGCAAAGCGCGGAGTCGGCTGCTCGCGCCAGGGGAAGGGCAGCGTGCGGTAGCCCTCCTCCACGTAGCGACGCTCGGGCGGCCAGAAGCGACCGACCGTGTCCGAGTAGAAGTGGTCGACCACCTCATCCACGGCGCCATCCACGTGGAACTTCCCGTACGTCCACGCGGCGATCACTCCGCCGGGCACCAGTACCCGGCGGCATTCGGCATAGAAACGCTCGAAGTCGAACCAGTGCGCGGCCTGCGCGGCCGCGACGAGCGATGCAGCACCGTCCGGCAGCGGCAGCTGCTCGACAGTGGCGCGCTCGTATCTCACGCGCGGGTGCGCGATCGCCCGGTCAATCTGGCTGCGGCTGGCATCGACCGCGACGACGCGCTCGAAATACTCGGCAAGGGCGACCGCGGCCTGGCCATTACCGGTCGCACAGTCGACGGCGAGACGGCGGTCCGGTGCGCAATTGGCGACGTACTCGATCAGCTCGTCCGGATAGCCCGGGCGGTAGCGACTGTAGGCCGCCGACTGGCGCGAGAAGTGATCCTTGAACGCAGCGGGCGGCGTGGCGGGCATGGCGATGTGATGTTGCCCGCGGGCGGACGGCGGAGCAACTCGACTAGAATACCTGCCCACCTGCCTGCCACCGGATCGATCGTGAACGCACTGGAAGTCGTCGACGTCGCGCACGCGATTCAGCTCGCGCTCGCACCGGTGTTCCTGCTCTCCGGCATCTGGGTATTCCTCGGCGTGCTGGCGAATCGCCTCGCACGCATCGTCGATCGGGCCCGCAGCATGGAGCAGGAACTGCGGCACGCGGCGGCCGCGGACTCCGGGCGAATTCGCGCACAGCTTGGCGTGCTGTCGAGGCGCGCGCGCTACATCAATTTTGCGATTACGCTCGGCACCGTCGCGGCGCTGCTCGTCGCGCTGGTCGTCGCGCTGCTGTTCTTGAGCACAATCGTCGCGCTGAACCTCGCGCCGCCGGTCGCGGCGCTATTTGTGCTGTCGATGATCGCCCTCGTGGCCGCGTTCCTGAGCTTCCTCGTCGAGGTACGGATCGCGATCGCGACGCTCAGAATCGGCGAGGCCTGAGCCGAGCGCTCCGCACGAAAAAAACCCCGGGTTGTTACACCCGGGGCTGAGCAGCGGACTTTGGTCGAAGGGAAGGGATAAGTCCGCTAGGGGATCCGCGTCAGGGGCCGCGCGCAGCTCAGTGCAGCCGCGCCCACTGCAGCACCTTGACGTCCTGGCTTGTTCGGCCGAAATTGCGGGCGATGATCCGCACGGCTTCCTTGTACTCCCGTCCGGCCCGTGGCTGCCCATCAAGCTCGACGACGCCGCGATATTCCTGCATGCCGCGCGGGTCGGGCTGCTCCACCAGGAAATGGGCGTAGTACTTGATGCTCATGGCCGGCACGCTACCGGTGCCGGCGCCTGCGATTCCGTGATGCCGTGCGCATAATTCCCGGCGTTGGTCGCAAGATTCTCGAAACATGACGCGCTACCGCCGACCGGAGCCGCCGGGCTCGAAATACGCCACCGCCGAGGGAGCCCGTCGCCTGCGCGAGGAGCTCGATCATCTGTGGCGCGTGCTGCGGCCGCAGGTCACCAAGGCCGTGGCCGAGGCCGCTGCGCAGGGCGATCGGTCCGAGAATGCCGAGTACATCTACGGCAAGAAGCAGCTGCGGGAGATTGACCGGCGAGTGCGCTTCCTGCGCCAGCGCCTCGAGGGGCTCGTGGTCGTGACGCGCCCGCCAGAGGACCGGCGCCGGATCTTCTTCGGCGCATGGGTCCGGCTTGAGGAGACGGACGGCCACGAGACAGAGCTGCGCATCGTCGGACCGGACGAAATCGATCCGACGCGCAAGTTCGTCAGCATGGACGCGCCGATTGCCCGCGCGCTGATGGGCAAGCGGGTCGAGGAGGAGATCGCGGTCGAAGTGCCGGGCGGGAAGAAGATCTTCGTGGTCACGGAAGTGAGATATGAGGAGAGCGAACGCTGAGTCGCGGGTCGCTGGCCGCGCCGGCCCGCGCCGTCGATTGGAGCGCGGCTGTGGAGCAGCAGGTGGATACGGCACCGCGTGAGCGGTCGGACGGTCACGGCGAGCGGCACGCCGCCGCCGGGCCCCTTACCGAAGTGTCGCAGGCCGGCCGCTCGCGCGTTCTGTGGCCGGCGTTCTCGGCTCAGACGACGCGAACGTTCTTGAACTGCCAGGGATCGGTCTCGTCCAGATCCTCCGGGAACAGGCGGCTGCGGTCGACGAGCGGGTGCCATTCCGTGTACTCGCCCACGACGAGGCCGAGATACGGGCGGCAGATCTCGAGGATCCGCTTGTAATCGAGGTCCTCCGGCTCGACGACACCGCTGTTCGGGTTCTCGATGGCCCAGACGAGGCCCGCCATCGCCGACACCGTCACCTGCAGCGAGGTCGCACTGTTGTGCGGTGCAAGCTGGCGCGCCTCGGCCACGGAGAGCTGCGAGCCGTACCAGTACGCGTTCTTCTTGTGCCCGGCCAGCAGCACGCCGAGCTCGTCAACGCCTTTGACGAGTTCCTCCACCATGATCCGTTTACGATCCTGCATACGCCAGTTGCGACCTGCGAGTTCGTGCACGGAGAGCACGGCGGCGTCGGACGGGTGATAGGCGTAGTGGACCGTCGGCCGATACACGACCTGCTCGCCCTTCTTCACCGTCAGGTAGTCGCAGATGGAGATCGACTCGCTGTGCGTGATGAGAAAGCCGTGGAAGTTGCCGGCCATCGGTGTCCAGGTGCGCACCCGCGTCGCGGCGCCCGGCTGCACCAGGTAGATGGCGCTGCCGCGGCCGAAGTCATGGCGTTTGCCGTCGCGCGGCCAGTTCTTCTCATGCGAGCCCCAGCCGAGTTCCGCCGGCTGACAGCCCTCGCCGACGAAGCCGTCCACCGACCAGGTATTCACGAACTCGTTCGGCTCCTTCGGCTGGGAGCCGATCTGGGTGTCGCGCTCGGCGATGTGGATCACCTTGACGCCGAGCTTGTGCGCGAGCTGCGACCATTCCTCGCGCGTGTGCGGATCGCCGTGTTCGACCCCGGTGTCGGCGGCGATGTTGAGCAGCGCCTGCTTCACGAGATGGGAGACGAGCCCGGGGTTCGCGCCGTGCGTGAGCACAGCGGTGGGCGCACGCTGACGCGTCTCGCGCAGGGCGAGTGCATCCTCGCGCAGCGCGTAGTTGGTGCGCCGAGCCGGCGAGACCGTCAGGTCGGTGTACCCGCCGGCCCAGGGCTCGATGCAGGTGTCGAGGTAGAGCGAGCCCTTCTCCCAGCAGAACTTGATCAGCGCGATGGAGGAGACGTCGACGGACAGGTTGAGCAGGAAATCGCCGCGGCCGACCAGCGGGTCGAGCACGTTCTTGAAATTCTGACGGGTGAGCGCGTGCTTCACGAAGCGCACGCCATAGTCCGCGGCTTCCCGGGCGCCGGCCTCCTCCGCCGTGACGATCGTGATCTGGTCGGGCTTGATGCCGACGTGCCGCAGGATGAGCGGCAGGACGCCCTGACCGATACTGCCGAAGCCAACGAAAATCAGGCGACCGGGAAATGTCACGTGGACAGGGTACGTTGTCATGAATCTTCTTCGATGGACGTTTTGCGAATCAGGCGCGCGCCGCCACGGAGTTTACCGGAATCGGCCGCACGCGACCCTCAGCCGCGGGGCGCGCCCTCCCGCCAGTGCGGTGGGTAGGTACGGTCGTAGCCGGGCAGCTGTTCGACGCGCTTGATCCAGGCGGCGATGGCCGGGTAGGTCGCCTCCATCGGCAGGAACCGCGAGCGCAGTTCGCCGGCCTCCCGCTTCTCCATCGCGCGCAGCAGGAGCATGATCTGGGGGAACACGACCATGTCGGCCGCCGAGACGTGCTCTCCCACCAGCCAGTCCGACTTGCTGAGCCGCCCTTCAATCGTGCGCGCCTCGCCGGCCACGACGTGCATCGCCCGCGTGACCTCCTCGACCTTCGCGTCCAGACTCTCGAAGAACACGGCCGAGACGATCTGCAGAAGCCCGGCCTCGGCGTAAGCTTGGTATTCGCAGATCACCCGCATGATCGTGCCGGCCTCCTGCGGAGTGCGGCCGAAGAGCGCCGGTTCCGGGTACTGCCGGTCGAGGTAGAGCAGGCAGGCCAGCGACTCGAAGACGAGGTAATCGCCATCTTTGAGCACCGGCACTCGGCCGCGCGGGTTCATGCGTAGCATCTGCGGCGACTTGTGCTCCTGCTTCGAGAATTGCAGCAGGTGCGATTGGTAGGGCAGGCGCTTGTATTCCAGGGCGAGCTGGACGCGCCACGAATACGGGCTGCCGCTGCCCCAGTAGAGTTCAAGCGCCATTCGGGATCCTCCGGGTGTCGCACGCGGGTCGGTCGCAGGGCCGGTCGATTGTACTGAGCCTCGCGGCAGGAGGTCACGTGGTGGAAGCAAGAGGTGACGTGATGCGGTGGCGAACGCTGGTCCCGGCCGAGGAGCTGGCGGGCAGGCTCGCCGATCCGGCGATCCGGTTGTTCGATTGCCGTTACGAGCTCCTGCAGCCCGAGGCCGGACGTGACGGGTACCTCGCCGGCCACCTGCCAGGCGCACGCTACGCCGACCTCAAGCACGACCTCTCCGCCGCACCGACCCTGACCAGCGGCCGTCATCCGTTGCCGGATCCCGCTGCGTTTGCCGCGCGGTTGCGCGAGTGGGGCGTGAACCGCGACTCACAAGTCATCGCCTACGATGACGACAACGGCATGTTCGCTGCCCGCCTCTGGTGGATGCTCCGCTGGCTGGGTCATGACGCCGCGGCCGTGCTCGACGGCGGGCTGCAACGCTGGCGCCAGCTCGGCCTGCCGATCGTGAGCGACGTGCCGGCAGCGCGTGGCGGCAGCTTCGTTGCCAGGCCACGACCCGATCTGGCGGTGGACGCCGAAGCCGTGGCCGCCTGCGCCGCCGATCCGCAATGCAGGCTCCTCGATGCTCGCGCCCCGGAGCGCTACCGCGGGGAGGTCGAGCCCATCGACGCCGTCGCCGGCCACGTTCCGGGCGCGCGCAACCATCCGGTCAGCACGAACATCGGTCCCGACGGCCGAATGCTGCCGCCGCAGGAGCTGCGGCAGCGGCTGCTCGCAAGCCTGCACGGCGTGGCGACGGAGCGCACCATCGCCATGTGCGGCTCGGGCGTGACGGCATGCGAGCTGCTGCTCGCGATGGAGCACGCGGGGTTGCGCGGCGCGCGCCTCTACCCCGGCTCCTGGAGCGAATGGTCGCGCGATCCGGCGCGCCCCGTCGCTAAGGGCGCGGCACCGTGACGGCGCCGGTGCGCGAATCCCCTCGGGCGCGAATCGCTTCTGCTATCTTTCGCGCCAATTCTGTGGCCTGCTTCTGGACGCGAAGCCCGTGGAAAACACCGCCCGAATAGTCAGCCCCGCCGGCAACTGGAAGATCGAGGATTCGCTCGAGCTCTACGGCGTCAATGCCTGGAGCAACGGATACTTCGGCATCAACGAGGCGGGCCACGTCGTGGTTCGCCCGGACCAGACCGATGGGCACGAGATCGACCTGCTCGAGGTCATCCAGGGGCTCGCCGCGCGCGACCTCTCGACGCCCGTCGTGGTGCGCTTCTCGGACATCCTGCGTCACCGGCTGAAGCGCCTGCACGATGCGTTCGCCGCGGCGATCGCCGAGAACGACTACAAGAACCGCTACTGCGCCGTCTACCCGATCAAGGTGAACCAGCAGCGGCTCGTGGTCGAGGAAGTCTACGGCTACGGCCGCGAATTCGGCTTCGGCCTCGAGGCGGGCTCGAAGCCCGAACTGCTCGCCGTCATGGCAATGACCGAGGGTGAGTCCGAGCGGATGATCGTCTGCAACGGCTTCAAGGACGACGCCTATATCGAGGCCGTGATTCTGGCGGCCAAGCTCGGCCGCAACATCATTCCGGTGGTGGAGAACTTCAGCGAGCTGAACCTGATTCTGAAGCACGCGCGCAAGTACGAGGTGCGTCCCCGCATCGGCGTGCGCGTCAAGCTCGCGAGCGAGGGCGCCGGGCGCTGGCGCGAGTCCTCAGGTGAGAAGAGCAAGTTCGGCCTGTTCGTCACCGAAATCCTCGAGCTGGTCCACACCCTGCGGGAACAGGGCATGGAGGACTGCCTGCAGCTCGTGCACTGTCACCCGGGCAGCCAGCTGCAGGACATTCGCCGCGTGAAGGAGGCGGTCAACGAGCTCGCGCACGTGTACGCGGAGCTCAAGCTGATGGGCGCCGGCCTCAAGTACATCGACATCGGCGGCGGCCTCGGCGTCGACTACGACGGCAGTCGCACGAACTACGCCTCATCGATGAACTACAACGTCGCCGAGTACGCGAGCGACGTGGTCTACCGCATCGCCAGTGTGTGTAACGCCCGCGGCATCGATCACCCGATGATCGTCAGTGAGTCGGGGCGGGCGATTGCCGCGCACCACAGCCTGCTGGTTTTCAACGTGCTTGGCTGTTCGATGCTCGATAAGTTCCAGGTGAGCGCCCAGCTCGAGCACGAGGCGCGAGGCGGCAACCGCGCTCCGCAGCCGGTGCAGGACCTCATCGACGCCCACCGTTCGGTGACCGAGCGCCGACTCGTCGAGTGCTATCACGATGCACTGCAGGCGCGCGAACAGGCGCTGCAGATGTTCAACCTCGGCTACCTCAGCCTCGAGGCACGCGGCCTCGTCGAGCGGCTGTACTGGGCCACCTGCGCGAAGATCCGCGACCTCTGCCGGCGCCTGGAGTCCGTTCCGGAGGAACTCGAGGGTCTCGAAGGGATCCTCAGCGACATCTACTTCTGCAACGTCTCGGTGTTCCAGTCCCTGCCGGACAGCTGGGCGATCGACCAGTTGTTCCCGGTAATGCCCGTGCATCGGCTCAACGAGCGCCCGACCCGCAACGCGGTGCTAGCCGACATCACCTGCGACTCCGACGGCAAGATCGACCATTTCGTGAGCTTGCGCGAGACCAAGCGCACTCTGGAACTGCACGAACTGCGCGAAGCCGAGCCGTACTACATCGCCGCCTTCATGGTAGGTGCCTACCAGGAGACGCTCGGCGACCTGCACAACCTCTTCGGCGACACGCACGTGGTGCACATCAAGCTGCACGATGAGGGCGGCTGGTGGATCGAGGAGATCGTGAAGGGTGACAGCGCGGCGGAAGTGCTGCGCTACATGCAGTACGATGCTGAACGGCTGTTCCCGCAGTTCGCGCGGGACTGCGAGCGCGCGGTTCGCGAGGGCCGCATCTCGCTGGCCGAGAGCCAGGCGCTGCGCCGCTTCTACGAGTCAGAGCTGCACGGCTACACCTACCTCGAGGCCGACTGAGGCGCGATCAGCGCGACGCGCCGAGGCCGAGCAGCACCAGCACCCCGAGCACGAGGAAGATCGCGCCGGCTATGCCGTGCACGGCACGCTGCGGCAGCTTGCGGGCCGCCATCTCGCCGAGCAGCACGACCGGCACGTCCGCGATCATCACGCCGAGCGTGGTACCGGCGACGACGCTCGCGAGCGATGCGTACCTGGTCGCGAGGGCCACCGTCGCGATCTGCGTCTTATCGCCAATCTCGAGCAGGAAGAACGCCACGAGCGTCGTGGCGAACACACCCGCCCTCGGGGCCTGCCTCTCCTCGACGCTCTTCTGGTCGTACTTGTCGGGAATGAGCGTCCAGACCGCCATGGCGATGAACGAGAGCCCGAGCACCCAGCGCATCGCTGTCGGGCCGATGACCGAGGCAAGCCACACGCCGACGGCACCCGCCAGCGCGTGGTTGGCGAGTGTCGCCACGAAGATGCCGAGAATGATCGGCAGGGGCTTGCGGAATCGCGCGGCCAGGATGAGCGCCAGCAGCTGGGTCTTGTCGCCGACTTCGGCCAGGGCCACCACGCCCATCGAGACGAGGAATGCTTCCATCCGAATCCTCACCTCGTCATTGGGCGCAGTGATGGCGGCCCCAGAGTAGCGCGCGGGCATAATAACAGCGACGCCGCTGGCTCCCGGACGACGACCCCAGCATGCCGTCACGAAGATGGCGCGTGCCGTTCACCGGGCCGTAACGTGGTTGAGATGCAATGACGCCTTACGTGTCAGGGAGTCATTGGCATGCTGGAAGAGTCCATCGATCCGCGGCCGCCGCCCGATCAGTTCGCGCGCTGGCTGGCTGCCCGCGCTGCCGAAGGCGCGCAGCGCAACCGCGCCGAGTCGTGGCTGCGCGGCTGGCACGACCAGGAGGGCGCCTGGGCCAACGTCCGTAACTTCGAGCACTGGATCGAGCGCTCCCGCCGGTAGCTTCGCCGGTGGCTCCGAGTGGCGTGCAATCCCGAGCGAAGGACTCTCACGGCAAGCGCGCCGCCGTCGCGGCGCCGGCTTGCCGGCGCGCACCGGGAAGCCGATGGTCGCTGCGATCTGCGGTCCGGGCCAGGACGGCCCCCCCCTCACTGCCACGGGAGCCCGGGGTTGTCGCCGCACAGCAGGATTTTTTGCGCTGCATCAACAATTTAGGTTGCACCAGCACCATTCTGTGGGTAAATTTGACCGTGGTTAATACGTAACCACTCGCAAGCGCCTTCGGGCGCAGGTACCGGCAACGTTCCCCCGCAAGCAGTGCAGACTTGTCACAGGTTGGCGCTCCCGCCCACTCCCCCGGTGCCGCAACTTCGCATCAAGCGATCCTGCCAATGACCAGCCTTCACGTGGCCGGTCGGGTCGTTTGTCAGCCATCGATTTTTGGAGGTCTGTGATAGCATGCGCCGCGATCGTTGCCCGTACGTGTCTTGCAGGACGTCGTTCGGCGTCCGGTGTAATAAGCCGAAACGTCTTCGATCAGGTGACAGGAAACTTCGCTGGAGCGCCGGCTGGGTGATACCGGCGAATCAATAGACGCTCGGCTGCGTACACTCCTGTTTAAGAGTCGATAGTGCCGGCCGGCGCCCGCAAGGGCTCGGGACCGGGGTGATGTGTAATCTCTGAGGATGTTCGAATGACCAAGATCTACGTGGGCAACCTGCCTTTTACGGCCACTGAACCCGACGTGCGCGAGCTCTTCGCCCAGCACGGCACGGTTGAGTCCGTAGCTCTGCCGACCGACCGTGAAACGGGCCGTCCCCGCGGTTTCGGCTTCGTTGAGATGCCGCAGGCTGATGCCCAGCGAGCCATGCAGGCCCTCAACGGGTTCAACATGGGTGGCCGTCCCCTGCGCGTGAATGAAGCCCAGGATCGTCCCCGCACGGGCGGTGGCGGCGGTGGTCGCTCTGGCGGCGGCGGTCGCTCGGGCGGCGGCGGCTACGGTGGTGGCGGTGGCGGTGGCGGCTACGGCGGTGGCGGCGGCGGCTTCGGCGGCGGCGGCCAGCGTC
>Ga0209048_10006697_pt1 | contig 10749 bp, 6 predicted proteins | sample FrelakmetCRP12CR_FD_187146 | JGI IMG/M metagenome (GOLD analysis project Ga0209048, IMG submission 187146) | Freshwater lake sediment microbial communities from the University of Notre Dame, USA, for methane emissions studies - CRP12 CR (SPAdes)... | ecosystem: Environmental > Aquatic >... | reverse complement strand
CACCTTCATCGCGCTCACCTTGGTGAGCTGCGTGAGGATGTCGTCGTGGATGCCGTCGACGAAGAAGGCGTCCTTGTGCTCGTCGCTGCGGTTCTCGAAGGGCAGGACGGCGATCGAGGGTCGCGCGTCGGCCGTTGACGCCGGCGCGGGCTTCGCAGGAGTGGTCGCGGCCAGCGGCGGAGCGGCCTCGGTCGTCGTGGCCGGTGATTGCTCGCTCGTGCGCTCGTAGCGCCAGAAGAGGGCGCCACCCAGCAGGAACAGTAGCGTGATGATGGTGAGTTCGGTACCGCTAACACGCTGCTCGCCGCGATCGCCGTGGTACCAGGCAATGACCAGGACGATCGGCAGGCCAATCAGCAGCGCGAGGATGGCGACCTGGCGAAGTTGGGTGGGCCAGGCGAAGGCTTCGCTGACGTATTGAAGGCCCCAGGAAGCCCCAGGCGCCGGCAGCGTAGGCAATGCCCCACTGCACCACCTTGCGGCGGCGCAGTCGGGTCCAGGCGCTTTCGCCCTGCCCTTCACGGTGTTCCGGAGTGACGGTCATTTGATCAGGCTCGCGACGTCGAGCGGTGCGTCCTTGGGGCGCTTTGCGAGCTCGGCGCGCTGGCGTGCCATGTCGCGCTCGATGTCGGCGAACACGGCCTTGAATTCGGGATCACTCCTGATAGTGGCAAGGGCCGGATCATGGTCCCGGAAATAGCGCAGGGGCCAGAGTCCGCCGCGCCACCCCGCCCGCTCCGCCGTCCGCAACGTGGAGAGCGCCTCCTGCTTTCTGCCGCGTACCGCCAGGACCTCGACGTCGGCGATGCCGAATCCGGAACCCCCGAGGCGCGGCATCTTCTTGAGGTAGGCATCGACACGATCAAGCAACGCGTTGGCCTGGGCGCTCTCGCCGGTCTTCTGCATGACGTGAGCGAGCTGAACGGCAGTCTGCCAGTTGGAGCCATCGACCCTGGTGGCGCCGGTGACGAGCAGTTCCGGGAATGCCTTCGCGCATCGCGCGCGCGCGGCCGCGTAGTCGTCCTTGCGCAGGTCAACGACATTGAGCACCTGCAGCGCATATTCATTGCGCGAATTGAGATTGAGCGTGCCGGACGCCAGGCGCTGTGCGGCCTCATCCTCCCCTCGATACATCGCCATGATCGCGGCGACGATTTGGACGAACTCCGTTTCCGGCCAGCGCGAGCGGGTCTCCTCCATGACGAACGTCGCTCGTTCTTCGTCGCCGAGGTCGAGATAGAGTTGTAAGAGATAAAGCCGCACACCGGGATTATCCGGGTCCAGCTCGATGGATTTTTCCGTGAGCGCCACGGCGTCGGCGAATCGGTTCTGCCCATAAGCTTCCATGGCCCCCATTTCGAAGTACGGGTAGGGCATCGACGGATCGATCTCGATGACTTTGCGGTATCGAGCCTCGGCCTCTTCGAATCGCCCCAGCGACTCGAGCTGGTTCGCGAGGTTTTCGTTGATGATGGCAGACAGGGGATCGAGTTCCAGGGCTCGCTGCAGGAACCCACGACCTTCCTCGAAGCGACCCTGATCGGACAGCGCTACGTTCATCCACTGGTAGGCCGTGGCGAAATTCGGATTCAGGGCGATTGCACGGCGGAGCATCTTCTCCGCCTCGGCGGACTGCCCGCGTTGCTGGGCGATGAGCCCGGAGACGGCCCACGCCTCCGGCAGGTTCGGGTCGAGGCGCAACGCGGTCGCGACTGTCTGATCGGCCTTGGCAAACCCCGCCTCCTGCGGGCCGGAGGCGCGACTGGCCTGGAATACGAACGTCTCGGCCAGGCCGGCATAGGGAAGGGCGAAGCCGGGATCGAGCGCTATCGCCCGCTGAAAGAACGTCTCCGCCTCCGCGAACCCCTTGCCGGTGCGGTGGGCCATCCGCTGGGTGCCGAGCTGATAGGCCTCCCAGGCCGGAAGGCTCTTCGTGGGAATCACGCTCACCCGCGACTTTTCGGCAGGAGAAAGGGTTGCGTTCAGCGCAGCGGCGATGGCGGTCGCCACGTCGCTCTGGATGGCAAAGATGTTGGCGGTCGTGAGTTCCCGGTCGTAGGACTCCGCCCAGACGTGACCGTCCGTGGTCGCGTCGATCAGCTGCACTGTGATGCGCACGCGATCACCAGCACGCTGTACCCCGCCCTCGAGGATCCGGGTGACGCCGAGCTGCTGCGCAATCTCCTTCATGGGCAGCTTGGTGTCGCGGAAGCGTTCCACCGACGTGCGCGAGATGACCTTCATCGCGCTCACCTTGGCAAGCTGCGTGAGGATGTCGTCGTGGATACCGTCGACGAAGTAGGCGTCGCCCTTGCTCGCGCTGCGGTTCTCGAAGGGAAGGACCGCGATCGAGGGGCGCGCGGCTGCAGTGGCTGTCGTGGTCGACGGTGAAGTCGGTGTTCGCGTAGCCGCGGTCGGCGGCGCCACGCTGGCTCGCTCATATCGCCAGAAGACCGCTCCGCCCAGCAGGAACAGCAAGGTGACGATGGCAAGCTCGGTGCGCGTGACGCGCTGCTCGCCCTTGTCGCCGTGATACCAGGCGATGACGAGCACGATCGGCAGTCCCACGAGCAGCGCGAGAATGGCGACCTGGCGCAGCTGCGCCGGCCAGCCGAACGCGTCGCTCACGTACTGCAGGCCCTGGAGGAAGCCCCAGGCGCCGGCCGCATACGCAACACCCCACTGCGCCACCTTGCGGCGGCGCAGTCGGGTCCAAGCGCTTTCGCCCTCCCCTTCGGTCGCGTCGGTCACGCCGGTTGCTCCCTGCTGGGGCCGAGTGTAGCGGGATTGGGTGCCGCAGGAGTCGGGACGGGCGACTGGGCCTACTTCGGTTTGGGCCGGATCGCGTAATTCAGGCCCACGAAATAGCGTCGACCAAGAACATCGTAGACGGACGGGTCGGTATTGGCCTGCTGATAGGTCGGAAAGATCGGCGGGTCCTGATTCAGGACGTTGGTCACTCCGGCCCGCAAACTCAGGCCGTCGAGCATGCCCGATTTGAAGCCATAGGCCGCGGAGAGGTCGACGTAGCTTCGCGATGGCACGTCGAAGGTACGGTACTGGTAATCCTGCACCGAACCGAAGTATTGCCATGCGATACCCAGCACAAGATCGCGGTAGCGGTATTGCGTGGCGAGATTCCATTTCCATTCGGGGAGCGTGGGACAGCAGCCGGTATTGCGCCACTGCTGGCCGTGGACCTCGGGCGCGGCCTGGTAGTCATACGATGCGAGCCAGCCGACCAGCCAGCTGACGCTGACCTCGCCGGGTCCTGCATCCGCTCGCCAATCGAGCTGCAGGTCGACGCCCGAGGTCTCGACGCCGGCGACGTTGCGGTTGATCTCGTAGGCCTTGACGATCGTGCCGGTCTCGGCGTCGCGGCCGAAGTAACTGCAGTAGCGATTCGCAGGATCGAAGTTGGGGTTGTAGGCGGGGTCGTAGCAGTACGCGACGAACTGCCTTGCGGCCAGCACGTTGATCGCATTGGTGATGTGAATGTCGTACCAGTCCAGCGAGACCTGCAGGTGTCGCAGCGCTGGCTGGTCGAACGGCGAACTCAGCACCACGCCGGCGGTATAGGTGGTTGCCGTCTCGGGTGTCAGATCGGGATTGCCGCCCGTGTAGCCGTCGACGAACTCGTCCTCGAAGTCGTAGGTCGGCAGGAGCGCCGCAGGCAGCCCCTGCTTCACGCAAAGCGCCGCGACGGCCGCCGCGTTCGGCCCGCTGCGCTCGGGGCTGCCGACACTGCAGGGATCCGGCGCATTGATCTGCGGAAAGTTGGGCAGCTGCGGGTCATAGAGCTCGAACACGGAGGGCGCCCGCACCGCATGCTCGAACGAGCCGCGCACGCGGACCGGTTCGACCGGCTGGTAGAGCAGCTCCGCCTTGTAGGAGCTCGTGCCGCCGGCCGAGGCGTAGTCCGAGTAGCGGTAACCGAGCACGGCCTGCAGCGAACGGGCGCCGGGCTGGTCGCTCAGGATCGGCACCAGCGTCTCGACGAAGACGTCCGTGTTGTGATCCTTGCCGTCGACCGGCGTGACACCGCCACCGGCACCCGCAATGTCGTTGCGGCCGTCCGGCAGGAAGAAGCCTTCGGCGGGGTCGGGATGCTGCGCGTACCTGTCGTCTTTGTAGAAGACACCGAACACCGTGTGCAGCGACCCAGCGGGAAGCTCGAGCGGTGTCCCGCTCAACGTGACTTCCGCGGTGAACTGCGAGACGGACACGCGATCCGTCAGGTCAACGGCCATGTACCGTGCGCACTCGGCCGAGATCGAATTGAGTCCGAACGGATCCAGGCCGCCGCAGGCTGCCTGACCACCGTCGGGGGCGTACAGCAGTTCCTCGAACTTCGACACGCTGACATTGCCGGTCGTATGGCGGCTCTGGTCGCTGTGGCCGTACTGGAGGTAGGCGTCGTATTGCCAGTCGCCAAGCACGCGGCCGCGCAGGCCGAGCGTAGCCTGATAGGTGCGGTAGTCGTTTTCAGAGATACGCGGCCCGAGCTCGAGTGTGCGCTTCGCGAGCGCGACGCGCGCATTCGGATCGCTGCGCGAGTCGAGCAGGAACTTGAGATCGGGCGAAATGTACGGGTTGGTCGTCGGGAAATAGACTTGCGGGACCGGCGTCGGCGCCGCCTGCGTGTTGACCGAGTAATCGCCGAAGAGGCCATCCGCGTAGAGCTCGGCGGAATCGTTGAAGCCGAAGCGGCCGCTCAAGAAGGCGGTCTTGCGATCGAGCGGCAGCTGCAGCGCATTCGGCGGCGCGAAGTTGTAGGTGTAGCCGCGGTCATTGAAGGTCCGCGGGTCTTCTGTGCCCCGGAAGTTCGCGACGCTGCCCGGGTCACCGCTCCCTTGGGTGAACAGCGTACCGTCGCTGTTGAACCCGAAGCGTGACTGATACGGCACCGTGCCGGGCGCATAACCGTAACGCGCGAGCAGTGCGTCGAAGGCCTCCTGGCTCGGAGCGATGCGAACCCGGCCTTCCAGGATGTTTGTTGATCCGTTGGGCAGGAATTCTCCGGTGTCCGGGAAGTAGCCGAGCGCGACGCTGGAGAACTTGCGGTCGCCATCGTTGACCTGGTCACGCCGCGCGTACTCCACGCTGCCCATGAGCGCACCGCGCCCGCCGGCAAACCGCAATCCGCCGGTGAGGTTTGCGGCGTAGGTCTGACCGTCGCTGTGGTCGGTCTGGCCCCAGTTGCCGCCAAACTCCAGCCCGTCGAAGTGGTCCTTGAGGTGGAAATTCACGACGCCGGCAAGTGCGTCGGAGCCGTACACCGCGGAGGCGCCGCCGGTCAGCACTTCGACGCGCTCGATCAGTGACGGCGGGATGAGATTCACGTCCGGCACGCCATTGCCGTTCGACGGTACCAGTCGCCGTCCGTCAACGAGTATCAGGGTCGCGGTGTTGTTGAGACCGCGCAGCGACAATTGCGCCTGGCCGAAGACATCGGGGTTGTTCGATCCGCTGCCCCAGCTGCCGACGAACTGCGGCATGGCGTTGAGCGTGGTCTCGACATTGACAGAGGAAGTCTCCTGGAATCGCGCCGCCGGAATCGTCACGACCGGACTCGCGGATTCGAAATCCGGATTGACGATGCGGCTGCCGGTGACGACTACTTCCTCGAGCCCTTCGGATTGCGCAAGCGCGGTCGGCAGCCAAGTGCAGCTTGCGACGACACCGAGCACCCCAAGCAGCAGGTCTGCTCTTCTCCCCACGCCGTTCCTTCGTTCTGCGATGAGCCGCTGAACCGCGTCCGAGGCCTTGCTTCGCGAATGATATTGCGCCGAATTCGCAACGCCTGACAAGCAGCGACCCCGGCGGCGTCAGTGCACAGAGCCGAGATTGAGCGGTGCGTCTTTTGGGCCGGCGGCGAGTTCGGCGCGCTGACGTGCCATGTCGCGCTCGATGTCGGCGAAGACGGCCTTGAATTCGGGTTCGTTCCTGATCGAGGCGAGGCTGGCGTCAAAGTCACGGATATAACGCCACCCGACTCGCCAGCCGGCCTGTTCGGCCTGACGCAGCGCGGCCAACGCCTTGGCCTTCTGTTCTCGCAGGGCGAGGACACGTACGTCCGCGATGTTGTAACCCGTCAGGCTCAAGCGCGGCATCGTGCGGATCCGCGCCTCGGCCGCGTCGAGCAACACGCGGGCCCGTTCTCTCTCGCCGGTCTTCTGCAGGACGAGCGCGAAGTCCACTGCGACATCCAGATCGGCTCGGCCGAGCTCGGTCAGGCCCGCAACCAGCAGTTTCGGGTGGGCGGCCGCGTAGCGGCGACGCGACGCATCGTATTGGCCGGTCTGCGCGTCAAGATCGCGCAGCAGGCTCAACAGATCGGTGTTTTGCGGATAACGCAGGAGTAGTGCTTCCGCGCCCCGACGCGCTGTCTTTACATCGCCGTGCATCATCGCCGAGACGCCGCTCAGCCAGTGAACATGGTCATCGTCCGGCCAGCGCGCACGCATCTCCTGCAAGACTCGTGTCGTGTCAATGTCGTCGTCCAGATTGTAATAGAGCCACCAGAAACTGAATCGCAGGCTGGGATTGCCAGAATCCAGTTCGACGGCCTTAGCCATCAACAGCACCGCAGCTGCAAAATGATTGCGTACGTAGGCCTCGAGGAGTCCAATGGCCTCATATGCATGAGCCATCGAAGGATCGATCTCGATGACCTTGCGATAACGAGCCTCGGCCTCGTCGAACCGGCCGATGGTTACAAGCGCATCGCCCAGGTTCGCATTGCCCATAAGCGATAAAGGATCGAGTGCCACGGCGCGCTCGGTGCTGGCGCGTGCTTCGTCGTTGCGACCCTGACTGTCCAGCAGCACGCCGAGCCACAGGTGGGCTGTGGCGCAGTTGGGATTGAGCGCGACCGCGCGTCGGAACATCACCTCGGCGCGATCGAATTGACCCTTGTTCTCCGTGATCAGCCCGGAGGCGGCCCAGGCGTCGGCAGAACCGGGGTCGAGTTCCAAGGCGGCCGCGACCGCCTTCTCGGCCCTGGCGATCCAGACGTCACGCGGCACGCCACTGTTGTCGATTTGCAGCGCCAAGGATTCGGCGAGACCGACATACGCGAGTGCGAATTTAGGATCCAACTCGATCGCCTTGCGGAAGAACTTCTCAGCGGCTGCGAGGCCGGCGGTATTGCGACTGACCATGCGTTGCTGGCCGAGCTGATAGGCCTCCCAGGCTTCCAGATTCTGGGTGGGTACCGCGTTGACGCGCGACCTCTCGGCGACCGTCAGAGTAGTCTTCATCGCGGCGGCAATCGCGGTCGCCAGCTCGCTCTGGATCGCGAAGATGTTGGCGGCGGTCAATTCGCGGTCGTAGCTCTCGGCCCACAGGTGTGCATCGGTCGCGGCGTCGATGAGCTGCACGGTGATCCGCACCCGATTGCCGGCGCGCTGCACGCCGCCTTCGAGGATCTTCGTCACGCCCAGCTGCGCCGCGATAGTCTTCATCGGCAGCTGCGTGTCGCGGAAGCGTTCCACTGAGGTGCGCGAGATCACCTTCATTGCGCTCACCTTGGCCAGCTGGGTGAGGATGTCGTCGTGGACGCCGTCGACGAAGAACACATCGTCCTGCTTGGTGCTGCGGTTCTCGAAGGGCAACACCGCGATCGAGGGTCGCGGGTCGGCAGTTGACGTCGGCGCAGGCTGCGCAGCAGCGGCCGCGGCCGGCGGCGCTGAGAGCTCTGTCGTCGCGGCTGGCGATCCTTCGCTCGCGTGTTCGTAGCGCCAGAAGAGGCCGCCGCCCAGTAGAAACAGTAACGTCAGAATTACGAGTTCCGTGCCGGTGACGCGTTGCTCGCCACGGTCACCGTGGTACCAGGCGATGACCAGCACGATCGGCAGGCCGATCAGCAGCGCCAGCGTGGCCAGTTGCTGGATCTGTTCCGGCCAATGGAACGTCGCGGTGACGTACGCGACGCCTTGCAGCAGACCCCACGCACCTGCGGCATAGGCAATGCCCCACTGCACCACCTTGCGGCGGGTCAGTCGGGTCCAGGTCCCCTCCCCTTCGGTCGCGTCGGTCACGCCGGTTGCTCCCCGATGGCGCCGAGTGTAGCGGGAATGGGGAAAGCATAGAGAGTCAAGGCAGACGGCAGCTCCGCTGCCTCGCGCTGCAGCAGCAGCGCCTGGGAGCCGCGCGGTGGCGCGGCGGTTTTGCATAGAAAGATTGGTTAGCCGGTGTGGCGCGCTGTTCCCGGTGAGCCGCTACCCGCCGGTGAACTTCGGTGCGTCGACCAGGACGGCGCGACCGCAACGGGGGCACACGCTCATTCTCTCGAAATGCGGTGCCATCCATCGGCGACCGCAAGGACACCGGGTCAGATACAGGACCTGCAGCTCGCCTTTCACGACTTCGGGTTCGGTGACGTCGAGACCTTGTGCGCCTTCGTGAGGATGTCCGATCGTCAGGCGCGCGCGATACGGGCTGGGCGGGCCGTCCGGTATCGATGCGAAATCAACGTATGTTTCGTGACGCAGCTTCTGACGAACGTCGTCGACCCAGTTGGTGAGGGTCATGGTCATTCCGTTGGCGGATGGCGAAGGGGCTGGCAGCCATAGTAGAAGCCACGTGAGCGGCGCGAAATTCGCTGCTGTACCTACGCGACTCGGGCGCAACGCGCGATCGCATCTCGATTTCGTTTGGCTGCGGAAGCGGCTGCGCCCGATGCGGCTAGCGCCGTACGCTGCGACGCGAGGGGGTCTCCTGCCGCAGCACATGGGTGAGCTTTGCGGGAACGTCGCGGGCCGGCCAGCCGGTGACGGCTCTGAGCAGTTCGGGGTCGACCTGCGGGATGCGATGCCGCTCGAGTACGCGGCTGGCGAGCCGGTGCAGCACGTCGGCGGCCACCTGGGCGTCGGCCTCGGCGCGGTGCGCCCGGCCGGAATACGTCACACCAAGGTGGTCGGCCAGCACCGAGAGCCGGTAACTGCCGAGTCCGGGAGCCAAGCGCCGCGCGAGGCGCAGGGTACAGAGCATTCGGTAGTTACGATTCGAGAAGCCGGCGCGATCGCACTCGGCCAGCAGGAACCCGGCATCGAAACTGGCGTTGTGGGCGACGACCATGTCGTCGTCGAGGAATGCGACGAGCTCGCGTATCACGCGCTCCACCTTCGGCGCGGTGGCGACCATCGCGTTTGAGATGCCGGTCAGCTGCGTGATGAACGAAGGAATGCGCACGCCGGCGTTGACCAGCGTCACGTAGCGATCGACGACCTGGCCGTTGCGGACACGGAGTGCGGCGACCTCGGTGATCCGATCGCCGCCGCGCGGCGAGAGGCCGGTGGTTTCGAAGTCGAGGACGACGACCGTGGTGGAGAGCATCGCAATGGGTTCCGCGCGTCAGCTCCGGTCGATTCTGGATTCGCGGTGTTTGGCCGGTGCGTCGACGTCACGATCGTCACTGCGATCGATGCAAGTGTCGATGCCCTTGAGGAATCCTCGAGCTCGTGCCGGCGCAATCCTGCGCTTCTGTCGCACGAGCAGCGACAGGCTCTGCTCGATGACCTCGCGAGTGCTCGAGGCGCCGCTGAGCTTCATCGCTTTGCTCAGCAGGTCGTCGTCGACGGTGATCTGCAGTCGAGTCGATTTACGAATCCCAGTCATGTCCAGTGACTTCTGTCCGCTGCCGCTTCAATCCATTCCAGCGTCTCGCGTTCGCTCCGATCGTAATGAAGGCTCTTTGATTGGCGACGGCATTGTGCAGCGAGTTGCGCTGCGGTTCGATCCGGAGAATGGTCCTGCTCGGGTCGTGGCAACTCGTGGTCTGACACTTTTCTCACGGTCGTGATCTTGCTGTGCGGTTTGCTCGAGGGATGGAGTTCAATCCGTTTGCTTGCCGGTTCCGTCGTGTGTACCTCCCTCTTCGCTCGATCTTGTTCCGGCTCTTGTTCCGGTCCGGGTCTTTGCTCGATGGCGCGTCAGCGCAGAGGAGATTTACAGGTCATACAGGAAGGCTACAGGAGGGGTCCGGAAGTGCTTGATTTTAATGGCGAAAATGGCACATCGCGGGAGAGATGCAACGCTTTGGCGTGACTGATGCAACGCCTCCGCGTGATAGATGCGACGCCTGGGCGGGAGAGATGGAACGGTCCGGGCACCGGTGGCGCCCTGCCCTGCCCTTTCGAGGCACCTTATAAAACAATGAGTTGGGTCGAGAATGGGAGAGATGTAACGCCCGGGATCTGACCCTGCGCAGGCCCTCGGCAAATCGCTGTTTTTCGGCCAATTTCTCGACTGACGCGGCCGCAAAGGCTCTGCCAAGGCGGGAGAGATGTAACGCATCGCGGGAAATCTCGCCCTTCCCTGCTTCGTTGCGAGCGGCTTTTGGGGCGAAGTTTCGTCTCGAAACTCGATACATGCCTGGCGTGATCGACGTGCCAGCGTGCCCGATTGTCAGCACGGGCGGCGATCGAGATGAAACTTCAGCGACGCGTGACCGCGACGCTGGTCGGCGCGAGGTGCGGCTTCGAGGGCATCAGTACCACGCCGACCTCGCCGACTTTCAGCTTTGCTTCCGGGTAGACGGTCTGCACGCGCTTGAGCGACTCAGTGAAGAAGCGCTTGAAGGTGCGGACCTCGGCGTAGCCATGGCCGAACTGCTCGGAGAGCTGCTTCCAGGTGATGATGCTGGGTTTCGACAGGTGATAGAGACGGTGCGCGAGCCAGGCGTAGACGTCGAGGTCCATCGGGCTCTTGCGCAGCGACTTGATCGCGTTGGTCGACAGCGGCGCC
>Ga0209048_10006696_pt1 | contig 10750 bp, 9 predicted proteins | sample FrelakmetCRP12CR_FD_187146 | JGI IMG/M metagenome (GOLD analysis project Ga0209048, IMG submission 187146) | Freshwater lake sediment microbial communities from the University of Notre Dame, USA, for methane emissions studies - CRP12 CR (SPAdes)... | ecosystem: Environmental > Aquatic >... | reverse complement strand
CGAAATGCCGGTCTCCTTCTTCATCGATCCCGCGATCCTGAAAGACCGGGATGCGAGGACCGTCCACGATATGACGCTGTCCTACACCTTTTACAAAGTGCAAAAGCCGCAGCGGGAACAAGTCGACGCTGCTCCGGCAATTCGAAATCCGGGTTAAAGGCGTTCGGAGAAAGTCATGGCTGAGGAACACGTCAAGCATCACGACTACCATCTCGTCGATCCAAGCCCCTGGCCCATCGTGGGGTCGGTCGCCGCATTCGTGCTCGCGATTGGCGCGATCATCTGGATGAAGTCGGGCGGTGAGGGAGTCTTTGGCGTGAAAGGCCCTTGGGTGTTCGCTGCGGGCGCCGCTGGCGTGCTTCTTACGATGTTCCTGTGGTGGCGCGATGTCATCATCGAGGGCGTCTACAAGGGCGATCACACGCCCGTCGTGCAGCTTTCGCTCCGCTACGGCATGATGCTGTTCATCGCCTCGGAGGTGATGTTCTTCGTCGCCTGGTTCTGGGCCTATTTCGGCGTTTCTCTTTTCCCCGCGGACGTTCAGAAGATCGCCGACGGCTTGCAGATTGGCGTCGTCGGCCGCGACCAGGTGCTCGGCGGCCAGTGGCCACCGGTACCGACCGCGGACGGCACCTTCAAACACACCTTCGACCCTTGGGAGCTTCCGCTCTTCAACACGCTGGTCCTTCTCACATCGGCCACGACCGTCACATGGGCTCATCATTCGCTCATGACAGGCAACCGAAGGGGGCTCATTACCGGACTGATTCTGACGATATGCCTCGGCCTCCTCTTCACAGCCTGCCAAGCCTATGAATACAGGCATGCCGGATTCACATTCGCCGGCCACGTCTATGGCTCGACCTTCTTCATGGCCACCGGCTTTCACGGCGCGCATGTGATCATCGGGACGATCTTCCTGACCGTGATTTTGTATCAGGCCATCGCCGGGCACTTCACGAAGGAGCGGCATTTCGGCTTCGAGGCTGCGGCCTGGTATTGGCATTTCGTGGACGTGGTCTGGCTGTTCTTGTTCGCGAGCATTTACGTTTGGGGCACGGGAACAGCGCCCGCAGCCGCGAGCTGAGCAAACGCCGCCAATCTGGCCAATGGATTGTCATCCCGGCCAAGCGAAGCGCGAGCCGGGAACGCAAAAAGTTAGGCGCTTCAAATTGTTACGATCCCGGATAAGGCTCCGCCTTTCCGGGATGACGCCAGCGGAGATCCGTTGGTGTGCCCGGCAAATTCTGCTGAGGGCCTCGAGCCCGGAGGTTACAATGGCGGTTAAAGAGCAAGTCTCGCCCTGGGTTGCGGGGCTTCTTTGCCGCTGCCCGCGTTGCGGCAAAGGCCCGCTGTTTAACGGCTTCCTGCGGCTTGCGGACCGTTGCCCTGTCTGCGGGCTGGACTACAGCTTCGCTGACTCGGGCGATGGCCCCGCCGTTTTCATCATGCTGATCGTCGGCTTCATCGTCACCGGCGCAGCGCTGATCGTGGAGGTGCTTTATTCACCGCCCTACTGGGTTCACGCCGCGCTGTGGCTTCCCCTCGCCATTGCGCTGCCGCTTCTCATCCTTCGGCCTTTCAAAGCAACGATGATCGCGCTCCAATATGCGAACAAGGCCTCGGAAGGCCGTCTGCGATGAGCGATCTTGCAAATGAGATGTCTTCGGAGCGCATTCCGGCGACGGGGCGAAAAAGCCGTGTTGTTCTCACGATCTTCACGCTTGCCGCTTTCGGCATCCTGATCGCGCTCGGCGTGTGGCAGCTGCAGCGCCGCGACTGGAAGAACGATCTCATCGAGCGCTTTGAGAAGGCTCTGGCCAAACCCCCGGTTGCCTACCAGCCGCCACAGCCGAACGCGAACGAAGAGGCACGCGAGTTCACGCGAGTTGCCGCCACGGGCACGTTCGAGGATGCGACGGTCAGGATGCTGGTTCCTGCGCCGGAGGCGGTGCGCGCGAAGACGGGGGACGGGTTCGGCTATCTTTTCTTCACGCCGCTCAAACTCGGCAACGGTGTGGTCTTCGTGAATCGGGGCTTTGTGCCGCAAAGTCTGTTGGACAGCACAGGCGTTCCCCCTGGGAAGGCGACCGTCACCGGCATCCTGCGCCTCTCTGCGACTCCGGCGTGGTTCATGCCCGCGCCCGACCTCGCGAAAAGGCTCTTCTTTTCGGCCGACCTTCCGGCCATGGCGGAAGCGGCGGGGTTCGGCGGCGCCGGAACGGTCGTTGGCGAATACATCGAGGCGGAACCATCGCCGCAGGCGAGCGAATGGCCCTACCCTCGCGATCCGCACGAGTTGCTCGCGACAATCCCCAATCGCCATCTCGAATATGCCTTGACCTGGTTCGGCCTTGCCGCGGCGCTCGCGGGCGTTTATGGCTTTTTCATCGCCCGAAACTGAGCACCCGGGCCGTTTGCACCGCCGAAAGCAGTCTGAACAGACCTCGGCGGAGATGACACCGCCATAACTCCATCATATTGTGCAATTGAATGGCCATTCTGACCTCAAACAAATTGATTCCATGATGTACGTCTCGACACGAGGAGCTGCGCCTCCCGCAGACTTCGAGGAAGTCTTGCTCGCGGGGCTTGCCCCCGATGGCGGTCTTTACATGCCTGCGTCCTGGCCGCAGCTTCAACCGCTTCCAGCCTCCCCGGCAGGAGATTACGCGGCTGCCGCCGCCTATGTCATGGGTCCGTACACCGGCGGCAATCCGAGGCACGCGGATCTTTTTGCCATCGTTTCGGACGCTTACGCGGGCTTCAGCCATCCCGAGACGGCTCCGATGCACGAGATCGGGCCGGACCTTTTTCTCCTTGAGCTGTTTCACGGGCCGACACTCGCGTTCAAGGATTTCGCGATGCAGGTTCTGTCGCGGCTGATGGAGCGGGCACTGAAGAGGAGAGGAGCGCGAACCACAATTCTAGGCGCAACCTCCGGCGATACAGGCGCCGCTGCCGTCGAAGCTTTTCGCGGGCGCCGGGACATCGAGCTTTTCATTCTCTTCCCGAACGGGCGGATCAGCGACGTTCAGCGCAAGCAAATGACGGCGGCGCAGGAAGACAACGTCCACGCCATCGCCATCGAAGGCACCTTCGACGACGCGCAAGCCATCGTGAAGACGCTGTTCGGCGAAGCCGACTTCCGCACGCGCCACGCACTTTCCGCCATCAATTCAATCAATTGGGTGCGCATCGTCGCGCAAGCTGTCTATTATTATACCGCGCACGCGAAGCTTGGGCTTGATGCGCGGCCAAGCTTCACCGTTCCGACCGGAAACTTCGGCGACATTTTTGCGGGCTTCGTGGCCTCGAGAATGGGGCTTCCTATGGGAAGGCTTGTGATCGCAACGAACGAGAATGATATTCTTGCTCGGGCGCTCGAAACGGGCCGTTATGAGCCGCGCGAGGTCATGCCCACCGACAGCCCGAGCATGGACATTCAGGTTTCGAGCAATTTCGAACGCCTTCTGTTCGAGGAAAGCGGCCGGGATTGTTCATTTGTGATCGAGGCAATGGCGAATTTGCGCAAAAATGGCGCGTTTGAGATTCCGCCTTCGGTACTCGCGCCAATGCGCGAGTGTTTTTCGGCGTACCGCGCCAGCCGCGATGAGGCAGCGTCGGCCATGAGAAGGCTTTTCGATGAGACGGGTATGCTCATCGATCCGCACACTGCGGTCGGGCTTGCGGCGGCTCGCAAGGAGCAACAGCGCATGCCCGGACCGATGGTGGTTCTCGGCACTGCTCATCCGGCCAAATTCCCCGAGGCCGTCAAGCGGGCCACAGGCCGCACGGCCGAAATCCCGGAACGCCTTCAAGCGCGCCTTTGCGGCCGGGAACGCTTCAAGCTTTTGCCGAACTCTGCGGCAGCGGTTGCCGACTATATCGAGACGCACGACAGCGCGCGGCATTCATGAGATTCGAGGTTAAGCAATGACAGTTCAAGTAAGCCAGCTCAGCAACGGGATGCGTATCGTAACGCACCGCATGGCGGGGCTCGAAACGGCGACCGTCGGGGTTTTCGTCGGTGCCGGAGCGCGTGCTGAAACGGACAACGAGCATGGCGTCGCACATTTCCTCGAACACATGGCCTTCAAGGGCACGCCCACCCGCACGCCGATGCAGATCGCGGAGGAGATCGAGGGCGCGGGCGGCGCGCTGAACGCCGTCACCTCATCGGAGGCCACCAACTACTACGCGCGCGTCCTGAAGGACGACGTGGAACTCGGCCTGAACCTGATCGGCGATCTGCTCCTCAATCCAGCCTTCAACGACGAGGAAATGGACCGCGAGCGCGAGGTCATTCTCCAGGAAATCGCCGCAACGCAGGACAGCCCCGACGACATCGTCTTCGATCTTGCCCTCGCCGAAGCCTATCCGCAGCAAGCGCTGGGACGCTCCATTCTCGGCACCGACCGAACGATCTCCCGGCACTCGGCCGCGGATCTGAAACGCTTCCGCAACGAGAATTACTCGGCCTCGCGAATGATCCTGAGCGCGGCCGGGGCAGTCGATCACGACGCGCTACACCGCACCGCGGACAAGCTTTTCACCGGGCTTCCCTCCGAAGCGCCGCGCCAGATGAAGAAAGCGAAGTTCGGGGGCGGCAACGCGGACTCGGACAAGCGCTTCGAGCAATGCCACGTCCTCTTTGCCTTCGAAGGCTATCCGAACGGCCACGACGCTTCTTTTGCAGGCCGGGTTTTCGCGGGGATCGCAGGCGGTGGCATGGCGTCCCGGCTTTTCCAGGAGGTGCGCGAGAAGCGCGGACTTTGTTACGATATCCACGCCTTCGATTGGGGCTACGCGGACTCGGGCGTGATCGGGCTTCACGCGGCGACGAGCTCGCAGCAACTGCGCGAGTTGTGCACGCTCTCGCTCGGCATCTTCGCGGATCTCGCAGAGAACGGCCCGACGGAGCAGGAACTCGCGCGAGCCAAGGCGCAGATCAAGGCAGGGCTTTTCATGAGCCTCGAAAGCTGCGAGTCGAGAGCCGGGCAGCTTGCCTGGGATCTCATGGTATTCGGCAAGCCGATCTCGAACGAGGAACTGATCGAAAGGGTCGACGGCATTACGCGCGATGATGTTCAAGCCATAGGGCGCAGCATTCGTGCGAAGCCGGATATGGTCTCGGCGGTCGTTGGGGCGCGAGGCTCGGCAGCCGCTGTGGCTGATGCGGCTGAAGCGTTCCTGTCCGGTGCCCTTGCCGCGTGACGCGGACATGCTCGGCGCTCGCATGTTCTTTTCCGACAGCAGACCCTACGTCGAGGGCGACGGGGTCTATCTTCGCGAGCCGCAGATGTCGGATTACAAGGCGTGGGCCGCTCTCCGCGCGCAAAGCCGGGCCTTTCTGGAACCGTGGGAGCCACGCTGGGCAAGGGACGAACTGACCCGCGACACCTATCGCCGCCGCATCCGCTACTATTACCGCGATGCCCGCCAGGATCTTGGTTACGCCTTTTTTCTGTTCAGAACCTCTGATAAAGCCTTAATCGGGGGAATAACTTTAAGCAATATTCGGCGTGGAGTGAGCCAAAGCTGCTCCTTGGGATATTGGATTGGCGAGCCATACGCCCGACAAGGTCACATGACCAAGGGAGTTCGGGCGGTGATGTGGTTTGTGTTCGATGTTTTGCGTCTTCATCGGTTGGAGGCGGCGTGCCTGCCAGAGAACAAAGCTTCGGCGGCGCTTCTGAACCGGACGGGGTTTCAATATGAGGGCTTGGCCCGGCGGTACCTAAAAATTAATGGCATATGGCAAGACCATTCGCTTTTTGCACTGCTCAGTGACGATTCTGCGCGTTGACCGAAGCGGCCCCCGGCGGGTCCGCTGATGGAGAAGCGGGGGAAACGCCCAACTGTGCGATCGGCGGCTCAGGGCGCGCTTAGAGCCTATCCGCTTTTGATGGCATCAAAAGCGGGCTCTAAGTTTTTGTTTTGTCGTGCATCTTTATCGGAAAACCGCTTCGCACTTTTCCGGACGCACTGCAGGCGGCGGATAGGCATTTCGCCGGCTTTCGTGGCTTTCATAGCCGCATTTTTCATAGCCCTGGCGTCTATGGCTACGCCCTCCAGGGCTGTGGAGCCGATCGTCATCGGCCCCGACGACGAAAAAATCGACATCACGCTTCTCGGTGAGTTCTATGAGCGGCGCGGCGATAAGCTGAGCGTCGAAACCGCACCCAACGCCGACGGCATCGCCGGACGGATGACCGTCTCAGCAAAAACGCCGGGCACAAACCCGAGTTGGGTGGTCTTCGCGCTCAGCAACCCGACTGACAAGCACGTCGTCCGCTTTCTGACAGCCCAGCGATACGACATTGTCGGATCGCGCGTCACCAAGCCGGACCTCGACGCACCGCGAATCTCGAATGTTACGCCGTCGCTCGGCTTCCGCCCCGAACGAAACGAAGATTACGAGCACCTCGACATTTATCGCATTTCGATCGAACCCGGCACCACCGTCACATTCATCGTGGAACTCGCCTCCGCGTCGGTTCCAAGGCTTTATCTGACCTCGCCGGCAAACTTCGGGAAGCGGATGCGGGAGTCGGCTTTGTTTCGCGGCATTCTGCTTGGCATCACCGGTATTATTGCGATCTTCCTGACGGCGATTTTCGCCGCCAACCACAAGCTTGTCTTTCCGGCCACAGCGCTCGTCGCCTGGGCGGCGCTTTCGTATTTGTGCGTCGATTTCGGCTTTTGGGATAATCTTTTTCAGCTCCCATCCGAGGATAACGGCACCTATCGAGCGGCCGCCGAGGCGTTTCTGGCGGCAAGCCTTGTCATCTTCCTTTACACTTTTCTAAATTTGAGGCTATGGCATTCCTGGATTTCCTTGGGGTTTTTGGCCTGGACGGCCGCACAACTCGGCTTGATCTTCTTCGCTCTTATTGACGCTCAGCTTACGGCCGGCTTCGCAAGACTCTCCTTCGTCCCGATCGCGGTCGTCGGGAGCTCCGTGATCGCCTTTCTGGCTTTGCGCGGACAGGAACGCGCACTCGCGCTGGTGCCGTCCTGGATGCTCTTCATGGTCTGGCTGTTCGCGGCGGCCGTCACCATAACGGGCAAAGTTTCGGGCGATGTTGTTGTGTCCGCGCTGTCGGCGGGTCTTGTGGTCTTTCTCATGCTGATCGGCGTCACGGTCACGCAATACGCTTTTCAGAGCGGCGAGGGGGGCGGCACGGTCGAAGAGGCAGGCCAGTTCAAGCTGCGTGTCATGGCTCTGGAGGCCTCCGGCGCAAGCGTTTGGGAATGGGAGGCTCGCCGCAACGAAATCAATACCGGTCCCGAAGTGGAACACGCGCTTGGCTTGTCGGCCGGGACGCTCCGATGCGCAGCCGACAGCTGGCTCCAGCATCTTCACGCGTCTGACAGAGAGCGGATGCGGCTTACTCTGTGGACGTTGCGCGAGCGCCAGGGTGGCGACATCAATCAAGAATTCCGGATGAAGCGCGCCGACGGCGGCTATCTCTGGTACGAACTCAGGGCAGCGGTGACGCAACAGCGGGCAACAAGGGCCTTGCGCGGCGTTGGCTTGTTGCGAAACATCAACGCCCAGAAGCGAGCGCAAGAGCGTCTTTTCCACAATGCCATTCGGGATGGCCTGACCGGTTTGCCGAACCGGGAGCTATTCCTCGACAGGCTGGAAACCGCGATTACCCGGGCGAAGAACGAGCATACCAAGCCCACGGTGTTCTTCATCGACCTGGATGCGCTGAAAAACCAGAACCGCTCGCCTGATTTTTCGACAAATGACGGCGTGCTCCTTACCGTCGCGCGGCGTCTCACGCGCCACATTTCCCCGCAGGACACGCTCGCGCGGATCAGCGCGCTGCAATTTGCGATCCTCATCTCGGAAGACACCGAACCGCGCCACATCGCAATGCTTGCGGAACGTGTCCGCCGGGCTTTGCGAACGCCCATGAAGGTTGGCGGCCGCGATCTGATTCTGACGGGCAGCATCGGCATCGCGATGTATGACAGCACGCAGGAACGCGCAGAAGACCTGCTTCGTGAAGGCGAAAGCGCCATGTACCGCGCCAAGCGCGCCGGTTCGGACCGTATCGAATTGTTCAAGCCCGAGATGAGAGGCGCAGCCGACGAGCGCTCCATCGTCCAGGCCGATTTGAAGCACGCAATCGAGCGCCGCCAGATTCGCATCCTCTACCAGCCGGTGATGCGCATCGCCGATGAGCGCCTCGCCGGCATGGAAGCCTTTGTGCTTTGGGAGCATCCGACCCTTGGCCGCTTGAGCTTGCCTGAGTTCGAGGCCGCGGCCGAGGCAGCCGGCCTCTCGGGCGAATTGTGGGCTTACGTCTTCGAGCGGTGTATCCGGCAAGGCGCCCGCTGGCATCGCATCCTCCAGCGTGAAGATCCGATTTACATCAGCATCAACATGTCGAGCCAGCAGCTCTTTCACAACGATCTGGTACAGAATTTGCGGCTCATCATCGGTCGCGAAACGCTGCCGAAGGGCGCCTTGCGGCTGGAAATCGCCGAGACTTTGATCAACTCGAATCCGGAACAAGCCATCGAGATCCTGGACTGGCTCAAGAGCTTGAATGTCAGCGTCGCGCTCGACGAATTTGGCGTCAGCTTCTCATCTTTGTCCTATTGGCACCGCCTTTCTATCGATGCCATCAAGATCGACCGCTCGCTTGTCACGATGAGCGACAAGGAACGATCCAGCGCAATGGTGCTGAAGGCGGTTTTAACGATCGCCCATGAACTCGCAAAAGACGTCATCGCCGTCGGCGTCGACAATGACGAAGACCTCGCTTATGTCCGCGCACTTGGCTGCGACTTCGGCCAGGGCTTCTACTATGCCGACCTCATGACGGAGCGCGAGGTCGTCAATCTTCTCAATGCGATCGCTCGCTCCACGCGCCGCGACCACAAGGAGCAAGAAAAGGAAGAAAAGAGAGCCGAGCGCAAAGCCGAAAAGGACAGGGAGCGGGAGGAGAGAGAGCGGGAAAAAGCCGCAACTTTCGCTAATGCCGAGGCGAAGCCAGCGGTAGCGGATTCCGGTCCACCGGAAAAGAAAACAGGCAAGAATATCAGGCGCCGCCAAAACTCGGGCGAAGATCCGAAAAGCACAAACGGAGGCGCAGTGGCAAACGGGGCTTCCGCACGTGAAATCCAGCAGCCCCCGTCGCCTGGCGAAGGGTTTCGAGCGGGATCGCACCCGGAAACTTCAAGACCGGCATTTCCCTTGGGCAGGCGCGAAAAATAGCTGAGGCCTACGCCCTGCCAGCAACCCCGACAAGATGAGAGGGATCGACGCCCATGCTGTCGAGGGCGCGGCCATACTTGCGCTCAAGGTCGCAATTGAAAACGATATCGGGATCAGCCGGACAATTGAGCCAGCCATTCGTCTGGATTTCGTGTTCAAGCTGACCCGGAGCCCAGCCGGCATAACCGAGGGCGAGTATTGCGTTATTTGGCCCGCTTCCCTTCGCGATCGCCTTGAGAATATCGATCGTGGCGGTCAGGCAGACGCCTTCGTGGATGGGTAGCGTGCTGTCCACAGCGAAATAGTCGGAACTGTGCAAGACGAAGCCCCGGCTCGTTTCGACCGGGCCGCCCATGTGAACTGCCATCGAGCTGACACGAATGACGGTAGGCCGGGACCCCTCCGGCATTATTTCCAGCTGCTCCAGGAGCTTCGGCAGGGTGATATTGGGGGCCCGCTGATTGATGACCAATCCCATGGCGCCCTCCGCAGAGTGAGCGCACATATAAATGACTGCGCGATGGAAGCGAGGGTCCATCATTGACGGCATGGCGATAAGCAGCTGACCGTCAAGGTAACCATCGGTTTTCAAAAAGCCAATGTTTGAATTTCGTCTTGGCATTCTTAGATGGTAACGCCTCTGCCCGCTCCTTGTGAAGCAAGATCGCGCATTTTTTTCCACGCGCTTCCGTGATTTATGCCGCAGGCCTATCGCTGGTCTCTACTGGGATGAACCGCAAAGACTGTTACAGGTTCCAGACATGGCCACCGGAAACAGGACCGCGCCCCTGGGGGCGAGCAACGCCCTGAAGGGGTCGCGGGCGCTCCGCAGTGCCGCAAGCTCGCGGCATGTTTTTCAAGATAATACCAGGAAACTGAGTGCCTTGGGCGAAAGAAGGTCAAGACATGGAGTTTCTCAATCAGTTGCAGCAGCTGCTATCTGCTGTATTTTCTGCCCTTTTCATCTATATGCGCGACGTCTGGCAGTGGTGGCTCGCGCAAATACTCTCCGTGCCCTGGAGCCGGGTCGGCGAGCTGCCCGGCTCCAAGGTGTTGTTGCTGATCGCGAGCGCCAGCATCGTTGCCTATTTCCTGTTTCGCGCCGTCAGGGAACTGTACACGGCGGGAGAAAAGGCCTTTTCCGCCTTTCTGACGCTCCTTAGGGTTCTCGCCAAGACAGTGCCGCCCATCTTGTTCGCGGGTCTCGCCGCCGCCGCGGGAGCCTGGGTTGTGAATCATGTACAATTGTAAGCGTTGCCGCCGCTCACTATCGCAACCTGCGTCGTTTCCGGATTGCACTGTTTTTTTGACCTTAGTCAACGCTTACGCTTCCGGCAACGATATGAGATAAGGGCGAGGCCGGAGCGCCCTCGCCAAAACCGCGGCCGGCGGAGCGCGATATGACCATCCGAAACCTCAATCTTCTGTTTCAGCCCCGCAGCGTCGTTCTCGTGGGGGCGAGCGAGCGGCCGGGTTCCATCGGATTGCACGTCGCCGAGAACATCTTGCGTG
>Ga0209048_10006695_pt1 | contig 10751 bp, 9 predicted proteins | sample FrelakmetCRP12CR_FD_187146 | JGI IMG/M metagenome (GOLD analysis project Ga0209048, IMG submission 187146) | Freshwater lake sediment microbial communities from the University of Notre Dame, USA, for methane emissions studies - CRP12 CR (SPAdes)... | ecosystem: Environmental > Aquatic >... | reverse complement strand
CGGCGGCAGCCGCAGCAGTGGGTTGAGGGTTGTCCTGCCGAGATCGCGCCGTTCGAGACGGCCGCTGAGAAGACGCGGCCTCCTCAGGGCCAGCGGTATGTGTTATCGAGACGCGGGTCAATCGGATTGGCCCTGAAGATCCTCCACGCTCTGCAGACAGCCGCCTTCTGGCGGTCCGGCAAGCGGTAGAAATTGCGCCAGAAGGTCTCCGACGCTTCGAACTGGTAGCTCACTTCGGCGGGCGATCGCGGAGGGCGGTTTCCATGTCCACGACGCGCCCGTGCCGGATGTCGTCGAGTCCCTGCCAGAACGACTCGGGGATGGCGTCATCTTCGAGCCGATGCACCATCTCGAACACTTCGGCCTGCTCTTCTTTGGGGAGCGCCTTGATCTGCTCGACAATTGCTCGTGCGTTCACAAACTCATCTTAACTGCGTCCGGCGGCTTTCCAAAGCGCGGCATCATCTTCGACCGACCATCGGGTGCGCCAAGAGTCGGCTCGTCTGAGCGCGTCGTCAGCCTTGATCGAGACGCGGCGCGGTGGACCTCAGGACTCCAAGACGCGATCGTTGAAGCGGTAGCCGACCCCACGGACGGTGACGATCAACTCCGGGTTGGCGGCGTCGCGTTCGACGCGCAAGCGCAGGCGGCGCACGTGCACGTCGACGGTGCGGATCGTGACGTGCGTGTCGTTGCCCCACACCAGCTTGATGATGAGCGACCGATCGAACACACGGTTGGGCGAGCGCACGAAGAAGCGCAACAGCTCGAAGTCGCGCAGCGACAGCTGGACGGGCCGGCCGTCGAGCCACACCTCGTAGGCGGCAAAGTCGATCCGCAGGCGACCTTTCTCGTAGACGTCGGACATGCGATCAGACCGCGGGGTCGGGGACCGTTCCCTGGACGGCAGGAGCGGAGTCATGAGCATCACGGGGCGGGGACCCCGCCGGGAGGCGCACTCGCCTCCAGCGCCGTGGTCAGCGCCGCGATCGTCACCGCCCCACCCTCGACTCGGCGCCAGTCCAGCCCGCTGCACACCATCCCAGCTTCCTATGTCATCGCCGAGATCACAGATCGGTTACGTGGCGATGAAGATTTGGTGATGGAACGGTGTCAGTAGGGGCGAACGGCGCGTCTTTGAAGCCGATGTACGCGTAACCGCCCGTTGACTTCGATCGGTCCGGGGCTCAAGACATCGGCGGGTGTCAGCTGCATCGTCGAAGACTGCGCCAACTCGTTCGGCCCGATCGACGGCTGCACATGCACCGCCAGCGGTTCGCGATGCCTGGCGCTGTGCGCCGCGCCCCCGGTCGTGCTATACGCGGCCGTGGGGAGGGGGGTATGAAACCGGGAATGCAGCGCGACATTCTAGTGGCCTACTGGCTGCTCTTCGATGAGTTCGGGATCGGCAACGACGATCCGCCGACGACGCAAGCGGATCAGCCGAGTCAGCAGGCACAGGCGGCATCCGCAAAGGAACGCGAGAAGCCGAAGCGCAACAACGGCGGCAAACCCCGCCGGCGTCCCTGAAGCAGCGAGTCGACAGTCCACAGTTCACAGTCGAGAGAAGGCCAGTACTCTCGACTCTCGACTGCGAGCTCTCGACTTCACAAACCTACTCCGGCTTGTAGCTCTGCAACGAGCTGATGTAGTTGGCGCGCACGAACGCCGACGCGTTGGCGACGTTCTGCTGGCTCATGCTGCCGCGCATCTGCTGCACCGAACGGTATTCGTGCAGCTCCATCCACTGGCGCACACCCTCCTCGATCGTCCGGATCTGCTCGATGCCACGCTGGAGGAGCACGGAGCACAGCATGGTCACGTTGGCTCCGACCATGAGCAGCTTGAGCACGTCCTCCGCTTCGTGCACGCCGCTGGTCGCCGCCATGTCGGCGCGGATGCGCCCGTAGAGGATGCCGATCCACGTGAGCGGCAGGCGCATCGCCTGCGGTGTGCTGAGCAACACGCGCGGTCGCACCTCTAGCGCTTCGAGATCGATGTCCGGCTGGTAGAAGCGGTTGAACAGCACCAGCGCGTTGGCCCCGGCCTCGTCAAGGCGCCGCGCCATGCGCGCCATGTTGCTGAAGAACGGCCCCAACTTCAGCGCCACCGGAATCGTCACCGCCGACTTCACCGCCTGCAGAATGTCAACGTACGTCTGCTCCACCTGCTCGGCCGTCTGCTGCGCATCCGTGGGAATGTAGTAGACGTTGAGCTCCAGGGCGTCGGCTCCCGCCGCTTGCATCTGCTTGGCGTAGCTGGTCCAGCCGCCGAGGGATGTGCCGTTCAGGCTGGCGATGATGGGAATGGCGACAGCCTGTTTCGCCTTGCGGATATGTTCGAGATAGTCGTCGGGTCCGAGATGGTACTCCGTCGCCTCCGGGAAGTACGTCAGCGCCTCCGCAAAGCTCTCGGTGCCCTCGGTAAGATGGTGATGCAATTCGTAGCGGTCGAGCACCAATTGCTCTTCGAACAGCGAGTACAGCACCACCGCCGCCGCGCCGGCGTCTTCCATGCGCCGGATGTTGTCGATCTCCTCCGACAGCGGCGACGCCGAGGGCACCAGTGGCGTGCGCAGGGTCAGGCCGAGGTAGGTTGTCGTCAGATCCATGCTTGCTCCTTGCACGTGAAGCGTCGCGCGTGAAGCCTATCTCGCAGAGCTTTTCCGACGAAATACGCTTCACGCATCACGAGGAACGTTTTCTTTCCGCGCCGCGAGATACTCGTAGAGCTTCCAGCGGGCATCGACATCCTGCTGCGCTTCCTTGAGCAACCGCTTGGCATCCTCGGGCTTGCTCTTGCTGAGCATCTTGAAGCGGTTCTCCATGTACATGTACCGCCCCACCGGGATCTTCGGCGCCATCGAATCCAGTTGCAGCGGGTTCTCCCCGTTCGCTGTGCGCTCGGGGTGATAGCGATAGAGCAGCCACTGGCCCGACTCGACGGCGGCCTTCTGGTTCTGCATCGCCGTGGTCATGTTGATGCCGTGCGCGATGCAGTGACTGTAGGCGATGATCAGCGAGGCCCCCGGAAACGCCTCGGCTTCGAGGAAGGCGCGCAGCGTGTGCTCGTCCTTCGCGCCCATCGCCACGCGCGCCACGTACACCGTGCCGTAGCTCATGGCGATCATGCCGAGGTCTTTCTTCGGCGACGGCTTGCCGCCGGCCGCAAACTTGGCGACGGCGCCGCGCGGGGTGGCCTTCGACGCCTGCCCGCCGGTGTTGGAGTAGACCTCGGTGTCGAGGAGCAACACGTTGACGTCGCGGCCGCTGGCGAGCACGTGATCGAGGCCGCCGAAGCCGATGTCGTAGCCCCAGCCGTCGCCGCCGATGATCCACACGCTCTTCTTCACCAGCATATCAGCCACACTGAGCAGCTGCCTGGCATCTATCGAGTCGACGCCACGCAGCTTCTCCTTCAGTGCCGCGACGCGCTCACGCTGCTCGAAGACGTCGGCTTCGTCCTTCTGCACGGCCGTCAAGATGGCGTGCGCAAGATCGTCACCGACGGTGCCGGCCAGCCGCTTCAACAACTCCCCGGCGAAGGCACGTTGGTAGTCGATCGACAGTCGGTAACCAAGCCCGAACTCGGCGTTGTCCTCGAACAGCGAGTTCGACCATGCCGGCCCGCGGCCGTCGGCGTTCTGTGTCCACGGCGTCGTCGGCAGGTTCCCGCCATAGATGGACGAGCAGCCGGTGGCGTTGGCGACCACCATGCGGTCGCCGAAGAGCTGCGTCGCCAGCTTGATGTACGGCGTCTCGCCGCAGCCGGCGCAGGCGCTGGAGAACTCGAACAACGGCTCGTGCACCTGCTGCTGGCGGATCGTCCCGACCTTCACTCGGCGGCGGTCAATCTCGGGGATGGAGAGAAAGAAATCCCAGTTGGCGCTCTCCGGCTCACGCAGCGGCGGCTGCGGGTCCATGTTGATGGCCTTCAGGCGGGTCTGCGACTTGTTCTTGGCGGGGCAGATGTCGACGCAGATGCCGCAGCCGGTGCAGTCTTCCGGCGCCACCTGGATCGTGTACTTGAGTCCGTGCCACTCGCGGTCGCGGGCGTCGCACGATTTGAACGTCTGCGGCGCGCCCGCCAGGTGCTGCGCGTCGTACACCTTGATGCGGATGACGCTGTGCGGGCACACCATGGCGCACTTGCCGCACTCGATGCACACCTCCGGGTCCCACACCGGGATCTCCTGCGCGATGTTGCGCTTCTCCCACTTCGCCGTCCCGGTGGGATAGGTGCCATCCACCGGTAGCGCGCTCACCGGCAAGCTGTCGCCGAGGCCGGCGATCATGCGCGCCGTCACGTCTTGCACAAACTGCGGCGCCTGCGGCGGCACCGCCGGCGGCATCGCGATCGTACTGGTAACGCGGTCGGGCACCTGCACCTCGAACAGGTGCGCCAGCGTGCTGTCGACGGCGGCGAAGTTCATCTGCACGATCTCGGCCCCCTTGCTTCCGTAACTCTTCTCGATCGACTTCTTGATCGCGGCGATGGCATCGTCCTTGGGCAACACGCCGGAGATGGCGAAGAAGCAGACCTGCATGACCGTGTTGATGCGGCCGCCCATGCGGCTGTCCTTGGCCACCTTGTAGGCATCGATGACGTAGAGCTTGAGGTGCTTCTCGATGATCTGCTGCTGCACCAGCCGCGGCAGCTGATCCCATACCGTGTCGGGACCGTAGGCGCTGTTCAGCAGGAACGTTCCGCCGGGCACGATGTGCTCGAGCATGTCGTAGCGTTCGAGGAACACCCACTGGTGGCAGCCGACGAAGTTGGCGCGTGTGACGAGGTAGGTGGAGCGAATCGGCTCGGGTCCGAAGCGCAGGTGCGAAACGGTGACGGCGCCGGCCTTCTTGGAGTCGTACACAAAGTAGCCTTGCGCGTAGTGATCGGTGTCTTCACCGATGATCTTGATCGAGTTTTTGTTGGCGCCGACGGTGCCGTCCGACCCCAGGCCGTAGAACACCGCGCGGACCACGCTGTCGGGCTCGATCGAGAAGGCCGGATCGTAGTCGATGCTCGTGTGCGAGACGTCGTCGTTGATGCCGATCGTGAAATGGTTCTTCGGCCGTTCGCTGCGCAAGTGATCGAACAGCCCTTTGATCATCGCCGGTGTGAACTCTTTCGACGACAGCCCGTAGCGGCCACCGATCAGCTTGGGGAACGATTGCAACCCGCCCCAGCCGTTGGTGATCCCTTCGTGGATGGCGTTGACGCAGTCGAGGTACAACGGTTCGCCGGCGCTGCCCGGCTCCTTCGTCCGATCGAGCACAGCGATGGCTGTGGTGGTCGCCGGCAGCGCTTCAACAAAGCAACGGACGTCGAAGGGCCGGTAGAGACGCACCTTCAGCACGCCGACGCGCGCGCCACTGGCGTTGAGCGCATCCACCGTTTCGTGCACCGCTTCGGCGCCGGAGCCCATGAGCACGAGGACGCGTTCGGCGTCCGGGGCGCCGTGGTACTCGAAAAGGCGGTAGGCGCGGCCGACGCGCTTGGCGAAGGCGTCCATCGCCTTCTGCGTGATGTCCGGGCAGGCCGCGTAGTACGGATTCACCGTCTCGCGCGCTTGGAAGTAGACATCCGGATTCTGCGCGGTGCCGCGCATGACCGGGTGATCCGGCGACAACGCCCGGCTGCGGTGCTGCAGGACGAGGGCGTCATCAATCAATGCGCGCAGATCATCGTCCGCGAGCAGCTCGATCTTCGCCACCTCGTGTGAGGTGCGGAAGCCGTCGAAGAAGTGCAGAAACGGGATGCGGCTCTCCAGAGTCGCCATCTGCGCGATGGCAGCGAAGTCCATCGCCTCCTGCACCGACGCCGAGCACAGCAGCGCGAAGCCGGTGGCGCGCGTCGCCATCACGTCGCTGTGATCGCCGAAGATTGACAGGCCTTGGGCGGCCAACGAGCGTGCCGCGACGTGAAACACGGTTGCCGTCAGCTCGCCGGCGATCTTGTACATGTTCGGGATCATCAACAGCAGGCCCTGCGAGGCCGTGAATGTGGTGGTCAGCGCCCCGGTCTGCAGTGCACCGTGGACGGCGCCGGCCGCCCCACCCTCGCTCTGCATCTCGACCACCGAAGGCACCGTGCCCCAGATGTTCGGCTGCCCCTCTGACGCCCACTGGTCCGCCCATTCGCCCATCGGCGACGACGGCGTGATGGGATAGATGGCGATGACTTCGTTGAGGCGATGGGCCACGGCGGCCACGGCCTCGTTCCCATCGATTGTCGCAATAGCTCGACTCATGCGGACATCCACCCTCCTGATGCGATCAGGACCTTATACACTGGCCTAGCAGCCCGACAACTCGTTTCAGCAAGAACGCTGCCTCGCGGTCCCGATAGCGAGATGCGGTCGTGGAGTCGCCGCGAGACAACATTCCTTCTCAGTGGCGCGAAGCCCGTGCCCACGCGTGCACACGACCGTGGGACGAGTGAGCTCCGCGCTCAATGACGGCCTTGGCTGATTGTGATACGCTTTGTTGATGCCCAGTCCGGCGGAGCGGCAGCTGCCGATCGTCGAGGCGTTCGACGAGAAGCAGTTCTACCTCGACGAGTTTCGGGGACACACGCTGCTGTTCGCGATTGCCGCGGAGGCGCTGGCGCGCGAGGCGGATTATGAGCAGCTCGCCGCCGTCACCCGGGCGCTGCTCACCAACGACACACGCGTCTTGCTCCTGTTGAGCTGTGCCGACAGCGCTCGTGGCGAGCAGATGTTACGCCGCTTGCAGCGCCGTCTCGGTCCGCTCGTCTTTCGCGACGAAACCATGCCGCTGTTTCCGCAGCGCGGCGCCCGCGGCAGTGCCTTCAATCAGCTCGGCCCCGGCGCCTTCACCACCCCCGCCGGCACCACGGAGACGCTGGGGAGCATCTGGGCGGCGCTGCGCCGCGGACCGTTGTTCGTCGGCATCATCGCCGGAACCACGCGCGCTGGCGCCACCATCTTTGCGCAGGAGTTGGGAAGCCGCTTGCGCGTGCACAAGCTGATCCTGACCGAACCCGAGGGTGGCGTGACCGGCAGCGACGGCAAGCCGCTCTCGTTCATGGACGAGACCATGTTGGAGACGCTGCTCGCGGCCGGCCAAGCCGAGTGGGCCGGTCTCGGCGAACGCCGCCAGACCCTCACAGCGATCCGTGCGGCGCTACTCGGCGGCGTCGCCTCGGTGAATCTGTGCTCGCTCGCTGGTGTGGCGCGCGAGCTGTTTACCTACGAAGGGTCGGGAACGCTGTTCACGCTGCAGGACTACTGCACCGTGCAGCGGCTGGGCATCGACGACTTCGAAGAGGTCGAGCGGCTGATAGAGCGCGGCCAACGCGAAGGCCTGTTGAAGGTGCGCACCGCCGAGGAGGTCGGCGCCATGCTGGTCAACGGCTACGGCGCCACGATCGGCGCCCACCACCTGGCCGGCATTTGCGCACTGACGACGGCGCCCTACGTGACAGAGCGCGCCGGAGAGCTGGTTGGTTTGTACACGATCACGCGCTTCAAGGGTGAGGGCGTGGGTGCACGCCTGGTCGCACGGGTGCTCGCCGACGCACGGCTCGCCGGGCTCGATTACGTCTTCGCTTGCACGACCGAAGAACGTGCCCAAGCGTTCTTCGAGCGCCAAGGCTTCCGGCGCGTCAACCATAAGATGGTCCCGCCAGCCAAGTGGTCCACCTATGATCCGCAGCGGAAGGCCATCGTCGCGGTGTTCCGGTTTGATCTGCAGCAGATCGACAGCTAGAGAGCGCTCGTGCCCCACGTCTGCAGACCCGCACACTCTCGACTCTCAACTGTAGACTGTCGACGCCAGGCCTGAACATGATCATCGGCATCGACATCGGCGGCTCCACCACAGACGCCGTGCTACTCGACGAACCGGTGCGCGTCGTCACCGTCGAGGCCAACGATCCGGTCGCCGCGGCCGCTGGTGCGTTGGGCAAGTTGGTGAGCGACCTGCATCACCGTCTCAGTGACATCACCGTGATTACGGCGACCGGCGGCGGCGCACGGCTGCTGGGCGATGATCTGCTTGGCGTACCGGTACGCAAGGTCTCGGAGATGACCGCCATCGGCGTCGGCGGCTCGACCCTGGCCGGCAAGCGGGACGCGTTGGTCGTGTCGATGGGCACCGGCACCGCAATGGTGTCGGTCAAGGGGTCGGACATCCGCCACGTCAGTGGCACCGGCGTCGGTGGCGGCACGTTGCTCGGCCTCTCGAAGCACTTGCTGAACGTCGCCCGCTTGGAGACGCTCGAGCAAATGGCGGAGCGCGGCGACCTGTCGCGCATCGATCTCACGGTCGGTGACCTCGCCGGCGGGCCGGTCGGCAATTTGCCCGCCGACGCGACGGCCAGCAACTTCGGCAAGCTGTCGTCCGACGTCACACCGGAAGACAAGGCGCGCGCGCTGATAAATATGATCGCTGAGGTGATCGTCGTGCTGAGTGTCACCGCGGCGCGCGCCAGCGGTCTCACCGATATCGTGCTGACCGGCAAGCTGGTGCGCGTCAAGCCCTTCGTCGAACGCATCAAGGCCACCCGGCTGTTGTTCGAGCGCAACTTCATCATTCCGCCGCACGCCGAGTTCGCCACGGCGATCGGTGCCGCGCGCAGCGTGCATGAGTAGGGCCTGCGGCCAGCGTCATTTCTATGGCCCGCTCCCCGTTGGGTCGCTGCAGGCTTCCAAGCCCAACAGGCTGCTAGACCGCGGATCTCTTGGCTGAACGTGAGGAGGAGCCTATGGCGCGAACGTGTACGGTAATTGGCGGGGTCCTCGTGGTTCTCGGCCTGGCAGCGGCGCTGGCGTTTCTCGTCGCCATCGGACGCGACGACGCGTACAGCAAGGCCGAGATGGCATCCAGCCGCAATCCGGGCAATGTCATGTACGAGGCCGAGTTCGGCGCCGCACGCGTGCGCCGCGGCTTTCAGTTCGGTGGCGTCATCGCTGGTGTCCTCTTCGGCCTGAACGGAACCACGCTGGTCGGGGTGGGAGTCGTGGCGAGCCGACTCAGTCGCTCCGAGCCGTGAGCTGATCAGCGCCCGAGCAACGGCACTTGCCATCTCGTGAGGCGCGCCGTTGCATGGGTGCCTGGAGGAAGGTCCGATGGTCGTGTTCATCACCGGGGCGTCGAGTGGGATCGGCGCTGCGACAGCACGTGCCTTTGCGCTTACGGGCGCGCACCTGGTCCTGGCGGCACGTCGCGTCGAGCGCTTGCGCGCGTTGGCGGCAACGCTGCCGGTGCCGACGCATCTTATCGCACTCGATGTGCGTGATCGCGCCGCCGTGCATGCCGCGGTGGCCGCGATTCCAGCGTCATTCGCCACAATCGATGTGCTGGTGAACAACGCCGGGCTGTCACGCGGCTTCGAGCCGTTGCACGAAGGCTGGGAAGACGATTGGGACGAGATGATCGACACCAACGTCAAGGGGTTGCTGTACGTGACACGGGCCGTGCTCCCCGGCATGGTGGCGCGCGGTCGCGGTCATGTCATCAACGTCGGCTCGGTCGCCGGGCACGAAACCTACCCCCGCGGCAACGTGTACTGCGCGAGTAAGGCGGCGGTGCGCGTGCTCAACAAGGGCATGCGGCTCGATCTGCTGGGCACCGGCGTTCGCGTCAGCACCGTCGATCCGGGATTGGTCCCGACGGAATTCAGCGAGGTCCGCTTCCACGGCGACCGCGCCCGCGCCGCCACGGTCTACGAGAACACGCGGCCGCTGTCCGCCGCAGACGTGGCGGACACCATCGTGTGGTGCGCCAGCCGCCCGCCGTGGGTCAACGTCGAGGAAGTGTTGCTCATGCCCACCGACCAAGCGGCTCCCGCACTGGTCCATCGCCGCCCGCTGTCACCGGCCGAGGCCATCGCCACAGCACCCGTGGCGCAGCGCTGGCTAGACGCGTGGAATACGCACAGCGTCGACGCCATTATGGCGCTGTACGCCGCCGACGCGCGCCACACCAGCAAACGCGTGCGGCTGCTGGGCGGCAGCGACGAGACGCTGCACGGGCGCGACGCCATCGCCGCGTACTTCCGCCGCGGCCTGGAGCACTATCCGACGCTGCGCTTCGCACCGCTCTCCGTTTCCACCGGACCGCGCACAGTGGTCATCGAGTACCGCCGCTTCGGCGTCGATGAGGAAGCACCGGCCGTGGAGCTGCTTGAGCTTGATGCGGAGGGCTGGATCGCGCACTCACGCGTGTATCACGCGAGCTGAGGGACGGAGCCGTACGGCCTGTCCCGGCCGATCGACGACGAGCACCTGGCCGTCGGCAAAGCCCCAGGCGATCGCCACTCGACTCACGCCCCGTTTGCCTGGAAGGGCAGCGACTCGTAGCGGCGCACGTAGGGGCCCGGAGCGTAGTGTCCCGCCGCCGCATCGACAGTGAACATGGGGCAACGCCACAGGAGCTCTTGGATCGCGATGCGCGTCTGGAGCCGCGCCGCAGCGGCACCGATGCAGTGGTGCGGCCCGGGACTGAAGGCGAGGTGGCGCCGGATCCTGCGGGTGATGTCACATTGCCCCGCATCGGCGCTAAACTCGCGTTCGTCGCGATTCGCCGACGCGTAGAGGAGCAGGACCTTTCTCCCCTGCGGAATCGTCTTGCCCTCGATCTCGACGGCGCGGGTCGTCGTCCGTGCCAGCCCCTGCACCGGTGTCGTGAGCCGCAGGAACTCCTCGATTGCACCGCGGATGCGGCCGCCGAGATCCTCGAGCAGGAGGGCGCGTTGTTCGGGATGACGGGTGAGCAGATCCAGCGCCC
>Ga0209048_10006694_pt1 | contig 10753 bp, 7 predicted proteins | sample FrelakmetCRP12CR_FD_187146 | JGI IMG/M metagenome (GOLD analysis project Ga0209048, IMG submission 187146) | Freshwater lake sediment microbial communities from the University of Notre Dame, USA, for methane emissions studies - CRP12 CR (SPAdes)... | ecosystem: Environmental > Aquatic >... | reverse complement strand
CTCCGTTTGGCTTTGCCGACTGGAGCTGGCTGAACGGTAACTCGCGGGTAAAGGAAGCGCCAGTTGATACCCCGTTCTTCACGCCAGAGATCCGCTTCGACGTTGCATATGCGTATTCCTACAACCATCCCAAGGACGACACGATCAGCGGCTCAGCCGAGGTGTTCCGGCACAACGAGTTTCAGATGACGCAGCTCGGTATGGGCGGCGACTTTCACTGGGACAACGTCATGGGCCGGGTGATGACGCAGGTCGGCATGTACTCGCAGACCCAGCCACGCAATGATGCCAGCCCGGCGCGCGGTCAGTGGACCTTGGACGGCGCTTATCGTTACCTTTCCGAGGCGTATGCCGGCTACCGCTTCAACAAGCTCGACGGAATCAACGTCCAAGCGGGCATTTTCATGTCGTACGTCGGCCTGTTCAGCTGGTACAACTTCGACAACTGGGCCTACCAGCCGTCGTATGTGTCCTCCAACACGCCATTCTTTTTCAACGGTCTGCGGGTGCAGATCTTCCCCAATCAGAAGCTGAAGATCGAGCCGTGGCTCATCAACGGATGGCAGTCGTATGGACGGTTCAACAGCAGACCGGGGCTGGGCTTCCAGGTGCTGTATCGGCCGAACGGGAATATGTCGATTGTCAGCAACGGCTACGGCATTGGTGAGGACACGTTGGGTGTGCCCAACCGAGTCCGCTATCACAGTGACACCAGCTACCAGTGGATGTACTACCAGAACATGAATCAAAAGCTGGACCGGATGGCATTCTCGGTCACCGGCGACATTGGCTGCGAACACGGTGGGGGAGTCAGCTGCGCCGGCAATTCTGCCAAAGGGCCCAAGCAAGACTTCCTGGGTTTCATGATCTACAACCGCTTCTGGTTCCTGCGGGACCGTTATGCGCTGACGCTGGGCGGCGGCAAGATCAACAACCCCGGCCGTTACCTGGTGTTGTTGCCGCCCATCAATGGGGCAACGGCGGCTTCCGGAACGCCCTACTTCACGCAGAATCCGGGCGACCCGTTCAAGGCCTGGGACGCCTCGGCCACCATCGACTACATGCCCAGCCAGTACATCACGTTCCGCTGGGAGTATGACCACCGCGCGGCCAGTGTGCCTTATTTCTCCGGTTCCGGCGGGATAACGCCGACGAGCGGAAACACAGGTGCGCCGGGCTCCGTGGTTTCGGGCTTTACGCCGGATCTCCGGAAGATCGAGAACCGTTTGGACATGGCGCTCATGGTCACGTTCTGAGAGTGCCCAGATTGAGGAGCTAATTCATGCCAGATCTCGTTTATGTTGCCGTCACCATCGCATTCTTCGCCCTATCGCTAGGCTACGTGTACTTCTGCGACCGGGTGCACTAAAGGGGGAACTATGCACACGGAATCAACCATCATGCTGGTGGTTTGCGCCCTGATGATGATCTATCTCTTCTACGCCCTGTTGCGACCGGAGAAATTCTGATGACCGCTATTGGATGGCTACAGATCGCAATTTTCCTGGCGTTGATACTGGCCGTGACCAAGCCCATGGGGGTCTTCATGGCGCGGGTCTTCAGCCGCGAGCGGACTTTCCTGGATCCGGTACTGCGACCGGTTGAGCGCCTTATCTACAAGCTGTGTTTCGTGGACGAAAACCGCGAGATGCGGTGGACGGAGTACGCGTTCTCGATGCTGCTGTTCAGCGCGGTGTCCATGCTGCTGTTGTACCTGATACAGCGTATCCAGTTGCACCTGCCTTTCAATCCGCAGAAGTTCGCGGGGGTGATGCCGGAGCACCTGGCATGGAACACGGCGGCTTCGTTCACCACCAATACCAACTGGCAAGCCTATTCGGGTGAAAGCACGATGAGCTATTTCACCCAGATGGCCGGGCTGGCGTATCACAACTTCGTTTCAGCCGCGACCGGCATAGCGCTGGCGATCGCCTTCATTCGCGGCATTGCACGGCGGCAGATGCAGACCATCGGGAATTTCTGGGTGGATTTTGTTCGCGCGTGCTTATGGGTGCTGCTGCCGTTTTGCATCGTCGGTGCTCTGGTGCTGGTGTCGCAGGGAGTGGTGCAGAACCTGAAGCCCTATGACACGGTGAAACTGGTCGAGCCGGCGCAAGTGCAGCACGTAGGAGCGGACGGCAAGCCCGCGGTGGATGCAAGCGGCAAGCCGGTGATGGACACCGTCACCACGCAAACCATAGCGCAAGGGCCGGTGGCGTCGCAGGAGATCATCAAGGAATTCGGCACCAATGGCGGCGGATTTTTCAACGCCAACAGCGCTCATCCGTTTGAGAATCCCACGCCACTAACCAATCTGATCGAGATGTTTTGCATTTTTGCTGTTTCGGCTGGTCTGACCTACACGCTGGGGCGCATGACTGGTTCGCAGCGCCACGGATGGGCGGTGTGGGCCGCGATGGCGATCCTGTTTGTCGTAGGTGTGACCGTCGCGTACTGGGCCGAGGCACGCGGTAATCCGCTGCTTACGGGAGTGAACCAGCAGGCGACAGCGACGCAAGCCGGCGGCAACATGGAAGGCAAAGAGGTGCGCTTCGGCATCACCAACTCCGCGTTGTTCGCCACGGTCACCACGGATGCCAGTTGCGGCGCCATCAATGGATGGCACGACTCCTTTACGCCGCTGGGTGGAATGGTGCCGCTGGTGAACATGATGCTGAGCGAAGTCATCTTCGGCGGCGTGGGAGCCGGCATGTACGGCATCTTGATTTACGTCGTATTGGCGGTGTTTATCGCGGGACTGATGGTGGGCCGCACTCCGGAATACCTGGGCAAGAAGATCGAGGCCTACGACGTAAAGATGGCCATGCTGGTGGCGCTCATCTTTCCGCTGGTGATTCTGGCCTTCACCGGAATCTCGTCGGTCAATGGCTTTGGCACTTCCAGCGTCAGCAACCCCGGACCGCACGGCTTCAGCCAGATGTTGTACGCGTTTGTTTCCGGTGCCGCCAACAACGGCTCGGCCTTCGGCGGCTTGGGCGTCAATACGCCCTGGTACAACACGACCGTCGGGTTCGACATGCTGATTGGCCGCTTCCTGATGATTATTCCCATGCTGGCCATCGCCGGCAACCTGGCCCAGAAGAAATATGTTCCGCCGTCGCTGGGAACATTCCCGGTGACGACGCCACTTTTCACCACGCTGTTAATCGGAGTGATCCTGATTGTGGGCGCGTTGACGTTCTTCCCGGCGCTCAGCCTGGGGCCAATCCTTGAACACCTGCTGCTGGCGGCAGGGAAGACCTTCTGAGGGTGTCTGACATGGCAGGAAAGAAAGCAAAATCGAAAGCTGTGTGGGAGATGGGGATTGTGCGGCGCGCGATCGTGGATTCCTTTATAAAACTGGATCCGCGCCACATGATGGGCAACCCCGTGATGTTCGTGGTCGAAGTGGGCAGCGTGATCACCACGGTACTGCTTTTCCGCGGAGGCACGGACTTCAAGTTCAACTTGCAGATCACGCTCTGGCTGTGGTTCACGGTGCTGTTTGCCAACTTCGCAGAAGCCATGGCCGAAGGCCGCGGTAAGGCGCAAGCCGACACCCTGAGGAAGGCGCGCTCGGAAACCATCGCGCACCGCGTGGGCGAAGGCGGCCGTATCGAGCAGGTGGCCAGCTCCAAGCTGCGGGCAGGCGATGTGTGCTTCGTGGCCGCCGGCGACTTCGTCCCGTCGGACGGAGAAATTATCGAAGGGGTCGCTTCGGTGGATGAGTCGGCGATCACCGGTGAATCCGCACCTGTTATTCGCGAAGCCGGCGGCGACCGCTCGGCCGTGACCGGCGGCACGCGGGTACTCTCGGACCAGATCAAAGTTAAAGTGACCTCGAATCCCGGCGAGACGTTTCTGGATCGCATGATTGCGCTGGTGGAAGGCGCCGAGCGGCAGAAGACACCCAACGAGATCGCGCTGAACATTCTGCTGGCAGGTCTGACCATCATCTTCCTGCTGGCTGTCGTAACGTTGCAGCCGTTCGCGATTTACTCCGGCTCGCCGCAGACGGTGTTCGTGCTGGTTTCGCTGCTGGTGTGCCTGATTCCCACGACGATCGGCGGGCTGCTCTCGGCAATTGGCATTGCCGGCATGGACCGCCTGATCCAGCACAACGTGCTGGCCATGTCGGGGCGTGCGGTCGAAGCGGCGGGCGATGTGGACACGCTGCTGCTCGACAAGACCGGAACCATCACGCTCGGCAACCGTCAGGCCTCGGATTTTCTGCCTGCCCCCGGAGTGAGCGAGGCCGAGATGGCCGATGCTGCGCAGCTTTCGTCGCTGGCGGATGAAACGCCCGAAGGCCGCTCCATCGTCGTGCTCGCCAAGGAGAAATATGGTTTGCGAGGCCGCGAGTTGGCGTCGCATGAGATGGAATTCGTCCCCTTCACCGCCCAGACGCGCATGTCGGGCGTGAATATGAATGGACACCAGATCCGCAAAGGCGCGGTGGACGCGATCACGCGCTACCTCGCCGCGAACGGCGGCGAGATGCCGGCCGAGGTGCACGCGAATGTAGAGGCGATTTCGCGCTCCGGAGGCACCCCGTTAGTGGTGGCGGAAAAGGGTCGAGCGATCGGCGTGATTCACCTCAAGGACATCGTCAAGGGGGGCATGCGGGAGCGCTTCGACCAGTTGCGCGCCATCGGCATCAAGACCGTGATGATTACAGGCGACAACCCGCTCACGGCGGCGGCGATTGCGCGCGAGGCCGGAGTGGACGACTTCCTCGCGGAAGCGACGCCGAAAGACAAGATGGATCTCATCCGCCGTGAGCAGGCGCAAGGCAAGCTGGTGGCGATGACCGGCGATGGCACCAACGACGCTCCCGCCCTGGCGCAGGCGGACGTTGGCGTCGCAATGAACACCGGCACCCAGGCAGCCAAAGAAGCCGGCAACATGGTTGACCTGGACTCCAACCCAACCAAGTTGATCGAGGTGGTCGCCATCGGCAAGCAGTTGCTGATGACGCGGGGCTCGCTCACCACATTCTCCATCGCTAACGATGTCGCGAAGTACTTCGCCATCATTCCCGCGATGTTCGCCGGGACCTTTCCGGTGCTGAACGCTCTGAACATCATGCATCTGCGGACGCCGCAGTCGGCCATTCTGTCGGCGGTCATTTTCAACGCGGTCATCATCATCGCGCTGATTCCCCTCGCCCTGCGCGGGGTGAAGTACCGGCCGATGGGCGCTGCAGCGCTCCTGCGCCGCAACCTGTGGGTCTATGGCGCGGGCGGAATCGTCGTGCCGTTTATCGGCATTAAGTTGATTGACATGCTGATTACAGGAGTTGGGCTGGCCTAAGTCGGTCAGGCATAACTTGCTTAGGTTTTAAGGTTTAGGAGAAAGATATGAAGCAGAATCTGAAGATTGCAATCCTGATGACGGTGGTCACAACCGTACTGCTGGGCATTATTTATCCGCTGGTCGTGACCGGCCTGGCGCAGGTGCTGTTTCACGACAAGGCCAATGGACAGCTTGTGGTCCGTAGTGGCGAGGTCATCGGCTCGAGGATCATTGGACAGGGATTCAGCGGGCCGGGCTACCTGCATTCGCGACCGTCGGCGGCGGGGAATGGCTATGATGCTGCCAACTCCGGAGGGTCAAATCTCGGTCCCACCAACCATGTGTTGATCGATCGTGTGAAGACCGACGTGGCGCGGTTGCAGGCCGAGAACCCCGGGCAACCCGTACCCGTTGATCTGGTGACGACCTCAGCTTCCGGTCTCGATCCCGACATCACCATCGCCGGCGCTGAATTTCAGGTGCCGCGTGTCGCACGCGAACGAGGTTTGAGTGAAGAGCAGGTTCGGCAGGTCATCCAGCAACATACTTCCGGCAGGCAGTTGGGTTTTCTGGGAGAGCCGCGGGTCAATGTGCTCGAGGTAAACCTGGCGCTCGACCAGATGAAGCCGATGGCGATGAAGTAAGGTAAACCCGACAGTAGCGGTTAGTCATGCCGGTGCCGAATTCATACTGCTTTCACATTTCGTGCTCGCGCATCGTTGTCGCTGAGCACAATCCGCAGCCCTTCATGCGGTTCCTTTCAATAGCAGCTGCTCCGCCGGTGAGAACACGTGGGAACGGATCATCATCGTGCTCAGCAGGGAAGTGAGTCCTGACGACGCCAGGATCATGGCAATCACCACGAACTGATAGATGGCGGCGTACAGCGGGCTTGATCCTGAGAGCAACATGCCCGTCATGAGTCCCGGTATCCAGACGATCCCCAACGAGCGCAAATTGTCGATCGCCGGAATCAGCGATGAATGGATGCTCGACTCAGCATAGCGGGCGACAGTCTCCTCCGGCGCGGCGCCCAGCGCAAGCGCGGTCTCGACTTCCCCGACATGCGACAAGACCTCCGAACGGAAGCGGTTCAACGCCAGGCCATTGGTATTCATGGCGTTGGCGATGATCATGCTGCCGACGGGAATGAGCGACGTGATGGCGGTATCGATGACTCCCGCCCAGGTCATGATTGCCGTCACCACTCCGGCTCCGGCGGCGATGGAATAGGTGGAGACCTTCAGCGCGCCGGGAATGTTCTTTGCTCGCTTGGCGGAAATCGATCCGGCCGCGAGAACCATGCCGGTGAGCAAAAAAGCGCTGGTCCAGCGCGGTCCTTTCAGCAGCAGCATGAGGATGGAGCCGACCGCCACGATCTGCACGATGCCGCGCAACAGCGCGATGGCGGCGTCGCTTTCCAGGTGAATGTTGCGGCGGCGCGCGAGGAGTACCACGAGCAAGGCGAGCACCGAGGCGATGGCCGCCTGGGCGAAGCCCAGGGAAATTTGTGAGTGGAACAGCGATCTAAGCACTCAGCACCTCCGCAGGAGTTCCGGTTCGGACGAGGCGTCCTTTTTCGAGGATCGCGACACGTGTACACATTCGGCGGGCCTGGTTGCGATCGTGGGTCACCAGCGCACAGGTGAGCGAGGTCTGGCGAACTACCTCGCAGATGAGCTCCTCGATGCCTTCCTTGGCTTCCTCATCCAATGCAGACGTCGGTTCATCCAGCAGCAATGCCTCAGGACGGTTGGCCAGGGCTCGCGCCAACGAGACACGCTGCTGCTCGCCGCCGGAGAGATTAGTTACATCGCGGTGAGCGAACCCGGGCAGGCCGACGCGCTCCAACAGGCGATTGACCTCGGCGCTGGGCAGTGTCTCGCCGCGCTGCGTTGGACCAAAGCGCACATTGAGCGCTACGTCGCCGGGAAACAGGAACGGTCGCTGCGTCACCATGCCCACACGCCGGCGAAGCTCGCGAGGGGCAAGCTGGCGGTAATCCTGGCCGACGAGATAAACCGCGCCGCTGGTTGGCTCGTCGAGACGGTTGAGCAATCGCAGGAACGAACTCTTGCCGGAGCCGCTGGGGCCGACAACCCCCAATAGTTCACCCCGCTCCACGCCAAGGGAAATGTCACTGACGATTTCCGTCTCGCCCACGCGCCGGCCGAGGTGTTCGGTGCGCAGGACAACCGCCATGGGTGCAGGCACAGTGTCCGCGCTCATGGCGTGAGGTGTCCGTAATAAATCTTGGTGTCGTATTCCAGGAGAACTCGATCCTGCTGGGCATGGGCGGCAAAAAGGTCCGGCAGCGCGCGCATCATGGCATCGTAGCGTTCGCCCGACTTTGGAATGTAGGAGGAAGAGAGCAGGCGGCCGCGCAGGCCGGCGTAATCAAGCTCTTGCCGATTGTGCTGCTGGATGAGCTTCATCTCATCGGGAGCGAAGAAGCTTTGCAGGGCATGATAGCTGGCAACGTACTTGTGGGCCACTTGCTCGTAGTCAATCGAGTAGCGTCGTATGAACTCTTCATACGCGCGAAGGAAGGCAGTCGCCTCGGTGTTGCGGTCGTGCCAGAGCAGCACGATCCAGCCTTCCGGCTTCACAATGCGAGCGAACTCGACGCGCGTCTCGACGGGCCGGAACCAGTGAAAGGCCTGCCCCGCGACAACGAAGTCAATGCTCGCGTCAGGCAGATTAGTGGCCTCGGCGCTGCCAGCCACCATGCTGAAGTTCGGGTATCGGGCCAGATACTTCTCGCCGGCAATACGCATCTCGCGGTTCGGTTCGACCCCGATTACGCGGTTGCCATTGTCGAGAAATATCTCGGCGAGAAGCCCAGGGCCGCAGCCGACGTCGGCTACAAGGTGGTCGGGGCGCAATCCGCAAGCCTGCTTCAGGGCGTGCGCGGCCTCGGGCGAATAGTGCGGCCGGTACTTGGCGTAGTCCTCGGCGCGGTCAGAGAAACGCGCTGCGGGCTCGCGCTCTAAGGGAGACATGGATGCTATCTTAACGTGACGATGACGCTGCCGCGCAAAGCCAAACCGCTGCTGGCCACAGCTATCAGTAACATCATCCGGAGGATTCCGCGCGGGCGAGTCAGCACTTACGGTGCCATCGCCAAGGCGGCCGGACATCCGCGCTGCGCGCGACACGTTGGGCGGGTCCTCAGGCAGGTGCAAGGCTTGCCCTGGCAGCGCGTTCTGGGCTCGGGTGGACGCATTTCCCTGCGCGGGGAATCGGCCCTGGAGCAGCGCTTCCTGCTGGAGGCCGAGGGGGTTCGCTTCAAAGGGAAGCGGGCGGACATGAAGCGCTTCGAGCACCACTTCCGACGGGCCTCCTGAAAGGCGATTACCCTGAAAGTCGCAGATGAGGCGCGACTTTGCACTAGCAAGAATAGATGGGTGAATTAGAATAGTGGCAGCTGTACAAATTCCACCCCAATTTATGGTTACTGCGGGCCGAATCCGATTGCTAGCTGTCGTTGCCACCTTGCTGGTTGCGAGTTCGCTTTCCGCCCAGCGATACCAGGGATACGACCACCACGTTTATCACCCGCCGGTACAGGCAAAGCCACAGCCACAGCCTTCACAAAGCACATCGCACGCGCATCAGGCTAGTTCCACCACCGCTGCTAACGGTTCTGGACATAACGTTCCAGCCAGCAGTCGGGGCTCTTCCAGCAACAACAGTTCTTCCGCTTCGAAAAACCCAGCGGTTCCAATTTCTGGCGAGCGCCAGCCTCAGTAGCTTTACCAGCCTCCGTCCGCCTCAATAGTTCAGGTTGAAGTTGAGCAGATGCCAGTTCCGCAGGAAGAGGGCGTAGCTGACGCACGCCAGCATCAGCAATGTGTTCCAGAGCTTGGCCCAGAACCACAGCGCATCGTCTCGCCAGGAGCGCACGAAGAAAACCACTGAGAACACTGCGCCGATCGCTCCCAAAACACCGAGCACCTGCAACAAATGCAATCGCAAGTCGAATTGGCTGCTGATGAGGCCGATGTTGTCATCCACCGAGAGGCCCCAAGCCGCGAAGGAAGCGACAAAGGCGACGTTCAGGATGCAGATCAATCGCATCATCATCCGCCCACGCAGGTACTGCGGGCTCAAGTCGGTGCGGTATTGATAGTGTGAGCGCAGCATCGCGTTGACTGGCCAGAAAAGCAACGTCAACACAAACACCACGATGGCCGACACCACCAGCGACAGGTTCAAAATCTGAAGTTTCAGCGCGGGAACCGGTTGATCCACGGCGATTGGGACGTCGCTGACAATGATCTGCCGCCCCGCATAATCCTTGATGAACGCGAGATGGCTCTGGCCGTTGATGTCGCGGAAGAGCAGCGGCGCGACCTCCTTAAAGTGCTTGGGATTGCCTGCAAAATCTTTGGCGGCATCGAGGCTGATGGTGCCGTCCGAATTCGTCGTGACCTTGTTTTGATCGATTGCTGACAGCACGGCCGCAATATTGGTTGCGGAGCGGCGGCTCGACCAGTAGCCGCCAGTCACCGACTTCGCGTCCTGCGCGGCATTGGCCACTTGTTCTCCCGCGGGCGGCGTGTACGGGAAGTAGCGGTCGAGAAAGGTCTGCCACAATGCCGAGCGCGGAGAATAGCCTCCTTTGCCGGCGCTGTTGTAAGAGACGAAAAACCCGATGTGATCGTCCAGCATGAGGTGCATGTCGCTGTGGAACCACTGGGTGTCACCGCCGTGCCCGATAATGCGATGGCCGTTGCGCGACTCCTCGTAGAACCCGTACGCCATGCCATTCAGTGACGGCACCAGGCCGAACACGCGCGAATGCATTAGCTGCGCGGTTTCCGGTTTCAGAATGCGAGCGCCGTTGTACTCGCCATTCTGCAAGTGCGCGAGCATCCAGTGCGACATGTCGTCGGCGGAGACCGACATGCTGCCCGCCGGCCACGCTTGCACGAATTCAAAACTCTTGGCCGCCTGCGAAGCCTTGTCGTAGCCCTCGGACATCAGCGGCTTCAGGGTGTCAGGCAGAGGCTGGCGGAAGGTGGCGTGCTGCATGCCCAGCGGCTTGAGAATGTTCTGCTCGACGTAGTCGTCGAAGGGCATTCCTGAGACCCGCTGAACGATATAACCGGCGAGCGAGGCCCCGTAGTTCGAATAAGCCGGCGTGGTGCCGGGTGGATAGATCTCCTCCGGCAGGTGCGTCTTCATGTATTGATCCAGCGGCCGCATCCTGGAAGCGTTGGCCACGAACAGGTCTTTCAGCGTCTCCTCGAAACCCGGCGTGTGGGTCATGATGTCCTTCAGCGTGAGCGGCTTGCCGAAGGTGGCGGGAATTTTGAAGTCCAGATAGTCATTGACGTCGCGGTTCAGGTCGAGCTTGCCCTGTTCCACCAACTGCATGACCGCGGTCCAGGTGAAGGTCTTGGAAATCGAGCCGGGGCGGAACAGAGTGGCATCGACCGTCACCGGCTTCTTG
>Ga0209048_10006693_pt1 | contig 10753 bp, 6 predicted proteins | sample FrelakmetCRP12CR_FD_187146 | JGI IMG/M metagenome (GOLD analysis project Ga0209048, IMG submission 187146) | Freshwater lake sediment microbial communities from the University of Notre Dame, USA, for methane emissions studies - CRP12 CR (SPAdes)... | ecosystem: Environmental > Aquatic >... | reverse complement strand
GTGGGAAGGGAGATGTTTACAATGCTCGCATCGAGCGTGGACATAAAAGCGCCAATCCAAATATTGAGTGTGACCCACCCTCGCCGGTTCATCCACCTCGATGCCTCAACGCCATGCCTTTGATTCCGTTCTTAAGAACCTCTTCCAGTCTAAATTTAATCAGATTTCTGACATTTATACAAGAAGCGGGTTAACCGCAGATCGACGATCCATCTCCGCAGCAGGCTACTGCGAAGGATCGGTGGCAGGTGGGGAAAACAGAAATTGGAAATTTGTTTAATCCACTCCGTTTAGGCCGGATGTATGTTGAAACCTCATCCCAAAATGGTTATGATATTATAGTTTAAATCCCCATAGGAAGGATGAAGGAGAGGAGATATGCACAAAGAGAGTCCAAAGAAGGAATTCGTAGGTGCTTCAAAATATGTCCTGGATGATGAGCTGGCCAGAATCGTCAACATTTCAATGGCTCTGGAAATGCCTCTTCTGCTCAAGGGAGAGCCCGGAACGGGAAAAACCATGCTGGCCCACGCCATTGCCGAAGTTTTTGGCATGAGACTGATCGTCCTCAATGTCAAATCGAGCATGAAGCTGATCGATGCCCTTTACCAGTACGACACACTCACACGTTTGAATGACAGCCGCTTTGGTGATTCGAAAAGGGATGTGAGCAATATCGAAGAGTATATTCGGATGGGAAAGATCGGACAGTCGTTTGGTTCAGATGAAAGGGTGGTCCTCCTGATTGACGAGATTGATAAGGCCGATACCGATTTCCAGGATGATATGCTGGATGTGTTGGACCAGATGGAATTCGATATTATCGAGATCGACAAAACCATCAAAACAAAGCACCGACCGGTGATCATCATCACGTCGAATGCCAAAAAAGACCTCTCCGATCCATTCTTAGGGCGCTGTAATTTTCACCACATCGCCTTTCCCGAACCTGACATGATGAGAAAGATCGTTCACGTCCATTTCACCGATATCGATAAGGAATTACTCGATAGCGCGATTAAAACATTTTACCGCCTCAGAGAAATCAGAGGGATTGAGAAAAAACCTGCCACTCGGGAGCTGATCAATTGGATCAGAGCCTTAAAGGCGGATCTCGACTTCCGGGTGAAGGATTTGATCAAAGGAGAAGTTCCTTTCTTGGGCGTTCTATTCAAAAAGAGCCCTGATTATGTGGTTGCCCAGAATGCGGTGGCCAGGTTTAGGGTGTAATTAAATAAATTGCAGATTTCGGAATGCGGATTGCGGAATGATTAAACAGATATTCCAATATTCCACTATTCCATTATTCCACGGGTGAATCATGTTTGTAGATTTCTTTTATTTATTAAAAAAAGCAGGGATTCCGGTATCTCCCACTTCATTCTTGAGGCTTCAGAAAGCTCTCAGCATGGGGATGATCAATTCTCTGGAAGATTTTTACACAGGGGCCCGCACGATCCTCGTGAAAAGTGAGAAGTATTTCGATGTTTATGACCAGGTTTTCGCCCATCAGTTTAAGGGCGCCGAGCTAAAGGAACCAGAAGAGATTGAATTATCCGAGGTCGCCCGTGGACTGCTGGATGAATGGTTGAAAGATCCTAAAGGTTTAGCAGAGGCCCTTGGAGTGGATGAAAAAGATCTCTTAAAGCTGAGCCCGGAGGAATTGCTTAAGTACTTTCTTGACCGATTAAAAGAACAAACCGAGGCGCACCATGGAGGGGCCAAGTGGATCGGAACAGGAGGAACCTCTCCTGTCGGACATTCAGGATATCATCCAGGCGGAATGAGAGTGGGGGGTGTCTCTCGAAATAAGTCGGCCGTCAAGGTGGCCATGGATCGAAGGTACCGTGACTACTCCCAGGAAGGACCGATGACGGCGTCTCAAATGGGGGAGGCCCTTAAACGGTTGCGGAACATGGTTCCTTTCGGGCCTAAGGATAGGGTGAATATCGACAAGACCATCTATGAGACCATGAGGAACGCGGGAGAGATTGAGATTGTATTCGATCGGAGGCTAAAGGACCGGTTAAAGGTCATCCTTGCGATTGACAACGGAGGATGGTCCATGGATCCTTATATCGAGTTGGTGCAAACCCTTTTTAATTATGCCCGCGCCCAGTTCAAGGATCTCAAGACCTTTTTCTTTCATAATACCATTTACGACTATGTGTGGGAGGATCCCCCACGGAGGTCCAAACCCCATTCGGTAGACGAGTTTGTTCGTTTTGATCCGGAAACCAGGTTCATCGTCGTAGGGGATGCAAGCATGGCCCCTTATGAACTGATGGCCACGGATGGCTCCATCCACATTGAAGAAAGGTCAGGGAAACCCAGCTATCAGAGGCTGCAGTTTATCGCCAAAACCTTTCCTCATGCCGTCTGGATCAATCCAGTTCTTGCACAGGACTGGCCCTATACCCGAAGCATCAGTCACATCCGCGAGATTTTCCCCATGTTTGAGCTGACCCTCGACGGCCTGGAAAAAGCGGTGGGCCAAATAATGCGTAAAAACTAACACCGCCAGGTTAAGGTTGAGGTTAAGGTGCATCGTTCCGATATTTACCGGAACGCTTCCCCAAATTCGCCCCCAATAAATGGGGGCGCTACAAACTCTGCCTCGCTTGAATCACAAAGCCCACTCCATTCAAAAGCATCTCAATTGCATAATCACTTTCTTTTTGATATATTACCCCGCATCTTCGGTAAATTCGTAAACAATAGAGGAAGTAAATGGGAACCACAAATAGCAAAAAAGAACTTTTTGCATTGAGGATCTACTCTATTCTTATACTCATTTATGCAGTGTTTGACATATTCACTGTCATCCTGCCTAAATTCCAAGTGATTACAATAAAATGGAATATCGACCTCATAAATTATTTCTTTACCGTTGCGGGGATTGCCCTTTATACCACTCCAATAAATATGATCGTCGGATACGGTTTACTGCGAGGAAGGTTCTGGGCCAGATATGGCGCAATTGCAGTCATGCTGACATTTCCCGTTCATATTCTTACTCAGTTCCTATGGTGGGGAGCTCAAAGTCTAAAGGATTACGCGATTGTCGTTCAGTTTTTGTTTGTCATTCTCACACTGCTTTACTTCTCGCGAAGACCTGTAAAGGCAGTGTTTGGTGAAACACGTTCATTTAGATTCATAAGCTGGCATGGACTTTTAGCCTTATTGATCATACTCATTTCCTTTTCTTGGATAATATTTTCTCTATATTGGAAGGTGCATGCCGTATGGAAATTTGGATATCCCTTTTTTATAGATAGACCTCAAGTCATTACTCTAGAAAAACCTGAAAGCTCTGAGGTGTTGGCAAAATATCGGAAGGTTGAATTACTCAATGTCTCACTTTTCATGCCAAAAGAATTTTCTATGGGGAGGTTAAATAGAATAGAAGGAAAAAATCAAAAATGGGTGGTCAGTTTACAAAACCAGGGAGTGAACACAAAGGGATTCATTGTCTTCAGAAATGATTTTCCCTTTGATGAATTGCTCGATGAAACATTTGGAAAAATGCTAGGGTCCGGCTCTAAATTTGATCTTGAGAAATATATACTAACAAACAATTGGAATCCTGGCCTCGCTGTTATACGGTCTCTTATAAGCCCGAAGGGGAAAGCATTTGAAACTAAGGAAATCCATAGGAATGACCTCAGAGGCTTTTTGAAGGAGTGGCAAACAGGAGACGCATTTTTTAGAGAGTTTTCTATGTATCATGGGGAGGATACTCAAAGTATTTGCGGGACAATCATGTCTATTGGAGGGTACTTGGACGAGAACGATATCCTTACGATACTATCATCGATAGAATTCCTCAACCCTGAAGATTCGTCCCGGTCCGAGAATCACTATGAAAATGGGTTAAAGTTTTACAAACAAGGGGACGTTCTGCAAACTCAGGTCGAGTTCGCAAATGCTTATTTTCTTTCACCTGAAAATCCCGACACCATTTTCATGTTTGCAAAATCATTACTTCTAAAAGACCCCAAAGATTACGACCATGTAAAAACCCTTTTGAATAAAGTCTTAAAATTAAAACCAGATCATAGGGATGCTCAGAAATTATCGAAAGAAATAGAACCGAAACTTCCAAAAACGAGATTGCCACGCCCTTTGGGCTCGCAATGACATGTTATTTAAGCGTTTGTATCAGTCGGCCGTTTCTTTAATCGGTCTTCGGCCCGAGGCAAGCTTTCCAATAACTCATTCGGACAAATACGGCGCCACCGGTATCGTTAAAATCTCGATGCATCAGCCATAGGAGAGACTTTCACCCCAAGCGATGAATGCGGTCGCCCCGGCCGGTCCCAACCTTTCTGCCAATCGACCCAATCCGATGGTACAAACAAGCGTGACATTCCGACGGAACTTCTGTGATGCATGCCTTCGATGGATAAATCTCATACTTTGGACGATATTTCAGTGGCGTTAGGTTGGGCATCACGACATTCGCCCCTCGCATCAAACCCAACTCCCTTCCATGTTCGCGGTTGATGGTTGCCAAGGCGGTGGTACTGGGGATGTTCGTGTCCGGGCAAACAATGCGTGTCAAGGCAATCACCTTATAGGTCATCTGCTCCGTGTTGGGAACCTGCTCTTCCTTTGGAATCGTGCGTCTCCCATCCCCTTGCCCCAGAGGTGTACGTGGATGAGGAAGATAGGGTCCTACACCAATCATGTCGAGGTTGAGTTTGCGAAAAAGATCGATGTCACAAGAAAGACTGGCATAGGTTTGACCCGGAATACCAATCATCACTCCGCTTCCCGCTTCATAGCCCAGTTTTTTTAGTGTCTTCAGCATCGCCAAACGATCGGATACTCTTCCAGGGAGGGAGGGGTGAATGGAATGATAGAGACCCTCATCTGAGGTTTCAAAGCGGAGGAGGTAGCGGTCAGCGCCCGCTTTGCGCCATGTCTCTAAATCTTCATCCGGTCGTTCTCCCAAGCTTAATGTGACAGCGAGTCGAGTCTCATTTTTGATTTGACGAATGATTCTTGAAAGCCATTCGGTCTCGATACCATAATCTTCGCCAGATTGCAGAACAACCGTCCCATAGCCGTATGTTTCGGCGTCACCCACACAGGACAGGATTTCTTCTTCGTTCATGCGGTAACGATCGAGCTCCTTGTTCCCTGAACGTAAGCCGCAGTAACCGCATTGCCGAACACAATGGTTCGATATTTCGATGAGCCCTCGCAGGTGAACTCCCTCACCGGCGTTCTCTCTTCGTATGCCATCGGCTCTCTGCCATAATTCCTCAAGGCATTTCTCATCTTCTTCGAGCAACCAACGAAGGATTTCGTCTCTTCTCATCATAAAAACGATTCAACTCTTTTTGACGGATTAAATTTGAAAGTCGATTCCTTCGACGCTTTTCTATAAATCTCTAACGCCGCCGGAAAGGGTTCCAGCGCCCTTTCAAAGATTCCGAGTGAATAGGCAATGGTCAGTCCGTAGTTTGTCATGGGCACGCCTGCCTGACGGCAGCGTAAAATTCGGGTGAGCATTTCCCGACGATTCATCATACAAGCGCCACAATGAATCACGAGACGGTAGGAAGAAAGATCCTCCGGAAAATCGTGACCCTGCACCGTCTTGAACTCCAGCTTCCCGCCTACATATTGAGTCAGCCACCGGGGAATCTTGACGCGCCCGATGTCTTCTCCGATGGGGTGATGGGAACACGCTTCTGCAACCAGTATTCGATCCCCTGCTTTCATTTCTTCAATGGCCAACGTTCCGCGGACGAGTTCAGCTAGATCGCCTTTAAAACGGGCAAAAAGAATCGAGAAGGAAGTGAGTGGAATATCTCGAGGGGTATCGGCCGCCACTTTGAGGAAGGCCTGGGAATCCGTCACCACCAATTTTGGAAACCGCTTCAGGCTTTCGAGGGCATGGCGAAGTTCTCGCTCTTTGACGACCATGCAATAAGCATCGCTGTCGAGGAGGTCTCTGATCGCCTGGACTTGCGGCAGGATCAGCCGGCCTTTGGGAGCCTCCTTGTCAATGGGAACCACGAGCACCGCCATCTCACCCGCACCGACCAGATCACCCAGGATAGCCGGGTGGTTGATGAACTCCAACGGTGCCACATCGAGAAGGGCTTGCCGCAGGTCCAATATTCCTTCTCCTGAAAGAGCCGATGTCCTGACCACAGGGATCTTCTCACGATCGAGTCGATCCAAGATTTTTCCCTCCGGTTCTGCCAGGTCGGACTTGTTAAAGACAAGGATCACCGGGACATTTCGCGCCCGGAGTTCGGCAAGGAGTCGTTCTTCAAAATCTCCCCAGGTCCCTGCCTCTGAGACAATCACCCCCAGATCCGTTCGATCAAAAATTTGGCGGGTTTTACGGATGCGAAGCTCGCCGAGGGCACCGCTATCGTCAATCCCTGCCGTATCGATGAATAATACTGGCCCGAGCGGCAAGAACTCCATGGGTTTCTCCACCGGATCCGTGGTCGTGCCCGCCACCTCTGAAACAATGGAAACATTTTGGCGGGTGATGGCATTGAGCAGGCTCGACTTTCCAACGTTCCGTCGGCCAAACAGACCGATATGGAGCCTTAAGCCTTTTGGAGTACGCTGAGTCATTCCCTTTCTTCTTTCCGGACCAAAGGTGAACCCAAGCGACAAACTGCTTCTGGGCTCACCCATTCTTCAAACTGCTGGGCGGTAAGCATCCCTTCTGTGATGGCAGTCTCTTTGAGACTCTTTCGCCTCTTGCTAGCCAATTTGATTAGACGCGCGGCATTCTCATAACCAATGGCAGGAACCAGGGCCGTGACGGTTGCGGTGGAGCCCTCGACATGCTCGCGGCAGCGCTTTTCATCGGCGACCATCCCCTCAACACAAAAACGTCTCATGATGTCGCAGCCATGGGCAAGCAAATGGCAACTCTCCAGAAGGCAGTGAGCAATGAGCGGAAGGAATGGATTGAGTTCTAGGTTGCCAGAAGCCGCTGCCAAAGCGGTCGTTTGATCATATCCCATGACGAGCATCGCCACCTGAGAAACTGCCTCGGGGATCACTGGGTTGACTTTGCCTGGCATGATGGAAGAACCCGCCTGCCGCTGCGGCAAATGAATTTCGCCAAAACCTGCCTCTGGGCCAGAGGCCATCAGCCTCAGATCGGTGCAGATCTTGAAAAGTGTTGTAGCACAAGCCTTCAAGTTCCCTGAGACCTCTACAAACACATCTGCATTTTGAGTTGCCTCGATCAGGTTTTCCGCCCGCGCCAAACCCATGCCGGTCAACTCCCGCAGAGTCTCCACCACCTGGAAGATGAATTCTCGAGGTGCGGCTAACCCGGTCCCGATCGCCGTACCCCCCAGGTTGACGACCCGAAGTCGCTCTTCACATTTGTAGATTCTCCACCGGTCGCGGTTAAGCACTTCAGCGTACGCAGCCATCTCCCGGCCCAACGTGGTCAGGACAGCATCCTGCAACTGAGTGCGGCCCACTTTGACGACGTGAGCAAATTCTTTCTCTTTTCTCTGATAAGCTTCCTGCAGGGCGACCACCCGTTCCTCCAGTTCATGGAGCAATCGAATGGCGGCTATCTTCAAGGCAGTGGGATACGTGTCGTTGGTCGATTGATGGAGGTTGATGTCCTCCAGAGGGGAGATGATGTCGTAACGACCCTTAGGCTGCCCCATCAGTTCCAGGGCTCGGTTTGCCAATACCTCATTCACATTCATATTCGTTGAGGTCCCAGCCCCACCCTGGAGACTATCTACTATGACGAACTCATCTAATCGACCTTCAGCCATCTCCCGACAGGCCTGTTCAATGGCATTGGCTTTTTCTTTGTCCCTCCAGATTCCGAGCCCCCGGTTGGTCATGGCACAAGCAAGTTTTACATCACCATATGCACGCGCCAGTGCGGGATCAACCGGCCGGCCAGCCAGCGGAAAATTTTCAAGAGCACGGACCGTGTGGATGCCATGGAGCATCTCTTCCGGCACTTCCACTTCGCCGATCAGATCTTGCTCGATGCGGCATGGCTTCTTCTGAGGCATCTCAAAACCTAGCAGTCAACCGTTTGAAATCTGAACTTTGGCTGGCGAACCACCCCCCACCCCTTGGGGGTAGAGCTTCATATTCGACATGGCTTTCAAAAATAAAAATCTCGTTTCCCGTGCTCAATCTGTACTAAACGATCCCTTGTTTCGTCTCGCCGCTTCCCCTGAGGCATGTCTTTTAAACTTCTTTCAATCAACGCCAACCCTGTGATCCGTGTCTCCGGGGTTGCGTAGTCCTCCAAGTATTCCTTAAAAGTCAGCATGGCATTGGGCAGACAGAATTGTTTGATGAGGCCCGGTTTGGCCAAATCCATAAAGTCTTCTCCGGTCCGGCCTAAACGGTAACACCCTGTACAGAAGGAGGGCATGTAACCCATGCGCACGAGGTCCAAAATCACTTCATCCAGGCTTCGATGGTCACCCAACTGAAATTGAGCACCCGCGGGTTGTCCTTCTGTATAACCGCCTGGATTGGTTCGGCTTCCGGCGCTGATCTGAGAAACGCCAAGAGCAAAGGTCTCAGCTCTTATGGCCGCCGACTCTCGCGTGCTCATGATGATGCCGGTGTAGGGAACGGCAAGCCTTAAGATGGCGACGATCTTCTTGAACTCTGCATCGGAAACAGGATGGGGAGGATTCGAAGCAATGACCGATCCATCTGCCGGCTCAAGGCGGGGAACACTGATCGTATGGGGTCCGATCCCATAAACCTTTTCGAGGTGGCGGATATGTTGCAAAAGGGCCAGGACCTCAAATCGAAAATCGTAAAGGCCGAACAGGGCGCCAATCCCCACATCATCGATGCCCCCTTCAAGGGCTCTCCCCATGGCAGTGAGCCGCCAATGATAATCGGCTTTCGGACCACTCAGGTGCATCTTCTTATAGGTCGCGAGATGATAAGTCTCCTGAAAGAGGACATACGTGCCAATCTTGGATTTCTTGAGTCTGCGGAATTCTTCAACGGTCAAAGGTGCGATTTCGGCGTTGACCCGTCGGATCTCCCCTTTCCCTTCACGGGTGGCATAAATGGTCTCGATGGAATTCAAGACATAATCCAAGCCATCTTTGGGATAGGCTTCTCCTGCAACGAGCAGAATCCGTTTGTGTCCATTTCGGACGAGATGGCGGACCTCTTCTGCAATCTCTTCCTGGCTAAGCGCTCTCCGCCGAATACTCTTGTTTGGCACACGAAAGGCGCAGTATTGACAGTCATTTTGGCAGAGATTCGAGATATACAGGGGTGAGAAAAGGACGAGCCGATTGCCGTAAATAGATTCTTTAACCTCCCTCGCGACATGAAACATCTCCTCCAGCACAGTTGGATCGTCGCATTGAAGGAGCGTGGCTACCTCTGCACTTTCCAGACCTTTGAGCTCCCGTGCCTTCGCGATAATCTCCCGAGCCCGATCCGTTCCAGATCGGGCGGTGGCTTCCAGGTCTCCCCGGATGGTGTCTTCATCTATGAAATTTGGAATCCTGTTTTTATCCGCAATTCCATTCATCTTCTGAACTCCATTCCTAAACGCAACGGGAAGGCTGATGACGAAAGTTGTCCCAACTCCTTCTTCACTTTCCACCTGGATCTGACCACTGTGCTTAGCCACAATCTCTTTGACAATGGCCAGGCCTAAACCCGTGCCGATGACCTCCTGAACATTGGAGGCGCGAAAAAAATGTGTAAATAAACGGGGCATTTCGCCCTTGGGTATCCCAATCCCATTGTCGCTGACGACAACACGAACCGTCTCATCGGTCTCGGGCCAAAACGTCATCCCAACGCGTCCGCCTTCAGGAGTGTATTTGATCGCATTGGAAATCAGATTCTCAAACATCTGCTCGACCATTTCCGGGTCACCCTTTATCTCGGGTAAATCCTCTGGGAGGGTCACCTCAAAGGTGAGCTTTTTTTTAATCACCTCTTCCTGAAAGTCCTGTTGGATGCGACTGGCAATGATTTTGAGATTCACGGCTTTATATTCTGTCTGTGGCTGTCTGGTTTGACTCTTCGCCAAGGTCATCAGCTCATGGACCATCAAAAGCATCCCCTGAACCCGACGATCGAGGCGGTTCAGGTAATCTCGCGACGTTTCATTCGTATCACCCAAATAGCCGTCCCGGACGATTTCAAGCATGAGGGCCATGGCAGCCAAAGGCGCCCGAAGGTTATGGGCGACTCGATTCATAAATCGGGATCGTTCCTGCATCAGGTTCTCGATGGCCTCATAGGCTCGGGCGTTTTCGATGGCGATGGCCACCAGCCCGGCTGCCTGGCGGAAGAAATTCAAATCATCCGGGCCAAATTGCTCTGGCCGCCTGGAATAGGCTCCCAGGATACCAATGACCCGGTTTTCATCAATTGTTAAAGGTACAAACTGGACCGATTGTAATTGGGCTGCTTCGAGATCCTCCCCAAATTGGAAACTCTCCCGATGCGTCACATGACCGGTCACAAAGGGCTCTCCTTCAATGACCCTCCGGTTGAGAGGACTCTTCGCCACCTCCACCACCTTGTGCTTGAGAATCTCTGCTGGCAATCCGTGCGCTGCGGCAAACTCCAGGAATTTTCCTTCCTCGCTCAGCAGTTTGACTGAGACCGCTTGAACATCCATCGCCCGGGCGAGTTCCGAACATACAATGCGGAGGACCTGTTCGAGGTGCTGTTTGGACCCGATCGCTTGGGTCATGGTATAAAGGGTATTCAGTTTGTTGTTCAGTGT
>Ga0209048_10006691_pt1 | contig 10754 bp, 8 predicted proteins | sample FrelakmetCRP12CR_FD_187146 | JGI IMG/M metagenome (GOLD analysis project Ga0209048, IMG submission 187146) | Freshwater lake sediment microbial communities from the University of Notre Dame, USA, for methane emissions studies - CRP12 CR (SPAdes)... | ecosystem: Environmental > Aquatic >... | reverse complement strand
GAGGAGCGCGAGCGCGCGTACGCGCTGAACCCCGACCAGCCGCCGTCACAGAAGCCGGCGGCCGCGCCGGGCGGCAATGGCTCGCTGACGCAAGCGCCGTCAGATCGTGCCCGCGCCGGGTTCGGGAAGTCGCGTCCGGTACCCGCACTGCTGATGAAGCGCCCGGCACACGAACCCGAAAACGCCTGACGGGCAGACGTGCGGGGGGCGTTCGATTTCGCACCCGCGTTCGGGTGCCGGCACGAGCCGCCGCGGCCATGAGTCTGCACCCCGCCCTCGTCGTCGACCGCCTGTCGGTCGAATTCGCAACCTCGGAACGCACCGTCGTCGCGGTCCGGAATGTGGCGTTCGAGGTGGGCCGCGGCGAAACGATCGCTATCGTCGGCGAATCGGGTTCGGGCAAGTCGGTGACCGCGCTGTCGCTGATGCGTCTGGTCGAGCACGGCGGCGGCAGGATCGTCAGCGGCCGGCTCGACTTCGGCCGCCCCGACGGCCGCCGCATCGATCTCGCCGCCGCCGACAACGCGACCATGCGCGCCATTCGCGGCGCCGAGATCGCGATGATCTTCCAGGAGCCGATGACCTCGCTCAACCCGGTGTTCACCGTGGGCGAGCAGATCGCCGAGTCCATCCGGCTGCATCAGGGCAAGGACCGCACCGCCGCGATGGCCGAAGCGCTGCGGATGCTGGAGCAGGTGCGCATCCCGGAAGCGGCGCAGGTCCGCACGCGCTATCCGCATCAGCTGTCGGGCGGCATGCGCCAACGGGTGATGATCGCGATGGCGCTGTCGTGCCGCCCGACGCTGCTGATCGCCGACGAGCCGACGACGGCGCTCGACGTCACGATCCAGGCGCAGATCCTCGAGCTCATCCGGCTGCTGCAGGAAGAGATGCACATGGCGGTGATCTTCATCACCCACGACATGGGTGTGGTCGCCGAGGTGGCGAATCGCGTCGTGGTGATGTGGCGCGGCGAAAAGGTCGAGGACGGCATGGCCGAGCAGATCTTTCATGCGCCGGCGCATCCTTATACGCGCGCGCTGCTGTCGGCGGTGCCTCGTCTGGGCTCGATGAGCGGCACCGACCTCCCGCAGCGATTTTCGCTGGCGTTGACCGATGCGCCCGCTGCCATTCCCGCGAGCCCCCCCGTCGCATCGCCGGCCGGCAACGGCGCACCGCTGCTCCGGGTCCGCGGCCTCTCCACCCGTTTCGACGTCAAGGCCGGATTCTTCGGGCGCGTCGCGCGCCGGGTTCACGCGGTCGAGCAGGTCAGCTTCGATCTCGCCGCCGGCGAGACGCTGGCGCTGGTCGGCGAATCGGGTTGCGGCAAGTCGACCACCGGCCGCTCGCTGCTGCGCCTCGTCGACATCGCCGGCGGCAGCATCGAATATGGCGGCCGCGACATTGCCCGACTGGGCACCGATCAGGTGCGACCGATCCGCCGCGACATCCAGATGATCTTCCAGGACCCCTACGCGTCGCTCGATCCGCGGCTCACCGTCGGTTTCTCGATCGCCGAGCCACTGTACGTGCACGGCGTGGCGAAGGGCCGCGAGGCGGAGGAGCGCGTCGCGTGGCTGCTGCAGCACGTCGGGCTGTCGCCGGACTTCGCGCAGCGCTACCCGCACGAGTTTTCGGGCGGCCAGCGGCAGCGCATCGCCGTGGCGCGCGCGCTCGCGCTCAATCCGAAGATCATCATCGCCGACGAGGCGGTATCCGCGCTGGACGTGTCGATCCAGGCGCAGATCGTCAACCTGCTCATCGACCTGCAAGGCGAGTTCGGGGTTTCCTACCTGTTCATTTCGCACGACATGGCGGTGGTCGAGCGCATCAGCCACCGCGTCGCCGTCATGTTTCTTGGCCAGATCGTCGAAATCGGACCGCGCCGCGCGGTATTCGAGAATCCCCGGCATGCCTACACGCGCAAGCTGATGGCGGCGGTCCCGGTCGCCGACCCGGCGCGGCGGCGCCGCAAAACGGAGTTATCATCCGACGAGATTCCGAGCCCGATCCGCGCCGTGGGCGACCTGCCCGCGGTACTGCCGCTCGAGGAGGTCGGTCCCGGCCACTATGTAGCCACGCACCCGATCGCCGGCGCGTACTGACGGCCGCGAATCGGGCTTTCGCTCCCTTCTCCCCAACCAAGGAGGCTTCACGATGAAACCGCAGCTCCGAACTCTCGCTCTCGGCGTGCTGTCGCTCGCCGCGCTGACCGCCGGCCCGGCGCAGGCCGCCAAGGATGTCGTGCTCGCAGTCGCGTCGACATTCACCACGACCGACCCCTACGACGCCAACGACACGCTGTCGCAGGCGATGGCCAAGTCGTTCTACGAGGGCCTCTACGGCTTCGACAAGGACATGAAACTGATCCCGGTGCTGGCCGAAAGCCATGACGTCAGCAAGGATGGCCTCGTCTACACGATCAAGCTGAAGAAGGGCATCAGGTTCCACGACGGCACCGACTTCAAGGCCGATGCGGTCAAGGCGAATTTCGATCGCGTGACGAACCCCGACAACAAGCTGAAACGCTACGCGCTCTACAGCAACATCGCGAAAACCGAAGTCGTCGACGACTACACAGCGCGGATCACGCTGAAGACGCCGTTCTCGGCCTTCATCAACAATCTCGCGCACCCGAGCGGCGTGATCATCAGCCCGACCGCGCTGAAACAGTACGGCAACAAGGACATCGCATTCCATCCGGTCGGAACGGGCCCGTTCACGTTCGTCGAATGGAAGGCGACCGATTATCTCAAGGTCGCCAAGTTCGACGGCTACTGGAAGAAGGGGTACCCGAAGGTCGACACCATCACGTGGAAGCCGGTCATCGACAGCAACTCGCGCGCGGCCGTGATGCAGACCGGCGAGGCGCAGTTCACCTACCCGGTGCCCTATGAGATGGCCGACGTGCTGAAAGCGAAGCCGGAACTCGATGTGGTCGCCGCTCCCTCGATCATCGTCCGGTACCTGTCGATGAATACGCAGCAGAAGCCGTTCGACAATCCGAAGGTGCGCCAGGCGATCAACTACGCGATCAACAAGGACGCGATCGCCAAGGTGGCCTTCGGCGGTTACGCGACTCCCGCCGACGCCGTCGTTCCGGAAGGTGTCGAGTATTCGGTGAAGACCGGCGTATGGCCTTACGACGTCGCCAAAGCGAAGCAGCTGCTGGCCGAGGCCGGCTATCCGAACGGTTTCGAGACCGAGCTGTGGTCGGCCTACAACCACACCATTGCGCAGAAGGTCACGCAGGTGCTGCAGCAGCAGCTCCAGCAGGTGGGGATCAAGACCAAGATAACGCTGCTCGAGGCCGGGCAGCGCGTCGAGAAGGTCGAGAGCTGGCAAGACCCGGCGACCGCGCCGGTGCGTCTCTACTACGTGGGCTGGTCGTCGTCGACCGGCGAGGCCGACTGGGCATTGCGCCCGCTGCTGTACGGCGAATCGTGGCCGCCCAAGCTTTTCAACACCGCGTACTTCAAGAGTGAACGCGTCGACGCGGACATCAAGAATGCGCTGCTGACGACGGACAAGACCGAAAAGGCAAAACTCTACAAGGACGCGCAGGAAACGATCTACAAGGAAGCGCCGTGGGCGCCGCTCGTCTTCGAGAAGCTGCTATCGGCCAACAACAGGAAACTCTCCGGCGTCCACACGATGCCGGACGGCTCGTTCAACTTCACCGAGGTCGACCTCAAGTAAGGCATCCGCCCAAGCGCGCGCGGCGACGCCGCAGCGCGATTGGAAACGGATGATGCTGCAGTACATCGTCAAACGCCTGCTCGGGCTCGCACCGACGCTGTTCATCGTCGGTGTCCTCGTGTTCATGTTCGTCCACCTGTTGCCGGGCGATCCGGCGCGTCTCGCTGCCGGCCCCGACGCGACGCCCGAGACGGTTGCCCTGGTGCGGCAGGACTTGGGGCTCGACCGGCCGCTGCCGGAGCAATTCGTCCGCTTTGTGACCGGCACGGTGCAGGGCAATTTCGGCAAGTCGCTGCGCACCAAGCGCCCGGTCAGCACCGAGATCGCCGACCGGTTCATGCCGACCTTCTGGCTCACGGTCACCAGCATGGCGTGGTCGGTTGTCTTTGGCATGACCATCGGCATCCTTTCCGCGGTCTGGCGCAACCAATGGCCGGACCGCCTGGGGATGACGCTTGCCGTCTCGGGAATCTCCTTTCCGGCATTCGCGCTGGGGATGGTGCTGATGCAGGCGTTCTCGGTGCAACTCGGCTGGCTGCCGACCGTGGGCGCCGACACCTGGCGGCACTACATCCTGCCGTCGCTGACGCTGGGCGCCGCGGTGGCCGCGATCATGGCCCGCTTCACGCGCTCGTCGTTCGTCGACATTCTGGGGGACGATTACATCCGCACCGCCCGCGCCAAGGGCCTCGCCGAAAGCGTTGTCGTGTTCAAGCACGGATTGCGCAATGCGCTGATTCCGGTGGTCACGATGATGGGGCTGCAATTCGGTTTCCTGCTGGGCGGCTCGATCGTGGTCGAGGTCGTGTTCAACTGGCCCGGGTTGGGCCGGCTGCTGGTCGACGCGGTCGACATGCGCGACTACCCGGTGATCCAGGCCCTCGTGCTACTGTTCTCGCTCGAGTTCATCCTGATCAATCTGATCGTCGACGTGCTGTACGGGCTCATCAACCCGACGATCCGCTACCGCTGACCCGCGATGAACGAGAATAGCTCAGCCGTCACCGCCGTCGTGGCCGATCCCGATACCAACAGTGTTCGCACGCCGTGGGCGGAATTCCGCCGCAAGTTCAGGAAGCAGCACGTCGCCGTCGCCGCCGGCGTGTTCGTCCTGCTTCTGGTTGCGATGGCCGTTGCCGCGCCGCACATCGCGCCCTTCGATGCCGAGAATTTCTTCGACTACGACAAGCTCAACAATCCGCCGTCGCTCACGCACTGGTTCGGCGTCGATCCGCTCGGCCGCGACATCTTCAGCCGCATCGTCATGGGCGCGCGCATTTCCCTCACCGCCGGCTTTGTCTCGGTCGCGATCGGCGCCATGATCGGCACGCTGCTCGGGCTCGTCGCCGGCTATTACGAGGGCTGGTGGGACCGCGTGATCATGCGGCTTTGCGACGTGCTGTTCGCCTTTCCGGGCATCCTGCTCGCAATCGGCGTGGTCGCGATCCTCGGCAGCGGGATGACGAACGTGATCATCGCGGTGTCGATTTTCAGCATCCCGACCTTCGCCCGGCTCGTTCGCGGCAACACGCTGGCGCTGAAGCACCTGACCTACGTCGAGGCGGCGCGCAGCATCGGCGCCTCCGACTGGACAATCATCGCCCGCCACATCTTTCCCGGAACCATCTCGGCCGTTGTCGTCTACTTCTCGATGCGCATCGGCACGTCGATCATCACCGCGGCGGCACTGTCGTTCCTCGGCATGGGCGCGCAGCCGCCGACGCCGGAATGGGGGGCGATGCTGAACGAAGCGCGCGCCGACATGATGACCTCGCCGCACGTCGCGCTCTTTCCCGCGATCGCGATCTTCGTTACCGTGCTCGCCTTCAATCTGCTGGGCGACGGCCTGCGCGACGCGCTCGACCCGAAGATCGAGCAGCGATGAGCGCGCCGGGCGAAGCCAAGGCCCGCAGGGCGCGTCGGCGCGCGATTCGCTCGAGGCCGACGCACGCACTTTCGCCATCCCCTGCCGGTACAAAGAGGCCGAGGCGATGAGCGCACTGCCACGCATCGGCCGCCTGGCCGCCGGCCCGCGCGGGACGATTGCCGACGTTGCGGGCGTCGGCGTCGGGCACGCAACGATCAAGGCCGGCGACCTGCAAACCGGCGTCACCGTCGTGCGCCCTCACGCCGGTGATCCGTTCATGCACAAGGTGCCGGCGGCCGCCATCGTGATCAACGGTTTCGGCAAGAGCGCGGGGCTGATGCAACTGAACGAGCTGGGCGTGCTGGAAACGCCGATCGCGCTGACCACGACGTTGTCGGTCGGCACGATGGTCATGGCGCAGGTGCGCACCGCGATCGCCGCACACCCCGGTCTCGCGCGGACGACGACAACGGTGAACCCGCTGGTGTTCGAATGCAACGACGGCTACCTCAACGACGCCCAGGCGCTGGCGGTGACCGAAGCCCACTATGGAGAGGCGCTGGCGGCGGCGGCGCCGGAATTCGCGCGCGGCGCGGTCGGCGCGGGCCGCGGGATGTCATGTTTCGGACTGAAGGGCGGCATCGGCACGGCCTCGCGGGTCACGCACGGCAAGCCGGGCGGCTGGACCGTGGGTGTCCTGGTGCTGGCGAACTTCGGACGGCTCGAAACGTTGACGCTGGCGGGCCGCAACATCGGTCCGTTGCTCGCGGCGCGGCTTGCTGCGCGTACGCAAAGTGTGGCAGCGCAGCGCGACCAGGGCTCGATCATCGTCGTCCTCGCCACCGATGCACCGCTCGATCATCGCCAGCTTCGGCGCGTGGCCACGCGCGCCGGCGCCGGCATCGGGCGCACCGGGTCGTACTACGGCCACGGCAGTGGCGACATCGCGCTCGCGTTCTCCACGGCGGCGACGGTGGCGCACGACGCACCGCAGCAAGTGCGCGATGTGCGCGTGCTGATCGAGACCGAACTCGACCCGCTGTTCGAGGCGGCGGCCGAGGCGACCGAACAGGCGATCGTCGACGCGCTTTTCGCCGCGGAGACGGTCACCGGGTTCGCCGGTCACACGCGTTATGCGCTGACCGATCTCGCTCCCGACTGGGCGGAACTGAACCGCTGATGGCACCGGTCACGCCGCTTTCCCGCGCTGCCGCAGCGGCAGGCCCGAAGCTCATCGCACATTGCCGCGCCGGCTTCGAACCGGAAGCCGCCGCTGACCTGCTCCACCTCGCCGACGGTGCAGGGACAGCCCTCGACATCGACGCTCCGCCGGGCTGCGGCTTTGTCGTCGGGCGGCCTGCGCACTTCGATCGGACGCGCTGGACGAAGGCGCTCGCAGATGCGAAAACAATCTTCGTGCGCTCGCTGTTCGTGGGCGACGGGCCGCACGTTCTGTTCGATCCCGCGAGGACCAAAGGACGCCCGGACCGCGTCGTGCCACTGGCCGTTCTGATCGAAGCGCTGCGCGGCAATCCGCCGCTGCGCGCGGCAGCGACATCGCCAGCGTTTTCGGAACTGCGACTCGAAACCGCCGACACCAACGACGGCAAGGAACTCTCCGGGCTTTGCCGAGCACTCGCCGCCCCGCTCGCGCAATCACTGCATGAAAGCGGCGCGCTGGTCGAGGATGCCGACACCCGCGAACGGTTGCCGCGACCGCGGCTGCACGTTCTGTTCGTCGACGGGGCGCACGTCTACGTCGGCATCAGCACGCCGCCGTGGAGCAGTCCCTGGCCCATGGGGATCCCCCGGCTGCGGATGCCGCGCGAGGCGCCGTCGCGCTCGACGCTGAAGCTCGCCGAGGCATTCGTTGCTTTCCTCGGCGAGCGGGAACCCGACCTGCTGCGCGCCGGGATGAAGGCGGTCGATCTGGGTGCGGCGCCCGGCGGCTGGTCGTGGCAACTTGCGCATCGGGGCCTGCGCGTAACCGCCATCGACAACGGCCCGCTCAAGGGCGAAATCGCACAGGATTCGCTCGTCACGCACCTCACTGTTGACGGCTTCACCTATCGGCCGCGACGTCCGGTCGACTGGATGGTCTGCGACATCGTCGAACAGCCGACGCGGATCGCCACGCTCGTCGGGCGCTGGATCGCCGATGGCCACGCACGGCGGACGATCTTCAACCTCAAACTGCCGATGAAAAGACGCTACGACGAAGTCCGCCGCTGCGAAACGCTCATCAACGAAGCGATCGCAAGCGCGGGCGTCCGGCACACGCTGCTGCTGCGCCACCTCTATCATGACCGCGAGGAAGTGACCGGGTACTGCGCGCGCGAGTGATGAGGCATCGCTTGCAGACGTCGAGATCCCTTCTGACCGATGTTTGGGGTCTGGCCGACCCGCCCTTGGTGCATCCACAAATAGCTGGACCCGGCTAACACCGGCCACTGAAGCAAATCGGATCCGTAGACCTTGCGGATGAACCGCGCCCAAGCGGCCTGGCTCGCCCGGCAGACTCGCTCACCCATTGGAAGCGTGATGCGGCCCTGGTCGCGGGGTCCTGCGCTTTGAGCGCCGCCGCGCGCTCGCCCGGCAGTGGAAGGGTGTTCTATTCGACTTCGACGATCTTCTCCGGATATTTGTGGAGGTGCTCGGCAACGCCGTCTTCGCCGATCAGGTAGTTGTCGCAGATCGTATTGAACAGGTGCTCGGTGATGAAGGTCGGGTGGCAAGTGATATTCATGTTCTTGCGGATGATCATTGGCTCATCGCGCCGCACCAATGGGCGCTCGACCAGATCGTAGCCCTGGCCGTGGCAATACAATCTCTCCTCTTCGGCCTTGCCGTGTTTGCGCAGGAACTCGTTGTAGGAATCCCAAATGTCCTTGCACGAAGTCCCGGGTTTGAGCAGGTTCAAGGTCAGCTTGCGCGCTTCGAGCAGGACAGCAAAGTCGTCGCGCATTTCCTGGTTGGCCTTTCCCAGCACACAACTCCGGCTGATCTCGGTGTAGAACCCGCCCGGACCGTTGCTCTCGACCAGCAGCGTGAACATATCGCCCTTGCGCAGCGTCCGGTTCTGGAGGTGACGGTTGCCCCAGAAATAGGCGGGCCCCTCGGGAGGGTGCGAGCAGGTCAGGAACAGCCCCTGCTCGCCGCCATGATCGAGAACGAAATGCTCGGCAACCGAGGCAATTTCGATATCGCGTTTTCCCGGCGCGGCCGCCTTCATCGCGGCATCGATCGCGCCGTCCTGTACCGCTGCCGTGCGGCGGATGAAGGTGATCTCCTCTTCGCTCTTGATAGCCTTGATCTGGTCGACCATGTCGGCCGCGTCCACGAACTTCGCACTCGCGTACCGGCCCTGCCGCAGGTGGTCGATCATCGAGACCGGCAGCGTCCCCCGCCCGACCAGGCCGATGGTCGCGCGCGCGTATGGCGCGAGCGCCTTCTCGGCCAATTCCGCATCGTAGGGCAGGGTGTAGTACGCGCTGGAGAAGTAGGGCGCGCCTAACAGGTTTTTCACGCCGCGGCGAAGCCCGTCGCCTTCGGCGGGCAATTGCTGATCGTTGCCAAACTTGGTCTGAAAGATGACGGTCATCCGGTCGTCCGCGGGAAAGATGACCGTGACCGGATACCCGTTTGTCGCCGGCACGTCGGTGAAATACTTCACGTAGCCGCCCTGGAAATCGTTGTTATTCTGCATCAGCAGGACGTCGATCTTGCGTTCCGCCATTGCCGAGCGCACCGCCGCCCAGCGACGTTCGAGTTCCCCGGTCGAAATGGGATTGTTGATCCTCTCCGGTAGCATGGCCATTATCAAACCGCTCCCTAAATTGAAATCATCCAGAATCAGGCAATTCATGACGGCCACGCCAGGCGGCCCGTCGTTCCCGCCGAAGCCGGCGCTGGTGGCGATATTGCAAGCGTTCTTTCAGCTGCGGTTCCGGCGCGATGCATCTTGCCTTGATCCAGATCCAAAGACCCGCTCATCGCCGCCATCCCCGGCCGCAGCCTCACTCGACCTTGAGGTTGGCGTCCTTCACCGCCTTACCGAACACCTTCTGCTCGGCGATGATCCGGGCGCGCAACTGTTCCGGGGTGGAGGGCGCGGGGTCCATGCCAATTTTGGCGAATGCCTCCTTGGCCTCTGGTGAAGAGAGGTACTTGCGAATCTCGGCGTTGAGTTTGAGGATGATGTCCTCCGAGGTCTTCGCCGGAGCATACAGACCGAACCAGATCTCGATATCGAAGCCCGGAACACCTTGCTCGGCAATCGTGGGCACCTGCGGCCAGTAGCTCGAGCGCTGCGCTGAGGTCGTCCCCAGCACCTTCAGATTGCCGGCACGCACGTGCTGCGCGATGGGCGCCACGTCGGCCAGAATCATCGTGGTCCGCCCCGAGATCAGGTCGGGCATCGCCGGGGCGAAACCCTTGTAGGGCACGTGAATGAGGTCGATGCCGGTCGCCTGCTTGATCATCTCCATCGCCAGATGGCCGATCGAACCGCTGCCGTTCGACGCGTAGGAGAGCTGCCCGGGCGCCGCCTTGGCGAGTGCGACGAGTTCCTGCAGCGAGTTTGCCGGCAACGACGCGGGCACGACGAGGAAGAAGGGGAAGCGCGACACCATGCTGATCGGCGCGAAGTCGCCCAGCGCATCGAAAGGCGGCTTGCCGGCGAACATGAACGGCTGAATCGACATCGTCGAGCCGCCGGTAAACAGGAGTGTGTAGCCGTCGGGCTGCGCCCTAGCCACCGCCTCGGTGCCGATCACCGTGTTGCCGCCCGGGCGCGCATCGATCACGAATGCTTGCCCAAGCGCTTGGGCGAGGTGATTGGTCACCAGCCGAGCCGCGGCATCGGAGCCGCCGCCCGTCGCGTACGGGATGATTACGCGCACGGGCTTCGACGGGTATCCCTGCGCCTGCGCGAAAGCCGATGCAAGCGCGGTCACCGCAAAGATGACCCGACACCACAGTCTTTTCATTCTTTCCTCCGCCAGGGCCAGGAAATTCAATGCTACCCCCGGAGTATCTCGGACGGATAGGAATTTCAGCCACACCGCCCCGTGCATCAAACTTCCGGCGTCGCTTCGACATTCTTGAACGTGATCCACGCAAGGTTCCCGCCGCCAATATCAGAAAGATCAGGATCCTCCAGACCTGGTTGGATGGAAGGCGAGTCTAC